>WNGO01007803.1_pt1 | contig 11488 bp, 14 predicted proteins | sample 5400511 | NCBI WGS metagenome assembly WNGO01 (sample SAMN13153380, study PRJNA577476) | soil metagenome | isolation source: 20 cm soil or saprolite under Garry oak tree replicate 2 | place: USA:California | collected 2016-06-15
TGTGAAACGTCACATGACCTAAGGTTTCAACTCCGCCCTTAGCCGACTGTGCGTGTAATATTGGCGAAGGGGCCTATCGATCTGCAAATAGCTGTAAAAAAAAAAAAGATGCTCGGCCGCGAGGCCGGCTCTCACGTCCGCGCGTGCAGAGCGCAGGGACGTGAATTCGGGAGGGAAGGGGCGGGCAAAGATGGGAGGGCGGAGCAGAACGCGAACATTTGGCAATCGCCACTCCTTCCCCATTCGGCTAGCGTTCTTTTCGATCGTTTCCCATGCGCCAAACAGCCGTAAATCGGCGACGATAATGTCTTATAATTATGCCTTCCTTATCAGGAATCAATTAATAACTGAACTATATGTTTATAAATATACATGTTATGCCATATGTAGACAGCCCCATCCTCAATTTCCCTGATGTAAGGTACGAACTCGACCTGTCAACCGGATACGTGCGAGGTCCCAGGCTACCCGCAGTGTTCAGCCCATATCCTGAGAAGACGAAGGATTAAATTGCTTCACCTGGGGTGCCTGTTCTGGCTGTTCAGGTTCGCTCCCACAGCCTTCTAAACCGGTGTCGAATGGATGAGTCAGTATAGTCAGTTCACCGATCAATCAATCGAATATTTAATCACCGCGAATACTGGGGCCTCGTGGCACTAGCCTGAGGGTCCTTAGAATTCCATCCGGTCCATGCTGAGAAAGAGGAAGCATCAAATTGGATCACCTGCCTCCTCTGGCTGTAGTCACTTCCACAACCTTCTTAAACCGGTGTCAAACGGATGAGCCAGTTCACCGATCAATTGGCAATTGATCACTTCAATCATCGCGACTACTGCCCGTGGGCCGTGGCAGGCTGAGGGTAATTCTCCCAGACTTCCGACATCCCATTACCACTGGCTCTCATACTAGGAGCAAATAGTGAACAGCATCATCGGTGAGCCAAAGCAATAAGTTGTGCACTCATTTTAACTACGTAATTTGAAGATATGACTCCTCCGGCTCACTCTCTTCGTGACAATTGGCCTAAAGGCCCAGTCAGGATGGACAAATTCACCACAATCACCATGCTCCTCCGAGCCACCGTTACCTTACGCCACAAGAATGAAGATGTAGCTTTGTCGGCATTCCAACGTCCACGTTCCCAAAGCAAACCTGAGGGCTCTGACTTTGAAACAAACTTCACAACGTTGGAAGGCTTTAACGCACTTCTCACGCCAAACGTCGGTGTTGTCGCGGCGCTCTATCGTGAAGAGGAAGTGCTCGTCATACCTAAAAGTGAGGACACAGCTCTCGATTCCGGCACGCAGAAATGCATGATGCCATGCAACATTGTCGTTATGGCTAACCCTGACAAGAAGACTAATTTGAACACCCAAATAGTATCGAGCTCGAACCCGCTCAACCTCAGATTTATTCCTGACGGGGAAGATCTTTGGCCAATCATCAAAGAGTCGGCAGCCGATAACTGTGATCCTCTGGGTTATATAGCTCAGTGAGTAAATTTTCCTGCTACTCGCATTCACGAGTCGTGAATCTTATGTCTGAGTAGGCAAAAATCAGTGTCTCTGGGATCGCATGCGAAAACCGTTTGCTCGTATCTCAATGATTTCAAAGCCACTCACTCCGACTTGGAGGATGATCCAGCAGGCGACAACCAAGCGGGCTATAGCCGCAAATTTTTCAACTATCTTATATCCTTCTGTTGGGGGCGGCTGCACCGCCGTCTCACGTCCTGGGCAGGACTAGGCTTCGTTGATAAATTGGAATCCACTTGGCTTGGACTCGAGAATGAGGACACAATTGATGAGTACCAGCACTGGGGATCATTCAACATGGCGCACACAGGCGACAAATCGTTAACCAATTTCCTGAACAAGCATAGGTTTATCCTTCCACTATTGGACGCGCTTCTTCTCCGACTCGGAACCGGATCTTTCAAACATGGATCCTTCGATTGCTTAACAGAAGCTGTCGAGGAAAGCCAGCCGTTTATCTTTGCGAAGCACACCGCCAGAGAATTCCACAAGCTGGTTTGTGGTGCATTTATCATGTTAACAGCGTTGCTCGAAGAATTCAAGGCCTATCACAAGACCTGGAGGAACATGAATGACGAAACCCGGGATATGGCGTTGCGATGTTTCCGCCGGATCGGATTGTACACCCGTCTCCTTCTAAACATCTTGGCCTCCACCTCATTCAGACATTACATGACTTTTATGGTGCACCAGCGCGGCGTTAAGAGCCTGGTGCCTCTTTTCAAACATAGATTTTTGTATGTTTCAGGATGGGAGCTCTGCTACGCAAGACTCGCAGGTGAGAGCCCAGAAGTCGCCCCTATTGAGGAGTCAAACTCGGTGGGCTCCTCCAGTGAGTCTGACAAGGTGGACCCTCTTGATGATGAGGAGTCTGAGGCAGATATACAGGTATGGAAGCGTCATACATCATGAACAGGCTGTTGAGGCTTCATGGAGGCACTGCAATCAAGCACGAATGGCGGTGATGTTGAGGCGCTACCCAGGTGGATCAGGAGCCTTCTCCTACAGTTTATTGGGAAGCAACATGTGGAGCAAGCATGCACGGAAATGCATAGGTATTTCCCCACATCCCCAGTTAAGATAGCAGTCATGACTGCTAATCGGCTGCATTACTCAATCCCGGAGTGGAGTGAATTCAAGGCTGTCATTAGCGATGCGTTAGATGCCTGCCCAGACCTCCCTGCAGAATGTAATATTGACTCCGTTGTCATGAGGCTCAATGTTACAACCGTTCCTCGTTCCTACATCTCCCGTTTGACATTCCGTATATGCCCGTCTTTTTCTTCTATGACGCCTTTAACCTTCTATAATCTTCTCTCTTTAACACATGCTTATGACTTTCACATGTTAGTGATTTCACATGCCTACAACTTTCACATGCCTACAACTTTCATGTGTTAACCGTATTCACATGCTTCTCCTTTACCTATTTTGTATGACTACCTTGTACTATATAAACCCCTCTGTAACGTCCTTAACGGTAGTCTAGTTTTCATAGTCAATCTATCTCGTTGTCGTTTAAGCCTGCTTGACAGATTAATCGATAACTCCCTCTTACACTTCTTTTGTCATTAAGTGCCGGAACTCCCTTGAGGAACCTACGGTACCTTTGTAACCTTGAGTTATGAAGTTGACGAACGAATGTAACACTCAAAGAGGAATTTTCCAAAGGCACGAAAGGGTATGGTAAAGCAGTTGCTATCATTGACCTGTTTAGAAAAGTTTTAGACTATGAAAAGCGGGGGAAATTGTTGAAAGGCAAAGAATCAGAGCCTTTCATCATCCACTGTGAGGCTGCACTCATAGCACTCGCAGAGTTCCAGGAAGCGTTCAAAGAGTTGAAAGACCTGTCAACAGTGGTGCGTTGTCTCTTCACACAGTTGATTCAGCATGTTTAGAATGATTTTAGAAACTGCACCCATCAATGGTTTCTGTGTCGAAATTGTGTTGCCCAGTTTGTTGGGAGTTCATCATGCTCTTGAGGGAAACCACTGCTACCACTGCTACCAACAAGTCTCCCAAATTTTCTGTCCACGGATATCATCCATACATATATCCACTGGTGCTACCACCCTGGATTTCAGACGAAATCCGCGAAAAAATGAATCTCAAGTTTTTAGGTTACCTTGGCGCTGAGCTGAGGCTGCTGATGGTCACCCGCGACGCGGCCGAACCAGCTAGGGGAGAGGTCCGGGAAGAGGTCCAGGCAGAGGTCCGGGCAGAGGTGTGGGCAGAGGTACAGGCAAGAGAGAAGAATCACCACCGGCAAATCAGCAACTCCTCGACTTGGAGTGAAGAAAGTGACACGGCGCTGTCATCCATCAGTAGCAATAGCGAAGGGGAATATGAAGATGGGGATTCCTATTATCCAGAAACCGGTGCCACCAGCGAATTGTCGTTGGGGTGGTACATAACAGGTGTTTACATGACTTGGAAGAACATGAATTTGGCCTGATTCTGGGTTCCACAACCCCAGTGTTCCCCTTCTTGCTGACATTGTGTGTGGGTTCTCTCTTATTTGGTGCATGCGACTCCTCTAGTATCATCGGCTTCTACTCTTTTTTTATTTTCAACACATCCTCCAACTTTTTACATACAAAACTCGCATCCTGTTCTGTTCCTTCTTCCGTACATTCCATTTCTCTTGATTTGGATCTTGCACAAATTCTTTTAATTCCCGTAATATAAAGTTGCCCAATGCGTCCTTTGGGAATTAAAAACAAAGAGAGACAAAGAGAGACAAAGAGAGACAAAGAGAGTAAGAGAGACTTGTAAGAGAGATTCAGGTCCCATTCAAGCCACATTTCAACGTGGTAGGGACTCAGTGTCTCTCCTCTCTTCACCTCCCTTATGTTGTCCTCAAGATCGTTGTGCAGAAACAACAGGAGTTAGACGTTGCGTCTCCTCCAAGGGCTAAGTCTCAATTGAACATGCGCACCAGATTGCTCGTTTACTGATGGGTCAGGCTACCTTACTCTTTCAACGGTTCATTCATAATTTAGATTCCGTGCACCCTTTTTTAAGTCACTTATGATTGGTTCCTTAGGTTGTCGAAGGAAGCCAGGTTGTGAATTGGTTTTAAAACAGGAATGTAACACCTGAACTGCAATCAAATGTCCATCCTACTGGTTCATCCACAGTTAGATTTAATGGAATTTCTCCAATATTGTTTATGAACAGTTCCTCACGCCGTTGAAGCTCCTGGATGGCGATGTGGATTGCTGCTAGCACAGTGGAAGAATTGTCGGGAGAATCAGCTGCTGCCAAAAACGCGACAGTCGAGGTGTGTAACCTGAGCCCATTTATGAACAGTTCCTCACGCCGTAGAAGCTCTTGCAGTTGTGGATGTCGACGATGTGGATTGCTGCTAGCAAAGTGAAAGGAGCATCGGCGACTGCCAAAAATGTGGTCGAGATATGGAACCTGAGCCTCCAGTGTCTCTTTCTTCAACATTCTTGCAGGTTCTCCCTGAATTCGTCCAAGCCGAGATAGGCGTGTCCGCAGCAGCGACTTCATGTGACGGATTTGGTCTTTTCATCCTGAATTGGATATCTCACGGAGACAAGCCTTGAATCTGCTGCTCTCCTGCAGTATGAAGAGTTGCAGGCACCTTCTGCCCAGCTGGCCCAGGCTGGGACGATCTTGAGTACGTCATTTTACTAAATTTGTGTCTCGCAAGCTGACTGGTCGCTCTAATTCTTTATTACCGCAATAGAATGTTGCTCAATGGAATTCAGAAGTTTTACCTTCAATATGTCCAGTTCTAATACTGTGTCGTTCACTTTCTTGCTGACGTTGTGCACGCTGGTGGCGGGCCCTCTCTTATTTGGTGCATTCGACTCCTCTATGATCGGCTTCAAGTGTCTTTCTTTATTTTCAACGCATCCTCCAACTTTTTATGCATGAAATATGCATCCCATGCCGTTCCCTCTATCACCAGGCCCATAAGTGCTCCATTCTCTCAATTTGCGTCTTGCACGCTAACCGATTCCTTTAATTATGTATCTCCATGATAGAACGTTGCTCAATGGAAGCTGGAAGCATTCCTCTCAACAAGTCCAGCCCTAATACCATGTCATTACACATCAATAGTCAGAAATGAAGTCTCAATAAATAATATCCAGCCCTTAAATACAAGGCAGTGAGAGACTATTTATTGGATACATTCATTTTCTCATATGGTTGCCTTCAAGTCTCCTCTGCTCTTAATGTGTTGTTCAGCGCAATGACCCTCTCCTGGAAGTCCTTAAGTCGCCCATATTGTGACGCCATGAGGGTGTCCAGCTTGGTCACGTACTCTGTGTTTAACAGCTTCTCCAGCAACTCCAGAAATGCCCGGTCATCCACGCTGAGGTTTTCTCGATGAATTTCTACCGCTTGGATGCACCATTGAACGTGCAAGTGGCACGTGCGATGGTTCTGAAAGATTGCTGGAGAAGTCACTGCTCTCTGGAAGCCGGCGGGCATCTTCTCGCCAAAGAATTTGATGATATCCCATAGAGAAATGTCAGGGCCATTCATTGTTCTCGTCTTGAAGGTCAGATTACTTGGGACTGGACCTTTGGTGAGATGACAGCAAATTATATTATGAGATGGACCCATACCAAGAAAGAGGAAGGGAAGCTTGTTCGTTTTGTTTTGTAAGTTGACCTAAATTGCTTCCTTGCTCACAAATTCGATGTTGAATGTCTTGCAGTCTTGGCTTCCCCCTGAGTATCTGATTTTGTCCTTGCTTTTCTTTTTTGTCATAACGTCCCAAGAAAGTTTATTGAAGTCACTGCCATCGTCGCCGTCGCGGCGCTTCAGGTCAAATCCGTGGGCGGAGAGGTGATCCTGAAAGGCAGCATCGATGCCTTCCCATGCTTTTGTGGTCTGATCCAACGTGACAGGGAATATGAGGTTTTGCTTGATTAAGCATTCGATGACCTCCCCCATGTTGTGGTTCTCGAAGCAAGGTTCAAGGGGTGGGTGGCCAGGATAAGATGTCTTTTCTAAGCTTAGAAACATGAGTTCATATCTAAATAGGGTGATACAAAAGATATTGACACACCACGAACGGCCATATGAGACATCAGATTTCAACAGTGGGTGATATGGATGCTGCACCCCTTGGCACTGCGGATCATCGTCCTTGGGTGCTGGGGGGCAGTGACGGACCGCGGCTTCCATTTGCTGTTGATCAGTGACAGTGAGAGTTGGTCCAACTTTTCCCACCAAATGATATCTTATGACTCTGACTGCCAGACAGTACGCAATCAGAGGCACCATTTAATCTATTCTGGCATGCTCAAGTATGCCTCAACTAAGAAAGTCCAGTACTTTACACTCCCCCCCCATTCCTCGTGGAATCCACATGGAATCCGCGGATTCCGTGCTCATTCCACGGAATGGACATAGAATCTAGTGTCTATGTATAAGTGACTATGTTGCTTACATAATTTGTTTTAGTTGTACATGTGTGCACTATTCTGTGTATGTTTCTGCCTTTTCAGTACATGCACAGTATGATAACATAACATTGTGTGTAGTAACCAGTTGAAATTTCCTGGTGTCATCCTTTTCAAAATTGATTCAAAGCCACCCAACCATGCATTCAATTGCTCACAAGCCTGAGTATTGAATGCATGCTTCTGGTAGGGGTCTCCATCATTGTTGGTCCCTCTAATGACAAGGTTTGGTGCTACACCATTCAAGGGTGCAGGATTGCACCATGTCCGGCAAAGGACATCTGTTGCACGATGATTTGTGTAATGATAAGAGTCAACAATGAATCTGCTTGTCTGACTCCACCTCTGCCAACTACCATTGGCAATGCTAGACCTCAACACAAGGCAAGCCTTATCAATGCAGATATAATCAGGCCTTGACTCATCAACTGGATAAACATGATCTAAGAACTGCAAGATATTAGTTGGTGACTCAGCCTTTGCAAATTTGGCCCATGCCACTACAACACCACATGGAGCACATATTGTTTCCACACAATAAATTCTAGATGGCACAAAGGCATCTCTGTCTCTCCTTGTGTCAGTGTCCTCATCATGTGGCTGAGTATTCTGTTGGTTTGCTTCCATCCAAGGCCAACTATCATCTGATCTCCTAACTGCTCTCTTAAATCCATTTAAATTCCTCTGTCTACGGTTTTTCAAATATCTATTCCATTTTCCCTGGTGAATCTGGCAAGCCAATGTGCCCTCAACCTTGACATTTATGCAATTGGCAACATGACACATTGCCCCAAACATATTCTCATGTAATGCACAGTATACACCTCCCCGTGCATTTGCCAGCTCTGATGTACACTGAGGATATGCACATATTGAATGTCCCATGACAATTCCATCCACTACAACCATTTTCACTGGTGCTGTGCTTTCTTCAACATCATGGTCTTCCCCAATCAAAACATTTGCTTCATCCATTCCCACAGTAGCTGATTGATCATGGTCCACTTCTTGGTTTGATGCTCTTCTGTATTTCTGTGTGCATTCCTCACAGGCATGTCCATTAGCAGCTCTAATCAACCCACCCTCTCCCAATACATAATATGCTTCTTTTGTCACTTCATCAATGCGAAGATTGTCAGGCAAAGTCAGGTTGATGCCAGACATGGATGCCATGAATCTCACTGATTCCTGAACAAAGGCCTGCCATATTTGTCTGTGGCTCACTTTACCAGAGGATGATTCACTAGCAAACACATTGTTCCAGAATGCAGTATATGCTGCAGTGGATGCATGGAAGTGATATACACCACTCATGACTGCAGAAGTAAATTCTCGATCAACCCATAAGCTGTGACCAATTTTAAGGTATTGTGCTGAGTTTAGGTATACTTTATCAAATTGACCTGATTGGCTGGAAGGTGTACGCTCATGATCAGCATAGTATGTTGTTTTACACATATCACAATACCCAGCCAACACTTGAACATTGTCATAAACAGCAAAGCCTTTAATCAAAGTCACTAGTGGTATATCCCTTATCTTAGTAGACATAGGAAGGGAGCGTGGCTTGCATGCCATGGTCTCACAGGTAACAGCATCTGGACATATGACATGAACAGGTTGTATATCTTTATGTGAGATAGGCTTGAGTTTGCCAGTAAAATTTCCTGCATTATTATATGGATGAAGGTCAAGGATCTTTGCCAATTGATCAAGCTTCATTGCCACAGCAACTGTAATTTGTTCATCATCCTGATTGGTTGGTACATCATCCTGATCTAAGAGATAGTCACCACCCTTTTCAAGCCTTCTCCTGATTGGACGTGCAAGTGCCCTTATCCATGAGGTGGCAGAGGTAGATCTCTCTCCCTGAAACTTCTTTTTCTGCTGGCGACCATGCAAACTCAACAGCTGTGCATTTTCTGTTACACTGAACAAGATAACAAGAACACTTGTCAATGAAATGGATGAACTAAAGTTCTTCTCAATGAAGTAACTGAACTCCTTGAATGGTATGTCAGGAAATGCTCTCTCATTCACTTGTGATGCTGACACCAGGGGAAGGAATAATAACAACACCAGTATGCCCAAAGCTGCATGGAAATTTTGGACCATGGAAATCAATCTGTAAATTGCACAAAGAAACACAGGACTGCCAGTCACATATAACTACAAAATTCAAGAATATACATGTTGGTATGCTTACTGAATCTTCCCCTTGCTCCTTGTAAAGTGCTTGTTGGAGCTGCCTACATTCTCCTCCTCCTCCTCCTCCTCCTCCTCTTCTTCTTCTTCTTCCTCTCTCTTCTTCTTCTTCTTCCTCTTCTTCTTCTCTCCATCAGAATCATCAGAATCACTAGAATCAGACTCAGAATCATTCTTCTTTCCTCCCTTCTTCTTTCCCTTCTTATATCCTTTCCTGGCTTTTCCCTTCCCTTTCTTGTTGATTCTATCTTCCTCTCTCTCCATCCATGCCATCAAATCTGTGAAAGTAAATGAAGATTTCTCTTCTCCCCAGATGTCAATGGTAGAGGGTGCATCCCTATCTTCATCCAACCACATGAGCATATTAGGATACTTTGGCACTTTGGAGAAGACCTTTTTCAAGGTTTTGTGCCACATTGTTTTCCCAATAAACAGCTGTACTATCTCAGTTTCAGATGGCCTCTTTATAATCCATTCTCCTGCAGAAGCCATGCTTTGAGCAGTTGAGAGAGCCTGGAGGCAAAATCTGTATTTCTTATAATACAGGTGCAATCCTGTATCACCCTGATTAGAACCCCTGAGCAAGTGCCTGGGGATTTGAAAGATATGGACAAGCTCCTCTCTATAGTCAGTACCTGACTTGGGAGCAGGTACAGTGGGTCCAGGAGTTCCAGGTTTCTTGTCAACTGATGTCATTCTGGGCATACTTTCATCCTCCTAAATAATTTCAGCAATATTCTCAAAATTACTGAATAGACTTTTACTTACCAAGGCAACAAATATACTGTATTCCCCACCTTCTTTTCCCCAGACAATAGGCTCATCCTCTTCCAATGCTGTCTTAAAGCGGCCTTTGACAGACCAATTACCCTCCTCATAGACAAAGATCCTGTTATTGTTCTCTGTCCAAAAAAGATGTAGTCATGTGCAGTAAAGCAATTGTTGAAGTTGCTTACTTTCCACAGGGGAGTAGCGCTTTGCTAATTGACCAAGCACTGGGGCCAGACTCCCAGCAATCTTTACCTTCAGAGCCATCTGAGGCTTGTTGGCAGAAGGGTCTTGTCCAGCCCCAAAAACCTTCAATTTCCCCATCATTGGACTGTTGCTCTCTGAAACTTCCTTAGAATCCCCAAGATTAAACATATTGCCATGTGCCCTTCCACGAAAAACACCTCCTATGGTGCGAGAAGCACCTTGGAGATCTGAGAGATTGTCCCTGTGAACATCTATCCACATATTTGAAAACAGAAGTAATCTGCAAATAATTGTAACTCACCTTCATTTTGACCAAACATATTGATAGTTGTATCACCCTATCATTCAAAATAAGTCCCATTGAGATAAAAAATATAACTATTACTCACCTCTGCCAATGTTGACTCATTTGACTGGCCTTCATCAAGTTCAGATGGCAGGTCAATCTAGAACATGGAATGAACATGGTTTGTAACCTCAATATAAAAAAAGATACTTTGGAAATGTCTTCTCTGGGTATGCTATCTCTCTTACTACCCTTATCATTGGTGTTCTCTCTCTCTCCCTTATCATTTTCCTCCTCACTGTCTTTCTTTCCACCCTCCTTACACAGTTAGATATTTTTTGCATGTTTAAGTTTGAACATACCTTGGATGGACCTTCTCCCTCACCATCTTTCCTCCCACTCTCTTCATTACTCCACTCATCAATCTCCTCATCAATCTCCTTCTCATCAATCTCCTCCTCAATCTCCTCCTCACTCTCCTCAGCACTGCTAGATTCCGCATACTCACTCTCACTGTCAACTTCCTCCTCTGACAGATGACGATGGTCATGATCTTATCCCATTTCAATGAGAACTTAGTAAACCATATATAAGACTTGTTACTCACCTTCAACATCAGAACGTCGAAGACGTGATGTTGATTGGCTAGGTTGTGTTGCTAGAAACTTAATGGCTGCTGAACGCATACGTTCTGGAGGTGCAACTGTTATTCCACTGTCCTTTAATACTACTTCTGCTCTAATATGTCGAAGATAAGTTGAAAATAATATTACGTGTCATAATATAATATGTATGGTACGTTACGGGTTGGTGTTGTCAACGGGCACAGTGGGTGGGCAGACATGGTTGGTGAGGTCGGGGTGGTTGAACGGGTGCCGTTGTGGTGCCGTTGTGGTACGGTCGAGTGACGGGGTGGTTGGTGTCGTCGATGGTTGGCGTCGTCGACGGTTGAGTGACGGGGGTGGTTGTCGTCGACGGTTGAGTGACGGGGGTGGTTGGCGTCGTTGACGGTTGAGTGGCGGGGGTGGTTGACGTCGTTG
>WNGO01009621.1_pt1 | contig 11485 bp, 10 predicted proteins | sample 5400511 | NCBI WGS metagenome assembly WNGO01 (sample SAMN13153380, study PRJNA577476) | soil metagenome | isolation source: 20 cm soil or saprolite under Garry oak tree replicate 2 | place: USA:California | collected 2016-06-15
GGAGCTCGTGGTCGTGATGAGCCCGTTCAAGCATGGAACCGCCTACGCCGACGTGCTCCTTCCCGTCGCGCCATTTACCGAAACGCCCGGTACCTTCATCAATTGCGAAGGGCGTGTGCAGAGCTTCCACGCGGTCGTCTATCCACGCGGCGAGACGCGGCCCGCGTGGAAAGTGTTGCGGGTGCTCGGGACCCTGATGAGCTTTCCGGGATTCGACATCGATACGTCCGAGGCCGTGCGCGACAGTGCATTGAGCGACGCCCGTCCGCTCGACCAGCGGCTTTCCAATAGGGTGAATGTCGAAATCGCGCCGCCTGCTGCGACGCCTGCGCCGCTCGAGCGAGTCGCCGATATCCCGATCTATTTCGCCGATCCGCTGGTGCGCCGTGCGATGTCGCTTCAGCAGACCGCCGACGCGCGCCCGCCGAAAGCGCGAATGCATCGTTCGCTGCTGGACAAGCTCGGCGTTGCCGAGGGCGAGCAGGTCAAGCTCAAGCAAGGGCGTGGCGAAGCCGTGCTCGCTGCGTCGGTCGATGCAGCGGTTCCTCCGGGCGTCATTCGCGTCGCCGCTGCCCATGCATCGACGTGCGGCCTCGAGGGTCTGTCGGGACCGGTGACGGTGGAGCGCGCATGAAATATTCCGCGCAAAGTTTCGGTCGCTGCGCTCCCACGATACTTTGCGCGGGGAGTGGGCTTCCGCCGCCGCCTTGGGACGGCCCCGCGGCGGCGGCGTGGAAACTGCTCGAAAGAACGAGGGCGATGAGTAGCGTCGTGCCCACTGGGTGGAGCTCGATCGATGATTGAGCAGCACGTTCTCAGTGCATTCGCGACGATATGGGGCCCGTGGTGGGATCCCGTGTGGTCGTTCGTCCGCCCCGTGTGGCCGGGGATCTGGACGCTCACCAAGATCATTGCGATCGCGATACCGCTCATCCTCTCCGTCGCTTACTTGACGCTCGCCGAGCGCAAGGTCATCGGTTGGATGCAGGTGCGTATCGGTCCCAATCGCGTCGGTCCGTTCGGATTGCTGCAGCCGTTCGCCGACGTGCTCAAGATGCTGTTCAAGGAAATCATCGTTCCGACAGGTGCGAATCGCTGGCTGTTTTTCATCGCGCCGATGTTGTCGCTTGCGCCGGCGCTCGCCGCCTGGGCAGTGATCCCGTTCTCGGAGTCGTTGGTGCTGTCCGACATCAACGCGGGTCTCTTGTACATACTTGCGATGACCTCGATGGGCGTCTACGGCATCATTCTCGCGGGCTGGGCGTCCAACTCGAAATATGCGTTTCTCGGATGCCTCCGCTCCGCTGCGCAGATTGTGTCGTACGAAATCGCAATGGGCTTCGCGCTCGTCGGCGTGCTGATGGTCGCGAACAGCCTGAACCTCGGCGACATCGTGCGGGGCCAGGAAGGCGGCGCGGCGCAGTGGTACCTGTGGCCGCTGCTTCCGCTGTTCGTCGTTTACATCGTATCGGGAATCGCAGAGACGAATCGCCATCCATTCGATGTCGCCGAAGGCGAATCGGAAATCGTCGCGGGTTTCCATGTCGAATATTCGGGAATCATGTTCGCGCTGTTTTTCCTGGCCGAATACATGAACATGATTCTCGTGTCGGCGCTGGCTTCGGTCATGTTCCTCGGCGGATGGCTCTCGCCGCTGCCAATCCTGAACGACGTCGAAGTATTCGGCGTCCATCCGTTCGGCGACAGCATCCTGTGGCTGGGGCTGAAGATCTCGGCGGTGCTCTTCATGTTCTTGTGGGTCCGCGCGACATTTCCCCGCTACCGCTATGATCAAATCATGCGCCTCGGGTGGAAGGTATTCATTCCGGTGACGCTGGTATGGATCGTGTTCTTGGGTGTCATGATGCAAACGCGCTGGGCTTATTTGTTCCATTGACTGCCATGCTTCAGCGCATTCGCGACCTCTTCGGCACGTGGCTCTTGATCGAGCTGCTGCAGGGATTGCGGCTCACCGGCCGCCACATGTTCCAGCGCAAGGTGACGGTGCAATTCCCCGAGGAAAAAACGCCGCAGGGCCCACGCTTCCGCGGATTGCACGCGTTGCGCCGCTATCCGAACGGCGAAGAGCGGTGTATCGCTTGCAAGCTTTGCGAAGCGATCTGCCCCGCACTGGCAATCACAATCGAATCGGAGCAGCGTGCCGACGGCACGCGCCGAACGACGCGATACGACATCGATCTCACCAAATGTATTTTCTGCGGCATGTGCGAGGAGAGCTGTCCCGTCGATTCGATCGTCGAGACGCGCATCCTCGAATACCATGGCGAACGCCGCGGCGACCTCTACTATACGAAGGACATGCTGCTTGCGATCGGCGACCGGTACGAGGCGGAAATTGCCGCCGATCGCGCGGAAGACGCGAAGTATCGGTAACAACCATGACGTTCTTCACCTTCACGTTTTACGTGTTCGCTGCGATCCTGGTGTTCGCCGGCTTGAGAGTGATCACAACGCGCAACCCCGTTCATGCGGCGCTGTGGCTGGTCTTGAGCTTTTTCACCGCCGCGGCGATCTGGATCCTCCTGCAGGCCGAGTTCCTCGCGATCACCCTCGTTCTTGTTTATGTCGGTGCCGTCATGGTGCTGTTCTTGTTTGTAGTGATGATGCTCGACGTGAATTTCGACAGCTTGCGGCGGCAATTTCGGAGCTACCTTCCGCAAGGTGTGATCGTCGGTGCGCTGGTGCTGCTGGAGATGGCGCTCGCGGTCGTCTCGAGCGCGATCGGCACAACTCAGGTTGCGCCGCAATTGCCGACCGGAAGCAACACCAAAGCTCTGGGCTTGCTTCTCTATGTCGACTATGTCTATCCATTCGAGATCGCGGCGGTCGTGCTGTTGGTCGCGATCGTCGCCGCGATTGCGTTGACGCACCGCAAGCGCAAGGCGACGAGATATCAGGACCCGGCCGTACAGGCGAGAGTGCGCCGCGAGGATCGCGTGCGGATCGTGCGGATGCCGTCGGAAAAAAGCGAGACGTAGTACACCAGGGAGCCGGCGCGAGCGCGCGGCCCGAAGAAGAAGGAGAATGGGATGTCGATCTTTACTGCGCCGACGCTTGCCCACTATTTGGTGCTGGGCGCGATCCTGTTCGCCATCTCGATCGCCGGCATCTTCATCAACCGGCGCAACGTCATCATCATGCTGATGGCGATCGAGCTGATGCTGCTCGCGGTCAATCTGAACTTCATCGCGTTCTCGCGCTATTTGGGCGATATGTCGGGGCAGGTATTCGTCTTCTTCATCCTGACGGTCGCCGCTGCCGAGTCGGCGATCGGCCTGGCGATTCTCGTATTGCTGTTCCGCAACGTCGGCTCGATCGACGTCGAGGACCTGGACGCGCTCAAGGGTTAACCCGGATATTTCACCAGATCGGCCCCTTCGATGGACTTCCTTGCCAATTCACCGTTTTCGCCTTCTGGCCCATACGTGCAGTTTGCACATCCGGCCTGCGCGGTTTTTGGCGGCCGCTTTGCACTTGGCTCGGGCTTGCTCTCCTCGTCAATAGTCTCTGCTATTGCCTTCGTCGGCCGCACCCGATCCAGGATGCAAACCATCTCGCCAAATTCCCGCGCCCTGGCGAAACTTCCGGGTTAGCCGATGCAGACGCTCTATCTCGTCGTCCCGCTTGCGCCGCTCGCCGCGGCGATTCTGGTCGGGCTCTTCGGTGCCAAGCTGGGTCGTGCGGCATTGCATTCGTTGTGCATCGCCGGCGTCGCCGTTTCCACCGTGGCGTCCTATTTCGTCTGGCGCGATGCCGGCGCCGGCCACACGTTCAACGGCGACGTCTACATCTGGCTGCAATCCGGCGGCCTCAAGCTGGCGATTGGATTCCTGATCGACCCGCTGACGGCAACGATGATGCTCGTCGTGTCGTTCGTGTCGCTGATGGTGCACGTCTACACAATTGGCTACATGGCAGACGACCCCGGCTATACGCGCTTCTTCGCCTACATCTCGCTCTTCACGTTCTCGATGCTGATGCTCGTGATGAGCAACAATTTTCTCCAGCTCTTCTTCGGGTGGGAGGCGGTGGGACTGGTGTCGTATCTGCTGATCGGCTTCTGGTACACGCGCGAAAGCGCGATCTACGCGAATCTGAAGGCATTCCTTGCGAACCGAGTGGGCGATTTCGGCTTTGTGCTGGGCATCGGTCTCATTCTTGCCTACTTCGGGACGCTCGACTACGCGCCGGTTTTTGCGCAGGCCAATAGTCTCGAGGCGGCGACGATCAACGTCGGAGGCGCCACGACGTGGTCGCTGATGTCGGTCATCTGCATTTGCCTGTTCATCGGCGCGATGGGGAAGAGCGCGCAGGTTCCGCTGCACGTCTGGCTGCCGGACTCAATGGAGGGTCCGACGCCAATCTCCGCGCTGATTCATGCCGCCACGATGGTGACTGCCGGCATTTTCATGGTCGCGCGGATGAGCCCGCTCTTTGAGTTGTCGGATACTGCGCTGTCGTTTGTCACGGTGATCGGCGCGACAACCGCCTTGTTCATGGCGTTTCTCGGCATCGTCCAAAACGACATCAAGCGCGTGATCGCGTATTCGACGCTGTCGCAGCTGGGTTATATGACCGTCGCGCTCGGCGTCTCGGCGTACTCGGCGGCGATCTTTCACCTGACGACGCACGCGTTCTTCAAGGCGTTGCTGTTCCTGTGCGCGGGCTCGGTGATCATCGCGCTGCATCATGAGCAGGACATGCGCAAGATGGGCGGTTTAGCGAAATACATGCCGATCACATGGGTGACGGCGATCATCGGCTCGCTGGCGCTGGCGGGCGTTCCGCCATTCGCGGGATTCTTTTCGAAAGACGCGATCATCGAGGCGGTTCATCTATCGCACATTCCCGGCCACGGCTACGCGTATTTCGCCGTGATGTCGGGCGTGTTTGTCACCGCGTTCTATTCATTCAGGTTGCTGTTCCTGACCTTCCATGGGAACGAACGCTTTGGTGCCGCAGGGCATGAAGACGCCGAGCACGCGCACGACGCATCGTCCGCCGCCGGCGCCGAACCGGGCATGCATCCGCTCGAAGAGGGGCCGCCGAAAGAATCGCCGTGGGTCGTCACTGTGCCGCTGATTCTGCTTGCGATTCCGTCGATCTACACCGGGTGGGTCTACATCGAGCCGATGCTGTTCGGCGACTACTACGGTGCGTCAATTGTCGTGCTCGAGCGTCATGCGGTCCTGAAAGAGCTCTCCACCGAATGGCACGGCGTCGGTGCGTTCATCCTGCACGGATTGCAAAGCGCGCCGTTCTGGCTCGCCGTAGCCGGCATTGTGCGCGCAAGGTGGGAGCAGCGGCATCGAACGTCGGCGATCGAACGATCATCGATGGGTGGATGGTCAACGGATCGGCAAGGCTTATCGGCTGGACATCCGCGCTGATGCGCAAACTGCAAACGGGCTACATCTATCACTACGCGCTGTCGATGGTCATCGGCATCGTTGCGTTGCTCACACTGTGGGTCGTTCGGTAGATTCCGGCAATGGCCCCTTATCTTTCGCTCGCTGTCTGGGTGCCGATCGTCGCCGGGCTGGTAGCGCTCGCAATCGGTCGCGATCGCGATCCGGCGCCTGTCCGCTGGGTCGCGTTGGTCGGCGCCGTCGCCGGCTTTCTGGTCACCATTCCGCTGTACACCCACTTCGACACCACGACAAGCTCGATGCAGTTCGTCGAACTGGCCGAATGGATCCCACGCTTCGGCATTCACTATCACCTGGGCGTGGACGGCATCTCGGTGCTGTTCATCTTGCTCAACAGCTTCATTACCGTGCTGGTTGTATGGTCGGGCTGGGAAGTGATCACGACACGCGTCTCGCAATATATGGGCGCGTTCTTGATCCAGTCCGGTCTCATCAACGGCGTTTTCTGCGCGCTCGACGGCATTCTGTTTTACTTTTTTTTCGAAGCGATGCTGATCCCGATGTACCTGATCATCGGCGTCTGGGGCGGACCGAATCGCATGTACGCCGCGATCAAGTTCTTTCTCTACACATTGGTGGGATCGCTGCTGACGCTTGTCGCGCTGATCTACCTGTACAGCGTGTCCGACAGCTTCGAGATCCTGGATTGGTACCAGCTCCCACTTTCGCTCAATACGCAGAAGCTGTTGTTCGTCGCATTCTTCTTGGCTTTTGCGGTGAAGGTGCCGATGTGGCCGGTTCACACATGGCTGCCGGATGCTCACGTGGAAGCGCCCACCGGCGGTTCGGTGGTGCTTGCCGCAATCACGTTGAAGGTTGGTGCTTACGGCTTCGTGCGCTTCATCCTGCCGATTCTTCCTGATGCGTCGCGCTCATTCGGAGGGTTTGTCATCGCGTTGTCGCTGATCGCCGTCATCTACATTGGCTTCGTCGCGCTCGTGCAGGACGACATGAAGAAGCTGATCGCGTACTCGTCGATCTCGCATATGGGCTTTGTCACGCTCGGGTTTTTTCTGTTCAGCCAGCTCGGCGTCGAAGGCGGACTTGCCCAGATGATTTCGCACGGGTTCGTGTCCGCGGCATTGTTCCTTTGCGTTGGCGTGATGTACGACCGCTTGCACAGCCGGCGCATTTCCGACTATGGCGGCGTCGTCAATACGATGCCCAAGTTCGCCGCGTTCATGATGCTGTTTGCGATGGCTAACTCGGGCTTGCCGGCAACGTCGGGATTCGTCGGCGAGTTTCTCGTCATCCTGGCATCGGTCAAAGTGAATTTCTGGCTTGGTTTTCTCGCTGCAACGATCATGATCCTCGGCGCGGCTTACACATTGTGGATGTACAAGCGCGTGATTTTCGGCGCCGTTGCCAACAGCGGCGTCGCGTCGATGCCCGATCTCAATCGACGCGAATTCTGGCTGCTAGCGCTGGTCGCGCTCGCCGTGCTGGCGATGGGCGTATGGCCTAAGCCGTTCATCGACGTAATGCACGTTTCGGTCGCGGACTTGCTCGCTCACGTGGCGAAGACCAAGCTCTAAGGTTCCCTAATGCCGTTCGCCCAGAACCTGCTCGCCGTATTGCCGGAGGTCGTCATTCTGACGTCGGCCGCGCTCATTCTCATCGTCGATCTCTTCATCGATGACGAACGGCGGCACATCACGTATTGGCTGACACAGCTCGCGCTGCTGATTGCCGCCTGCGTCACGTTGGAGACAATGAAGCTCGATATCGTCAAGGCATTTCATAACATGGTCGTCGACGATATGCTCGCCGACTTCCTGCGAATGACGAGCTTCGTCGCCGTTTCGCTGATGCTGTTCTACTCCCGCGGCTATCTGCTAGCACGGGGCCTGTTCCGCGGCGAAACATTCGTGTTGACGCTGTTCGTCCTGCTCGGCATCCAGGTCATCATCTCGGGCAATAGCTTCCTCACGCTCTACCTCGGTGTCGAGCTGATGTCGCTTTCGTTGTACGCGCTGGTCGCGCTCGAGCGGGAACGGTCCGGTCCGGCGGAAGCATCGATGAAGTATTTCGTGCTCGGGGCGCTCGCTTCGGGCGTATTGCTCTACGGCATGTCGATGATCTACGGCGCGACCGGAACGCTCGACATCGACCTCGTCGCGCGCTCGATCCTCGCGAAGCAAGGCAATTCGCTGCTCTTGACCTTCGGGCTCGTATTCGTTGTGTCGGGCGTCGCGTTCAAGCTTGGCGTGGTGCCGTATCACATGTGGATCCCGGACGTCTACGACGGTGCGCCGACGGCCGTCACGCTTTTGATTGGCACGGCACCCGAGTTCGCCGGCTTCGCGCTCACCTTGCGCCTCTTATCCGGCGCGCTGCAAGGACTGGCGATCGACTGGCAGGGCATGCTGATTATCCTGTCGCTGTTGTCGATGGTGCTCGGCAATGTCGTCGCGATCGCGCAGTCGAGCATCAAGCGGATGCTCGCCTATTCGACGATCGCGCATATGGGTTTCATGCTGATGGGTTTCCTCGCCGCCGATCTGAACGGATATTCGGCGGCGATGTTCTACACGGTGGCGTATGTACTGACGAGCCTCGTGTCGTTCGGCATGATCATGGTTTTGTCGCGGGTTGGATTCGAGGCCGACCGCCTTGACGACTTCAAGGGGCTCAACCAGCGTTCGCCGTGGTGGGCGTTCATCATGCTGCTCGTCATGTTTTCGCTCGCCGGCATCCCGCCCACCGTCGGCTTTTACGCGAAGTTCACCGTCATCGAGGCGGCGATCAATGCCGGCTTCGTGTGGCTGGCGGTCGCCGCGGTCATCACGTCGCTCATCGGTGCGTTCTACTATCTACGCATCGTCAGGCTGATGTATTTCGAAGAACCCGTCGACCGGTCGCCGCTCGAAACGCGCGCCGACGCGCGAACGCTGTTATCAGCGAATGGACTGTTGCTGCTGTTGCTCGGGATATTGCCGCAGCCGCTGATGGGCATTTGCGTGATCGCGCTCACACAGTCCAATTTCCTCTAGTACGACGCACGACGCTCCGCATTCGAACGATCGCGACGGCGTGCTAACATCTGCCGAATAATGCGTGTCGGCTTTTTCGTCACTTGTCTTGTCGATCTCGTGCGGCCCGCGGTCGGCTTCGCGGCCATCAAGCTGCTGAAAAGGGGCGGCGCCGACGTCTATGTACCGCCGATGCAGACCTGCTGCGGGCAACCAGCGTACAACTCGGGCGATCGTTCTGACGCGATCGCGCTCGCGCGGAAGGTCGTCGACGAATTCGAAAACTGCGATTATCTGGTCGCGCCGTCCGGCTCCTGCAGCGGCATGATCAAGACGCACTACGGCGAGCTGTTTCGCGGTGACGCGGCGATGGAAGCGCGCGTTGCCAAGTTGGCCGCGAAAACGTACGAGCTCACGGATTTCCTCGTCAATGTGCTCGAAGTCAAAGCAGCGAGCGGCAGGTATAAAGGCAAGATCACATACCACGATAGCTGCGCCGGCCTGCGCGAGATGGGCGTTAAAGCCCAGCCGCGTGCTTTGCTTGCAGCGATGCCGGACGTCGAGCTCGTCGAAATGGCGGAATGCGAGACATGCTGCGGCTTCGGCGGCACGTTTTCGATCAAGTACGGCGATATTTCCGCTCGGCTGGCTGACAACAAGTGCGTACACGTGCAAAACAGCGGGGCCGAGGCGGTCGTGTTGGGCGACCTCGGGTGCATGCTCAATATCGAAGGTCGCTTGCGCCGGCGCGGCGACATGAAGACGCGAGTTCTGCACGTCGCTGAAGTGCTCGCGGGCGAGGGAAGCTAAGGAAGTTTCCGATGCAGATTGCCTCGATGCATTTCAAAGCGCGCGCGCATGCAAGCCTGCACGACGAGCAGCTGCAGCAGAATCTGAGGAAATTTCAGGGCAAGTTCGTTCCCGCGCGCCGCAACGCGCTCATCGAGCTCGATGACGTCGAGGGAACGCGCGAGGCCGCGCGACAAATCCGCCAGCGTGCGCTTGACGCGCTCGATACGTGGCTCGAGCTGTTCGAGGAAAACGCGAGTGCCGCGGGCGCGACGGTGCTGTGGGCAGACACGCCCGCTGACATCAACCGGCTCGTGTTGGAAATCGCCGCGCGTCACGGCGTGAAGAAAATCATCAAATCGAAGTCGATGGTCTCCGAGGAGTCCGCGCTCGACCACGCGATCGAGGCAGCCGGCCTGACGGTGGTCGAAACCGATCTCGGCGAATACATTCTGCAGATCAACAACTACGAACCACCGTCGCATATCATCGGCCCCGCGCTCCATAAGTCGAAAGAGGAGGTCGCGGCCCTTTTCAGCAAGACGCACAAGACGCCGTGGAACGATGAAATCCAGGCGTTATGCCTCGAAGCAAGGTCGGTGCTCCGCCAACACTACTTGAGCGCCGACATGGGAATTACCGGCGGCAATTTTTTCGTCGCCGAAACCGGTTCGGTCGTCGTCGTGACAAACGAGGGCAACGCAACGCTGACCACGACTTTGCCCAAGGTGCACGTCGCAATCTCGGGCATCGAGAAAATCGTGCCGACACTCGAGGACGTGGCGACATTGATGCGGCTTCTGCCGCGCTCGGCGACCGGCCAGTCTATTTCGAACTACGTCGACGTGCTGACGGGTCCGAAAGGCGCCGGTGAATTCCATGGCGCCGAACACATGTATTTCATTCTGGTCGACGCAGGGCGCACGGCGGTGCTCGCGAGCGAAGTGCGCGAGGCGCTACGTTGCATTCGCTGCGGCGCGTGCATGAATCATTGCCCGGTTTATCAAAATATCGGGGGTCACTCGTATGGCTGGGTATATCCGGGTCCCATCGGCTCGATTCTGACGCCGATGTACGTGGGTCTCGAAAACGCGCTCGATCTACCGCAGGCCTCGACGTTCTGCAATCAATGCGGCGTCGTTTGTCCGGTGAAGATTCCACTCCCCGATCTTCAACGCAAGCTGCGCGAGGAGGAATTCGCGCGACATCTTCGTCCGTGGCACGAGAGAGCTGCTTTGCGTGTTTGGGCTTGGTTCGCGCTTCGGCCGCGGCTCTATGGGCTCGCGTCGAAGATCGGCGTGCGCATGCTGCGCTTATTCGCGCGTCCGAATGGGATGATCTCGCGCTTGCCGTTCGCGGGAGGATGGACCGACGAGCGCGACTTGCCGGCGCCGACTGGCCGCACATTTCGCGAGCTTTACCGGGAGCGGGTATGAGAGCCGCAAGCGTGGGGGGACTATTACCTTGAATGCGCCGCATCCAGGCATGCTGACTGTCCCGCGACTCTCGCGTCGCGCAGAGTCGCTGGGGACGGAGAACGCATTTGTCGTGCTCGCCGAAGTGAATGCGCTCGCGCGGCAAGGACGCGACATCGTTTCCTTTTGCATCGGCCAGCCCGATTTCCCGACGCCGCGTTACGTGCAGGAAGCTGCGATCGTTGCAATCAAGAGCGGCAAACACGGCTATACGCCATCGGCGGGTATCGATGAATTGCGCGCCGCAGCTGCGCAAGATATCGGCGCACGCCGTGGACTCGAGATCCGTCCCGACGATGTCGTCGTCGCTGCCGGCGCCAAGCCGTTCATTGCTTATATGATCGCGTCGGTTACTGATCACGGTGTGGGCGACGAAGTGATTTATCCGGTCCCTGGCTTCCCGATCTACGAATCGCAGATCGTCGCGAACGGTGCGGTGCCGGTGCCGATCTATCTGCGCGAGAGCAGGGGATTTGCATTCGATCCGGCCGAGCTCGAAGCGAAGATCACGCCGAAGACCCGTTTGCTGATTCTCAACGCGCCGCAAAACCCAACGGGCAGCATTCTCGATGCCCAAGAGCTCGATGCCATCGCGGAAATCCTGCTGCGGCATCCGCAAGTCTGGGTGTTCGCCGACGAAATCTATTCGCGGCTTGTCTACGAAGGTGCGTTCGATTCGCTCGCCACGCGTGCCGGATTACTCGAGCGCACCGTCATCAGCGACGGCGCGTCGAAGACGTGGGCGATGACCGGATGGCGGATCGGCTATGCGGCGAACCGCACACTGGCGCCCGTGTTT
>WNGO01006116.1_pt2 | contig 11481 bp, 11 predicted proteins | sample 5400511 | NCBI WGS metagenome assembly WNGO01 (sample SAMN13153380, study PRJNA577476) | soil metagenome | isolation source: 20 cm soil or saprolite under Garry oak tree replicate 2 | place: USA:California | collected 2016-06-15
TGCGGGTGATCCGCTGGGCCTTGGAAATGCCGCGCTCGACCTGGGGCCGCGCTGAATCCACGACACCCTGGGCCTGGTCCAGCACCGGCTGCATCTGGCCGCGCACCTGATCGAGGCGCTCCGAAAGCTCCTCGCGCATCTGCCGTCCCGGCTTGGGCGCGTAGAGCAACGCGACCGCCCCGCCAATGATCGCTCCATGCACCACGCCTCGCAAATACCCCATCGTTTCCTCCTTGGTGGCGGGCACGGACCCGCAGCTGACCCGGGTGTTCATCTTATCATTCCAACCGGGTTTCGTTATAGCGCCGATATCAGCATCGAATAGCGGCGAGGTCAGGCGTTCGAGGGTTCGAGGTGGACCGCTGCCGGCGCCGGCGCGGGCCGAATGCCGTGCACGGCGAGCGCGCTCGCGCGCACCGCCAGGTCGATCGCGGCGCGCAAGAGCACCGCGCTCACGCAGCAGAAGCTATAGAGGAAGACCTCCGGGATGCGCTCGATCAGGAAGGGCACCCCGATGGCGAGTCCGCCGATCAGGATCGCGGCCGTGCACAGGGCGGCGCCCAACTCGACGGCTCGTGCCGTCAGCCACGCGTTGACAGTCATCGTTGCAACAAATGATATAGCGTAGATGTCAGCAAAAGTCAAATGGTTAGTCGGGCAGCTGCTGGCCGGCGCCCCGCGCCCGGGCGAGCTCGAGCACCGCGGCGCCGGTGGCCACGTCCTCGATCGCGAGCCCGACCGACTTGAAGAGCGTCACGTCAGAGGGCTGGCGTCCGCCCGCGGATCCGGCGACGACGTCGCGCAATGAATGGACCCGGCCCCAACTGAGCTGCCCCTCGCGCTCCGCCAGCAGCAGGTCGCCGGCCTCGAGGCGGGCCGCCTCGACATCGTCAGCGACCAGGAGGTCGGCTCGAGCCACGGCTCGGCCGTCGATTTCCCGCCGATCCGGATAGTTCGAGCCGCACACGTTCAGATGCTGGCCCGCCTGCAGCCACTCGCCGGGAAAGATCGGACGCGCCGCCGAGGTGATGGTGGTGAGGATCGCCGCGCCGTCGACGGCCTCCCGGAGGCTGCCGGCCGGCTCAACGGCGATCGCGCCCGGAAGCGCATCCCTGAGCTCGGCGACGAGCCCATCGCGGTGCGCGGAGGTCCGGCTGAAGATTCGCACCTGGCGGAGCGTGCGCACGGCGGCGACGGCGAGCACCTGGGTCAGCGCCTGGGTCCCGGCGCCGATGATGGTCAAGACGGATGCCTGCGCGGGCGCCAGGTACTTCGTCGCCAGCCCGGACGTCGCGCCGGTTCGCATCCGGCCCAGCCAATCGGCCTCGATCACGGCGCGCGGCCGGCCGTCGGCCGCGTCGAAGAGACACACCCAGAAGCGCGCATCGGACTTGCCGTGGGTGTAGGCCTTGAAGCCCATCAGGCCTTTGGCGGGGAGGGTCGCCGACATCGTGGCGAGGACGGCGCCAGCCGCAACCCGACGCCGAGGTTGATTGCTGGCGCGGCCCGCGGCCCATTCGCGAAAGGCGGCCTCGAGCGCCGCGAGCGTCATGTCCATCGTCAGCAGTTCTTTGACGTCCGTCTCGCGCAGAAAAAGCGGCACGACTAATCTTGACATCGCCGTGATCGATGCTGGGTTGCGACGGCGCATCGCGCGGGCGCGCGTCGGGCATTTCGCGACGTCGGACGGACGCATCCCGTCCGTGGTTCCGGTGTGTTTCGTTCTCCTGGGTGAAACGGTCTATCAGGCCATCGACGGCAAACCCAAGTCAGTCAATCCCGGTCAACTGCGCCGGGTCAAGAATGTGCGGGCCAATCCCAACGCGGCGCTGCTCATCGACCACTACCTCGAGGATTGGCGCCGGCTCTGGTACGTGTTGCTTCGAGGAAAGGCGCGGATCGTCGACGCCGGCGTGGAGCAGCGGCGGGCGATCGGCGCCTTGAGAAAGAAGTACCCACAGTACCGGACCACCGTGCCGTTGCCATCGGACGCGCTCGTTATTGCGATAGATGTACGGCGGCTACGGCATTGGCGAGCCAGCTCACCCGGCCCTGGCCGCGCGCGCCGCCCGGGTCGGCCGGCATGAATGTCCGGATCGAAACGATGCCGGCGGCAGGATCCCCGTAGCGATCGACGAATCGCACGCCGTCGCCGAACCAGGGGTCGTTGATCGTGATCCCGCCCTCGGTCGTATACCCGGTCAGCAAGACGAAGTGCTGGTTATCGCCGAGTCGGACCTCCGCGACCACCGGCCGTCCGGCATCGAGCTCAGCCTGGATGACGGCCAAGTCGGGCCCGATCCACCCGGAGAATGTCACGCGTCCGTTCGTGTAGAAATTGACCGCGTCCCAGATGATCTGGTCGTCGTACACATAACCGCCGTTCACCGTCACCCAGGTATTGAAGGCGCCCGGGTCGGTGTTAAGGCCGTAGTAGCGCAGCATCATCGTGACCGCAGTGATTGCGCAGCCGGCCGAGCCGATCGTGTCCGTCGGCGAGTTACCGAGGGGTGCCCCGGCCCATGCGCCGTCCTGCTGGCTCATGACGGCAATGCTCATCGAGCTGTCGGCCACGGCACCGACGGGGTTGAACAGCGCGGCGCCGGCCGCGATGGCGCCGGCAAGTGCCGCCGCGCGCAGACCGAGATTCGGGCTCGGGAATTTCACCAGTTGCGACCTCGCATGGACTGACCGGACAAGCGCCGCCCATCTTGAGGGCCGTCTTTAGCCCAAACAAACGACGGCGGTGGTCCAAGGTGGGCGAGCGCGCGGTACGGATATCCCTCACCTGTCCATGGGCGGAAAAAGGCGGGTGCGCGTGCCTCGGCCGGCCTGCGATGTAACGACGATTGGACGCAGTGTGCCAATCGCTATTGGTTGCTCGTAACGAAACAATCAAGAACGACGCGCGAAGGGCCCAGCGCTCCTGGGTGGTTATCCGGATGCCGAGCGCTACGCGGCCTGCTTCTTGACGGTGCCCTGACGGGCTCTGGCGCGTTGGATTCGCTTCTCTTTGGCGGCACGACCGCGCCGGACGTGGGGTTTCATCGCCGGTACAACCCGAGTGGGGGCCGTCACTTGCAGGTGCCGTAACTCCGGGATCAATTCTCGGCCCGATTGCCATCGCGATCTCATTGCGGTCCAATTGCATTAGCGATTGTTAAGATGGGGTGGCGCACATGAGTGACCCGCGGCCCATCGGCGTCTTCGACTCAGGCGTCGGCGGCCTCACCGTCCTGCGCGAGTTGCAGCGGCAGCTTCCCAATGAATCCACGATTTACTTCGCGGATCTCGGCCATTTTCCCTACGGGCCCCGCTACCAGGCGCAGGTGCGGACGTTTGCCCTGAACATCATCCGGTTTCTCGAGAAGCTCGACGTCAAGCTGGTCGTCATCGCCTGTAACACGGCAACCGCCGCGGCGCTCAACACCGCGCGCGAGGTCTTCGACATCCCGATCGTCGGTGTGATCACGCCGGGCGCGGAGGCTGCCGTCGCCGCCACGAAGAACAAGCGCGTGGGCGTCATCTCGACGGAGGGCACCATGCAGAGCCAGGAATATCTGCATGCGATCCGCGAGGCGAATCCAACCATCGGCGTGCTGCCAAAGGCCGCGCCGAAACTCGTCGAGCTCGTCGAAGCGGGCAAGGCCGAGGCGCCCGAGACGGAGGCGGCGCTCCGTGAGGCGCTGCGCGACATCATCGAATACCGGGCCGACACGCTGATCCTCGGTTGCACGCACTATCCAATGCTCAAGCCGTTGATCAAAAAGATCACTGGCGAGAACATGACCGTCGTCGATTCCGCGGAGACGACCGCGGCCCGCGTCAAGCGGGTGCTGGCCAAGAACGGACTGGAGTCGGCCGAGGGCGAGACCGCCCGACACCAGATCTACGTCACGGGCTCACCAGAACGATTCACCGAGGTCGCGCGCTTTCTTTTCGGCCAGGATCTGCCACAGATCACGACCGTCCGAATGGAGCTCGTCGAAGCCATCAGCGGCCGGGAGGGGGCCGCGTGAGCGCGACAATGACCGGGATCGATTTCATCGCCCCCATCCGAACCGAGCTGGAGGACTTCGAGCAGCGGCTGCATGCGACCGTGCGCGCCGATCTCGGCCCGGTTGCGGAGGCGATGGAGCAGATCCTCGAGGCCGGCGGCAAGCGGCTCCGTCCGGCGCTGGTCTTCCTGGCCGCTCGTCTCGGCCGTCCCAAGGGTCTGGACGACGTCGTCCGGGCGGCCATGGCGATCGAATTCATTCACAATGCCACCTTGATCCACGACGATCTGATCGACGGCGCCCCCACCCGCCGCGGTCTGCGCACGATCCACGAAACGCTTGGCCCCAACCCCGCGATCATCATCGGTGACTACTACTTCGCCAAAGGCGCGAACCTGATGTCGCAGATCGGCAATCCCAGCATCGACGCGCTGCTCTCGCAAACCGTGATGACGATCTGCTTCGGCGAGATGCTGCAGCTGACCAGTCAGCGTCGCTACGACCAGTCGCTGGACGAGTATTACGCCAAGATCGAGCGGAAGACCGCGGTGCTGCTCGCCGCCTCGACCTACTGCGGCGCTGTTCTTGGTGGCCTCGACGAGGCCCAGGTCGAGGCGATGCGGCGCTTTGGTCGCTTATTGGGCATGTCCTTTCAGATCGCCGACGACGTGCTGGATTACCTGGCAACCGAAGAAGAAGTCGGCAAGCCTGTCGGCAACGACCTGAAGCAGGGCACCGTCACGTTACCGTTGATGCTCGCCCGCCATGATCCGGGCGTCGACGGCCGGCTCGAGGCTATCCTGGAAAAGCCGACGCTGCAGGATGCCGACTATGCCGAGGTCGTTCGCATCGTGCGGGATTCCCGCGGCATCGACGAGTCGTATGGCTACGCCAAGACCTTCGGGGACAAGGCGCGTGCCGAGTTGCAGGTCTTTCCGCCCTCGCCGTACCGCGACGCCTTCGAAGCGCTCACGTACTACGTGGTCGGACGCCGCAACTAACACTTCACGGCAAGGTCGTGTGCTAGCTTGGCCCTCGGTGAGATTTCGGCTGGCGACGCGAGGCAGCACGCTGGCGATGATCCAGGCGCAGCTCGCCGCGGATGCTCTGGCTCGTGTCTACCCTGAGCACGAGTTCGTGCTCGCGCCGCTGACGACGCACGGCGATCGTCACCCGTCGATGCCGCTCAGTGACTCGCCTCGCGAGGGCGTCTTCGTAAAGGAGCTCGAGCAGGCGCTGCTCGACGGCCGCGCCGAGCTCGCGATCCACTCGGCGAAGGATCTTCCGACCGTTGCGACGCCCGGGCTGGTGCTCGCCGCGTTTCTCCCGCGCGCGGACGCGCGCGATGCGCTGATTGCGCGCCAGGGCGGAACCCTCTCGGAGCTCGCGCCGGGGTCCCGCATCGGCACCGGGAGCCCTCGTCGAGCCGCGCAGATCGCCTCCGTCCGCCCGGATCTGCGGACCGTGGATATTCGCGGCAACGTCGATACCCGGCTGCGCCGCCTCGCGGAGGGCATGGTCGACGGCCTCATCCTCGCGGTCGCAGGTCTGGAACGCCTCGGCCGCCTTGGCGAAGCGCACCAGCTGCTGCCGCTCGACATCATGTTGCCCGCCCCCGGCCAGGGGGCGTTGGTGTTGCAGGCCCTGGATGGCGGCGAGGCCGGCCGGCTCGCGGCGGCCGTGGACGACGCGCCGACTCGCCGGGCCGTCGAGGCCGAGCGGACGCTGCTGCGGCGACTTGGCGGTGGGTGCCTCTCGGCGCTGGGTGCCTACGCGGTCGCCGAAGGCGACGACCTGACGCTGCAGGGCGTCGTGCTGGATGCGAGTGGCCGTACCGCCGTCCGGGCCAGTGCTCGTGGCCGGGATGACGCGGGCGTCGTCAGCGACGTGGCCAGGCGACTCGAGGTGCAGGGGGCGGCGCATCTCCTCACGCGGCCGGGCGCGTCGCTCGCGGGCATGCGCATCATGGTCACGCGCGCCGATCGCCAGGCTACCGGGCTGGCAGCCGCGCTGACGGCGCTTGGTGCGGACGCCATCATGTGCCCGGTGATCGCGATCGAACCGATCGCCGTCGATCCGGCCGTCCTCCAGGATCTCGGCCGCTATGACTGGCTGGTGATGACCAGCGCCAACGGTGTCGATCGGCTGGGGGAGATCTTGCGTGAGGCCAATCGCGATTTTCCCGCACATATAAAGGTCGCGGCCATCGGCCCTGAAACCGCCGCGCGCGCCGAGGAGGCTGGCATGACCCCGGCGCTCGTCCCCTCTCGGTTCATCGCGGAAGAACTGGCGCAAGCCCTGGCGGCGACCATGACACCTGGGGCGCGCATCCTGCTGGCGCGGGCGGCCGGCGCCCGCGACGTCCTGCCCGAGCTGCTTCGCGCCCGCGGCGCCCGGGTCGACGTCGTCGAGACCTACCGGACGGTCCCGCCGGCCGACCTTCGACCGCGGCTGGCCGCCTGCCTGCCCGGCGTCGACATGATCACGTTTACGAGCTCGTCGACGGTACGCCACTTCGTCGGCGCCATGCCGGAGCCGCCTGCCAACCGGGTCAAGATCGCCTGCATCGGGCCGATCACGGCGCAGACCGCGCGCGATCTCGGGCTGCGGGTTGATATCATCGCGCAGGAGTACACGACGCGCGGACTGGTGGACGCCATTGTGCGCAGCCGGACTCCAATTCCAGCATGACCTTTCCTACGCAACGCCCCCGTCGGTTGCGCTCGAGGCCGGCGCTTCGCCGGCTCGCCCGCGAGACCTCGCTCGCGCCCGAGGATCTGATCTATCCGTTGTTCGTGCGCGACGCCATCGACGAACCGTGCCCGATCGAGGCGATGCCCGGGCATCAACAGCACACGATCGAGTCGCTGACGCGCGAGGCCGAGGCGGCGCTGAAGGTCGGCGTGCGGAGCTTTGTGCTGTTCGGCATCCCCGCGCAGAAGGATGCGCAGGGCTCGGAGGCGTGGGCGGAGAACGGTATCGTCCAGCGTGCCCTGGGCCACCTCCGGGAAGCATTCGGCGCAGACGCTCTGCTGATCGCGGACCTCTGTCTGTGCGAGTACACCGACCACGGCCATTGCGGCGTGCTCGAGGGGGAGACCGTCGCCAATGACGCGACGCTCGAGCTCTACCAGCGCATCGCCGTCGCGCAGGCCGCCGCCGGCGCCGACGTGATCGCCCCTTCCGGCATGATGGACGGCCAGGTCGGCGCCATCCGTTCCGCCCTCGACCGGCAGGGCTATGCCGACCGCGCGATCCTCGCCTACGCTGCCAAGTACGCATCGGCGTTCTACGGGCCGTTTCGGGAAGCCGCGGGCTCGACGCCCCGCGTGGGTGACCGCCGTGGCTACCAGATGGACCCCGCCAACGCGCGGGAGGCCGTCCGCGAGGCGCGCCTCGATATCGAGGAAGGCGCCGACATCGTCATGGTCAAGCCGGCGCTCGCCTACCTCGATGTCATTCGCGCGGTCGCGGACGCGACCGACGTCCCCGTCGCGGCCTACAACGTCAGCGGCGAATACAGCATGGTCAAGGCGGCTGCCTTACGCGGCTGGATCGATGAGCGCCGGGTGCTGCGCGAGATCCTGCTGGGGATCCGCCGCGCCGGCGCCCAGATGATCCTGACCTACCACGCCAGGCAGGTCGCGGCCGATATTCCTTGCTGGGACGAGTTGGGATGAGCCAGGTCCCCCGCCGGGTTCCGCAGCTGCTGGCGACGCTCGCCATCCTGGCGGTCGCTATGATTGCGTTCTCTGTCTATGTGGGACGTAATGCTGGCGGCAGCCCTGGCGTCGCCCCGACTCCAACGCCGAGTCCGATCTTGAGCGCCGCCTGTGGTTCGCTGAACTTCGGGACGGCGCTGACGCCCACCGCCGGCGCTGGCCCCGAACACGGTCAACAACTTCGTGTTCCTGACCCGCAACCAGTATTACAACGGCCTCAAGTTCCACCGCGTCGTCGCAGACTTCGTCATCCAGGGCGGCGACCCGCTGGGCACCGGTTCGGGCGGCCCCGGCTACCAGTTCAACGATGAGCCGGTGCTCGGCGAGTACACCCCCGGTGCGCTGGCGATGGCGAACTCCGGCGCGAACACCAACGGCAGCCAGTTCTTCATTTGCACCGTCGACGACACCAAGAAGCTCGCCAAAAGCTACAACTTGTTCGGCTACGTCCAGACCGGGATGGACGTGGTTCTCAAGATCGCGCAGGGCGACACCATGACCACGGTGACGGTCCAGGAAGAGACCGGCTAGGCCTCATCGGCCTCTCAGGGGGCCGTTACAAAGCGGGCGTATAATGGGCCGCGAGAAGCAATCTGAATGCCTGGTTTTTTCGGTCACTGGTACATCCTCGTTCTAATCCTGGTCATCGTGCTGATCGTCTACGGACCTGGAAAGCTCCCCGAGGTGGGCGGCGCAATCGGGAAGGCCATGCGTGAATTCCGCAAGACCTCGAGCGACATCCAGGAAGAGTTCAAGAAGAGCGCGACGCCGGACTCCAGCAGCGAACAGCACGCCACGAGCGGGCCGGCCCCGGACGTCAAACCGCCCACCGACGTAAAGTCGCCGACCGACAGCCAGGCCTGATTCCGGTCCGGCGCCGATAGGGCAGCCATGGCCAAGCCCAGCATCGTTCCGGCGGACGAGGAGCGGCGCATGACGGTCATCGAGCACCTCGAGGAACTGCGGCGCGTCCTGATCATCTCGCTGATCGCATGGGCGGTCGCCACCATGATCGGGTTCGCGGTCTCCCAGCCTGTGTTGGGCATCCTGCTGGGACCTGTGCACAAAGTGATCGGCAACCAGAAGCTGATTTACGGTGGCCCGGTCGATGGGTTCCTGCTCTTCTTCAAGATCGGCATCTTCACCGGGTTCGTCCTGAGCAGTCCGATCATCATCTGGCAGGTCTGGACCTTCGTTGCCCCGGGCCTGCGTCGCAACGAGCGGCGCTTCGCCGTCGGCTTCGTTGCCTCGGCGGTCACGCTATTCGCGATGGGGATGGGATTCGCCTTCTTCGCGCTGCCGATCGCCTTGAGGTTCTTGACCGGGATTGGCAACTCGGAGCTCCAGTACCTGCCCTTTGCCGACAAGTACATCAACTTCGTCCTGATTCTCATCGCGATCTTCGGCGTCACCTTCGAGTTGCCACTCGCGATGACGATGCTCGGCCTTGCGGGGATTGTGAGCACGGCATTCTTGAAGCGCAACCGGCTGAAGTTCTGGATCGGGATCTTCGTCGGGGCCAATATGGTGACTCCGGGGGTCGACCCCTTTACGCCACTGCTACTCACCTTCCCGCTTATCATTCTTTTCGAGCTCAGCATCCTCGTGATCCGCGCTCTGCGAAGATAGATCCAATTGGCCCAAACGCGACCTGATGGCCGGAAGGTGGATCAGCTCCGGCCGGTAACGATCGAGACCGGCGTCAACCTCTACGCCGAAGGCTCGGCGCTCATCAACATGGGCGACACCAGGGTGCTCTGTACCGCGAGCTGGGACGACAAGCCGCCACCACACAAGAAGGGGACCGGTGAGGGCTGGGTCACCGCGGAGTATTCGATGCTGCCGCGGGCAACGCAGACGCGCACCGCGCGCGAATCGCGCACGGGTCGGGTCGACGGGCGTACCCAGGAGATCCAGCGCCTGATCGGCCGCGCGCTGAGAGCCGCCATCAATATGCCGCTGATGGGCGAGCGCACGATCATGGTGGACTGCGACGTGCTACAGGCCGACGGCGGCACCCGCACCGCGTCGATCACGGGCGGGTTCGTCGCCCTCCACCTCGCGCTGCAGAAGGCCCTCGAGCGCAACCTGCTACGAGTGATTCCGATCCGCCACTTCGTTTCCGCGGTCAGTGTCGGCATCGTGCAGGGTCAGCCCCGCCTGGACCTCAATTACCTCGAAGACTTCGCCGCCCAGACCGACATGAACTGTGTGCTCGCCGAGGACGGCCGCTTCATCGAGATCCAGGGCACGGCCGAGCAGGAACCGTTTAAGCCGGAAGAGATGGAGCAAATGCTCAAGCTCGCCACCAAGGGCGCCGCCGAGCTGGTCGAGGCTCAGAAGAAGGCGCTGAAGCTGCGCTGAACCGGCTGCTGCTCGCCACGACGAACTCGGGCAAGCTCAAGGAGCTGCGCGCGATCCTGGGCGAGTTGCCGATGGAGCTGGTCAGCCCCACTGATGTCGGGATCGTTTTCGACGTCGTTGAGGACGGAGCCAGCTACCTGGAGAACGCGCGCAAGAAGGCCGAGGTCGGCCGGCGGCTGAGCGGGTTGCCGACGCTGGCGGACGACTCGGGACTCGAAGTCCCGCTGCTCGGCGGCCGACCCGGCATCGATTCGGCATATTTCGCCGGCGCCGAGCACAAGGGGGACGGTCGCGCGCTCGTCGCCGCGTTGCTCAAGGCCCTCGGCGCTGCGGTGACCAGCTCGCCGCCGGCGTTCTTCCGCTCCGCGGCGGTGCTGGCCTTGCCGGACGGGCGAGTCTTTACCGGCGAAGGAATCCTGGCCGGCTCGATCGCGTCCGAGCCGCGTGGCACGCACGGCTTTGGCTTCGATCCCATCTTCCAGCTGCCCGACGGCCGCCGGCTCGCCGAACTGTCGACCGAGGAAAAGAACCTCTTGAGTCATCGGGCACGGGCGCTGAATGCGCTGGAAGTCCACGGCGCGTTCGACGCCGCCCTCTCCGCCTCAGAAGGGCACTGAGGTGCTGAGGGCATCATTCCTTTACCTGTCGCATCGCCGCGGCCTGCAGCGGTTCGTCACGCGCCAGCGGCTCACCGCATCGCTCGCCTACCGCTTCGTGGCGGGGGACCACCTGGACGACGCGGTCCGGGTGGTGAGCGACGTCAACCGTCGCGGCTGGTCCGCGAGCCTCGACCACCTGGGCGAGAACGTCAGCGAAGAGAAGGCGGCACGCGCCGCCACCGACGATTACCTGGCAGCGTTCGAACGGATCGCGGCGGAGCGGCTGAATGCGAACGTCTCGGTCAAATTGACGCAGCTGGGACTCGACATCTCGCCAGACCTCTGCCGCGAGCTTCTGACACGCATCCTCCAGCGGGCTCAGCAGCTCGACAACTTCGTGCGGGTCGACATGGAGGGCTCGGCCTACACGCAGCGCACAATCGACCTGGTCCTGGCGCTGCACGAACGCTTTCCCAACTGCGGCGTCGTTCTGCAGAGCTACCTGTATCGCACCGCCGACGACGTTACCCGGGTCAATGCGGCCGGAATCCGGGTGCGGCTGGTCAAAGGCGCCTACGACGAACCGCCGGAGAACGCCTTCCCGAAGAAGGCCGACGTCGATGCGAAATATGAAGCCGAGATGCAGCAGTTGCTCTTGCACGGCGTCTACCCGGCGATCGCAACCCACGATGATCGACTGATCGAAGCCACCAGGCGGTTCGCGCGCGAGCGCGAGATTCCTGCGGACCGCTTCGAGTTCCAGATGCTCTACGGAATCCGCCGCGATCTGCAGGACCG
>WNGO01010929.1_pt1 | contig 11481 bp, 8 predicted proteins | sample 5400511 | NCBI WGS metagenome assembly WNGO01 (sample SAMN13153380, study PRJNA577476) | soil metagenome | isolation source: 20 cm soil or saprolite under Garry oak tree replicate 2 | place: USA:California | collected 2016-06-15
GGAGAACGATTCCGCGTGATCGTGGCGAACCCGCCCTATTTGACCGCGGCGGAGTATGACGCGCTGGATCCGTCGGTCCGAGATCACGAGCCCCGCGCGGCGCTCGTGAGCGGCGTGGACGGTCTGGATGCGACCCGCGCGCTATTCGCGGGCGCGGCGCCGCTGCTGGAGCCGGGCGGACTGCTGGCGCTCGAGATCGACGAACGGCGCGGCGATGCCGTTCGCCAATTGGGCCGTGACGCTGGATGGGACGTTGAAATTCACGCCGACGTGTTCGGCTGCCCGCGCTATGCGCTGGCAACACCGGGGCATGGCCCCGGTGCTCAGACATCGGAGGAATAGTGCTCGAGGAGAAGGCAGAAGAACTGGGACGGCTACTCGGCCAGACCGACGAGTACAAGGCGTTGCGTCGCGCGACGGAAGCGCTGCGCGAGGATCAAGCAGTCCAGAAAGTGCTCGCGGAGGCGGAGCGGCTCGCGCAGGAGATCGAGCGCGTCGCGCAGCAGGGGAACGAACCGTCCAAGGAGCAGGTCGAGCAGTACGATCGCGCGCTCCAAAGCGTGCAGGCGAATTCGGTGTACCAGCAAATGGTCGCGGCCCAGGCGAATTTCGAGAAGCTGATGACGCGGATTAATGCCCGGATTTACGAGGGCATCAAAAAGGGCGCCGCGAGTCCCATCATCACGCTTGGCTAGGGACTGGGTCGTGGGGGTTCGGGACGCGGGGTTCTTCGTGGTGATCGAAGGCCCGGAGGGGGCGGGGAAGTCCACGCTGGTAAAGTGGCTCGTCGCGCGCCTCCAGGCGGAGCATCGGCGCGTGGTGCCGGTCCGAGAACCGGGTGGGACACCGATCGCCGAGGCAGCGCGGAAACTGGCGCTGAAATCGCGCCACGACCGGGCGTTTGGCGCCGAGCTGTTCCTGTTCCTGGCGGCGCGCGCCGACCTGGTGGAACGGGTGATCCGGCCGGCCCTGGCGAGCGGTCAGGTGGTCATCGCGGACCGGTTCGGGCTGTCGACCATCGCGTACCAAGTCGCCGGTCGGGGGCTGCCGCGGGCTGACGTGGAGGCGGCGCTCAGGGTCGCGACCGGAGGCCTGGCGCCCGACCTCACGCTGATCCTCGACGTCCCCGTGACCGTGGGGCGGGAGCGCCAGCGGACCGCTGGCAAGGTCAAAGACCGTATCGAGCGCGAGGATGACACGTTTCACACACGGGTCCGTGAGGCCTATCGCAGCGCATCCGGGCCCGGGATTGTTCATATTGATGCCAGTCTGGCAAAGAAGGCCGTCCAGGACGCCGCCTGGCGGGAAGTCGCCGCGGCAACAGGAGCGCTTTCACTGAGGAGTTCATGATGATTCGCCATAAGGCATTAGTGGTTGCCGCCGTCGTCTCCGCCGCCGTGGTGTCGGGCGGCTGGTTCCTGCAGCGCGAAACAGAGCCGGCTGGATCGGTCTATCAGCAGGCGCGGTTGTTCGATGACGTGCTGGCGCACGTCGCCGACTACTACGTCGACTCGCTCGACGAGCGCCAGTTGTACCAGATGGCGATCGACGGCATGCTCGACCAGCTGCACGATCCCTACTCGGTTTTCCTGAAGCCCGAGGACTTCCGGCAGCTTTCCGAAGCCACGACCGGCAACTACTCGGGATTGGGCATTCACATCGACGTGCGCGACGGGTGGATCACCGTCGTCGCGCCGTTGCCCGACACGCCCGCCGAACGCGCGGGCGTACTGACCGGCGATCGCATCGTCCAGCTCGACGGACGCTCGACGGAAGGGTGGAAGCAGGATCAGGCGGTGAAGGAGCTGCGTGGCCCGGCCGGAACGGCGGCGGAGCTATTGATTCGGCGGACCGGCGTCGACAAGCCCATCACCTACAAGCTCACGCGCGCAACGATTCACATCCGCTCGGTCGACCCACGCATCACGATGATGCTCGACGACCGCGTCGGCTACATCGCGCTCTCGCCGGTGAGCGAAAGCTCGACCCGGGACGTCAGCCAGGCGATCGACACCCTGCTGAAGCAGGGGATGAAATCGCTCATCTTCGATCTCCGCGGCAACCCCGGTGGGCTACTGGATCAGGGCGTCGCGGTGTCGGATCTCTTCCTCGATCCCGGTAAGGCGATCGTGGAGACGCGCGGGCGCGCGCCCGGTTCCTCGCACGAGTTCAGCGACACCAAGCCGCAACAGTGGCCGCGCCTGCCGATCGTCGTGATCGTGAACGGCGGCTCGGCGAGCGCGGCGGAGATCATCGCCGGCGCGCTGCAGGATCACGACCGCGCCGTGCTGATCGGGACGCCGACGTTCGGGAAAGGGCTGGTGCAGTCGTTCTGGCGCCTCACGCCCGAAACGGGCCTCAAGCTGACGACTGCGCGGTGGTTCACACCCAGCGGCCGGACGATTCAGCGCGTCACGCGCAACGAAGCGGAGCAGGAGGCGCAGGTCATCGCGGCGCAGCGCGGGCGGGACACGAAGATCGATTCGACGGCGGTGTTCCACACCGACGCCGGCCGGACGATCTACGGGGGCGGCGGGATTCGTCCCGACATCTACGTCGTCGCCGACACCTTCACGACGGCCGAGCGGGCGTTCGTCAAGGCGCTCGGGGATAAGGTTCCGTTATTCCGCGATGCGTTGACGACGTACGCGATCGAGCTCAAGGAAGGCAACCGCCTGCCTTCGCCGAGTTTCACGGTCACACAAGGCATGGTGGACGAGATCGTGCGCCGCATGCGCGCCAAGGGTGCCGAACTGCCGGATTCGGTGATCGCGGGTGCGCGCCCGCTGATCACGCAGGAGTTGGGGTACGAGGCGGCGCGCTACGTCTTCGGGCGCTCTGCGGAGTTCCGCCGCCGGATGGCGGACGACGAACAGATCAAGCGGGCCCTCGCCTTGGCTGATAAGGCCAAGTCGCCGCAGGATCTGCTGACACTCGCAACCACGCAGCCCGCTCGGTCGACGGTCCGCAATAGGTGACGCCACAGCCTTCCCGCGCGATCGGGCTCATTGGGCCCGGTCGCGCGGGAGTCGGACTGGCTCTGGCTCTGGCCCAGGCGGGATACTCCGTCCACCTTCACGGGCGAAACAAGAAAAGCGTACCAGCACCCCTGACGTTGACGACAGGCGGCACAGCGCCCGCTTGGGTCGGTGACGTCGAGGTCGTCATTCTCGCCGTCCGCGACGACGCCATCACGCCGCTGGCAACGTCCCTGGCCGCCGCTCGCGCCATCACCGACCGCCACGTCGTCCTGCATCTTTCGGGTGTCCGGGGACAGGAGGCACTCGGTCCGCTCGTCACTACCCGCGCGGCACTCGGCTCATTTCATCCCCTGCAGACCATCGTCGAACCGGAGTTGGCACCGGCCCGTCTCAAGGGCGCTTGGGCCGCCGTCGAGGGAATGCCGCGCGCGGTAGAGGCCGGCGAGCGGATCGCGCAGGACCTCGGCATGCGCCCGTTCCGGATCGCCACCAAGTCCAAGGCGATCTATCACGCGGGCGCGGTATTCGCGTCGAACTATCTCGTCGTCGTCGAGGCGATCGCGCAGCGCCTGCTGCGCCATGCGGGTCTGTCGGATGCCGATGCCTGGGCGGCGCTGCGCCCACTGGTCGAAGGGACGTTCGAGAATCTGAGTCGGCACGAGCCGCGTGAGGCCCTCACCGGCCCCGTCGTTCGCGGGGATACCGCGACGATCGTGCGTCATCTGGAGTCGCTAGCGGTCGATGATGCCAAGCTGTACCGCGCCCTCGGGCGCGCGGCGCTCGAGCTGGCGCAGAAGCAGGGGATGGATGATGAGACTGCGGAGAAAGTCGCGGCGGCGCTGGCTACTGATCGACCACCCGTACTCCGGAAGTCGGGGAGAATCTAAACTCCCGCGCTGGGATCGTCCCGTTCACCGCGAGATGCTGGAGCGTAATCGTCCGGTGCTGGCCCGTATGCTCGGCGATCTCGATCCGCCGCACCAAGCCATCCTGCTTCGCAATCCACACCGTCGCCGCTTCGTACGGCAGATCCTTCACGCGCGGTGTCAGCGCGACCACATCCACCGGTCCATCCGGCAGCGAATCGGCGCGCAGGTAGCGCGCGCTGTATCGCTCGCGCGGATGCTCGACGAATTGCCCGATGAGATTGGGGCCCGTGGTTCCCGTGCCCGGAATCGTCGTGCGAATCACCTGTCCGGGTGTCGTGCTCGGCGTGTAGAGCCAGAGGCGACGGCCGTCGGCGACGATGCGATCGTTCTTGGGGTCGCTGAAGCGCATCGCAAAATAGTTCGGCCGCCGCTGGTAGAGCCGGCCGCGCGTCGTGTCCGGATCGCCAAGCATCGGGTTGTCGATGATCTGAGTGAAATCCGCCGCTAACGTGCGAACGGTATCGAAAGATGCGCTGGCGCGATCGAGAACGGCGCTCGGATCTTGATACACGTCGGCACGTTGGAACGTCGGCACGATCAGGAGCGAGAGCATCGTGCCGACGTGCAGTCGTGCCGACGTGTGCCTCATGCGCCTACGGCGGCCGGTTCAGCTACCCGCCGCCCAATCGCCTCGGCGATAATTCGCACCTCGCGCATCAACTGCGCAAACTGATCGGGAAAGAGCGACTGCGCCCCGTCCGACAGCGCTTCTTCGGGATTGGGATGGACTTCCACCATGATTCCGTCGGCGCCCGCGGCGATCGCGGCCCGCGCCATCGGGATCACCTTGTCGCGCAGACCGGTGCCGTGCGATGGGTCTGCGATGATCGGCAGATGCGACAGCTTGTGCACGACGGGAATGGCGGTCAGGTCGAAGAGATTGCGAGTTGCGGTGTCGAAGCTGCGCACGCCCCGCTCGCACAACACGACGTCGTGGTTGCCTTCCGCCAGTAAATACTCCGCCGAGAGCAGCAGCTCCTGCACCGTCGCGCTGATCCCGCGCTTGAGCAGCACCGGCTTGCCGCAGCGTCCCGCGATCTTGAGCAACGAGAAGTTCTGCATGTTGCGCGCGCCGATCTGCACGATGTCGGCCATCTCGGCGACCCAGCCGAGGCCGCTTTCATCCATCGCTTCGGTGCAGATCAGGAGTCCGGTCTCGTCACGCGCCTTGGCGAGCAGCCGCAGGGCCGGCTTCCCGAGTCCTTGGAATGAGTAGGGCGAGCTGCGCGGCTTCCAGGCGCCGCCGCGGAGCACGACCGCGCCCGCTTCTTTTACTTGTCGCGCCGCCTCGATGATCTGCCGCTCGGTTTCGACGGAGCAGGGGCCGGCGATCGCGACCACCTCCGTGCCGCCGAACGCGACTCCGCCCGGCAATCTGACGATGGTAGGATCGGCCTTCCACTCCCGGCTCACCTGCTTGTAGGGTTGGGAGACGTGAATGACCTCGTGCACGCCCGGCAGCCCTTCGAGCCGTGAGGCATCGACGCGCCCGTCGTTGCCGACAAGGCCCACGGCGGTGCGCTGATTGCCGGGCATGGGCTGCGCCTGATAGCCCATCTCCTCGATGACGGAGATGACTTTCTGGACTTCATCGGGCGTGGCTCCATGCCGCATGACGATCAGCACGACTAGCGTCTCCCGTCTCCAATGGTGAAGCGATCCCCGTCCTGTGCCGCGAATACCGGTCCGCTAAAACGGGTGCCGGCAAGTTTTGCCGGGTCCGAAGTCTCTACCGGAGGATAGAAGTGCGTCAAGACTAAGCGCTTGGTCGCCGCTTCTTTTGCCAGCTCGCCAGCTTGTTGGGGAGTCAGATGGATGTCCATCGCCATCGACTCGGGCAGCGAGCACTCCGCCAGCAGCAGGTCGCACCCGCTCGCCCAGCGTGCCAGCTCGCTGCTCGGTCCGGTATCGCCGGTGTAGACGAGACGGCCCTCCGGTGCGACGAGCGAGACGGCCACGCTCTCCGTGGTATGCGGCACGGGGAAAGTCTCGAGACTCACATCGGCGTTCAGCGGAAACGGCTCACCGTCGCGGACGTCGAGAATGCCGATCGGGAATCCCGGATCGAGCAGCCAACTGCCGTAGCCTTCCGCCAGGGCGGGCCGATGGTGCGACAGTCCCGGTACCGACGGTAACGAGTTCCATACTCACTTTCCCCGGAAGACGATCCGCTTGAACACGAGCAATCCCGGCGCCTTGAGCTTGGCGAGATACACGCCCGCGGGCAACGGGTGCCCATCATCGGCACGGCCATCCCACATCAGCCGCGGGTCACAGATGCCCCCGCTGCCCGATCCACGCCCATAGCGGCCGGGGGCCAAAACGCCCGGAAAATCAGGGCCGGGAACGAAGCGGCGCACGCGGTTACCGCGGAGGTCCAGGATGTCGAGCTGCACGTTGCCGGCAAGGGCAAGGTCGAACCATAAGCAGGTCGAGTCGCGGCCGGCGATGGGGAAGGGGTTCGGGAAATTCTGATAAAACAGGGTGGCCGTCGGCATACCCAGATCTACGACGAGAAACGATCCTTGGCTTCGAATGATGCTGGTATCGGATCCGGCATGCACGACGAGCAGCCAGCGATATGCGGTATTGCGCTCGAGGGGCTGCGGCAGTTCGAACAGCGTATCCGTGAGGTTCGTGACGTTGAATTCGATGACGCCGGTCGCCACCCGCTGCACGTCGAGGTCGAACGTCAGGGGCCCCGGTGGAGCTGATACTTGCGCGTGTTTCCATTTGAAGGTCGGCTGCGCCGTGTCGATCACCATGCCCGCCGGATTGCTCAATGCAGTCAGGGTCGCCCAGGCCGGTACGATGATCGGGCCAACCACCCCGCTCGTCGCCATCTCGCCGCTGGCCGCCGTTGCGTCGACGCGCCAGAACAGACTCCCGGCCCTGAGCGCCTGGGCGGGGGCGAACGTCTGTGCCGTGGTGAGCCGGTCGACGATCGGGGCGGACAGCGTGCTGTCGCGGCCGATGCGGAGGCGGTAGGTCACCGGCGTCGCGGATGCCGGGACAGTTCCCACGGTCCAGGAGAAGGTCGGCGTGATCGTCGTCAATGGCCCGGCAGCGGGCAACGGGGCGGTCGCCGTCACACCGCCCGGGAAAACGGCCGCCGCGGCGACGTCAGGACGACCCCAGCCGTAGCTCGAGTCTGGTGCTGCCCGCTTCGTGGCGGTGCTCCGAAACGCGGCGCGCAGATCCATCGGGAGCAGCGAAGGATGCATCTGCTTGACGAGCGCCGCGCTCGCCGCGAGCAGTGGCGTGGCGAACGAGGTGCCGTCCTCACGCCCGACGTGACCGACGCCCGTGAGCACACAGACGGCGACCCCGGGTGCGGTGAAATCCGGTTTGAGGCGCCCGTCCGCGGTGGGTCCGCGCGATGAGAAAAACGCGATCGTTCCCAGCGAGTCTTCCGCGCCAATCGCGAGCACGGAATCGCCATCGGCAGGCGTGAAGAGCGATCGAAAGGATGGTCCGTCGTTGCCGGCCGCGGTGACAACCAGAATGCCGCGCTGCGCGGCCATGTCGGCGGCGACGGTCGTGACGGCCACGTCGCCGTTCAACTGTGACGGCGTGTAGCTGAAGCCGTTGTCGAAGCTCAGGTATCCGAGGCTGGACGAGACGATGTCGACGCCGATCGAATCGGCCCACTCGAGCGCGGCGACGTAGTTGTCTTCCTCGACGCGTGTCTCGCTGCGGATGTCCTCGGTCTTTGCGAGCAGGAATTGCGCGCCGCGCGCGATGCCATGGAGCCGGCCGGCGACCTCGCCGGCGAACAGGGACCAGGTGGACGTGCCATGGGACTGGGCGCCCAGCACATCCTTGCCGGGCTCGTCTCTCACGACCGAGTCATTGAAGACGAAATCGTACTGCGCAGTGATCGTGATGCCGTTGAACGCGGGATTCGCCGTATCAAAGCCGGTATCGAAGATCCCGACGCGGACGCCCGTCGCATCGATCCCCTGATCGGTGAGGGGCCGGAGATGCAGCTGGCGGTATGGCATCTCCGACGGGCCCAGCACCGGATCGTCGCCCGGCGTGACGCCGCAGGTGTCGCCCGGTCCTACTGCCGGCGCAGTGATGATGCGGGGCGCGGGGAGTAGGTGCCGCAGCTTGAAGCGTCCGAGCGGCTGGACACGTCTCAGGTCACGGTCTTCGAGGAGCCGGCGAAGGGCGGCGGCCGGCACATCGGCGCTGACGGCGTGCAACCAGCGGCTGTGGACACGCACCCGTGCCCCGAGCGCCGCGGCGCGCGCGCTGATCGTATCGAGCGAGACCGTCGGCCGCGCGAACAGCCAGACCGAAATCGTGGTGTCTTGCACACGACCGAGAAGGCGCGGCAAAACCGGAGAAACGGCGGGCCGCTGCGCCGCCAACCCAGCAGGCAGGAATAGGAGCCAGATGAACCGCCGCATGATTAGGGCTAGGGATTAGGGCTTGGGGCCTAGGGAGAACCTAGGCGGGTTCCATTTGACCCAGACGGACTCCAACGATAGTGGAGACCCCCGGCTCCTGCATCGTGACGCCATAAACTGCGTCGGCGGCCTGCATCGTCCGCGGGTTGTGCGTGATCACAATGAATTGCGTCTGATCTTTGAACTCCGCCAGTAGGCGAACGTAGCGGCCCACGTTCGCGTCGTCGAGCGGCGCGTCGACCTCGTCCAGGAGGCAGAACGGGCTCGGCTTGGCGAGGAAGATCGCAAACAGCAGCGACACCGCGACCAACGTGCGCTCGCCCGAGGAGAGCAGGTGGATCCGCTGCGTGCGCTTGCCCCGGGGCGCGGCGTGGATCTCGATCTCACTCTCGAGCGGCTCGTCCTCATTCGCGAGCCGGACGTCGCATTCGCCGCCTCCGAACAGCGTCTGGAACACGGATCGAAAGTGTTCTCGAACCTTGGAGAATGATTCGAGGAACAGCGTCTTGGCGGTCTGATCGATCTCCCGCGCCGCTTGCTGCAGCGACTTGCGGGCGGACACCAGATCGTCACGCTGCGTCATCAGGAACTCGAGGCGTTTGTTCTCCTCAGCGTGCTCCTCCACGGCCAGCGCGTTCACCGGCCCGACGGCGTCAATCGCGCCACGCAGCCGGTCGTTTTCCTCCCGCAGCCACTCGAGGTCGCCGGCGACCTCCGAGGCCTCAGCGAGCAGCTTGTCGAGCGGCTTGCGCCACTCAGTTTCCACGCGTTCGACGAGCCCGCGCTTCTTGCCCTCGATCTCGGTACGCTCGAGCTGCAGCCGGTGCTCCTCTTCGCCCAGGGCGGCAAGCGCCTTGCGCGCCTGATCGAGCGCGCCCTCCGCCTGGCCGAGGTCGGCGTCGGTCATCCCCAGCTGCGCTTCGGCGTCCTGTGCGGCAGCGTCGAGCCCCGTCGACGCCAGACGGCGCTCCTGCACCGTGTCCTCCCACTGCGCACGCTGTGTCACGAGGGTCGCCGTCTCTCGCTCGATACGCGCGATCTCCTCAGCCCGCGCCGCAGCCTGCGTGCGCGCCGCTGTGGCATCGGCATCGGCGCGGCCGGCGCGCTCTGACGCCGCGGCAAGCCGCGCTTCCACCTGGGCGGCCTCGACCTGCCAGCGCACGCGCTGCTCACGCGCAGCTTCCTGCTGCGCCTCGAGGTCGGCCAGGCCGGCGCGCTCGGCGCCGAGCTGTTCGGCGAAGCGCACGCGCTCGACCTCCCGTTCCTGCAGCTCGACGTGCAGCGCGCCGAGCCGCGTTTCGACCTCTGCCAGCCGCTTGGTCAGACGCTCGACCTGTGCGGCAGCCTCTTCAGCCTGGCGACGAGCGTGGATGAGACCGCGATCCGCTTCTCCCTTTTCGGCGCCGGCGTCGAGCTCGACGCGACGCGCCTGCTCGGCACCGTGTGCCGCGGCGGTCAACGCCGCATCCGCCGCCGCGAGCTCCTGCACCGTGGACTCTTCAGCCGCCCGCGCGCGATCGCGATTCGATTCGGCCTCCCGCACGTCCTTGTCCAGCGCTTCGAGCTCCGCACGCCGCTGCAGGGGACCACCGGCCGCCGGAGCCCCGCTGTCGAGGAAAACCGCTCCGTTCGCGCGACGCAGTGCGCCCGCGCCGATCACCTCGTGGCCGGCGAGCAGCGCCCGGACCCACGCCGCGGCGGGACCATCGACGCGCAGCTCGTCCTTGAGTGGATGGCCGTCGGCACCGAGGCGAGGCCCCGGTACGCAGGGCAGGAGCACCAGCGGTCCCGGTTGGGTCTCCCGATGCCAGGCGCTGATCGCCTCGATGACGGACGCATCGCGCACCAGCACGGCATGGAGCCATTCACCCAGCAAACGCTCCGCCAGCTCGGCGTCGCGCCGGCTGGTCCGTACGAAATCCGCGAGCGGGCCAAGCACCATGCCTTCGCCGAAGTGGGTGCGGACTCTCAGCAAGGCTTGCGCGGCGGGGGCCAGACCGACGTGCTCGCGATCGAGCTCGGTGAGCGCGTCTCGCCGAGCCTCGAGCTGTGCCAGCGCGGCCTCTGCTTGCCGGCGCGCCGAGCGCGCACCCATCTCCTGTTCGTGGAGCGTGCCGACCTGCCGACGGGCATGCTGGAGCGCCTCCACCGCCCTGACCGCGGCTTGCGCGTCGCGATGGACGTGTTGCGCGGCGGCTTCGGCATCACGCTCGGCGTTGTGCGACGCGGCATCGCGTTCCTGGCGTTCGCCGGCCGCCAGCGCCAGCTGCTCGCGCAGATCGCTCCGCTCGCGGTCGAGTGCGCCGCCCTCGATTTCGAGCGCTCGTGCGGTCTCGGCACGGTGCTGCAGCGCTTCCTCGAGCTCACGCACCGCGACCCGCTCGGCCGTGAGCCGCCCTCGCACGTTGTCCTCTTCGCCGGTCCGCGCTCCCAGCGCGCAGTGCACGGCGGTGAGATCGCGCTCGGCCGCCGCGCGCTCCGTAGCGGCCGCTTCATGTTCGCGCTCGGCCTGGGCCGCCCGCCGCTCAGCCTGGATGCGCTCATCGGCTGCGGTCTGGCGCCGCTGGCCCGCGTTGCCGAGCCGTTCCGCGGCGAGGGCGAGGTCGCTTTCGAGCCGACCAACCTCGAGCTTCGCGTCGCCCAGCCGGCGCTCGACTTCGGTGCGCCGCGCTTCCACCGTGTGCCGGGCCTGGACCCGCGCTTCCCGTTGATGCTCGGCATCGTCCAGGCGCGCACGTGCGGCGGGGAGCTGCTTGGCCAGCTCGCGCGCGCGGACACCGAGCGCTCCCAGTGACAGATCGAAGTCCTCGATCTCCCGACGTACCAGGGTCATCGCGATACCAAACCGCTCTTCGATCATCTTGCCATAGCGCTCGGCGCGGCCGCGCTGGCGCGCCAGACTGCGGACCTGGGTCTGTACCTCGGCGATCAGGTCCTCGAGCCGGGCCAGGTCGGCCCCCGTTTCCTCGAGACGCCGCTCCGTGCTCTCTTTGCGGTTGCGATACAGTCCGATTCCTGCCGCCTCCTCGAAGAGCGCACGCCGCTCTTCGGCTTTCTCCGACAACAGGGCCTCGATCATCTTCGCTTCCATGACGACTGCGGCGTCGGCGCCGAGGCCGGTGCCGCTCAGCATGTCCTGGATGTCGCGGAGCCGTA
>WNGO01010297.1_pt1 | contig 11480 bp, 12 predicted proteins | sample 5400511 | NCBI WGS metagenome assembly WNGO01 (sample SAMN13153380, study PRJNA577476) | soil metagenome | isolation source: 20 cm soil or saprolite under Garry oak tree replicate 2 | place: USA:California | collected 2016-06-15
ATGAAGTCTGCGTATTGGATCAGCGCGACCTTTTGTCCGGCGATTTCGGTTCCGGCCGGGTTTACGCCGGACGGCTTGCCCGTCGGTATTCAGATCGTCGGGCGATACCGCGACGATCTCGGCGTACTGCAGCTCGCTCACGCGTTCGAGCAGGCGACTGGATTCAGTAAAAGACGGCCGGCGATCGTGCTTAGCTGAAGGGCTGTAGGTTGGGTTAGCGCAGCGTAACCCAACATCTTCGTCTGCAGGGGATCGTCGGGTTACGCTTTGCTAACCCGACCTACAAAGGGTCACTCCAACAACGGGTGCAGGACTGATTAAAGAGATCGGTTCGTGTCAGAAGCTACTTCTGCTGATAGAGCCGGGACACAAAGCCGCTCTTTTCGATTTCCCGCAAGATAGAGCCGTCGATAAATTGTTCCGGCTTGGCCGCTTTCGCGCGCGGATCGCGCTCGGCCATCCAGGTGAGCTGGGTTTGAATCGCCGCGGGTGACGGAAACGGTATCGGCGGGTAAATCTCGTAATAAATTTTGTAAACTTCTTCTAACGCTTCGCGGTCGTTGATGCGCAAATACTTGCTCAATGCGCGGATGCTGCCTTCGCGGTCGTTCTTGTAATTGTGTATCCCTTCGATGAGCGTCCGGCGTCAGAATGGTAGAGTCGACCGTGCGTTTACTCAAAGCAGCGAGGCGAGTGCTGGTGCCACCGATCTGGAGTAAGGTCACATCCTTGTCGGGCACTAATCCGAACTTTTGGAATATAAGCCTTGAACCCAAGTCCGCAATGCTGCCGAACCGGGAGATCGCGTGTATCTTTCCTTTGAGTTGATCGAGCGTTTTGATTTCCTTTTGCGCGAGAAGCCCGTAGGGGAGCCGGCTTTCAATACTCGCTATTGAAACCAGGTCGCTGCCACTGAGGGCGCTGCTGACGGCGACGGTGCCGCCTCCCATGGCAATATCGGTTTCGCCGGCGATCAAGGCCTGAATTGTTATCGTGCCGTTTTCGATCAGAACGACGTCGACATCCAATCCGTGCTTTTCGAACAGTTTGGTTTCTTTGGCCAGCCAGTAGGCGGCCATGTTCGCGGTGAGAGCGCTGTAGGAAGTCTTGAGGCGGGTGAGTTGGGCAAAGCCGGATGGAGTATTGGAGTGATGGAGTAATGTGAGGAAGAAGAGTGCGACGAAGATCCGACGGGCGCGAGCCATTCATTCCTCCAGCGTCGTCATTCGCCGAGTAAAAACGCCGTCAGCACGCGATTGAACTCGTCGGTCTCTTCGATCTGCGGTTCATGTGCCGAGCGCATAAAGCGATGCACCTTGGAGCCGGGCACGATTTTCTGGAAGTTTACGTCCCAGTCGCGCTGATTCAACGGATCGTGCTCGCAGGACATGATCAATAGCGGAATATTGAGTTGTGACAGCTGCTTGACGAATTCTTCCGTGGTCGAGCGCACCTGGTGCACCGGACTACGCAATCGCGCGGCAGATAATGTTTCCCAGGCGCCCGGGATAATCGAGGATTCGTAACGCTCGCGGATGTTTTCTTCGGTTTGCCACTTGGGATCATGATAGAGCAGCGCGACGATCTTTCTCATGTTCTCAATCGACGGCGTGTAGTTATCAAGGTCCGCTTGCGCGGTGGTCTTAAATACACTGGCGTTGCCGCAGATCGTGACCATTTTCTCGATTTGCAAGGGCGGCGGACGGCGCACGCTGGCCCTGAGAACCAACCCGCCGCCGGCGGAGTTGCCGACGAAGTACGCTTTACCTACATCCAGCGTTTCCAAGAATCTTTGCAGATGCTTGATACGGAGTCCGGCTGGATCGGAAAAACTATAAATTTTGTCTGTCTGTCCCCAGCCGAGGACGTCGGGAGCAACAACGTGAAACCGTTGAGCCAGCGCTTCTATATTGGAGCGCCAGGTGATTTCCGCCGAGGCGCCGTACTCCCCGCCATGGAGCAGCACGAGATCCGGCCCGCTGCCGGCTTCGAGGAAATGGGTTTTAATATTGCCGACTACAATTGTTCGATGTTGGTATGAAGCCATCGCGCAGCAAAGATACTTTTAGAGAAATGCGACGCCGCCATCGACTGCCAGCGTTTGGCCGGTCATAAAATCGCTCAACGGAGATGCGAGAAACAGCATCGTGCCGACCAAATCCTTGGGCAGTTGGACGCGCTTCAAGGCGCGATCGCCGACGCGCGCGCCGCGCATTTTCAATATCTCCTCCGACGGATTGTCTTCCGACAGCGTCGAGCCGGGAGCGATAGCGTTGACGTTGATGTTATCGTCGCCGACCTCGCGCGCGAGCGTGCGGGTGAAGCCGATGACGCCCGCCTTCGACGTGACGTAATGAATCCGTCCCGCGCTGCCGTTGAGCACCGTGCCGGAGGAGATGTTGATGATCTTGCCCGACTTCTGTTGACGCATCGTCGGCAGCACGGCGCGCGTGCAAAAAAACAGCCCCTTTAAATTCACCAGCATCATGCGGTCCCATTCCGCCGGATCGATGCTGTCGATGCCGCCGCGGTTCATCGGAATCGTCGCAAAGATCGCGGCATTGTTGACCAGCACGTCGATCCGGCCGAATTTATCGAGCGCCAGTTTAGCCATCTCTTTCGTCGATGTTTCATTGGCGACATCGGTTTTCGCCGCCAATGCTTTGCCGTCGAACTGCTGAATGACTTCGCCGGCAACTTTTTCCGCGGCGGGCGCGTCGATGTCGGCGACGACGACTCTCGCGCCGGCTTCGGCAAAGCCGTGGCAGTATGCCCGTCCGATGCCGTGGCCGCCACCGGTAACGATCACTACTTTTTCTTTCAGACCTTCAATCATGACGTTCTCCTTGTTTGCTTTGCCGTCAAAATAGCCCTAGATGTTTTAGAGTGTCAAGGAAACATGACACGAATATCCAACCGCTGGATTCGGTGACATCGAAGGTGGAAGTTTTAATGAACGTTAGATCTCGATTCTCTTTACCGCAACGGGCACTGAAGTTGTCAGTTAGCCTCTGGGCAGGGTTGCTGTTTGTTGCGCTCGGCGCGCCGCGGTCGGCGCACGCGCAAGCCGATCCAACCGAGACCTTGCCGATGTACGGTCAACCCAAAATTGTGCGGCCGGATCATCTCAAAAAGGCCGATGAGGCATTTATCCGCGACGAGACGCTGCGCTACGGCAGCCGGCAGGCTGGCAGCAACGCGGTGGCCGCGCAAGGTTGGGCCGCGGTGCGGTCGCAGAACAACGATGTCGCCATGCGCCGCTTCAATCAAGCCTGGCTTTTGAATCCAAAGAACTACAGCGCGTTTTGGGGATTCGGCGCGGTGCTGAGTCAGAAGGGCAAACTGGCCGAGGCGGTGGAGCAGCTGGAAACTGCGCGTACGTTGGTCGAAGATCCGACCCAGCGAGTCGCGCTGCTCTGCGATTTGGGTGCCGTGCATTCAGCCTACGCGGCGCGCTTGCCGCCGGATCGACAGCTCGAACGGGCGCAGCATTTTGTTTTGGCCAATAGCCGCTTCACCGAAAGCCTGGAAAACGATCCTAAATTCGCTCCGAGTTGGCGCGAGTGGGCGATGTCGTTGTACGACCAGGAGCGCTACTCGGAGGCGTGGATCAGAGTGAAGAAAGCGCGCGAGCTTCAAGCCGAGCCGTTTCCACCGGAGTTTTTGAAGAAACTATCGGCGAAGATGCCCGAGCCGGACTGAGACAAATGCAAAGGTTCTTTGCGGTGCGAGATATCCCGCTTGATGTCGAAATCTGCGCGTCCTATTTCCAAACGAACATATCATCGAGTAGCTGAGCCGCATCGAGACCAAACTTTTTGCCCGCCAAACCATTGCAGCGGCCGCGAATCTTGCGGTATTTATTATTCCCACACACTTATGCTAACTCTCCGCGCGCGCGCCGTGGCGAAGCTGGCGCTATTGGCGCTGGCGATCTTGCTGCATCGACCCCTCTGGGCGCAAGAAAATCGCCAACCGTCCGATCTATTGACGATTTGGGCGGGCATGTTGCCGATCATTCTTTCGGCGCCGCATGGTGGCCGTCAGCCGATCCCCGGCGTGGCAGTGCGACGCGGTGCCGGGGTGCTGCAGTTCACCACCGAGCGCGACAGCAACACTGCTGAGCTGGCTGAAGCTCTTGGGTTGAAGCTTAGCGATCGGCTCGGTGCCAAGCCGTTTCTCGTGATCGCTCATTTCGAACGTAAATACATCGACGCCAATCGTGCTCAGACCGCCGCCTACGAGTCGGCCGCCGCCCAGCCGTACTACGATGCGTACCATCAGGCGCTCGAAGAAGCCGCGGCTCGCGTCCGGCAGCGTTGGGGCACCGGGTTGCTACTCGATATTCACGGACAGGGGGCCGAAGCGGACACGATTTTTCGCGGTACCAACAACGGCAAAAGCGTTGCGGCACTGCGGCAGCGCTTCGGCTCTGAAGCGTTGAGCGGATCCAAAAGTATTTTCAGCCAGCTGGCTTTGAAAGGTTATAAGATTGCACCGGCCGCCGCAGCCGACGACCGCGAGCGCCGGTACACCGGCGGCTATACGACGCAGACCTACGGCAGTCATCGCGGCACTCACATCGACGCGATTCAGCTGGAGTTCGGCGCCAACTTGCGCGCGCGGGCGAACCTGGACAGAACTGCGAGTGACTTGGCGCAAGCGATCGAGATATTTGCTAAAGCCTATCTACCGCTCGTCCAGGCGACCGGCGGAGCCGCGGCGCCGGCGCAGCCCTAGATTTCATGCCGTCCGTCTACGATCTCAAGCCGCGCTTTCAAGCACTGCTGAGACCTCTCGAGCGTGTGCGGCAACTGGCTGCTGAGGCTAGTTTTCTCAGCTGGGAGTGAGAGAGGAAGTTGGAGTATTGGAGTAATGGAGTGTTGGGAGGGGAAACAGTACTCCAGTACTCCAGCACTCCAACATTCCATCACTCCATTCTTCCTCACGCGTCGATCGTTTGCCTACCGTCAACGACGAGCGCGTGGCGGGTGATGAAGGACGCTTCATCCGACACGAGGAACAGCACGCCGTAAGCTATTTCTTCCGGCCGACCCCTGCGAAGCAGCGTCTTGTTGGCGGCTATGTCGTCCAAGCTTATGCCCGCTACCAGCCGGTGAAATCGACGAACTCCGACTTGAACTCGGCACAAGCCTCCGGCAAGACCGCAACGTAAACGTCGTAAGTTACCGGTCAGTTGAAAAGCAGGATTTGGCACATGACAGTCAGATCACTTGGTATGTTGTCTGCTTTTCCATTCAGCAAATAATCGAACGGCAAGAAAGCGGCTTTCACGATTTGCCGAGTTGCTCTGAGCGCGAACGCCACCGCGGCACATGACAGTCAGATCACTTGGTATGTTGTCTGCTTTTCCATTCAGCAAATAATCGAACGGCAAGAAAGCGGCTTTCACGATTTGCCGAGTTGCTCTGAGCGCGAACGCCACCGCGGCAGTTCGTGTCTCCACACCCATCTTTTCAAAAATATGCTCTAGATGTTTTTTTACCGTGACGGAACGTATCCCGAGAATAAGGCCGACGTCGTTATTGCTCTTCCCCTCCGCGACCCATGCAAGCACCTCAGTCTCCCTCTGGGTAAGCCCCATCGTTTTCAGTGATTGAGGATCGAAGAGGTCGAGTTTTTCTTGCAATGCCATTGACCTGGCCCGTTTGAACGACTTTCGAAAACGACGACCCGATTGTCTTTCAAACGCTCGTATGGATTTCACCGCATGGATACTAGGGCACCAATGAGCGATTTGTCAACTTAGGCCACGTTACGTTCGACATACGCCAAAAGGCGAATTCACAACGGTGTAAATAGGGGCTTAACTCTATACCCGAGGTCCTTCCACGCAACGGCGCGTGAAACAAAATGGGGACGTGTGATCACGAGAGCCCGTGGTGCAAGTACACATTCGATGTCGGTTCGTCGGACCAACCGTACCTCAGATTCACGGCCTTTATCCTCGAGCGACTTTCGGGATGCAGCCTTTTTGACGCAAATAACAGAGTTCGAAGAAGGAGGAGTGATTATGAAAAAGTTAGTTCTGATGGCTGTGGCCGCCACCTTTTTGTTGTCCTTCACCGCTATGGCGGTCATGGCCCAAGAAAAAGCAAAAGCGGAGAAGGCGAAAACCAGCCAAGAGTTAAAGGCGAAAGAACGAGGCCCTGCGCCGGTGCTGTTTGAAAACGACAAGGTTAGGGTCGTCGATGCTAGAACCAAACCAGGCGAGAGAAACCCGATGCAGGAGCGTTCAGATCGGGTGATTTACCATTTCAATGCCGGAAAAACGAAAGTTCATTATCCAGACGGGAAAACAGAAGAAAGGGAATTCAAAGCGGGTAGTGTTGAGTTCCGTAAGCGAGATACAACTTCGTCGGAGAACATTGGGAAAGCAGAAAATCACAATCTGGTCATCAACTTGAAATAGCCGAATGCAAGAAAAAGAGAGAACGGAAAGTGCCGGCAAAGTTAGTGAGGATACTGCAGAGGATTTCCTCGGCGATTTCTCGTCATTGTGATAAGCGTTGCCATACCCTTCGGCGGATGTGCTCGGGGCGAGCCGACCGTTCTACAGTGCATCGGACAGCAGGGCAGAACCCGCCAATCCAACTTGCCGCAATCCGAACAGGAAGATCTGCGTTTCTACAGCGTCCGAGAGGGAAAGCTCATCGACGTCGAATTCGCGCGAGGGTTCGTCACGATTATTTTCGATTCAGCGCTTCCCGGCTTTTCTAAACAAACTGAGATCGGCGAAGACCTGCTAAGAAAAGCTCACGAACATCACGACAAAGCAATTTTTAAACGTGCTTTGCGTGCACTCGTCCTATCGGGATGACTGGTAAGCGCACTACGACGAAAATTCGGCGGTGAACCACAAACTTCTGGATATCATTGTCGCAGGGCAAAACTGGTCCCCAGACGAACGACTCCGGAAAATTCGCCTGCAATATTGTGATCAAGACTTAGCGGCAAAAAGGAGGAAAGTATGAACGCGAAAATGAACATTCTTGTGTTCGTTACGCTGATTATAGCTTCTGTGCGGCTAGCGGACGCGCAGCAGCCGAAAGTATCTCGAATCGGTTATCTAAGTGGCGGCTCAGCTTCTGCCGCCGCGCCACGGGTTGATGCATTTCGGCAGGGACTGCGGGAGTTAGGCTACGTCGAGGGTCAGAACATCGTAGTCGAATACCGATACGCAGACGGAAACTTAGATCGGATGGCCGACCTCGCAGCTGAGCTGATCCGTCTCAAGGTTGATGTCATTGTGTCGGGGACGGAGCAGGGAACTCGTGCTGCCCAGCAGGCAACTAAGAGCACCCCGATTGTCTTGGCGGCGAGTGGCGATCCGGTCGCTTCGGGGTTTGCCGCTAGCCTCGCCCGCCCCGGCGGAAACATCACGGGCACCACTTCGTCGGGCTCGTCAGAGACAGTGCGAAAACGACTTGAGCTGCTGAAGGAAGCTGTCTCGAAACTCTCCTACGTGGGGGTTGTCTGGAATCCAGGCAATTTCAGCCAGAGAGAACAGTTCAAAGAGACCGAAGGCGCGGCCAAGACCTTGGAACTTAAGCTTCAATCCGTAGAGCTAGAGCGGCTAGGGGACTTGGAAAACGCCTTTGCTGCCATTACCAAGGAACGTCCCAGTGGACTGTTAGTCTTTCGGTCACCTATTGTCACGATCCACGCAAAACGCATCGCGGAATTTGCCGAAAAGAACCGACTACCCACAATGTTCTCGTATAACGAGCTTGTGGAAGCCGGGGGACTTATGTCCTATGGGCCTGACCTGCTCGATTTGGACCGGCGCACCGCCGTTTATGTGGATAAAATCCTGAAAGGTGCGAAGCCGGCTGATCTCGCCGTGCAGGGACCAAAGAAGTTTGAGCTGGTCATCAATCTCAAAACCGCCCAGCAGATCGGATTAACAATTCCCCAGCAGGTACTGAATCGTGCCGACAAGATCATCAAGTGAATCTTAAATTCGCATTTTTCGACCTAGTGAGGAGAAATACTCATGGAGATGAAAACTCTTGTCTCAGGACTGCTTCTTTTCATGGTGACGATTGTCCACTTGGCTAGCGCGCAGCAGTCCGCGAAAATACCGCGGATTGGTTATCTCTCCGGCGGCACAGAGAGCGGTTCGGTGTCTCTGCTCGCGGGGTTTCGTCAAGGATTGCGAGATCACGATTACGTCGAGGGGAAAAACATTATCATTGAGTATCGTTTTGCCGAGGGAAAGGTTGATCGTATTCCAAGCCTCGTTGCCGATCTGGTGCAGCTCAATGTCGACGTCATAGTGAGCAGCAATTTCACGGCGATCGGCGCGGCCAAAAAGGCGACCAAGACAATTCCCATTGTCATGGTAACGACTCAAGATCCGGTCGGCGCCGGGATCATCGATAGTTTGGCGCGCCCGGGAGGAAACATTACCGGACTCACGCGGCTCACATATGACACCAATGGAAAAAGGCTCGAAACGCTTAAGGAGTTGGCGCCGACGATCTCCCGCGTTGGCTTTCTCATGACGGAGGATCGCTCAGGCGGAGTCGATCTCAAGGATCACGAGCCCTCGGCACAGGCCCTAAAAATACAGATACAAGCTCTCGTGGTTCGAGGTCCGAAACCTGATTTGGATGAGGCGTTTCTAGCAGCGGTCAAGGGCGGCGCCAACGCGCTCATGGCAGGTAGAGGTCCCGTATTAAACAATTACAAGAAGCAGATCGCGGATCTTGCCATCAAGCACCGACTGCCGTCGATGACCGAAGGAAGCGACTTCGTGGAGGCCGGCGCCCTCGCGTCTTATGCAGCGAACGATGCCGACAGTTCCCGGCGCGCGGTGGTCTACGTGGACAAAATATTGAAAGGCGCCAAAGCGGCCGAACTGCCAGTGGAGAAAGCGAGTAAATTTGAATTGGTGATAAATTTAAAGAGCGCTCAGCAGATTGGGTTGAACATTCCTGAGGCGGTGCTGAAGCGCGCAGATAAGATCATTAAATAATCACAACTCATCGGTCGACGGTGGCTTAGGAACCCTCAACGGCAAGAATGGGGCGACCGACCTCAACAGTAGCTGCGTAGATAGCCTTGAACCCGTAGTTTTGGGAAAGCAGCAATGACCACGGAGGTCTACATTTTTAATTCCAATCTGTGAACTGCGGTGGGCAAAGTGATCAAGTGATTTGCCGTTTGCGATTGGCAAACCTTATCAAATCCAAAATCGAGAAGCCAAAACACCTCACGCATCGATCGTTTGCCCGCCGTCAACGACCAGTGCGTGTCCGGTGACGAAGGACGACTCATCCGATACGAGAAACAGCACGCCATAAGCGATCTCTTCCGGCCGACCCATGCGGAGCAGCGCTTTGTTGGTCGAGCCCATGGCTTTGCGCTGTTCTTCGGTCATGCCTTCACCGAGCGTTGCCCGCGGCGGAAAACCTCTAAAGCGCGGCGTTTCAATGGCGCCGGGACAGACGCAGTTGATTCTAATTCCCATCGGCCCGTAGTCGAGCGCCATTTCGCGGGTCAAGTTGATGATCGCCGCTTTCGTCGCGCAGTAGCCGGGGTATTCCGGCGACGCTAGCAAGCCGAATGTCGATGCGGTGGTGACGATATTGCCGCTCCCCTGTTTGATGAAATGCGGCAGCACGGCGCGGGAGCCGCGAAACATCGCGTTCAGATTCGTGTTCAAGACGAAGTTCCACTCCTCGTCGGTGTGCTCGTGGACTTTCTTGCGAATGCCGGCGCCGGCGTTGTTGTAGAGAATATCGACTCTGCCGAATGTGTCCACGGCGGTCTTGACCATGCGATCGCAATCTTCCTGCTTGGTGACATCGATGGTCGCAAACACCGCCTCGCCGTGTTCTTTCTCTTTGATCAATTGATCGATGCGCGGCGAAATGCTTTCCTGGATATCGCAGCAAACGACCTTGGCTCCCTCGCGTGCAAACAGTCTCGCCGTCGCGCGGCCGATGCCGCTGTTGGCGCCGGTAATGATCGCGACTCTGCCATTGAGACGGCCGAGCCCGGGTCGTAACATTTCATGTTCGTCGCGCAAGATGATTTCCGCCATGTTTTTTGCCTCCTCTTTTTGTGCACGCAAGGACTAGTTTCTCTTACCGCAGCCGATGAAGGAATTTCAACCGATGACGGGATAAGCAGATCGAGGATGGATGGATCGAGGATCGAGGATTGAAAAGGCGAAAGACGATCACTTCTTGCTTGCCGAGCGACAGAAATCGTCGGAGCGTTGGATCATCCGATTAAGCATCGCACCGATCCTCTGCCACGTTTCGTCGAGAACGCGATGTTGACCACGATCCATGTAGCCGGAGTCCATGGCGTGATCCAACCACGCTTGAGTTTCCATCGCTTCGCCTAGCGCCTCGTCGATCTTATTGATGAATGCTGCTGGATACCGCCGTCTGGCCCATGCTTCAGCGACCATAGCGTTCACTGCACGAGACGAGCGGCGTATTTGATCCGTCAGTGAATACCTTTCTTCCAGAGGAAAGTTTTTCGTGAGCGCGAATATCTTCTTCGCCTGCTCGCGAGCCAGTACATAAACATCCAGATCACGGAAGCCTCTAATGAGCGCCATTCGATCCTCCATCCTCCATCTTCCATCCTCGGCCAGATTGTCACTTCCGGTACAGCTGCTTGATAAACCCCGACTTATCCAATTCGGCGATGAGGCTCATGTCGACATAGGTCTTTGGATCGGCGGCGGCGGCCTTGGGATTTTTCGGCGCCATATCATCGAGCATGGTTTTGACGCCGTCGGGAGTTGGGTAGGGAACTTCAGGAAAAGCATTGGCATAATTTTTATACGCTCTCTCCAGTCCTTCTGGATCCGCGACGCCGAGGTTTTTTTTGAAAAGCGTTTTGGCATATTCCTTTTCGGTTTTGATGATATGCATCGCTTCAACCATGGCGCGCGCGAGTTTGAGCATCAGCGGCCGCTTTGCTTTGACGATGCTCTCGCGCGAAAGAACGCCATTCCACCAAAAAGGAATTTTGAGTTCGCTGATATTGTAAAGATTGCGGAAGCCGAGCTTTTCCGCTTGGGTCAAGAAGGGTTCGGGTATGATCGTAAATTGCGTGATGCCTTTTGACAATGCCGCAAAGCGTTCCGCCGTACCGCCCGTGGGAATGATCTTTACATCCTTCTCCGGATCAACGCCTAATTTTTTCAACGCCAGCCGAAGCCCCAGATCGGAGGTGCTCCCCAAGCGATTGACCCCACCGGTTTTTCCCTTGAGCTGCTCCACTGCGGTGATATTGGACAAGGACACGATATGATCGACAAACGTCGGAACCACTCCGACGATCATCACCGTGTCGGCGCCGGCGAGCCGTGAGCTCGTCAGTGTTGTCACCGAAATACTGGCGGCTTCGATTTCGTTGGCCAACAAGGCTTGGAGCACGGTCGGACTGGCGTTGATCGCAATGATTTCCGGCTGCACGCCCATCTTTTGCAG
>WNGO01013096.1_pt1 | contig 11474 bp, 7 predicted proteins | sample 5400511 | NCBI WGS metagenome assembly WNGO01 (sample SAMN13153380, study PRJNA577476) | soil metagenome | isolation source: 20 cm soil or saprolite under Garry oak tree replicate 2 | place: USA:California | collected 2016-06-15
GCCCGATTGCATCAGCATGTAAAGATCAGAGATTGGCACCTGGCTATCTTTTTCTCCGTTCACAACCAGCATCGGCGCAGAGGGCCGGCCCAGAAAGCCCTGCGTCTTCAGGGACAAACGCGGGCCGTAGGCCAGCATTTCGTCCACGGACTCAACGCCGTAAATCGCGGCGCGCGCCGCGAATAGATCGAACAGATATTCGGGCGTGCCGAGCGATTTCTTCTGCCACTCCGCTGTGTAGTAGTCATGCACCGGTCCGCCCTGCACGACTGCGCCGCGGAGGCGGGCCCGTTCTGTGTAAGCGATGTTCGCTGCCCAATGCCCGCCGTAACTTACGCCCCAGGCTACAATGCGCTTGCTGTCCACGTCGGGCCGAGTGGCCAGATAGTCGAGCACACGTGAAAATATCCGCTCCGAACCGATGTCCGCCTTGATCGGCGACTCTCCGGTGCCGGGCATGTCTACTGCGACCACACCGATCCCGCTGCGGAACATCGCGTCACGTCCTTGAACTTCGTCCTCCTTACGCGAATCGGTTCCATTGATCATGAAGACGACCGGCGCCGGCCGCACATCCTTTGGCAGTCTGATATACCCGGGAATTTCTTTGCCCTCGAAAGGAATGCGTACGATTTCGACTGGCGGATCGAGGAATCGCCCGTAATTGCGAAATGCGATTAAAGCGTTCAGATAGGCTTTTTGCTTGCCCGATGAGTTCGGCACGGGCCAGCGCGCCACAGTGTAGTAACGGAACGCCCAGAAGTAGTCGTCTCGCGCCGCGCTGGTGTCTTTGCCCGCCTCTTCACTTTTTGCGCGCTTGTCATACCGCTCGGCGATGGCGCTCCACGCCGCCGCCCATTCGTCACGGTCCAGACTGTGAATATTGGCGAGCGCTTCGCGTGCATCTTCGGACTTGAGGCCCGCCACCGGGCCCAAGTTTTTGTCCACGCGTCTTTGGGTTTCTTGCTTGAGTTCTTCCCACGTGCGGGTTGGCGCCATCTGCGCAGCCGCGGGGACGGCCGCGAGCAACACAATCACTAGCGCCATTGCAGTTTGGTGCAGTCCGAACCGGCGGTCGATCGGGTACATTGTGCTCTCCCTTCATCCACGGCAAGCGGTGTCGAGGACTTCATTCGCTTAGCAACGAAAACGGCGAAGGGACCGACTCAAAATCGGTCCCTTCACTCATGACAGTGCTGTCGTGACTACCAAATGAGTTTCAAGCCCAACTGGATTGAGCGGTTCGCTCCCGTCCCGAGGACGGGATTGGGAGCGGCCTGGTCAGGTGTATTGCAACCACATCCAAAGGTGGTGGGGCCACCAGGATCGTTGAAGCCGGCCCCTGCCGGACCGCCGGGATTGTAGAAGTTCGGATGGTTGAGAACATTGAAAAACTCGGCACGGAACTGGGCGGTGAGTCGTTCCTTGAATTTTATGTCCTTAATCACGGAGACATCCCAATTTTTAAACCCCGAATCACGGAAGATGTTCCGCCCAGCGTTACCGAGGGTCCCGGCGGCGGGAGCCACTAGTGCCGAACTCCCCTTTGCATAGCATCCGAAGTTCAGGAGTGACGTATATCCTGGTGTGCCTGGAGCCCCTGCCGCCGCTGTACATAAGGAGTTGTTAATGGCGTAGGCGGAGTCCGCTGGATTTGCTGGCGTGCCGCTCAAGAAAAACGGAAGGACGTTCGGACCTGACTTGAAGTCGCTGGGGTTACCCGCGAAATTCCAGAGTTGGCCGAAGGAGTTGAGCTCGGACACCTGACCAGTCCCACTGATATCGTTGCTCGCATCTCGCGCGGTCCAGGGGGCACCAGTCTGCAGGGTCACAACAGAATTGAGTTGCCAACCCTGAAGTATCTGCCCCGGCGACTTCATCCCAGGCAGGACATAGCTGGTCGTGAGGGTAAAGCGGTGACGAACGTCGAAGTCACTGCTCCCGTAGAGAGCCGCCGGGTGAGAGCTATCCACTGGCAGAAAGTTGGCTCCGAAATTGGCCGAAGCATTGTCGAGGGCGTGTGCGTAAGTGTATCCGGCCAAGAAAGAGAGCCCATGGGAAGGCCGCTCGGTGACGGTCGCGTGCAGGCCGTTATAGTTGGAATGATCCACGTTCGATAGGCGGTCGATTTGTCCCAGGTAAGGAAACTTGCTAAAGAATGGTCGGGCAACCTGCTCGCAGTTCGCCGCATTCTTGGCGGTGACTGCTGGAAGGATGCAAGACGCCAAGTTAGTGTTGCCAGAGCCCAGGGGTGGCTGGTTGATGTTAGCGAAGCCCAAAAATTTAGTGCCATGGTTGCCAACATAATTCACTTCCACCGAGAGGTTATTCGTGATAGCCCGCTGGATACCGAGCGACCACGCGCCGACGTAAGGAGCACGCAGACTCGGATCGACCGCTTCCGTGTTGCAGGGGAAGGGATCCGTCCTCACAAACGATGCGGCATCCGTAAAGGTCAGGCCGTCACCGCATTGGTGCAGTGTGGGAAAGACGGGACCACAGGCTGTACTTCCCGTCACGCAGGCGGCCGTATTTTGATTTTGCCAGCCCTTGGTAAGGCCGTTGGGGCCACTTCCAAGGACGTTGACAGTGAGTACGTCTATGTTGCCCGAACCCACCGTGGTGACTTGTGTGCTGCTTCCATTCACACACGGATTCGTTGAACACACGATTGTGGTGGCGCCCGTAGGAACTTGATTCAGCCCGAGTTGGTTGCCTACGGCGATGAACACGCTGTAGGGTAGCTGCTCATACATGATGCTGCCCCCACCGCGGATGACGGTCTTCCCGCTGCCGCTCACGTCCCATGCGAAGCCCACACGCGGCGAGAAATTGTTGTGGTCGCCGTGGAATGCCGAAGGCTCTCCGTTGCCGACTTGGACCAGTCCACGAGCCGGATCGAAGTTGCCCAGCTTGCTGTCGCGGTCCGTCAGCACCGTGTTCAGTTCGTAGCGCAGTCCAAGATTCAGGGTGAGCCTCGGTGTGACCCGCCAGTCATCCTGCAGGAAGGTCGCGTACTGCTGGTTGCGCAAATGCCTCGCTGGATCGCCAAGCAGAATGGAAGACAGCGTCCCGGTGCTCCTCACGCTGCCTTTCAGAAAGTTCTCGAGACTCGTGAATCGGACGCTGCCCTTGCCATTCGCCGTGATGAACGGCTCGGCGGTGTTGAGGATAACTTCACCGCCGAACTTGAAGGCGTGCTTGCCGCGCAAGACTGAAACGTGGTCCAAAATCTGCAAGCTGCCGTCTGGGCCTGTGTGCTTGGGCCAATTGCCTCCCAGACGGAAATTTCCCAGCGAAAAGGGATTGATCCGGATGAACGGGAAACCAAAAAAACGAGCATCGGTCACGCCCGTGTTGATGCCGTAAGCGAGTGGATTCACGTTGTCGTCGATAGAATCGTAGTATTGGCGGAAGTGGTCGTAGCCCACACGGAATTGATTCACCAGGGTAGAATTCGGGACCCAGGTCCAGGACCCTGAACCGACTTGAATATACCCAAACAGGCTTGACATCCAGGGGGAGTTACTCGACCCAGGGGTTCCCAGTTGATAAGCACCGTCATTCCAGAATCCGCCGCCCACGCCGCGAAAGTACATGCCGGAAAGCGAGTGGCGATCGTTGATATGGTAGTCGATCTTCGCTACCCCGTTGTCTTGCGAGTTGACGCTAACCAAACCCAGGACGACACCGCCCGTGCCAGTGTTTGTTGGGAACAGGGATTCGCTCGCCCCGGGGGTATAATTCGGGGCGTTCGGTATACAACTGCCAGTCGGCAGACCCGCCAACTGTGCGCTAAGGAAAGTCACGTTCCCACGACCCAGATCGTTGCATGCATCCACTAGGCTCTGCGTGCAATTGCCAGCAGTGAGGGTCGCGCACCCTTTCCCGGCTGCGGACGGCAGCGCGACCGTCGTCGGTGCGGTTACAAGTAGCGTGCTTCCTACGTTGTACCGCTGCCCCTCGTAGTTCACAAAATAGAACAGTTTGTCTTTCTTGATGGGTCCACCAAGGCTAGCACCGAACTGCTTCAAGGCCACTGGCGCCTTCGCAGGTGGCACGTCGAAGAAATTGCGAGCATCCAGCGAGGTTTCGCGACCAAAAGCGAACGCAGTGCCGTGCATCCTGTTGCTGCCCGACTTTACCCCGGCGTTGACGATTGCCCCAGGCTTCCAGCCATATTCCGACTTTGGATTTTGTTCGGTATTGAATTCCTGGATGGCATCGATGGGCAGGGACGTGGACGAATCGCCAGCGGCAATGGCCGCATTGAGAACGCTCGAGCCCGTATAAGGATCATCTTCCCTCACACCGTCTAGCAGATAGCCAATGTCCTCTGTGCGGGAGCCGTTGGCGGAGCGGGTGGAGCCTCCGCCACCGGGGTAAACGGTCATGCCCGGGCGCAGTGTGAGCAAATTGATATAGTTGCGACCATTCAAGGGCAGGTCATTGATCGTCTGGTTGCTGAGCGTCCCGCCCAGCGTAGCGTTGCTGGTTTCCACCAAGGGAAGCGCTTCGGTGATCGTGATTGTCTGTTCCTGTGCGCCAGGTTGGAGGGTCAAGTCCACACGAATTTCTTTGCCGACCTCCAGCACAATTTTCTGGCGCTCGACGATTTTGAATCCTTTAGCTTCCGCGCGAACCGTATACGTGCCGGGAAGAAGATTGGGAGCGCTGAACTCTCCGGAGTCGCCCGTCGTCAGAGTGCGCGACACGCCGCGCTCTACATCGACCACCGTCACGGTTGCATTCGAAACTACGCCGCCCGTTTGGTCGGTAATCGTTCCCAGAATACGGCCTTGACTGCCCTGCGAGAACAGAGGAACACAAACCAGAAACACCCCAATGCACACGCACAACGCCTGCATCGCTCTCGCCGCCTTAGCGCGAAGCAATTTACTAGACATCACTTGTACTGAATTCATCTCCGCACCCCCAAAGAGAATTGTCGATTCCGTCCGCTTCATTTATAAGGACGTGATGCTACCCTCCGGGGCCGAAACGACCTCCATCGGGATCTAATTGGTTCGGGGCCTGGTAAGCTGACCGTGCTATTTACACCTTGCCACGAAAGATGTCGAGATGTTTATTTCGTACTTAAGTGCAATATGGAGAGGGATTGTTAAGAGAAAATTGAAAGGTGAACTGCGTGAGGCGGTGAACAAAACACCAACGTGGATAGAGGTTTTGGCAGCAGATACCAATGCCAGTGCCTCGTGGTATCCTCTTCCAGTGGGCTCCAAATAGAGCCCGCGCCCGTTGGTCAGGGAGCGCCGCAAGGATGAGTGTCATGAAGGGTCTGTGGCTGATCGGATTCGCATTGGTTCTGGTCGGCGTGTCGTACGCTTACCAGGGCCCGTTCCGGGAATATCCTTCCGTGGAATATGGTGTTCCGACGCTCCCCCGGGATTATCAGGAAAAAACCGAATTTGCCTTCGCGCGGATGATGTATCCGCCGGGCTGGAATGACGGATATCGCGGCCGGTTCGATGGGGATTGGAGAAAAGTGGGCGAATGGGGCCCGACCGACGCGCAAATGAAAAAGCTGCGCGATTACCTGCTGCGCGGCGGTTTTTTCATGGCCGACGATTTCCACGGGACCGTGGAGTGGCAAGTGTTCGAGGAGCGCATCAAGAAAGCATTTCCGGACCGTCCCATCGTGGAGATTCCGGACAACGATCCGATCTTCCACACGATGTTCGATTTGGATGACAGGTACCGGGTCACGGGCGCGGAACATTTGCGCGTGGGCTACAAGCTCGACGGCAAGGACGTTCACTGGCGCGGCATTTACGACGATCATGGCCGCGTCATGGTGGCTATCTCCTTCAATTCCGACCTTGGCGACTCCTGGGAATGGTCGAACGATCCGCGCTATCCCCAAAAATTCTCAGACTTGGGAATGCGCATCGGCGTGAATTACGTCATCTACGCCATGACGCACTGAAAAAAAGTGATTCGTGACTCGTGACTGGTGACTCGTGAAAGACCACCGCAAATCCGCACTGAACTGAACCCGACAGAACTTGCGGAGGGTAAGCGTTCGCACCACCTGGAGCTTTCACGGCAAATCCAGTCAGTTCGTTCCGCAGGCTTGCGCGCGATCAGGAGTGCCGTTACAGTGCTAAGTACGCTTCCGGGCGCCGTTATGATTCACGATGATTCCAATCCGTCTGGTGCATTACCGGTGCGAGCACCTTTGAACGACGTGCCGGATGGCGCGCCGCCGGCCCTGGATCCTATCGCGTCTGCCGGGATCGTAGTTGGCGTCGCCGTCCTCGGTTTTGGAATGCCAATGCGCGACCTCACCCAGGAGTCCACGACGCCCGCAAAATCAATAATCGCGATACTCGCTCAGGGAGTATGGTCGGGATTCGTCCTGCTGTATTTTTATACATTGGTGCGAGTGCGAACGCGGGCGCCGTTCTGGCGCACGATGGGCTGGCGCGGATTGCGTTTCGATGGTCAATCGACATCTGCGTCGGTCCTCCGTTGCATGGGCGGCGGCGCGATGCTTGCGCTGATCGTTACCTTCGCGGGGAGATTCTTCAACGAGAAAGGCGAACTGCCCATCGAGGAATTGTTCCATTCGCGGCCGACCGTGATCCTGTTGATGAGCTTCGGCATTCTGGTGGCCCCATTGGTGGAAGAAACGATGTTCCGCGGCTTCCTGTATCCGATTGTCGCGCGGCGTTTCGGCGTCGGCGCGGGTGTGATTGTGACCGGCGTCCTGTTCGGAGCCATGCACGCGCAGCAACTGTGGGGCGGGTGGGGGCAAATCGGCCTGCTGATTGGCGTGGGGATTGTGCTGACCTGGGTGCGTGCGCGGACCGGGACCGTCATGGCCAGTTATTTTGTGCATCTCGGGTATAACAGCCTTTTGTTCCTCGGTTTTTTTGCTGCGACGGGCGGGTTGCGGCACATCCCCGGTGGTTCGTGAGCCGAGACTGCGGAATCCCGCGAAAAAATCATGACGGAGCGAACCTCAAACGATGATGAATGTCGCTCAGCCCATTGAATGGACCGGCAAAGGCGTTGTGATGCTTGACCAACGGCGCCTGCCCGGCGAAGTGATTCGCCACACCTACACCGACTACCGTGACGTCGCCGCGGCGATCAAGGACATGGTGATTCGCGGAGCCCCAGCGATTGGCGTTGCCGCCGCGATGGGCGTCGCTCTTGGCGTCGAGCGATCGAACGCTCGCACTCTCGATGAACTCCGCGCGGAGTTTCCAGGCATCTGCCAGACGATCGCCCAAACGCGGCCGACGGCTGTGGACTTGTTCTGGGCCGTCGAGCGCATGACTCGCCGCTTCGAGCAGCTCGCGGCCGCGAAGACGCAGACTGACGCGCTGCGCCGGGCGATGGTCGAGGAAGCGCGCGCGATCCATGCTGAAAAGCGCGCCACAGACGAAGCGATGGGCCGCTACGGAGCGGACTTGATGCCCGCAGCAGGCCAGGTGATGACGCATTGTAATGCCGGCGCGCTGGCCACAGCCGGCATCGGCTCGGCGCTTGGCGTGATTCGCATGGCGGTGGAGCGGGGACATAAACTGCACGTCCTCGTGCCGGAGACGCGGCCCTATTTACAAGGCGCGCGGCTCACCGCGTGGGAACTACACGAGGGTGGCGTCCCGCTCACGCTCATCACAGACAACATGGTGGGACATTTTATGAAGACGGGAAGCGTCGGCGCGGTCGTCGTCGGCGCGGATCGCATCGCGGCCAATGGCGACACAGCAAACAAGATCGGAACTTATCAAATCGCGGTGCTTGCGCGCGAACATGGCGTGCCGCTTTACGTTGCCGCGCCGGTTTCAACCTTCGATCTAAACATCTCTTCGGGCGAGCAGATTCCGATCGAAGAGCGCGCAGCCGAGGAAGTCACGCATCTGTGTGGAGTGCGGATCGCCCCGGACGTCGCCGTGGCGAATCCAGCGTTCGATGTCACGCCGGCGCGCTTGATTTCCGCGATTATCTGCGAACGAGGCGTCGCGCGCGCACCCTATGCGGAGTCGCTGCGCCGTCTGGCCGTGGTCGCTGTGCCGCGCGCCGGATCTGCGGTCTAAGCGTTGTGCTTTTTGTGACCTCTGTGTCGAAAGCCTTTCGGATCGAAGACAAAAACTAAACACAAACTGCGCGGAGGGCTCTGAGGGCACAGAGAATTCAGCGCGAGAAACTCCCGAATCGGCTGACTCCGTTTATTGCACCTTTTCCATTGGCGTTCGCTGATGGAACAGATATATTCTCCGGCGGTTCTCGATCATCGCAAGGTCTAGTGAAAGAAGAAGTATTTGAGGAGGTCACGATGAAACGTTTTGCGTTCGTACTCGCGATTTTCATGTTTGCACCATTGGCAGTGTTCGCTCAGGCAGCTCCTGAAATTCCTTTTGATTCCGTTCCCAATTTGCTGAAGCTTCCAGAGAATTTGTATCTCGGCGAAGTTTCTGGCGTGGCGGTCAATTCCAAAGGACACATCTTCGTCTTCTCACGCGGCAATACCACGGGCCCCGCCTACGCAGCAAGCGCTGCGCAGCTTCTGGAGTTCGATCGCGACGGGAAATTTATTCACGAAATCGGCCACAATCTGTACGCATGGTCATTCGCGCACACGGTGCGGATCGACAAGGATGACAACATCTGGGCCGCAGACAAAGGCTCGGACATGGTGATCCGGTTCAATCCCCAAGGCCAGGTCACCCTGGTCTTCGGTCGCAAGATGGAAGCTTCCGACGAAGGGACCGAGCCGTTGAAACATCCCAAGCCGCCGCTGCCTCCCGTGGACGGGATGTTCCGGCAGGTGACCGACATGACCTGGGATCCCGCCGGCAACACGTTCATCAGCGACGGCTACATCAATTCACGCGTCGCAAAGGCCGACAAGAATGGTAAGTGGCTCAAATCGTTCGGCGAGCCCGGCGACCAACCCGGACAGCTCAACACACCGCATAGCATCGCCGCGGACGCGCAGGGAAACATCTACGTCGCCAATCGCGGCAATGCGCGCATCGAAGTGTTCGACAGCGACGGAAAATACCTCCGCCAAATCAAGATCAGCGAACCGTTTGACTATGCGAATGCCGCCCCGGCTATCGGCAACAAGCCGCGTGCTGATTTGATAGGCACGATGGGGCCCGGTGCTCCCTGGACGGTTTGCATTACGCCCCCGCCTAACCAGGTGCTTTACGCTTCGGACGCTTTTCCGGGCCGCGTGTACAAGATCAGCCTCGACGGAAAAGTCCTCGGCGTGCTGGGCCAGGCCGGGAAACAACTCAAGGAATTTGGCTGGATTCATGAAATCGCGTGCCCGTCGGAAAACGAAATCTACGTCGGCGAATTGCTGAACTGGCGTGTGCAGAAGCTCGTCCTGCATCCGAAAAAATAACGCCTGTTCCCAGAGTCGAACCGTAAATAGAGATCTGAGGAGGTCAGAATGAAACGCTTTGTTCTTGCTCTCGCATTTTTCATGGCTGCTCCGCTGGCCCTGTTGGGCCAACAGACAGCTCCAGAAATTCCGTTTGAATCCGTTCCCAATTTGCTAAAGCTTCCGAAGGACCTGTATCTCGGCGAGGCCTCCGGCGTGGCTGTCAATTCCAAGGGACATATTTTTGTCTACTCGCGCGGCAATTCCACCGGGCCGGCCTATGCCGCGACAGCGGCGCAACTTCTGGAATTCGGCCCCGATGGGACGTTCATTCGCGAGATTGGCCACAACCTGTACGCGTGGTCGTATGCGCACACGGTGAGAGTCGACAAGCTTGACAACATTTGGGCCGCGGACAAGGGCTCGGACATGGTCGTCAAGTTCAATCCGGCTGGCCAGGTCACCATGGTTTTCGGCCGCAAACAGGAAGCCTCCGACGAAGGAACTGAGCCGCTCAAACATCCCAAGCCTCCGTTGCCGCCGGTGGACGGAATGTTCCGCCAGGTGACCGATGTGACGTGGAATCCGGCCGGTGACGCCTTCATCAGCGACGGCTACATCAATTCCCGCGTGGCCAAGGTAGACATTCACGGCCGATGGCTCAAGTCATTCGGGGAACCTGGCGATGGCCCCGGCCAACTCAACACGCCGCACGGTATTGCCGCCGATGCGCAGGGAAATGTCTATGTGGCGAACCGCGGCGATTCCCGCATTGAAGTGTTCGACGGCGACGGCAAGTATCTCCGCCAGATTAAGATCGATGTGCCGTTTGATTATGCCAAGGAGGTCGCGGCAATGGGCCCCAAACCGGTTCTAGGCGGGACAGACATGTATGCAAAACAATTGGGGCCCGGTTCGCCTTGGTCGGTCTGCATCACCCCCGGACCAAATCAGGTCCTCTATGCCTCGGATGCCTTCCCGGGCCGCGTCTATAAATTCAGCCTGGACGGAAAAGTCCTGGGCTGGCTTGGCGAGTCCGGCAAGGAGCTGAAACAATTCGGCTGGATTCACGAAATCGCCTGCCCGTCGGAAAACGAAATCTACGTCGCCGAATTGCTGAATTGGCGCGTGCAGAAACTCATTCTGCATCCGAAGAAGTAGTTGTTTTGGTGCGCTCTTAGCACATTGTCATTCCGAACGGAGTGAAGAATCTCTCTTCGGCCCACAGTAATGAGAGATTTCTCGCCCGCAGGAGTAGGTTCGAAATGACACCGCGAGGTTGGTGCACATTGCTTCATTATGGTGTACAATTGCACCATGTCCACTACTGAAAAACCAGTACGCCAGAGCGTCTCTCTTCCTCCCCGCCTAGCCCGGCGGGTGCGGACGATTGCGAAGAGCCAACAGACCAGCACAAATCGCGTCTTGGTGGAACTGATCGAAACTGGAATCGAGTCGAAAGAGGCCGAAAAGAACAAATTCTTCGAGCTAGCGGACAAACTCAGCACATCCTCGGACCCTGTCGAACGAAAACGCATCAAGGAAGCGTTAGCCCGCATGACATTTGGTGAGTAAGTGCCAAAGATTCAGTGGATCGATTTACCGCCCGCCTTAAGCGACCACTTGTTTGAACGGCTTGCCGACCGAGGAATCACCGTCGAGGATTTATACCAGTTGAAACTGTGGCGTGAATCCGAGCCGGACGCGCCCGAAGGCGCTTGGTACAAGGACTTTGGGTCTTTTAAAATCTGCGGCGAAGGAAAATACCCCAAGACTATCCTTCTCCGGGGCCAGCCCGCCAGAGGCAAAAGGTTGTAATCCGCAGCCATTGACCTGAATCTCAGCGTACTCAACCCGCTGTTGACCACGAGACGCTGCTCTGTCCAATTTTCCACAGGGCAGTCAAGCCAGCGGCATGACTTATGCTTGACAATCAAGAAAGCAATGCTATAGTTGCTGGGCTAGACGGTACCCACCTGCTGGACAGGGGGAAATGCTCTTTGACAAACTGGGTAAGATGAGATGTGCCAGAACCCGTTCGATTAACTTCGGCGCGTAAGCGCCGGGGGATTGAGTGAATCGAGCGATAAAAAGTTCGCTTGGAAAACTT
>WNGO01002605.1_pt1 | contig 11471 bp, 8 predicted proteins | sample 5400511 | NCBI WGS metagenome assembly WNGO01 (sample SAMN13153380, study PRJNA577476) | soil metagenome | isolation source: 20 cm soil or saprolite under Garry oak tree replicate 2 | place: USA:California | collected 2016-06-15
AGGAAAATTCCACGGGATGATTTGACCTACGACGCCGCAAGCGGTGTATCCCGAAAATTCCTGCTCGAGCAACTGGGCCCAGCCCGCATGGTGATAAAAATGCCTTGCTACCAGCGGGATATCGATGTCGCGGCTTTCACGAATCGGCTTGCCGTTATCCAGTGTTTCCAGAACCGCGAGCCAGCGCGAATGTTTCTGTACCTGCCGCGCCAGCGCATAGAGATAGCGCGCACGCGCATGCGGAGCAAGGGACTGCCACGCTGGCAAAGCAGCGCGCGCGGCTTTCACCGCGCTGTCGACATCCAACGTGGAGCCCTGCGCCACCGTCGCGAGTTTTTCACCCGTGGAAGGATCCGTGGTCTCGAAATAACCCCCAGCCGCGGGGGCCTGCCACGCGCCGTGAATGAAATGTCCGAAGCGCCGGCCGTGACAGTCCAGCCAGGCAAGTGCTTCGCGCGGATCCTCCGGCGCGGGGCCGTACTCCATGGTCATGAATTTTTCGACGATGCTCATACGCTTCTGCTCGCTTCTCTCATCATCGAACCAGGATTTTCTTGGCTACGCAATCGGATGGCGATAGTCCGCCGAATAGCGTCCCGTGGCATGGTGCTCCAATTGCCGCTCGATATCCGCAAGCATGCCGCTGGCGCCAAACCGGAATAACTCCGCCTTTAGCCAGGAATCACCGAGCTCCTCCTTCATCAGCGCAAGCCAGTCGAGCGATTGCTTCGCCGTTCGAATGCCGCCGGCCGGCTTGAAGCCCACCGCCATTCCGGTTTCCTGCGCGTACTCGCGAATGGCGCGAGTCATGACCAGACTCACGGGAAGCGTCGCGTTGACGGCTTCTTTGCCTGTCGATGTCTTGATGAAGTCTGCTCCGGCCATCATTGCCACGATGCTGGCGCGCGCCACGTTGCGCAGTGTCAGCAAATCGCCGGTGCCAAGGATCACCTTCAGATGCGCGGGCCCGCAAGCGTTTTTGAACGCGGCGATTTCGTCGTACAGCGCTTGCCATTTACCGCCGAAGACGTGCGCGCGGGTGATGACCACGTCGATTTCGTCGGCGCCGGCTTCCACCGAGCGCCGAATTTCCGCCACGCGTTCCTCGAAGGGAGAAAGACCGGCGGGGAATCCTGTGGAAACCGCGGCAACATGAATGCCACTGCCCTCGATCGCGCGCCGCGCGGTTTCGACGAAGGTGTGATAAACGCAGACGGCAGCGACCTTGATATTGAGGCTCTCGATGCCAAGCTTCTGTATGAGTTCGTGCTGAATCGGTTGCCGCGCCTTGGCGCACAGGCGGCGAACACGCTCGTCGGTGTCATCGCCGGAGAGTGTCGTCAGATCCATGCAGGTGATGGCGCGCAGGAGCCAAGCCGCCTGCCATTCCTTCTTTACCGTTCGCCGCGTGCCGATGGTTTGCGCGCGGCGCTCGACGGCGCTGGTGTTTACACGCACCGCGTTCACCCAATCCAAATTCAGCGGGACACCGCGGTTGGGCTGGAGATCGCGCCCCGCGTAATTGGCGATGGCGGTATCGGAAGGCGAAATCGGGACTCGCGGAGCCTGACGATCCAGGCTGGAGGAAGTGCCGATCCGCAGGTTGTCGCGCAAAGTCATGGAATTTTTCAATGCCTACAGCGGAACAATCAGGAACGCTCTATCTTAGCACTTTGACAAAGCCGGTTTATAGGCGCGCGCCGCGATTCGGCCACTCCTTTTCGAATTCCGCCCGGTTGCAGAAGGACTTTTGAGTCCCTACCTTGGTTGTGGAAAGTGCAGCGTAGAGATTTGCGCGCGGCAAAGCCTCCTCCTCCGGCAAACCTTCGCTCAGAAAAACCGCGAAGCTGCCGATGAAAGCATCGCCCGCGCCGGTAGTGTCGACGGCGTGAACCTTGAATGCGGGAATCAGCTCCATCCGGTCCGGTCCCGCCGCCAAAGAGCCGCGCTCGCCGAGAGTAATGACCACGCGGCGCATTCCCTGGCGCAGCAGAAACTGCGCACACTTTTTTGCATCATCGATCGAATGCACCGGCATTCCCGTGATCGCTTCGGCTTCGCTCTCATTGGGAATGAAATAATCCGCGGCGCCGACTTCCTGGTAGTCAACCGGCTGTGCCGGAGCGGGATTCACGATGCAGCGGATGCCATAAGCTTTAGCGAACTTCACGGTGTGGTAGACGGTGCGCAACGGAATCTCAAACTGCATGATGACGGTGGCTGCCTTGCTGAGCAGGGGGGCGGCGGCATCCACATCTTCGGGCGAAAGCGTGTCGTTTGCGCCCTTCACGACAATGATGCGATTTTGACCGCTCGGATCCACAAAGATAGGGGCGACCCCGCTGGAAACGCCCGCGGCGATGCGCACGTACGTCGCGTCAATTCCCTGCGATTCAAAGTTCTTGATCGTGGCGGGGCCAAATAGATCGCTCCCTACTTTTGCCACCATGCCCACGTTCGCTCCGCAGAGACGCGCGGCAACGGCCTGATTGGCGCCTTTGCCGCCGAAGCCGAGATCGAACTTCTTGCCGAAGATCGTTTCCCCTGGCCGCGGGAACACGTCATTGAACGTGGTAAGGTCCACATTGGCGCTGCCCACGACCGCAATAAAGGATTGCTTGGCCATCATTTTTCCTCTGGTGATTCTGCGCGCGAATTATATAAGAACCCGGCCAGGGAACCGCATAAACTCTCGATTGCGAGGCGAAATGTCTCGCCGTTGACCTGGAGTGAGGGCCATGCTGCAAGAATCTCCGGTATGACCTTGACAGGTTTCTTTTCGGTGAGTACAAGCAGCGACAGTCACGGTATGCGAAAACAGCATCAGGCCCTGCGTTTTTGAAGACGAATCGGTTTATCCGCAAAGGAGTCGCAAATTTATGTTTGTTCCTCACACTTTCGGTATTGCTCTTCTAATGATATTCACAAGCGCGATCTGTTGGGGCTCCTGGGCGAACACCTATAAAGGTGTGAAGAACTACCGTTTCGAATTGTTTTACTGGGATTACGCCCTCGGCATTTTCCTGATCGCGGTCGCGCTGGCGTTTACGATGGGCAATACTTCGAATGATGCTTCGAGTTTTCTGAACAACATCCGCGCGGCGGATCGATCGAATTTCATTTACACGCTTGCTGGCGGCGCGGTTTTCAACCTTGCGAACCTCCTCCTTGTCGCCGCAATCGACATGGCCGGTCTGGCGATTGCCTTTCCCGTTTCGATAGGAATTGCGATGGTAGTCGGCGTGGTTTCAAGCTATGTGCTGCAACCGAAGGGGAATGCGGCATTGCTCGCAGCTGGGGTCGCTTGCGCCGTTATCGCGGTGATCCTCGATGGCAAGGCTTACGGAAGCCTTACGAGAGCCAGCCGGTCCGTTTCCCGGAAGAGCATCATGATCTGCGTCATTTCCGGAATCCTGATGGGTCTCTGGGCTCCGTTCGTCACTCACGCGATGACCCAGGGAAACACCCTGGGTCCCTACAGCATTGGCGTTTTCTTTACGCTCGGGGCGCTGCTCTCCTGCCTTCTCTGGAATGTCTATTTCATGAAGAATCCTCTCGTGGGAGAACCCGTGAATTTCGGCGAATTTTTTCACGGTCCTGCTTCAGGCCACATGCTTGGCCTGATGGGTGGCGTCATCTGGGGTAGCGGCACGGTCTTCAATCTTGTCGCCGCGAATTTCACCGGCGTGGCAATTTCTTATGCGATCGGCCAGTCCGCCCCCATGGTTGCGGCCTTGTGGGGAGTTTTCGCCTGGAAAGAATTCGAGGGCTCCAATCGTCAGGCAAAGACGTTTCTCGGCCTCATGTTCTTGTTCTATATTGTCGCGATTCTTCTGATAGCCAAGGCCAATAAGGCGGGCTGATTGGGGAATGCCGAACGCTGTTCGAATGGAAATGGGAAAGTTCTAGTTGCTTCTACGCCGCGAACACGTTGCGCACCATGAACCACAAGTTCGCGGGGCGTTCCGCCAGTCGGCGCACGAACCACGGATACCAATAGCTGCCGTAAGCGACGAGCACGATGGAAGTACAGCCCTCGCTCGCGAGGCGCTCCTGCTCGGTGCGCTGTATGCCGTAGAGCATCTGCACCTCGAAATCCGCCTTCCTAAAACCTTCCGTGGACGCAAATTCAGAGAGCCGTCTGATCAGCGTCACGTCATGCGTGCCGAAAGCGGCCCGCCCGCAACGATTCTCTTTTTTTGCCCGCAACATTTCTTTCCCTCGGGCGAAATAGTTTTCGTCGACATCCTGCTTGCGGGCAAACGCGATTTCAGGCGGCTCGTTGTATGCCCCTTTGACCAATCGGATCGAAGGCCGCAGCGGCAGAAGTTTCGCAAGGTCATCTTTTGTTCGATGAAGATAAGCCTGCAGGCATATGCCAACATTGGGATGTGTCTTCAGCGCGCGGCGATAGAGATCCAGTGTCGCGTCCACATAGTTGCTCGCCTCCATGTCCACCCAGACGATGGAGTCCTTTTGTGCACACTCAATAATGGCATTCAAATGCTCGAAGCAAAGATCCGGCGAGAGATCCAAACCGAGTTGCGTCAGTTTGACGGAAATTTCCGCTTGCAGACCTCGTTCCCTAATGCGCTCCAGAACCTCGAGATAGTGTTCGGTAACCTGCCGAGCCTCGGACTGGTCCTTGATGTTTTCGCCCAGGTGTGTAAAAACCGTTCCAATCTTCTTGCCTCGCAGAGTTTGTGCCGCGCCAAGCGCATCCCCGAGCGTCTCGCCGGGCATGAATCGGGATACCGTGCGCCTTACAAACGGGTAATGCGCTGCCCGTTGGCGCAACCACTGATTTTGAGATGCCGCGAGCAGCATCGATCGCATCAGACTCATGAGTGCCTTGCCTCTTTGCCCGGTAACGCAAGCGCTTGCGGCTACTGCCCGCTCACCATTCTAAACCGCATTGTAATGCGAGTTGGTTCTCTATTTTCCGGAGAACGCTTAGCGATCCCGCGGCCGCGAAAACGAAGCTGCGGGCAGGCCGAGCGCTTCCTTCGCAGCCGCCGCGCTGGAACGGCGGACCGCAGCAGCCTCGCCGCCGAGGCGCGCTTCACTCTCCGCTCGAGCTTCTGCGATGGTGGCGAGCTCAGCGCCAGGAGAAGAGTTCACTAGCTCTTGGGCGCGGAGAAGAGACGCGAAAACGAGCCGCTCCGGTTGGTGCTGCCGACGCAGAAACTGCCCGTAATTAAACCAGTCGCTTCCAGCGCTGACCGGGTCGGAAAGCGAAGCATCGATGGCCAGCGCCCGCTGATACGCTGTCGCTGCTGCCACCATGCCCTGTCGTTTCTCCTCTAAGTCGGCCAAGTGAACGAGGGCGAGGCTCAGCAGCGCCTTGTCATTCGCTTTTTCTGCGAATTGGATTGCCGCGTTGTAGCCCTCGAACGCCTCGTCCTGATGATTGGCAGCAGCGTCTGCGTCTGCAACTTTGACCAGCGCAGCGATCACCGTAGCGGTCTCCCTGCGGTGTTCGTCTCGATGAGAAGCCACAATCTGCAAATAGGCTCGATAGTGTCGCGCCGCCGCCTGCGCTTCGCCGCGCCTGTCGAGCGCCTGCGCAAGATACATTTGGGCATTCGCTTGGCCGGGTTCGATAGCGATGGCGCGCTGCCAGCTATCAATGGCCTCATCGCCGTGCCCTTGGCGTTGTGCCAAAAGCGCATAATTCACCAGCGCATCGGTGTTCCGTGGCCAACGGAAGAGAATCTTTTGGTATTGCACATACGCGTCCGCTTCTCTTCCCGCTTCGATCAAGCCTCGGGCGTACGCTTCTTGCAGCGGAAGGGTTTCCGGGCTGATCGAAGCCGCTCGCCGGAGCGCCGCAAGCGAAGCATCGCGCTTTCCCGCCAGCGTCTCCGCGCGCGCCAGCCGCATCTGTACAGAACTGTCATCGGGATTCAGCTCTGCCGCGCGCTCAAGAGCCGGGAGACTGTCCGCCTCACTCGACCAGTAGAAATGCAATTGATCCATTGTCGCCCACGCGAGAAGCAGCGCAACACTGCCGATTCGAATCCCTCTTGCCGCAGGCGAGGAACTGGTCAGCCAGTGCGCCGCGGATTGAAGCGCGCCTCGCTCTTGCGCTTCCGAACCCTGGACTCTTTCTTTGGCATTGAGCAAAAATGCTGCAACGCGCGAATCGCGCAGTTTCCAAAGTGCCCCGTCTAGAATAAAGTGATGGATGTTCACAAGGGCGGTAAATGTCAGGAAGCTGGCGGCGAAATCTGCGTGGAAGATGCGGCTCGCGATCCACGGTCCGGGAATAAATAGCGCGATTCCCCCGGCAATCAGAGTCCACAGATACCGTGAAAACCTCCAGTGGACATCGCCTCGCTCGCGCGCTTCGCGCTCCTGGTAATAGCTCGTGATCCATAGATACTGCGCCGAATGAAGCACGGCCAGAATGCCGCTGCTGTAGCGTGTTTGTGGCACCTCGTGACCACTGAAAAGTTCGATCATCGCGGGCAGCAGGAACCACAGGAACTGTGTGACGGCCAGCGTCAGCGGCGCGAGGATCGCCAGCAGGCTGCTGCGCCGCGACATGGAAACCAAAGCCCAGCCACCCGCCCCCAGGAAAAAAAGTGCGAGCACGGCTCGCGCGGGAAGGGTGACTCTTGCCGGCAGGCCGAGCGAAAGAATCAGTGCGTCGCCCGAGGATCCCGTGTGAAAGCTCAGCATCAACAGGAGAAACGACGCAATGAAAGACAGATGGATAGCGTTTCTTTCCGCGGAACTCGGCGCGAGTCCCGAACGGCGCGCGAACATCATCAGCAACCCGAAGTTTTGCCCGGTGTAGTGCCAGGGGCTCCAGCAGATGTACAGCGTGAAAATCCAGGGAAGCAGTGGATACCAGACGTGCGCGATGACTCCTGCCAGCGCCAGCAACAACGCGATATGCACCGTGAAAATCCGGTATTTCTCAAACTCCGTGCGCGTGTGGTACGCGCGGTAGACCGTGGCCATGAAGTGCGGGTAATTGCATAGCAGCGCCAAAAAATAGAACGCGACTGCCCATGCCCGCGCGTACGTGATTGTCGCGTAGAAAGCCAGCAAAAGAAGAGGGGCTGACCAAGCTCCGCACCCGACCAAAAGATCGATCCAGGGGCGATAAATCCAGGGACTCTGTCCCGAGAATGTTGCCGGTGCGGACCGTGGCGGCGTGGTTGTGAGTGTTGACCCCATCCGATCGAAGCGTAGCGCAGGAAAACTGTTCTTGTGGGAATACCGCGCGGATCAAATGTGGAATCGGTTACTTGCGTTCTCGTTCGAAGATCACAAAACGGCGAGCACTCGGAGAAGTACACCAGCCAGCGAGCCACCGATGAGCGGTCCGATCACGGGAATCGGCGCATAGCCCCAATCGGATCCGCCTTTCCCTGCAATTGGAAGAATCGCGTGCGCGATGCGCGGCCCGAGGTCTCGTGCCGGGTTGATCGCATATCCCGTTGGGCCCCCCAGAGACAGACCGATGCCCCAGACAAGGCTTCCGGCGAGATACGGCCCGAGTCCGGCGGCGGGCCCCGCCGCGGAGACGCTCTTCGAAAAAATCGCGCCAATGACGAAAACAAGCACGAAAGTTGCAATGATTTCGCTCAGCAAATTCGCAAGGACATTTCGAATTGCCGGCGCCGTACAAAAGCACCCCAGCTTCGCAGCAGCGTCCGGCGTCTCCTTCCAGTGCGGAAAGTAGTGCACCCAGACAAGCGCGGCTCCCACGATTGCCCCGAGCATCTGTGCCGCAAGGTAAGGAGCAAATTTGGCGAAATTGCCCTCACGCACCGCGAAGCCGATTGTCACCGCGGGATTCAAATGTGCATCGCTGCTCCCGCAAGCAATGGCCGTGAAGACGCCCGCCATCACTGCGAACGCCCACCCGGCAGTGATCACCATCCAACCGCTGTCCTCCGCTTTCGAACGTTTGAGCAGCACGGCGGCGACAACTCCATCGCCTAGCAAGACAAGAATCATCGTGCCGAGAAATTCACCGGCCAGCGGTGATGTCATGGCTAAAGAACCTCCGTCAGGATTCAATCCAGTCAAACGATCGGGTGACCGCTTTCTTCCACTGCCTGTACAGGTGCTCGCGCTCCGGTTCGGCGAGATGCGGCTTCCAGGTGCGGTCGACCGCCCAGTTGGCGCGTAACTCTTCCAAGCCGGAAAAGAATTTTACCGCCAAGCCGGCGGCATAGGCTGCGCCGAGCGCTGTCGTTTCTTGTATCACCGGGCGCACCACCTGGCGGTTCAAGATATCGGCTTGAAACTGCATCAACAACTCGTTCGCTACCATGCCGCCATCCACGCGGAGGCTTGCGAGGCCAATATGCGAATCTTTCTCCATCGCTTCGACTACTTCTCGCGTCTGAAATGCCGTGGCTTCCAGAACCGCGCGCGCGATGTGCCCTTTATTCGCGTAGCGCGTCAGGCCGACGATAACCCCGCGCGCATTTCCCTTCCAATACGGCGCGTACAGCCCGGAAAATGCCGGAACGAAATAAACGCCGCCATTGTCGTTGACCGTTCGCGCCAGTGGCTCCACATCCGGGCTCTTCTCAATGATCCCAAGATTGTCGCGGAGCCACTGCACCAGCGCCCCGGTAATGGCGACGCTCCCTTCTAAGGCGTAATGCGCCGTCCCGCTGCCAAACTTGTAGGCAACCGTGGTGAGCAAGCCGAAGTTCGAAGGCACCAGCCGCTCGCCCGTGTTCATCAGCAGAAAGCAGCCTGTGCCATAAGTGTTTTTGACTTCACCCGGGTGAAAGCACGCCTGGCCTACCAGCGCCGCCTGTTGATCGCCAAGGATTCCGGTGACGGGAACGCCCGCGATCGCGGCGAGAGTCGATTCGCCGTAGACTTCACTGCTTGAGCGCACCTTTGGCAGAACCGTGCGCGGAATGTCAAACGCCGCGAGCAACTTTTCGTCCCAATCCAGTGTTCTTAGATTCAGGAGCTGAGTGCGGCTGGCGTTGGTGACGTCCGTTACATGAACGCCTCCTTGAGGTCCGCCGGTCAGGTTCCAAAGGAGAAAGGTATCGATATTTCCAAATAGCAACTCGCCCGCTGCGGCTCTCCCTCGGGCGCCCGGAATATTTTCAAGCAGCCAGCGCAGCTTCAGGCTGCTGAAATACGTGCTCAGCGGCAATCCGGTCTGCTGCCGGAAGCGATCTTGGCCGCCCTCCGTGGCCAAGCGCTCGACATCTTCCGCAACACGCGCGTCCTGCCAAACAATCGCATTGGCAACCGGCTTGCCGGTCTTGCGCTCCCAAAGGACGGTGGTCTCCCGCTGATTGGTGATGCCGATCGCGGACAGATCCGAAGCGCGCAATCCGCGCTGCTCGAGCGCCTCTGCAATCACTTCTTCCGTGCGGCGCAGGATTTCTAGCGGATCGTGCTCCACCCAACCCGGCTTTGAAAAAATCTGTTCGTGCTCCTTTTGCGCCACGGCGGCGACACGCGCGGACTGGTCAAACACCATGAATCGCGTGCTCGTCGTGCCCTGATCGATCGCCCCAATGTAGTTTTTCACCGCGCCGGTCCTTTTTGTTGACGCTGCAGCATACTACGTCGCTGGCTCTCCTTGCTTCATGCAAAAGGCCGCCCATCCGCACGCGGGGAAACGCTCCGCGCACTCTTGAGAGGAAGACCGGCCCTGGGTGTGCTACTTTTCGGACCGGCTGTGCATCTAATCGTTTGTAGATAGGCAAAAGGAGTCATTTCGATGATGAAGAAAGCAAATCCAAGCCGTCTTGCCCTGTTGATCGGGACACTCGCCTTGGTGTGTGGATTTTTTGCAGCAAATGCCCTTGCCGCGGAGCCGGGGACCGTCACCATGACGGTAACGGCCGTCGGCAAGAAAAACACCAGCCCACCAATCGTTACCAAAGACAACGTCCAGCTTTTTCTGAACAAGGAGCGCGCCCAGGTTGCCGATTGGAAGCACGGCGAAAAGCTATATCTTGCGGTACTGATTGATGATTCGCTGGACAGCGACATCGCCAACCAGTGGAACGATCTGAAGGCGTTTTTCGTCGGCCAGCCTGACAGTACCTATATTTCTGTCGCCTACGCGCGCAATGGCACCGCCATGCTCGCCCAGGATTTTACCAACGACCATGAACTTGCGGCCAAAGCTTTGCGCCTGCCGCTCGGCGGTGGGGGTGCGTTCTCGAGTCCCTATCTCGCGCTTCTGGATCTGATGAAGCGGTTGCCTTCTTCCGCGAACAGGCGTTCCATTCTCTTGATCTCTTCCGGGATCGACTATTTTCGCGGAGATTTTGGGACCAGGAGCCCGGATCTCGATTCAACCATCAGTCGCGCGCAAAAGCAGAATATCAACGTTTGGACGATCTATGCTCCAGACGCGGGGCACAGGGCGCGCGGATTCTTCCTCACTTTCAGGGCGCAGTCGAATCTTAGCCAGCTCTCGGATGAAACGGGCGCCGAATCCTATTATCTTGGCACCGGCGCGCCCGTCACCCTCAAGCCCTATTTTGATGAACTCTCCACGCATCTTCGCAACCAGTACCTCCTGACGTTCAAAGCCAGCGGAGGAGCCAAGGGACGTTTCGAGCGCGTCAGGGTGGTTGCAACGGAGTTGCCCTCCGTTGAATCTTTGGCGGCTCCGCAAGCTTTTCTGCCTGCGGTGAACTAAGCAGCGAAATCGGTTTGATTGAAAACGGAAAGGCGCGGATCATCTAGTCCGCGCCTCTTTCTTTGAGGCTGGACAAACGGTCTGAAGCGGTACTGCCCGGCCGAATTGATTTTGAACCTCTCTGGAGAAAAGTAATCCTCAATCGTCAGAGCCGCTGAGCACTGCCGCTCGCGTGGAATCGCGGATCACCAGCTCCGGGTTCACCTTGTGCCGCGAAATGTTCCAATCGCGCTTTTCCAGCCCGGCGTTGACGCCTTCCATCACAATATTCACCGCCAGGTTTCCCATCGCTTCCAGCGGCTGCCTCACCGTTGTCAAAGACGGTGCCGACAGCGAGGAAAGCGGCACGTCGTCGAAACCCACTACCGAGCAATTCTCCGGCACTTTCACGCCCGCTTTGGTCAGCGCCCGGATCGCGCCCAGCGCCGTCAGGTCGTCGAAGGCCATCAATGCCGTGAACCGTTTCTTTCGCCGCAGCAATTCTTCCGTGAACCGGTAACCGCCTTCGAATCCCGAGTTGGGGTCGAAAGAATCCGGCAGTTGCAGGACGAGCGCAGGATCGATATCTAGTCCGGCCGAGTGTGCGAATTTCTGAATCCCTTTCCACCGCGGCGCGCTGTCGATCAGCATTTTTGGGCCGCGGATGAAGGCGATCTTGTGGTGCCCCAGCTGGTGGAGATGTTCGAGCGCCAGCCGCCCTCCCGCTTCGTTGTCCACCATCACCGAGCTGACGGCGTTACCGGGCATCTCCCATCCGATGGTCGCCGCGGTAATGTTTCTCTTGCTGAGGTCCGCGAGCAGTTGGATGTCCACGAAC
>WNGO01002609.1_pt1 | contig 11463 bp, 7 predicted proteins | sample 5400511 | NCBI WGS metagenome assembly WNGO01 (sample SAMN13153380, study PRJNA577476) | soil metagenome | isolation source: 20 cm soil or saprolite under Garry oak tree replicate 2 | place: USA:California | collected 2016-06-15
GTAAATGTAGAGCAGAATTTGTGCGACGACGATTTTGCAGGGCAAATTTGAGGATAACAGCCGGTGGCTCTGTTGCACGGAGGCAGCAATCGGCTTGACGCGTCGAGCGGGTCATCGTTGTATAAAGCCTTTGCGTGAAAAGTATTGCTGAGACCCAGACGGCGATTTGCATTGCCGGTGCGCACCGTTCGGGAACAAGTATGGTCACGCGATTGCTTCATCGCTGCGGCTTGGAGCTTGGGCTCGAATCAGACTTGATGCCGCCGCAGGCTGACAACCCCGAAGGTTTTTGGGAACATCTGAGGTTCGTGGCGTTGAATGACGAATTACTGGCATCGCTTGGCGGCGCCTGGGACCTGCCACCCCGGCCTGATGAGAGTTTCACAGGCCCGCAAATGAATCCTTTGCTTCTTAAAGCACGGCTCCTGATTGAGGGCTTTGCCCCGGCAAATGTCTGGGGCTGGAAGGATCCCCGTAATAGTTTGACCCTGCCGTTCTGGCAGGATCTCTTGCCCGGGCTGAGAACTCTCATCGTTGTACGTAATCCGCTGGAAGTCGCCCATTCGATGCGGGAACGGAACGGAACTTCTTATTCGTTTGCTCTGCGCCTTTGGGAAATCTACAACCGGCGACTAGTCAAGGTGGCAAATGAAAAAGACCACCTTGTAACGTGCTACGATGCATTTTTCGAAAACACAGAATCGGAGTTGCGCAGAATTCTGCAGTTCGCAGCTCTGAAGGATACGGAATTACGCAGTGCCGCCGCGCTTGTATCCACGCGACGACGCCACACCCATTTCACAATTGACGACCTGATCGACGCCGGCGTCTCCGATGAAGTGATCGAACTCTATCGCTCTTTGAGTGCGGAGGCATCACCAACCAAAACGCGAGTCGCAAAGGCTACAGCCCGCCGCGATACATCGAGCGAGCCCGACTTGCTTCCCGGATCCGTCAGCCGGGTGAATACTTTCGTTCCGGAACGTCTTGCGCAGATAGAGCATCTCTACGGCGAGCTACTTGCACAAACCGAAGCGCGACACCGAGTTGAAATCGAGAAACTCAGCGTACACTACAAAACACAGATCGAACAAATCAGCGCTCACTACACGGGCGAAGTTAACCAACTGCAGGATCGCATCTTGCAAATCAACGAGCTGCTTCGCGCCAGGAGCATCAGTTTGGCTGAGAATGAAAGCCGCGCACAAGACCTGCAAAACCGGCTGCGAAAACAATTGCAGGCGACGAAGAGGCTTAGCCGAATACTCGACGACGCCAGCAACGCAGCTGCCCAGCTTCGCTCTTCATTGCGCTGGCAGATTGCAAATCCGGTTGCCGCGTTGAAAGCAAAAATTTCTCCAGAAAAATCAAAGCACTTGTTAGGCTATGGGCATCTGGAAAAGGCAATCTCCAGTTACGAGAATTGGCGAGTCACCCATTCTGAGATCACGGCGATCGACGATGAAATCCAAAGCCTGCTTTCAGGTATAGCGTCGGCGCCCACGCAACATTCAGCGACCACTGCGGCGGAAACTGCTTCCACTTTTGCGCCGCCCGTGCCGATCCGCCCAATTGAGTTTCCAGTTCATAAGCAGGTGGATGTTTCAATTTTGATTCCGGTTTTCAATCAATTCCATTTCACCCAGGCTTGCCTGGTGTCAATTCAGGAACACCAGGGAGCGGAGCGCTTTGAAGTGATTGTTGTGGACGATTGCTCGACAGACGCTACCCCGGAAGCTATTTCGCAGTTGCCAGGAGTTATTTATCTGCGAAATGAGACCAACTCAGGCTTTATCGCCTCCTGTAACCGCGGCGCGGAAAAGGCGCGGGGGAAATATCTTGTCTTCTTAAACAACGACACGCTTGTAAAGGCAGGCTGGTTGAAGGCGCTGCTCGACACTTTCGCCGAACAGCCAGGGACCGGCATCGTCGGAGCGAAGCTCCTTTATCCAGATGGTCGCTTGCAGGAAGCAGGCGGAATAATCTGGCAGGATGCGTCTGGATGGAACTATGGGAAGTTCGATGATCCAGAAAAGCCTGAATACAATTATCTCCGCGAAGTAGATTATTGCTCAGCGGCAGCCTTGGTGATTCCTAAGGCGCTATTTGAAAGCGTGGGCGGGTTCGACGCTAGCTATGCGCCCGCCTATTATGAGGACACCGATCTCGCATTCAAAGTGCGCCAAGCGGGTTACAAGGTGCTGTACCAGCCGCTTAGCGAAGTTATCCATTACGAGGGAGCAACCGGCGGAACCGATCTTTCGAGCGGTACAAAAAAACATCAGGATATTAACCGCTCAAGATTTGCCCAAAAGTGGGCTACTGAATTGGAGGCGAAACCAGTCAATGGCGAGCTCACATTCCTGCGGCAGCCTCAAACGCCTTCGGGGAAAAACATTCTTGTGATTGATCATCACGTTCCGATGCCTGACCGCGATTCAGGATCGTTGCGGATGTTTCAAATTCTTAAGCTCCTCCACCGGCTGGGCCACCGTGTCACTTTCGTGCCGGATAACCTCGCAAAGATCGACCCTTATAGGCGCGAGCTACAAAAGCGTGGTATTGAAGTTGTTCATTACCCTTACGTCGCGAGAGTCTGCGATTACCTTATTTCACGCGGCTCCGAGTTTGACGTTGTGATACTAAGTCGTTGCAAGTTTGCGCACAAACACATGGCTGACGTGCGGCTGTACGCACCGCAAGCTCGCATCATTTTCGACACGGTGGATCTCCATTTCGTTCGCGAAGCAGGCGAGGCACGAGTAACTGGCGACCCAGAGATGCGACAGAAGGCGAGGGACACGGAACGATTGGAGTCCGAGCTAATCGATCAATCCGATGAAACTTGGACGGTGAGCACCAGCGAGCAGCGGCTGCTTCAGAGGAAATGGCCGGAAAAATCCATTCAAGTGATCTCAAACATTGTCGATGTGCCAGGCTCGAGCACGCCTTTCACACTTCGCAGAGACTGGCTGTTCATCGGTAGCTTTCAACACACGCCGAACATCGATGCCGTTCTGTTTTTTGTGCAGAGCATTTACCCTTTGGTTCGCGCTCATCTTCCAGACGCTAAATTCTACATCATCGGCGATAAAGCGCCGCCGGAGGTCGTTGCTTTGGCCAGCGACAACATCGTCGTAACAGGATTGCAGAGGGATGCGGCTCCATTTTTCGATAGCGTAAAACTGTCCGTGGCGCCTTTGCGATTTGGGGCCGGGGTGAAAGGCAAAATCAATCAAAGCATGGCCTTTGGCGTGCCAGTGGTGGCAACTTCGGTCGCGGTCGATGGAACAGAACTTCGGGATCGTGAAGAAATTCTGGTAGCGGACGAGCCGGAGGACTTTGCACAGGCATTGATCGAGCTCTACGAATCGGAAGACCTCTGGAACCGGCTGTCGGACAATGGCCTCACGAAAACACGCGCCCTGTATTCTACTGACGCGGCGCGCAAAAAGCTGGAATTTTTGTTAAGCGATCAGCATCTCACCAGCTTAGGTTCATCACTTACAAAGGCCGCGAGCCAGCGTGCTGCCATGCTAGCTAACTAACGGTTTCTGCTTCAAACAAAGTGAGTCAGATTGGTCGAACCGGAGAGATCCGCGGGACAATTACTGCAACACCCAACCCGGTTCCTTTTGGCGACGAGTGCGTTGTGATTTCATGGGACATCAACGATCAAGCTGGAGGGGAGGTGCGCGTCTCAACTTCGCCCGGCCACGAAAAACTGGTTAGTCGAGGCCGATCTGGAAGTACGAAAATTTCCTGGATCGCGCATTCAAAGGTATATGAGTTTCGCCTTTACGCGCGAAGCCTGCCCGACCTGCCGATAGCCAGCGTAAAGGTCAGGCGCGATACCGATTCCGCCAAGGCCGTTCTCCGCGAACTCGCTGCTGAAGTAATGTGGGGGAACGTTGATGCCGCATTATCAAACTTTATCGCGGCAATCGTCCCTCGCTTTGTGCACACGGGAAAGTTTCGGAAGGTTTTTCCGATTTGGGAGCAACACGGTTTTCACGTGACGCCAGTGCACTTTTACCAGCCGATTCCCGATACCCAAACCCTTCCCGAAAGCGTGTGGAATCAACCGAGCGAGCTCGTCGGCATAGACATGAACGACTCCCTGCAGCTAAACCTGCTGCGAAATGATTTTCCGAAGTTTCGGCACGAATATGAACGCTTTCCAACTGAACCAACGAGCGGCGCGAGCCGTTTTCATCTCAATAACGGCTTCTTTGACGGCACAGACGCATTGGTCGCGTACTGTATGGTGCGCCGTTTTCGACCACGGTTGATCATTGAGGTTGGCAGCGGCTATTCGTCCCTTCTTATGGGCGAAGCAGGAGCCAGAAACGATGCCTGCCCGCTCATCTGTGTCGAGCCGTTCCCCTCGGATTTCCTATCTAAAGGTTTCCCTGGTTTGAAGTCATTGGTCATAAAAGAGGTTCAGCAGATCGACTTGGATTTCTTTTCGCAACTCCAATCAGGGGACGTCCTTTTCATCGACAGCTCCCATACGGTGAAGATTGGCGGCGATGTCAATTATTTGTTCCTGGAAGTGCTGCCGCGTCTAAAACCAGGAGTGATAGTACATGTCCACGATATCTTCCTTCCTTTTGAGTACCCCCGCGAATGGGTGCGGGATGACTTTCGCTTTTGGGCTGAGCAATATCTGCTCCAGGCGTTTCTGACGTTCAATTCTGAGTTCCAAGTCCTAATGGCGAATAACTATCTCAACCATTACTATCGCGAGGATCTCAAGAGTGCTTTTCCAAGTTTGCCATCTTGGGGCGGCGGCAGCTTCTGGCTGCGCCGACGCGTGTCCAAGCAGACGGAATCGAAGTGATTCTAAGTTTTCGCAGCCAAGCCTGCATACGTGCTAGTATGGCATAAGAGAATTCTACTCCTATCAAACGCGGCGATGCTGGAACGGCGCCGTTTCGAAATTGACACGGAGACAGAAATGCCTATTCATCGCCCCTTATGAGGGCTTTTAGTCGACTCATTGCTTTTGCCTGCGTAGTTCTTGTCATAAGTGCGTGCAATCCGCCCAAAACCACTGCCCCCCAGGCCGAGACTCCATTGAGCCCGACAGGGGTGATCTCGGCGGGACCGAATCCCGTTCCAGCTGGAAGCGGTGCTGGAACCACTACAATTAAATGGACAACGGGTGATGGAACTACCGGCAAAGTTTTTGTCTCGGCCGACGGAGCTCAGGAGACAGAGTTTGCCGAAGGACCGGATGGTTCTCACGATGCGCCTATTCAGGCAGGGGTAACTTATGAATTTCGTCTATACAATTCAGATCACACCAAACAGCTCGCCAAAATTACTGTGACCAGACCAGCTCAGTGATATCTCGGCTCAGGCCTATCGCGTGGCAGGCAAGATTGGCTGCAGCCTTCAACCTAGCTGATTGAACAATCCGACCACGGGAGCCAGGGACATGCAACCTCTACCAGCCAGGCCTGTCTTCGTTGTCGGTTCCCCAAGATCCGGTACGAGCATTCTCACGTGGTGTCTGGGGCATCATCCCAATCTGTTCCCAGTGCCTGAATCAAATTGGATGGGGGATTTCGCTGTCAATGTAGCAATTGCCTACCGAATTGGGGCGGCACGCAATTACTACTCGATTTTGAGTGCGATGGATATTCCAGATGATGCATTGTTTGCCGCATTTGGTCGGAGCATCAACGACTTGATCCTGGGCCATCGCACGGACCTGGAGAAAAAACGTTATGCCAACCGTATCGAACTGAAACTTGAACCGCGCTGGATCAAAGCTGCCAGCACCGCGGCGGGGCCCAAAACGCGTTGGGTCGATGGAACGCCAGAATACTCTTTCCACATCCACGGCCTGCGCAAACTCTTTCCCCAGGCTCTATTCATCCATTTAGTCCGCGATGTTCGGGCAGTCGTCCGGTCGATGGTCAAGTTCCATAGCGTAACAGGGATTCAGTTGGTGGCCAACGAGGAGGAGGCTTACCGGTACTGGATGCGAACCGTCGGCGCGTGCCTCCTGGCTGAGCGCGCCTATGGCCCAGCTGTGCTTCATCGCGTCCGTTACACAGATCTGATCGAGCACCCCGAACCGACGATGCGTTCGCTGCTCGATTTCCTCGGAGAGCCCTACGCGGAAAGATGTCTCGACCCGCTCGAGCTTCGCATCAATAGTTCCATTGTTCCCGCGGATTTTGAAATCAACTACGCCGCTCTGAATCCGACGCTTGTTGAAGAAGCAACACAGCTTTCAGCTGAAGTCGAAACAACTCCCCAGCCCGCGGACGTTTCGCCTCAAGCAGCCGATGAAATGCAAGCTGCGTTTCGAGAACTAGTCAGGCACCTCGCAACCCAGAAATAGTGCGCGCCTCGAATCGGCTACAAGTTTTGTTTAAACCGCTTGGCCGATCAGGCCACCTCTACAGAGTGAAGCTGATACGCCAGGTTGCGCATGTCTTTGGACGAGCTGTCAGCACTTGCCGGACAAATGGATTCTGACGCCCGAATTTGAACTGAAGCGCGCTCGCCGGCAGCCATCGCGGCGGGAACCTTCCAATCGAACTCGCCGGGGTTGAAGTGGGCACTTTCGGACCTGTCGCGGATTGTACACTCGAGCGTCTGGCCTTGCGGGAACCGATGCGGCACTCGGCCGTGGAATACCATAGCCTTTGAAGGCGCCGACAGTTTAAGATCCAATGTCAGTAACGGAGCGCACCACTCGTCATTGGGATAGTAGCCCTCAGGCGCCGTTGCAAGATTTGCCCTTCCAATCACTGGCAGCCCAAGTTGCCGATCTGTGACGCGATGCTGCAGCCACTCGATATCCCTGCTAAACTCCTTCTCGCGGTCGTAGAGCAGTTTCAACAGAACATCTTCCCGACGGAACAGGCCTTCAAGCATCTCGATGTCCGGCTGGCCAAGTGGTTTGGTGCTGGAAAACAGTTTTCTCACTTGAGTGATGATTTTCTCACTGAATGCCCGCTCGCGCTCCTGCAACCTGGCTACGTGCTCGATGCGGCGCGTCAACGCCTTCCGCACGCGTGCCCCCTGAGCTTCGGTCGAGTCACCGGCCCGCAGCACAAAAGGCAAGGGTCGTTCAACGTACACGGTGGCGTGGGACGGCGCGGTGTCTGCCGGCGGCCGATCTTTCGTGTACATGTAGATAGCAAGGGACTTGCGCGAAATCGGCGGATGATTCTGCGGCTGCCGAATAACTTCAAATCCGTGCCATGATCGCTCGCTGGTCTCGAACAGAATGGCGCGGTTGGCCAGCGGCACAACGCGCTCAATTCGGTTTTGCTCGGGAGGACGCCACGGATCCTCATGAAACTCGATAGAACCACCCCATTCCACCTCCCACTCACGATTCAAATAAACGATCAGATTCAATCGCCGATGCCACCCATGATGCGGGTGATAGTTGAAGTCCACGTGTGGATCAAGCTCTTGCCCTGGGCGGTTCTCATGTGTGCCGCCACCTACGTACAGTTGGTCGTAAAGCAGGTCGGGGATTCCTGTAACATCGCTCATTAGCGAGGAAAATTCTGCGGACCGGAACAGGTCGTCCGCCAGCACATAAGTCTCCCCAAGCGATCGAATGTCTTCAACGGTCGACTTCCCGCCTGGCAATCCATCCTCATTGAGATTCGCTCCGCGCTCGAAAGGTGGAAACTCGGCGATCAATTGCTCGCAAAACGTTGGGCTGAAGAATTGATCGATCACAACATGTGGAAAAGGATCCGCCGATCGAAAGCGGCTTCCGTACCTTTCACGATTCTTCAATACCTCAGGATTAATCAGGTCGAGCATGGAGAGCGATAGAATGCGGAAACACCGCAAACAGTCAAGCCCTTCAGCCTCCTTAACCGCGCTGATCCAAAAGCCAACGTGGGTCTTGCGTTACGACCCGCTAATACTGGGCGGTTACACGGATCGGTGTGATATAGTGACCAGCAGATGCCTGTGTTGAAAACCTACGTCCTGGGTATGGCAGTGGCCCACCTGCTCTGGTTGTATTTTTTTACAACAGGTCACTTGTTACGACCGAAGGCCTTTGAACAATCACGCTGTTTCTCAATTACCGATCTCGTCACTACGTCGGTGGCGGGAATGGCGGTCGCCGGGTTCTGCCTGTTGTTGCTGGGATTCGCTCACCTTTTAAACCGCCCTGGGATATTACTCGCGCTGGTGTTCGAGGGCCTCCTATTTCTGTGGCTTAAGGGCGAGAACTGGCTCTCCTACAGCTTTTGGCAAAAAATTTGCCGGCGCTTTGTTGGAGCGTGGACGGTGCCGGCGCTTTTCATTTATCTGCTGTTCTTGGTTCTTGCAGTGCCGGCTGTCCTGCCTCCCACTTTCTCTGATTCGGTATCATATCACTTAGCTTATGCTGTTGATTGGGCGAACGCCGGCCGGATCTACGTCGATCCCTTCCTGCGTTTTCCATATTACGCAAATAATTTTCTGCTTTTCTATAGCGCCCTGTTCGTTCTGAAGCTGGGGAGCTATTGCCATTTTCTAAATTGGCTCTGCGGCTTGCTTACGTGTCTGGGAGTCCTGGCCTTTTTTACTCCGGTTGAAAATCCATTTCGAGAAGGGACATCCACCTGGAAGCTATCTCGCCCGCAGCACTTCCTAATTCCCCTTTGTGTGGCGTTGTCTCCAGCTTTTCTCCGGTATCTGAACGTTGCTTATATCGATGTTCCTATCGGACTCTTTTTGCTCGTTCCGATTCTGTGCGCCTACCGATCGTCGTCAGGCCAGCCATTTGAACGCGAACTCGTCGTCAGCGCAGCATTCTGCGGCGGGATGAAGCTCACCCTGATTGGTCATCTACCTTTTTTTGTTGGCTCGCTGCTTTTCGCTACGGCGCGGCGGCTGCAACGACGGCAGATTGCAGTCCTTTGCCTCCTTCTGGTAGGTCTAAGTCTTCCCTGGTATCTGCGGAACCTGTTTGAAGCTCATGACCCCACACCACCGGTTTTCAATATGCTTTTCAAGCACCCAGATCCAATCTTCAAAGATGATCCTTTCCCTTACACCGCCGATACCATGACGGAACGAAAACCAGCTCATTTGCTGCTGTTGCCTTTCCGATTTTTCACTTACCCGCAATCCGAAAATTTTCGAGAGTGGGGAATTACGGCGATGATCCTGCTATTGTATGCGCCGATTTTATTCCTACTTGTGCAAGGCTGTTGGCGGGACAGGTGGCGCAATTCACCCCGTCTCATCTATTTATCGCTGGCCGCTGCGTACCTCCCCCTTCCCTGGCTTTTCAGCTCTCTGGGGAGATATGCTCTTCATTGGTATCCCGTGCTCGCGGCGTGGGTGGGCGTCATGGTTTCAGACATTTGCGCACGGGCCGAAACCCTTTGGAGTTCTCGTTTGACAACATCGATAACCAGGACTGCTACCGCTATATTCTGCATCGCTCTCATCCTTCCGAGTCCGGCGCGCTCTTCCAAGCGCTTTTACAGCGACTATTATGGAATAACACGTTCGTTACTAGGCTCCGACACCAACCTAAAAGACTATCTGAAGAAGGACCTTAGTGGCTATTTGGCGAGCCAAGCCGTCATTGCGACGCTAGTTTCTAATCAGAAAACAAACACTAAAGTCCTTCTTTTGCCCGGTGTTGTAGGACTTACCTTCTACTTTCGGAAGGCAAACATGATTACCGTCGGCGATTATACTGGACCGGCTGGATACATGGAGCTATGGACGGGCGTAGAACAGGGAAACTGCTTACCCTACTTGAACCGGCTGGATATATCAGTTGTCATCGTCCAGCCACACCACCAGGAGGCTTGGTGGCCGCGATTCTACGACCCGTTTCGGTCGCAATTAAAGGAGTATGGGTTCAGGGAATATCGCACCGAGGAGCGTAACGTTGCCATTTTTCTCAGAGGTGATATCCATGCTAGCCGTAAGCTACTTCCGGCTAATCGATAGGCGCTAGCGTGTTTCGCTAGTGTCGAGAACCCGTCGATTGTCAGTTTCAAGAAATCAAGCCTCCTCGTCAGGCGTTCTCGCCTCTCCCTCACCCTCCCCCTGCAAGGGCGAGGTGACCTGCGCGCTGCAGCCTGACCCAATCCCTATCACGCGAACCGACAATTGACCAACGCTACTAAAGCTTTGGCCATTGCTTGAATCTACTTGCAATTGAAGCCCCAACGGAAAAATAATCCCCAAACTGCTGTGAACACAAAGATCAATCATCTCGCCGTCTGGATCCTGATCGTTGTGTATTTTCTGATCGGTTGGGGCTGGTACGCAATTTTTGGCGAGAAATGGTTGAATCTTCATGCGCGCACCATGACTGACATCGAACACACGCATAACGTCAGTGCCTACGTGCTCGCGTTCCTTGGTTCGATCGCTGTCAATTACACACTCGCTGTCCTTATCGCGCGGACCAACCCAACAAGCGTCTGGTGTGGCCTGAAAGTCGCGCTCGCATGCTGGTTCGCCTTTGTGTTTATGGAATACGCGACCATTTCTGTGTTCTCCGCGTTCGAAACCAATCCGTGGCCGCTTATTTGTATCGACATGGGCCGGCCCCTGCTTGGCATGGCACTCAGCGGTATCGTTCTTGGCGCCTGGCGGAAGCCTTAACCGCACCGCGATCGCTGGCCGCGTTTTGACATGAGCGCGAGAGCAGTGCTGGACAATCGCGGCCCTGTTGGCAATATCATAATTGCAAGCCATGGCTGATCCCATCCTCGTTGCGCAATCAAAGGAACCGATCTACCTCCTGCCGAAGATGGCGAATCGTCATGGATTGATCGCTGGCGCCACTGGAACTGGAAAGACAGTCACACTGCAAACGCTGGCAGAAAATTTCAGCGCGCGTGGCGTGCCGGTTTTTATGGCGGACGTGAAAAGCGATCTCGCGGGACTGAGCCAGGCAGGCGCAAACAACCCGAAGATTGTCGAGCGCGCGAAAGAATTGGGTATATCGGACTTTAAGGGCGAAGCCTGCCCGGTGGTGTTCTGGGACGTGTTTGGTGAGCAGGGACATCCGGTGCGCGCGACGGTCGCAGAAATGGGCCCGTTGCTGCTAGGGCGCCTTCTCGAATTGAACGACACCCAGGAAGGCGTGCTCAACATGGTCTTCAAGATCGCGGACGAAGGCGGCTACCTGCTTCTGGATCTGAAAGATTTGCGCTCCATGCTCCAGCATGTGGCAGATCACGCCGATGAATACAAGACGCAGTTCGGCAACGTCTCCACCGCCAGCGCGGGCGCAATTCAGCGGAACCTCCTCGCATTGGAAACGCAGGGTGCCGACAAATTTTTTGGCGAGCCCGCGCTGAATCTCGATGATCTGATCCAAACACAAAACGGAAAAGGCATCGTAAACATTCTCGCTGCGGACAAGTTGATGCAGAAGTCGCCCAAAGTTTACGCGACGTTTCTGCTTTGGATGCTCTCGGAGCTGTTCGAGAATCTTCCCGAGATCGGCGA
>WNGO01004803.1_pt1 | contig 11462 bp, 8 predicted proteins | sample 5400511 | NCBI WGS metagenome assembly WNGO01 (sample SAMN13153380, study PRJNA577476) | soil metagenome | isolation source: 20 cm soil or saprolite under Garry oak tree replicate 2 | place: USA:California | collected 2016-06-15
CAGGGACTGGCTGATTCCTAAACTCGCAGATGTGTTGCGAGAGCACGGCGTTGCTCTCGCGCTGATTGATCAAGGCTGGATGCCGCGGCCCTGGGAGATGAAGGACAAATTCGATCTAATTACCGCTGACTTCACTTACGTTCGGTGGTTGGGGGACCGGAAAGGGATCGAAGAAAAAACGACAACTTGGGACAAGGTGATTGTAGATCGCCAAGGTGATCTTTCCGAGTGGGTCAGTCTTCTCAAGAAGATCCAAGAGCGGCGCATCATGATTCTGGCATTTGCCAATAACCACTACGCGTTATGCCGACGTCGGCATAATGCCGCCTTCCGAATTATGCCGAATTGAGTCTAGCCGCCAACTGCGTTTCCTCTCGATAGCTGGCTGTCGCAGCCCAGCGACCCTTGATGAAGTCGGCATAATCCCGCGTAGTCCGGCCATCCGGTCTGGTTAGTCCACGCCAACCGGAAAAGCGGCAGCCAGTACCAACATCAGCGGTAAACGTGTTGTCGAATCAAGTTACTATCTAGCACGCCGTCTGACCGATACGCTTGGTGTTTTCTCACGAAGCAATCAGACTGAACTTCTGGAGGTTTGTCCAAAGTCTCCACTGCAATGATGATGGAAAAACGATTATTTTGGCGTGAATTCTGGCTCCTGTGGGGCGCGAGAGTCGCCACAAGCGTGATCTTCGCAGCGATGGTGCGGATACCAACAACACCGCTTGCCATGTTCCTTCTTTTGAGAAACTACTCGCAAAAGCCTCTGTTACTGGGCATGGAAGCGATAGAAATTACTGTCGGGTTGGCAATCGCTGTGAGTTGTGGGTTGCTTGCCGCGCATCGGGTCGGCCTTGGAGCGCCAATATTGGAGACGTGGCTGCGCGGCGAGGCAATCAAATCGCAGGTACGTCAAGTGCTTGTTCCATCTCTAGTCGTGGGAATATTACTCGCCGTAATCTCGCTGCTGCCCAATCTTTCTGTGTTTCATCCCAATCGAGAACTGTCACATCAGCAGGCAGAGAGAATCTCTGAGTCCCCCGACAGAGCCAGACTGGCAGAGAAACTTGGGAGATTCGTTGACGAGCGACCCCTTACGTTAACTTCACTCACCGTTTCGTGGTTGACCGCCGCAATTCGCGTAGAGCTAATCTCACGCTTATTCCTGCTTTCTATCATTGCCCTTATCTTCGCAAAGATCATGGGTAGCCCGTCCGGCACGGCTAGCGATCGAGTCCTCTTTTCTGCGGTGCTCAGTGTTGGGGCGATTGGTGCAATTGCCGATGTCGCGTGGCGGAGCGCAACTACTAAGATGATTTTCAGTTCTCTCGGGGTGATAAACATTGTGCACGATTCATTCTGGCTGGTCGTTGCACGCGCCCTGTTGCGGACGGTCCCCGGTGCCGTTGGATTTGGATGGTTATACGTCCGTCGTGGGATCGAATCGGCAATCCTCAGTGCGTTTGTTGCTTCTGTTGTCGCCCATCTGTTGTTTGTGCTCGTAGCTGTGCGTTTCGTTTGAGGATGTTGGACTGGTCATCCATCTTGAAATCACAAGTACAGGACCGTCCAGAGAAGTGAGTGGGATTATGCCGACTTAATCAAGCATCAGTGTGCGTGGAAAGACAGGAATGGAGGGGAAACGGTGATGACAACATGTGGAGATTCGGCATAATTCGGAAGGCGGCATTATACGCCGGGTTCGGTCCTGGGACGGTCGATCTCTTCCGCAGACTCTGGGGCATTGAAGCACCGCGGGTGGTTCATCCTCCGCAACGAACCGGACAGCAACCTTTGCTTTTTGATTAGTGTTCAGGGCGGATGGGGACGCGCGTAAGAGGTGGCGAGGCCAAACTCGGAGTGACTGTACATGGCGAGGGCCAAGTCGCTGATTCGGGACAGTCGTAGCCTAGATACGCGTCTTCTTCTATGAAACAATCCGTGTTGCTCGCAGGAGGGCACCTTGCTTCGACATACCCTCGTTGTTGCCGGTGCTTTAATCTTCGCCGCGGTGATCCTTGCCCAGACCCATCCATCGCTGCCATCGAGTTTTCATGCCACGACGATTAACAGTCCGGAAGGTGCGGAGATCTTCGTGCGTTCCGGCGGAAGTGGGCCTGTAGTTGTGCTGCTGCATGGATACGCGGAGAACAGTGATTCCTGGGCACCGCTGGCGGCGGATCTGATGAAAGACCACACAGTCGTTGTTCCCGACCTTAGGGGCATCGGACGCTCGTCGAAACCAGAAACCGGTTATGACAAGAAAACCCAGGCCAAGGACATCCGGGCGGTTGTCACGGGGCTGGGGTATGACCGCACGTTCGTAGTTGCCCACGATATCGGGAACATGGTGGCTTATGCGTACGCCGCGATGTATCCCGACAAAGTGAAACGCTTAGTCGTCATGGATGCTCCCATTCCCGGAATCGAACCGTGGAACGAGTTCCGGCTGGAGAAGTCCGGGATTGAAGCGGAGTGCCGTACTTACATGTGTGGCAAGATGAAGTTACTTCTCAATCCCGGTGTTTGGGATTTGCATTTTAACTTGAACTTTCATGGATATGGACCTGCCGCGGAAAGGTTGGTCGCGGGCCGTGAGCGAATCTATTTTGACGGCATATGGGATGACTTCACAGGAGATCCCAGCAAGCCCGACGAAGCCACCCGAAACTTTTTCGCGGCGACCTATGCTCAGCCGGGAGGAATGAGGGCTGGCTTTGCGCAGTTCACCGCCTTTTCCCAAGATGCGAAGGATGCCGGTGAAACGAAGCAATGAAGAGGACCCTGTGTTTATCCCGGCGGGTGGGCGCGCGTTAATCCCGAAAGACGCCTTTGCGTGGCCCATCCTTGCGGGTTTTGCAAGGGTGGGGCTGCTTTTCGCTAGCCTCTTTCTTTGAGGGGTTGCCGGTCGTTTCAGTCAGGGCAAAGAAGGGCGGCGTTTGGCGCGTGGCCCACCCTAAACGAAATCGCCTTCACCGACTATCACAAGTTTCGGGTAAGGGCGCGTCACCGACACCGTGGAATAAACGTTTCGTGACGCAGGTCAACGGCATTCGGCGGGATTCGCGTACAACGTTTGAAAGTCGTGCTATCGTTGCGCCCAGTCGTCACGGAGTAGTCTTTGGGCCCGTGATTTGGTGACCCACGCCATGAAGGGGTGCAGTATAGAGCGTAAGTCGATAGGTTGCGACATTCAAAATTTGTGGGATTGCGGGAGGACAAGAATCCCCGAAACGTGGTCAAGGAGCAAGCCGGCGAGCCTTGAATAATTCACGGGCCAGGAGCTCGTCGTGTCCCCTGGCACTTACTCTTCCCGCAGAACTTCCACCGGTTGCACCGCCGTCGCCCTCACTGCAGGAATCAGGCTCGCGCACACCGCCACCAGCGCCAACGCTCCCACCGCCAGCGCCATACTCACCGCATCGTTCGCCTTGACCCCGTACAGCATCGCCTGCCCCACTCCGCCCGCACCCAGCACCAACACAATTCCGATGGCCAGTCCTGCCCCCAGCAGCCCGATCGCCTCCCGCAAAATCATCTGCAAAATGCTTCGCTTGTCTGCGCCCATCGCCATGCGAATCCCAATCTCATTCCTCCGGCGGGCCACCATGTACGACACAATTCCGTACAGTCCCACCATCGCGAGCGCCGCCGCCAGTGCTCCATAAAATCCCGAAAGCGTGGCCATGAGCCTTTCCCGCGCCAACCCCCGCAGCACCGCGGTTCGCAGCACTCCAAACTTCAGCACAATTTCTGGGCTCGTCCTCTCTGCCACTTCTTTCAGCGCCGCGATCAGTGACGCGGCACTCTCCCCGGAACGGATTACGAACGTCGAGTCCGCATCCGGCTTCGCGTCCTGACTCTCTGCTAGGAAAATAATCGGCTGGAACTGCTCTCGCACGTCGCGATACTTCGTGTTCCCCACCAGTCCGACAATCTGATAGATCCTCTCTTCCGGCTTCCCTCGCGCCACGTAGAACGTCACTCCTAGGGGATTACTCCCTCCGAGCACTTCTCGCGCGAAGCGTTCGTTCACAATCGCTGCCGGCGGCGAATTCAGCGTATCTCGTTCGTCGAAATCGCGTCCCGCCAGCAGCGGCACGTCCATCGTCCGGAAAAACTGGTCGCTCACCACGTTTACATTCACGGTCCTGCGGTGAATACCCCTCTCCGGAATGTCAATGAACCGGTCCCACGCACTGCCCGACATCGGAACAATAACTGCCTCCGCCGCGGCGCCCACGCCGGGCACCGCCCGTACTCGCGCCAGCAACTCCCTCTTATACTCTGGCCGCTGCGCCGCCAGCATTTTCAAGGGGGAAAAATCGAAATCCGCCACCAGCACGCCATCTTGCCGCAGCCCCGCGTTTACGGATACCAAATTCGTGAACGTTCGCACGAACAGCAGCGCCGTCACCAGCAGCACCAGCGAAAGCGCCACTTGCGAAACTACCAATCCGCGCCTGACCGCGAGCCCTCGTCGCCCCGCCGTACTTCCCCGGCCGCTTCCTTTCAGCGCATATCCGGGGTCGGATCGCGCTGCTTGCAGCGCGGGAGCCGTTCCGCACAGCAAACACGTGAGTACCCCGAGCATCGTCGTGAATAGCAGGAAGCGCCAGTCCGCCGAAAGCGGCAGAAAAATCGGATTGTCTTCGCTGCTGATGAACCCGACCATCAATTTGCTAAGCACCTGCGCCAGCGCTGCGCCTGCGGCTGCGCCGACCGTGGCGAGCAGCAAGCTTTCCACCAGCATTTGTTGGATCAATCGCCCTCGTGATGCCCCAAGCGTCATGCGCAACGCCATCTCTCGCTCTCTGGCGCTCGCTCGTGCCAGCATGAGATTCGCCAGGTTCGCGCACGCAATCAGCAGCACCAACCCCGAAATCCCCAGCAACACAAAGAGTGGGGCCGTGTAGTTCGCCCTCAACTCTGAAACACCCGTCCCCGCCGGCAAAACCCGAAACGTAAATTTCAAATACTTATCTCGCTCCGCCGCGAGGTATTCCGCGGGCAGCGTCGCCGCGAAAATCGCCGGCGCTGCCGTGTTCAATTGTACCGCCAGCGATTGCGCCGTCCATCCCGGCTTCAATCTTCCAATTACAGCCAGCCACCACGTTGTGGCGTCTACCGTGTACGGGTGGTCTGCCTGTACCGCTGGCTCGCTGCACAGCGGCACTGCTACGTCGAAGTTAAATCCCGGTTCCAGTCCCGAAAAACTCGCCGGCGTCACCCCAATAATCTGGAACGGCTTCCCATCCAGCGAAACCGTTGTCGCAATCGCGTCAGCGCGCCCGCCAAATTCCCGCTGCCAAAATCCATCGCTGATTACCGCGTCTTGTATGCCGCATCCCTTGAAGTCATCGCTCTTTGTAAACAGCCGTCCCAGTTCCGGCCGCATTTGCAGCACGCGAAAAAAATCGCCGCTCACCCACAAGCCTTTCGCGTAACGCGTTTCGCCGCCCCGCCCCAGGTTGAACCCTTCCGTACTCCACGCGGCTATCTCCGAAAATCCTTGCTGCTCCTTTTCCACTTCCGTCCATTGCGCGCTCGAAAAATCGCTTTGCCGCGCCACCGTATTTCCAATGCGACCCTCGTGATTCACGCGAATTTCCGCCAACTGCTCTGGCGCCGCCACCGGCAGCGTCCGCAGCAGCACCGCGTCCAGCAACTCGAAAATCGCCGCATTCGCTCCAATTCCCAGTGCCAGCGACAGAATCGCCACCAGCGCAAACGCCGGATTGGCCCGCAGCAAGCGCACCCCCAGCCGCACGTCGCGTTGCACCCCCTGCAAAAGCCGCTCCCGCCTTTCGACTCCCGGCGTCAACGTCTGGCTCCGCGCTTCGAGCCGTGGCTGCAGTCCTGCCAAAAATCCCGGCTCGCGTAACTCTCCGCGCAGCCGCCGCAGCGCCTCCGCCTCCTCTACTCCCTCTCTGACCAAATCCTCGTACCGCTCCGTTAAATCCTGCGCTAGCTCTTCCACCACGGCTTCCTCGCGCGCCGCATCCGCCTTCAGGTTCGCGCCCGCAATCGCTTCTCGTATCTCGCCTTTCCAATCACGCATGTTCTTCACCCGTAATGCGGTTCACCGCTCCCACAAAATTCGCCCACGCGCTCCGCTGCTCCTTCAACACCGCCCGCCCTTCAGCCGTCACCCGGTAATACCGCCTTCTCCGCTGCCCCGTCTTTTCCACCCATCGCCCGTCGATAAATCCCCGCTCCTCCAGCCGGTATAGCAGCGGATAAAACGATGCCACATTGAACTGCAGCACGCCCTCCGAGCGTTGCTCGATCAGCTTGCTGATCTCATACCCATGCCGCGCGCGCTGCTCCAACAGCGACAAAATCAGTAGCTCCGCGCTCCCCTTCTTCAATTCCCGCGCAAACCCTTTCATTCGCATATGTATCACTCCAACATATCCTACTCACACCCCCGCCCATCGTCAAGTACTCCATTCGAGTACCCGCGCACCTTCAATTTTCACTTGATATACGCACGTTGCGAGAAAGTGCTCAACGAACGGAATTTCATAGCCGTTCACTCGTGACGGACGAATCCCGCCGCACAAGCCGCCCAGCGAGCTCCGGGCCTTTGGAGGTGACGTGAATATCGTCGGACCGATTGGTTTACGACAGGGGTTCGCTATACTCTCCAGCGTGAACCATCCAGCGATTATTCTCGGGACCTCGTCATTCACAGCCACGGGAAGGCAGGGATCGTTCTATCCGAAAGGCTTGCGACCCGCCGACTATCTCAGCTACTACGCCCAACATTTCGACACGGTCGAGGTTGACTCAACTTTCTATGCAACTCCGAATGTGAACGTGGTGCGCTCCTGGAATGCCAAACCCCCGGAGGGATTTCTTTTTGCGGCCAAAGTACCAGAGTTATGTGGCGATGGGAATTATATGGCGAAACGATCAGGAAAGCAGTGTTGCGGAGCTGTCTTCCACTTGTCCAATTACTTATCGGACAAATCGAATTTCTTCTAGTTTTCCCGTCATTCACTCGCAATACGCTCAGTGCCGAATTAGGCGATATAATTCGCTGTGCAACGCGGTGAATTCAACTAATGAAATACTTAGGTGACCTCTGGCATGGCATTAGCAGCCGCCCGTGGAAGTTGGCGCAATACACGTTTGCAGGTTTCAGTGTTGTTCTCACAATCCTCAGGGGTATTACGTATTTTATTCCAGCCATTAAGTTTGAAGGCGTTCGCTCTCTGACTATTGCCGTGGGGATCGGTAGCATCTACGGCCTAAGAAAAGCATGGAAACCTTCACGAATCGAAATACCCCTCGCGAATTGCAATACCGTCATTGAAATCATTTTTGGTGATCTCTTCGCGCAAGACGGAATTCGCGCCATTGCAGTCAGTGAATTCTTCGATAGTAAGCTCGGCATGCCAGTATCCAACAAAAGTCTTCATGGAATTTTCGAAGGCGAATTCGCAACCACCACTATTGCAGCATCTTTAGCAGGAACGATGGCCAGCAAAGCGTAAGCGTTCGATGTACCACCTTGAGCGCAAATGATTTGATAGCCAGACTGATCACTGATCCACCATCCGAGTCCGTATTGGAGTCCGTTTCGGCTGTTCGTATTGGATTGGGCCTGATGCATCTCGTCGATGTCAGCACTCGTCAGAACGGGATGCGCTTTCAAATCATCTTTGAGGTTAAACATCCCGAATAGCAACAGATCGTGTGCACTGCAACGGACCGAAGATGCACCCGGATGACCGGAGACTTTGCTCATTGACGCTCGCACGTGAGTCTTCTCGTTATATTGAGCTGCCGCAATCTTTGTGAGTGAGCCGCTCAGCTCCAATCCACAATGATGCATGCCGAGCGGATCGAATATGGCATTCTGCAGATAGGCACTGAGGCTCTGGCCGGACGTTCGCGCTACCACATCCCCAAGAATTCCGTAACCAAGATTGGAATAATCGAAGACTTCTCCTGGCGGCCAAAATAGAATTCCGTACCGTTCGATCTCTTCCTCAATGCAACTTGATTCGCCGGGAGAGCATGACCGAGCAAACGTCGTCACTCCGCTCGTGTGGCTCAGCAAGCGCCGGACGGTGGCTCCCCTGGGGTTCCACATCGGGCTGTATACTTTCTCCTGGCCGAGGTAATCATTCACAGGCTTGTTAAGAGAAACCTTGCGTAGTTCGTTTAATCGCATTACAGCCGTGGCGGTAATCGATTTGGTGACAGGGGCCATAAAGAAAGGCGTGTTCTCAGTAGCATGGATTTGATTCTCGGCATCAGCCCAACCAAAACCTTCCTCCCAGAGAATCCGCCCGCCACTGGCAACGCCCACCGCCAGTCCCGGAACATCCCCGTTTGCTATTTTGAGTTGAACTTCATGCCGAAGAGCGGAGAAATCTGGCTTTTGGCCACTGGGAGCCTGAGCCAATAGAGAAACGGGAGAAAGTAAAACTAAGAGAACATAATGAGCTTTCATTAGGAATCTCCGTCGTGCCCTCACTCCTATGAAAATAGCTGCCTATCGCGTTGAAAACAAAGCATAGGTGCCTGGGTCCATTTTCATCCTTCGTTGTGGCTCTCCGAGAGCCATGAGTTACTCGTAACGCAAAGCCACTATGGGATCGACGCGCGTGGCGCGGCGAGCGGGAATGTAGCAGGCGGCCAAGGAAACAATGGCAACGATGAACGTGACAGCAATCGTGACGAACGGCCCTTGTTCAGTGGCATTGCCGATCATGCTGGAGAAAACGCGCGGCATGGGGACCGCGAGAAGTACACCAATTGCACATCCAATGCCAGCGAGCAAGCCGCCTCGCCGCAGCACCAGGCGGAACACGTCTTTCCTTTCCGCGCCCAGCGCCACACGGACCCCGATCTCGCGAGTGCGCTGGCTTACGGAATATGCGACCACACCGTAGAGTCCAATGCTCGCTAGCAGGAGCCCGAGGCCGGCAAAAATGCACAGCAGAGCCATAATGAGCTTGTCGCCGCCCAGGTCGCCGGCGAACAGATCTTCCATTGTCTGGATACTGCCCATCGGCTGATCCTTGTCAACGGACCAAACCGCGCGGCGGAGTATCGGCGCGAGTGCCGACGGCGCCATTTGAGAACGCACCATAAGCGACGTGCCTGCAAAGGCTGTAAACGGAAACTGCAAGTCGCATTCGTAAATTTGAGCATCCGGAGTTTTCTGGCCGGGGTATACGCTCGCGTTTCCTACAATCCCCACAATTTGCGCGGGCTTAGGGTCGCGTGTTGCCGCCTCGATTTGCCGCCCGATCGCATCGCCTTTTGGGAAATAGCGTCGGGCGAATTCCTGGCTGATTATGGCAACAGTGGGTGCGTTGGAGTTGTCAGACGTCATGAATTCGCGGCCTTTGACTAACGGGATTTGCATCGCCTGAAAGTAACCCGGCTCGATGACGAAGTAATCCGCTGAGGATCTTTGGGATTCGGGTACGGGCGGCTGCCCTGGGATGGTGAACGAGGTGCCATAGCCACAAGTCAATGGGACGCAATTGGTCAGTCCGACGCTCTCGATTCCGGGGACATGTCGCAGGGTTTCAGTTACCTGCCTGAAAAGCGCTATTCGAGCAGGGGCGGTGGCATACCTTTCGCTATCGAGGCGCAAGTCGGCAATGACGAGATGAAGCGGGTTGAATCCTAGTGGTTGCGAAAACTCTCGGATGACTTCTCGCATCACTATGCCCGCGCTCGCAAGCAGCATCACGGACAGGGCAATTTCGCCGACCACGAGCGCGTTACGTAAGCGGCTACCTGAAACATCTCCCGAACTTGTCCGCCTGCTCCCGGTCAGAGCGTCCCCAGGCTGGACGTTCGAGGCTCGAAGCGCAGGCACGAGACCAAAAAGAATTGCAGTAAGGAGTGAAGCCGCAAGAGTAAACAGCAGGGTCCGCTGGTCCAAATGGATATGCTGCCCCAGCTGTTCGACAAAAAAATTGAAACTGAAACCAGCGCGCAGCAGACGAATTCCCCAAATGGACAAAACGAGACCTGCGGCGCCGCCCAGTGACGCCATCAAGAGGCTCTCCGTCAACATTTGGCGAATGAGACGCAGACGTCTGGCACCCACCGCGACCCTCACGGCGATCTCGTGCGCTCGTACTGCGCCGCGCGCCAGCAGCAGACCTGCGATATTCGCGCAGGCGATCAGCAATACCAACCCGACCACCGCGAGCAGCATCGTGGTCACTGGGCGCACCTGCGTCACGCGGATCAGATATTCCTGGAGCGGGAGGACCGTGATGCCCCAATCTTTGTTGGTATCCGGGTAGGCCGTGGCGAGTCGCGCGGCGACGGATTCCATTTCGGCCTGAGCGTGCGGGACAGTCACGCCTGGCTTAAGGCGTGCGACGACCATGTTGATGTAGTGATTGCCCCTTCCCGAGGGGCCTAGGTCGTCAGCACTGAACACAAGCGGCGTCCACAGGCCCGGAGGATAGTGGGGCAATGGCAATGATGCGCGTTGCGGCATGACGCCGACAACTGTGTGGGGCTCGCCGTTGATGTGGACGAGCTCGCCGATTATGTTTGGATCTGAGCCGTAGCGTTCCCGCCAAAGGTCCGCGCTCAGGATAACGACATGGCTGTTTCCGGCCTGCGATTCCGCCGGGAGAAATGTTCTCCCCAAAAAAGGCGGGATGCCCATGATCTTGAAATACTCAGGCGTGACGCGGTCGCCGACGACCGATTGCGGCGCAGTCTTGCCCGTCAGCGTGAATGAGCGTCCGCTTTCGACCGCCGCCATATCCTCAAAGACCTCATTTTGCTGCTCCCAGGATTTGAAATCGGGGGCCGAAACCCACCCTAGTTCGCCGGCGGACTTGTTCGTGGAGGCGACTGCGCATAAGCTGCCGGGATCTTTGACTGGGGGTTTTCGCAGGAGTATCGCGCTAAAGGCGCTAAAGATCGTGGTGTTCGCGGCGATGCCGAGGGTGAGAGTGAGGACGGCAACGATAGTAAAGCCGGGACATTTGCGCAACATGCGAGCGGCGAAACGCAGGTCCTGCCAGCACGTTTCAACAAAGGACTCCCAGCCGCCAGAGCGGATGATTTCCTTGCTAACTTCGAGGCTGCCTCGTTCTAAACGCACCGCGCGAAGGGCATCCTTGGGGCTCATCCCCTGCTTCATCTTTTCTTCGGCAGCCATCTCCTGGTAAGCGCGAAGCTCCTCAGTCAACTCTCCGTCGACTTGCTTCTTTCGGAAAAGCGACCGGAGCCCGGTTGCGATATTTCTGAGCAAAGACATAGCTCACCCTATGAAGCTTCCAAAATTCTGCCGATTGCCGCCACTTGCCTGCCCCATTCTCGCGTTTCGCTGTCGAGCCTCTTTCGTCCCTTCGCCGTCAGAGTGTAGTACCTTGCCCGCCTGTTGTTTTCAGTGGGTTTCCATTCGCCATCGATTAGCCCGTCCCTCTCTAGTCGTTGAATGGCGAGAAATAACGAGCCCG
>WNGO01009098.1_pt1 | contig 11462 bp, 8 predicted proteins | sample 5400511 | NCBI WGS metagenome assembly WNGO01 (sample SAMN13153380, study PRJNA577476) | soil metagenome | isolation source: 20 cm soil or saprolite under Garry oak tree replicate 2 | place: USA:California | collected 2016-06-15
TTCGTTGGTCAAGCAGCGTTCAGACAGTCTGCGAATACTGCAAATCCATCCTGGTGCGTACTGACGTTGATTTGAAAAAAGTCGGCCAGGTCGCTGACCTTCCGCCAAATAGTTCTCCCATTCAGATCGGCACTGAGGGCGTGTACAACCATCATCCTTTTGTGGCTGTCGGACGAATTATTTACGAGTACGACCAAGGCGCATGGAACGAGTGGCACCTGGTAATGAATAACGGCAGCGCCTGGCTCTCGGATGCGCAAGACAACTATGTCGTCACCTTCGCCGCGCCTGGCCGCAAGCTGCCGCCATCGGCCAAGGTTGGCGAACCGTATGTGTGGGACAACGAAGCCTATACGGTCAGCACCATCACCAAGGCTCACTACCGCGGCGTCGAAGGAGAACTACCCTTTCAATACTGGGACAAAGCAGACGTGGTGTTTATCGACCTGATGTCGGAGCATGGGACATTCGCAACGCTCGATTACAGCGACGAAGCCCCGGTTCTATATCTCGGTGAGTCCGTTGAGTTTGAAGACTTGAAGCTCAAAAACCTGCGCACTTTCGAGGGATGGTAATGAGCACCGGAGGCCCCAACCCGCCATCCACGCCGCATGTGAAGGCGATGAATTGCCCGGGTTGCGGCGCCGCGCTCAGCCTTCGCTCGTTTACGCAGGCAGTCACGGTCGTTTGCGATTCCTGCCATTCCATCCTTGATGCACAAGATCCGCAACTGAAAATCCTTCAGCGGTTCCAGAAGGCGACGGGTGAAGATCCGCCGCTCATCCCGCTGGGAAGTCGTGGCAAGATTCGCGGAACCCTGTACGAAGCTGTCGGATTCCAGCGCCGAACGATTCAGGTGGAAGGTATTGCCTATAGTTGGCATGAGTACGTACTTTTCAATCCGTACAAGGGGTTCCGGTATCTCACCGAGTACAACGGCCACTGGAATGACACTGCGACTCTGAGAGCTCTGCCCACGCTGACCCCCTACGCTGGCCAGGTGTCAGTAGCCTACCTTGGCGAGAACTACCGGCATTTTCAAACTGCGCAAGCGTCGACCACCTTTGTCCTCGGTGAATTCCCCTGGCAAGTGCGAGTGGGTGAAGCCAATGAGGTTACGGATTACATCTCCCCGCCCCGCGTGCTCTCGAGCGAGCGATCGGGCAACGAAGTTACTTGGTCGATGGGGGAGTACATTGCGGGACGCGACATCTGGAAGACTTTCGCGTTGCCTGGCGACCCGCCGGCACCCACAGGCGTCTACGAAAATCAGCCTTCTCCATTTACCTCCGACACGAAAACGATATGGACGATTTTTGGCGCGTTCGCTATTTTTCTCCTGTTAATGATGCTCGGATTCTCCTCCTTCGCGCGCGACGAGCAGGCCTTTCAAGGGGCCTACACCTTCGATACGAGCGCTCGCGGCGAAGCATCGTTCGTCACCGACCCGTTTGAGTTGAAAGGACGTACATCGACTTTCGAGCTGTCCACTACCACGAATGTCGACAACAACTGGATCTATCTGAACTATGCACTTATCAATCAGGATACGGGGCAGGCTTACGATTTTGGCCGCGAAGTCAGCTACTACCACGGCTATGACTCCGATGGCTCATGGACTGAAGGCAGCCGCAGCGACAGCGTCGCGATTCCCAGTGTGCCCCCGGGAACATACTATCTCCGGGTTGAGCCCGAATCCGACTCCGGCCATGGAACGATTCATTACGAAATCACGGCTAAGCGAGATGTTCCCCAGTTCAGTTTTTTCGGAATCGCTCTGCTGGCCTTGTTAGTCCCCGCAGCGCTGATCACCTGGCGTTCGATGAATTTCGAACATTTGCGTTGGGCGGAAAGCGACCATGCACCCATGGAAAGCAGCACTGATAGCGGAGGAGATGACGACTGATGAGAAACCTCTACATGATTTACGGAGTGATTGTTCTCGGGTTACTGGGAATGGCTGAATACCGCGGCTGGAGCCTCGCCTCCGTCAACGAAGTCAAGAACGTTCCTCGCTCCGTACGCGACAATCCCGGCTCGTACCGTTCCGTCTATGCCGTCTATCACCACTACACAGGAGGCAAGTAAATGGGCATCCAGGTTTCCAGCGTGCTAAATGCCATCATCTACGCGGCGATCGGCATCGTGATCTTTGCCGGCGCGTTTCTCGTCATCGACAAAGTGACCCCGTACAACTTGTGGAAGGAAATCGTGCAAGAGCACAACACCGCTCTGGCGCTGTTGCTCGGAGCGATGTCTCTCGGAATTTGCATCATCATCGCGGCTGCTGTCCACTAACTTGGGGATCTTGCTTTTCATCACCGTCTTGCTGATCGCGGCGTGCGGGCTCATCTACGAGCTTATCGCAGGCACATTGGCCAGCTATCTTCTGGGCGATAGCGTTCTTCAATTCTCTACCATCATCGGCTGCTACCTGTTTGCCATGGGCATCGGCAGCGCGCTCTCTCGCTACATCGATCGCGGACTCGCCTACCGTTTCGTGTGGATCGAGTTGATGCTTGGAGTCATCGGCGGTTGCTCCTCTGCCCTGCTGTTCCTGGCGTTTGCCTATACCCAGGGATTTCAGCTTCTGATGTATTCGCTGGTGGTCGTGATCGGAATCCTGGTAGGCCTTGAGGTCCCGCTTCTGATGCGACTGGTGCGCGGCCGCTATCACTTTCGCGATGTCGTAGCCCATGTGCTCACCTTCGACTATCTTGGTGCTCTGGGCGCATCGCTTCTGTTTCCCATCCTGCTGGTGCCCTACCTCGGGCTGGTGCGCTCGGCGATGCTATTCGGAGTAATCAACGTTCTTGTAGCGTTGTGGAGCACTTTTCTGTTCGCAAGCCAGATCTCCACCGTGGGAGCGCTGCGCTCCCTTTGCGTGGTCGTCCTTTGCGGACTCGCCGTGGGTCTGGCAGAAGCCAAACACATCACCGCCGCAGTCGAAGACAACATCTACGCCGACGAGATCATCTTTTCCCGGGACACTCGTTATCAACACATCGTCCTCACTCGCTTCAAGGACGATATCCGGCTTTTTCTCAGTAGCCATCTACAGTTCAGTTCGCGCGACGAGTATCGATACCACGAAGCGCTCATCCATCCCGGGCTGTCGGCGATCCCTGCTCCTCGTCACGTTCTGGTGCTCGGCGGAGGAGACGGACTGGCCGTCCGCGAGATTCTCAAGTATCCCCAAATCGAGAGTGTGACCCTGGTTGATCTCGATCCCGAAATGACGAAACTGTTTTCCACCAACCCCATGCTGACGGCGCTGAACCAGAAATCATTCCTCTCGTCGAAGGTTCACATCATCAACGCGGACGCTTTCCCCTGGGTCGATTCCAACGCCGACAGCTTCGATTTCATCGTCATCGATTTTCCCGATCCCACCAACTACTCACTCGGCAAGCTGTACACAACTGCGTTTTATAAGGCCGTCGCCCGCCACCTCAGCTCGCAGGGGCTGATGGTGGTCCAGAGCACGTCACCCATGTTCGCGCGAGATTCTTACTGGTGCATCGCGGAGACGCTCAAGCAAGCGGGCCTGCAAACCTTTCCTTATCATGTGTATGTTCCATCGTTCGGCGAATGGGGATTCGTCATCGCCGGCCATCGTGACTTCCAACTTCCCGCTTCCCTGCCCGCCGGGCTGCGCTTCGTCAGCGTCACCGGGCTCCCCGCGATGTTTCAATTTCCACCTGACATGTCTCCTCTCCCCATGCCGCCCAATCGCTTGAACGATCAGGTTCTCGTGCGGGCCTACGATCAGGACTGGAAGGACATCAGTCATTGAAAGCATCGCGGCGCCAGTTCTTGCAATCGGGCAGCGCAGCTCTGATCGGTCTCTCTGTCAAAGGCGACCGGGCGATTGCCGGATCATTCGTCAATGACTCATTTCAGCTCGGACACCGGTTGCGAGACCGGGCGCAGTTCCCGCAACCGAAGCGGGTTGAGAAGCGGTCAGTCGTAATCGTCGGCGGCGGCGTCGCCGGTCTTAGTGCCGCCTGGCGCTTCCACAAAAAAGGTTTCACCGATTTCACCTTACTGGAGATGAACGACCAGCCGGGCGGCAACTCACGCTGGGGCAAAAATGAAATCACTGCGTACCCTTGGGCAGCGCATTATGTTCCCGTGCCAGGTCCGAAAGCGATCTACGTTCGTGAGTTGCTTGAAGAGCTAGGCGTCCTCAAAGACGGCCGCTGGGAAGAGCGATATCTCTGCTTCTCTCCGCAGGAAAGGCTCTTCCTCTATGGACGATGGCAGGATGGGATCGAACCGGCAATTGGACTCACTGCAGCCGATCGCGACCAGTTCCGAAGACTCGAAGGTTACATCCACACGTTTCGCGCGACCGGCAAGTTCACCGTGCCGATGGAAGTCGGCTTCTCTGACACCACGGCCGATCTCGATCGCATCTCATTCGCTGAGTGGCTACGTGCTCAGGGGATGAACTCCCGCATTCTGAACTGGTATCTGAACTATTGCTGCCGCGACGACTACGGCGCTACCACGGCCAATACTTCGGCTTGGGCGGGAATTCAGTACTTCGCATCGCGCGAACCGGAAGAAAAAGGTCCGCTCACCTGGCCCGAAGGGAACGGTTGGATCGTCCGCCGCCTGATGGAGCAGATCGGATATTTCGTTCAGCCCAATCGCATGGTGCACAGAATTTCACAGACGAATAAGGGTGCCTCCGTTTTCTCCGGTGACACAGAATTTCGTGCAGACTTCGTAATCTTCGCCGCGCCAACGTTTCTGGCCACTTACCTGATCGAGGGCATGGCCCCGCTGCAAGATTTTGAATACTCCCCGTGGCTCACTGCAAACATCACTCTCGAACATCTGCCCGCCGCGTATGGCACCGATCCCACATGGGACAGCGTCTTTATGGATTCCCCGACTCTGGGCTATGTCGACGCAACGCATCAGTCCCTGCGCACGCACATCGACCGGACCGTGTGGACCTTCTACTGGGCTCTCGCAGAAGGCTCACCCAAGGAAAACCGCCAACTGCTGTTAACTAAAGATTGGAATTACTGGAAAGATTGGAATTACTGGAAAGAAGCGATCCTGCACGATCTGGAGCGAGTGCATACTGATATCCGGCAATGTGTTTCCCGCATCGACATCATGCGAATGGGTCATGCCATGGCCCGCCCCAACGTCGGAGCAATCTTCTCCGCCGAGCGTCGCACCCTTACTAAACCGCATGGCCGAATCCTCTTCGCGAACTCCGACCTTAGCGGATTCTCGATCTTCGAAGAAGCGCAGTACCGGGGCGTAACCGCCGCCGACTTCGTCGTCAGCAAACTCGGCGGCCACCGCATCTCCCGCTAAGCACACGGACCATTTCGGAATCCCGATGCTTCGACCTCAAATAAAAAGTCCTTAGGACATTTGTCACCAACCAAGTTACGGACTAGGCTATCCAGAAGGAGTGATCTATGAGCACGATCGAAGCCAGCAGCCCAGCCGAAATCCTCGAACTCAGCCCTTATGCTCCGACGCGGTCGACCGTCAAAGATAAACCTCTGAATGCAGAAGAACTTCGCAAAACCGAAATCTACTGGCGAGCCTGCAATTACCTCAGCCTGGGAATGATCTACCTTCGCGATAACCCTCTGCTCACCGAGCCTCTGAAGCCGGAGCACATCAAGAATCGTCTGTTGGGCCATTGGGGATCGAGCCCCGGACTTTCTTTTATTTATGTCCATCTGAACCGCCTGATCAAGAAATACGATCTCGACATGATTTTTCTGGCTGGCCCGGGACATGGCGCTCCCGGCGTCCTTGGCCCCGCCTATCTCGAGGGCACGTACTCCGAGGTCTATCCCGAAAAGAGTCTCGACGTCGATGGCCTGCGGCAGTTCTTCCATGAATTTTCCTTCCCAGGCGGGATCGGTAGTCACTGCACTCCGGAAACTCCAGGTTCAATTCACGAAGGCGGAGAACTCGGCTACGTCCTCTCGCACGCGTGCGGCGCGGCCTTTGACAATCCAGAGTTGATTGTTGCGGCAGTCGTGGGTGATGGCGAGTCGGAAACCGGTCCTCTTGCGACTTCCTGGCACATCAACAAGTTCTTGAACCCTGCGCGGGATGGTGCTGTGCTCCCCATCCTCCATTTGAACGGCTATAAGATCGACAATCCGACCTTGCTGGCTCGCATCTCGCACGACGAGCTTGAGAACCTGTTCCGCGGCTATGGCTGGACTCCCTATTTTGTGGAGGGCTCCGATATCGACAGCATGCATCAGGCGATGGCGGCAACGGTGGAACGTTGCGTCAATGAAATCCGCGAACATCGGCGCGCCGCGCGTGAGCATGGCGATATCACCAGACCGCGGTGGCCCATGATCGTGTTGCGATCCCCGAAAGGATGGACCGCGCCGCGCACCCTGGAGGGACATTTCCTCGAGGGCTTCTGGCGCGCTCATCAGGTGCCGCTTCCAGCCGTGAAGAAGGATCCCGAGCAATTACGTGCTCTTGAAAACTGGATGCGCTCGCAAAGGCCCGATCCCTTATTCGAAGGCAACGGCCGGCTGGCTTCGGTGTTTCGGGACCTGGCCCCCACCGGCGACCACCGTATGAGTGCTAATCCACACGCCAATGGAGGTCGTCTTAAGAAAGCTCTTCGCTTGCCCGACTTTCGTGATTTCGCGGCCAACGTTGACAAGCCGGGCCACGCGCAAGCCGAGAACACCCGGCCGCTCGGTTTCTTTCTTGCTGAAGTCATGAAGCGGAACGCCAGCAATTTTCGCGTATTCGGCCCCGACGAGACCAGTTCCAATAAGCTCGACGGACTCTACAAGGTGACAAAGAAGTTCTGGATCGAGGAGCGATTTCCGGAAGACGACGACGGCGGCAATCTAGCGCCCGACGGCCGAGTCATGGAAATGCTCAGCGAGCACACCATGGAAGGCATGCTGGAAGGCTACCTTCTCACCGGACGTCACGGCTTCCTCTCGACGTACGAATCGTTTGTCCATGTCATCGACTCGATGTTCAACCAGCATGCCAAATGGCTGGAAATCTGCAATCACCTGACCTGGCGGCAAGCGATCGCATCGCTAAACCTGCTAATCACATCGACGGTTTGGCGGCAGGATCACAATGGTTTCACCCATCAAGATCCTGGATTCCTCGACGTAGTGGTGAATAAAAGCGCGAACGTCACACGCATCTATCTGCCTCCAGATGTGAATTGCCTGCTCTCAGTCGCCGACCATTGCCTGCGCAGTCAAAACTACGTCAACGTGATCGTCTGCGACAAACAGAAGCACTTGCAGTATCTGAATATGGAAGCGGCTATCACGCATTGCACTAAGGGAATCGGCATTTGGGATTGGGCCAGCAACGATGAAGGCGGCGAGCCCGATGTCGTCATGGCCTCGGCCGGCGACATTCCCACGCAGGAAGCACTGGCCGCTACCGATCTGCTACGCAAGGAATTCCCGGACCTTAAGATTCGCTTCATTAATGTGATCGATCTATTCAAGCTCCAGCCCGCCAGCGAACATCCACACGGACTCTCTGACCGCGAGTTCGATTCGTTGTTCACGGTCGACAAGCCAGTCATGTTCAACTTCCACGGCTACCCGCAACTGATTCACCGCCTGGCGTATCGCCGCACGAATCATTCCAATATTCACGTGCGTGGATACAAGGAGAAAGGAAGCATCAACACGCCTCTGGAACTGGCGATCGACAACAATATCGACCGCTTCAGCCTCGCCATGGATGTCGTGGACCGCGTCCCCAGGCTGCAGAGAATCGGCGGCCACGCCAAAGAGAGATTCCTGAATCAGCAGATCGCATGCCGCAACTACGCCCATCAGTACGGTATCGACATGCCCGAAGCGACAGACTGGACCTGGCCATATTGATCGCATTGCAGTGCCCCTGTTTCCGCGGCTGTTGGGCGGGCGTCACGCCCGGCGACTTAACACTCTGGACCTGTGGCACTGCGAGCCTTCGAAAAAGGTGTGCCGCCTTACCTGTCATCGATGCAACTGGGGACTAGCGCAACCGTGGAAGAGCGGCCCTTTAGGGCCGCGTTAAGGCGTTGCGAAATAGATGGGCTTTAAGCCCCCGCGCGCGGTCTCACGAGTGCGTTATCGTTCGCACTCTCAGGACGGGTGCGCCTCGCCCTTAATTACCCGCACCGTATCGCGTGCAATCAGTAGTTCCTCGTCGGTTGGGATCGCGTAGGCAAGCAACTTTGAATCCTCCGTGTTGATGAGGCCCTCGCGTCCGACCGTTTGCTGGTTTTTCTGAGTATCGAGATGTAGCCCGGCCCACTCCATCTCACTGCAAATCCGCGCACGCACCTCGGGAGAATTCTCCCCGATACCCCCAGTAAACACGACGGCATCGGCCCCACCCATCGCAGCAAGATAAGCTCCAATGTACTTGCGGGCCCGGTAACAGAAAATCTCAATCGCCAAGCGCACTCTCCGGTCGTCGTGGTCCGTCAGTTCCGCCTGCAGTTCGCGCATATCGTTCGTCAGTCCGGAAATTCCCAGGAGTCCGGACTGGGTATTCAGCAACGTCTCCACCTCCGAAGACGACATTCCTTCTTTCCGCGCGATAACGCCCACGATCGCGGGATCCAGATCTCCCGACCGCGTGCCCATCACCAACCCTTCGAGCGGCGTCATTCCCATTGACGTGTCAACTGGAGATCCCGCCTTTATCGCCGCGGCAGAGCACCCATTCCCCAGATGAAGCGTAATAATATTCGTCTGCTCACGAGTGAGTCCTCTCAGCGCCCGGTACCGAAAGGCAACATAGCGGTGCGACGTCCCATGAAATCCGTATCGCCGAATGCGATGCCGGCGGTACAGGTGATAGGGGATCGCATACAGGTAAGCCTGCTCGGGAATTGAATGATGGAAGGCCGTGTCGAACACCGCCACCTGCGGCACCTCTGTGCCAAGAAGCTCTCGTGCCGCCAGAATCCCCTTCACATTATTCGGATTGTGCAGCGGCGCCAGATCGATACAATCCTCGATCCCCTTGAGCACGCGGTCATCAATGCGCGTGGACTCCTTGAACAATTCCCCGCCGTGCACGACGCGGTGACCGACGGCGTGTATCTCGGCTGTATTCTTGATCTCGTGAATTCCGGAGCGTTCCGACGCGATGTAGCGGAGCAGATAATCGAGAGCCGCATCCATGTCCCTCAGCGGCGCCGTCAGAGTCTTTCCGGGTTCTTTGCGATAGCGGATCTTAACGATCGCCTCGCCTCCGACCCCCTCGACTTCCCCGCGCAGAATGCGGTCGTCCTTATACGCTTTAATCTGCTCGAGGTCGGTGGCAATGATCTGAAACTTCAGGCTGGAACTTCCGGAATTCAATACCAGTACGTTCATCATCCGCGCCTCACATTCACGGCAGCACCACCCTTAGATAGCTTTTCTCGTCTCGTTGCCAGCAACGCTCATCCGCCTCCCACCGCAGCACCCACATCCTCCGCCGGTTGCGGCAAGTTCGCCGGGATCATCCACACGGCAATCCCCGCGCTCAATACCGCAAGACCCGCGCAAACAAACATGATCAGTCTAAAACTAAACAGGAACGCCTGAGTGATGTCGCTTCGGAGTATCGCCTTCGTGCCAGCATCCAGTCCACTCGGGGGCTCCAACGCGCCCAGCCTGATCAAATTGGATTGAATTTCATGTAAGGCATCGACAGGAAAATCGCGACTGCGGAGCGACTCGTTCAGTTTGTATCCAAATGCTTGCACCATCACTCCACCGAGAATCGCGATGGCAAGTACCCCCGCAACACGAGCAACCGCGTTATTCACTCCCGATGCGGTTCCGGCATGATTCGGCCCGACCGAACTCATGACCACCGTTGTCAGCGGCGCCACTGTAACTGCGGTTCCGAGGCCGAGCACGACAAACGCTGGGAAGAATGTCGTCCAATAACTGCCTCCAGTCGCTGGAACAGCGCACATTAGAAACCCGGCCGCGACAATCAGAGGACCAATCATTAAAGGATTTCGCGCCCCGAATCGCCTGACGAGTCCACCAGACCACCGCGACAGAAAGAACATGAGAAGAATCATCGGCAGCACCGCTGCCCCAGTTCGCGTTGGCGAGTAAGCCTGGATCTGAATCAGGTTCAGCGGATATACAAAAAAGAAGACGCCCAGCGCCGCGTATAGCACCAGAGTCAAGAGATTCGCGCCAGTGAAACTGCTCACGCGGAACAGTTGAAGCGGGAGCATTGGCTCCGACACACGCTTCTCTACGAAGACAAAAATGAAGAGAGAGGCCATTCCTACCATCAAGCTTCCGATCACAACCGGCTGTCTCCAGCCGCGCGCGCTAGACTCGATAAACCCATAGACCAGTCCGGCAAGACTTACGGTGGCGACCAGAGCGCCGAGCCAATCAATTTGGCTCTTCCGGTCTTCCGAACGCCGCGATTCTGGAATATGCCGCAACGAAATCGCGATGACCGCGGCAGCGAGAGGAACATTGATGAAAAAGACCCAATGCCACGACGCCCTCTCAATGAGCCAACCGCCGAGAACCGGGCCGACCGCCGTCGTGATGGCGGTGAACCCCGACCATGTTCCTATCGCCTGCCCTCGCTTCTTCTCGTCGAAAGATGCGCTGATAATCGCGAGACTGCTCGGCACTAAAGCAGCCGCCCCAATTCCTTGGGCACAGCGGGCCACGACCAACTGCGTAACATTCGAAGCCATCCCACAGCCTATCGATGCCGCGCCGAAAGTGCCCGCCCCAAGCACGAAGATCAGCCTGCGCCCAAAGGAATCACCCGCAGCACCGCCCACCAGAATCAGAGCGGAAAGAAATAATCCGTATGACTCGACTACCCACTGAACGCCCACTACGCTCGCATGCAGGCTTGATTGGAGGGCCGGCAGGGCCACGTTGACCACAGTACCGTCAATGAAGGCCATGCTCGAGCCGAGGATCGTCGCCGCGAGCACCCACGATTCCGAATTTCCCGCACAAGGAGCGGCGAACGTCCCCGCCCGAATGATCGGCTCATCACATGGCTGCCTCATGCAGAGTGTGGATGCGAAAAGAACTCCTCCCGATTCTCTCGATCAAATTATCTTCGTCAACGGAAAGAAAAGAACGGGAGGAGGACAATTCTCAACATTCCTACTCCACCTGGCCCTCGACAATCGTGCCACCCAATCCAGCTTGGCGGGTGCCTGGTCAACCTCTGTGTTCCTCTGTGTCCTCTGTGGTGAGTGACTTTAACTCCGGAATCTGCCGCTGTCGCGCACCCTGCGTGCTGCGTCCTCGAGGAAATCATCGACGTGCTGGTGCGATTGCGGCTGCAGTCCAGTTTTCGCCTTGATGCGCTCGGCAATCTGGATCGCCGTTCTCAGCCGTACATCCGGGTCTAGTTCGAAACGGCGGCTCAAGTAGGTCTCGATCAGCACGAGTTCCTCGGCCGTCACCTGCCCCATT
>WNGO01009282.1_pt1 | contig 11460 bp, 16 predicted proteins | sample 5400511 | NCBI WGS metagenome assembly WNGO01 (sample SAMN13153380, study PRJNA577476) | soil metagenome | isolation source: 20 cm soil or saprolite under Garry oak tree replicate 2 | place: USA:California | collected 2016-06-15
TAGGCGCCAAGCACGCCTGCGATGGCACCCGAAGCACCTACCGACGGCAGCATGGAATCGGGATTTGTCTGCAACTGCGTCAGGCCGGCGATGCTACCGCAGATCAGGTAGAAAATCGCAAATCGAAGTGATCCCATCTGATCCTCCACGTTGTCGCCGAAAATCCAGAGGGTCCACATGTTGGCGACGATGTGGAACCAGCCGCCATGGAGAAATTGGTAGGTGAGGATCGGCCAGTAACTGTCTACGGGAAAACCTACATGGGCCGCCCAATCGGGATGAGTGAAGCGGGCCGGCACAAGTCCGAAAAGATAAAAGGTCTGTTCCAGGCCGTGCCGAGGAAGCATGAGCTCAAAGAAAAAGACCAGCACATTGATAAGAATCAGCGCTCGCGTAACTACCGGCACGGAGCGGCTCGGAACCGAGTCCTGAATTGGAAACATCTTGGCATCTAGTTATCGCATCAGCGTCATTAATCGGCTGCGACTGGGGACTTCCAACTTTGCGAAGACGGAATGAAGATGTTTTTTCACCGTTTCGAGACTCAACCCGCTTTCATCGGCAATCTCCTGGTTGCTGTGCCCATCGCACACCAGACGCACCAAATTTCGTTCTCGGTTCGTAAGCCTGGCCAGATGCGACAAGGAAGCGCCGCTAGTTTGATATCGCTTTGCGCCGCTCTCGCGCAAATCCTCGAACTCGATAAGAAATTGCGGCCGCGCGACAGCGGCCGAGCCAATCTGTTTCAAACTGATAGTCGCGCGAAGGTCGTGCCGCGTCGGATGCCAAACTGTCTCGTCTTTGAAATGGACCGACGCAATGCCAAGCGGACTCAGCTGTTCCCATCGCTTCTTGAGGACTCGACATTGATTAAGGATCTCAGGTGGAAGCCGAGGCTTCAATTTGATAAAGCGCGCACCCGACGATCCCCTTTGCCATACAGCACAAAACTCGCTTGCAGCTTGATTTCGATAGACCATTCTCAAATTCCATCGCAACAGAATTGTTGGCAGCGGGACTCGGCGCATAAATTGTTCAAGGGCCACTCGCACGACCCGTTCGCGCTCGAGTGAACGAAGCTGGCTAAGCGCTGTTTGAAACTGAGCATGGAGATGGCGAATCAATTTCAATTCGCCCGCTGTCAGCGCGCCTCCCTTTGCGCTGCGCACCACAACGATTGCAGCGAGCAGACGTCTAGCACCCCAGAAGAATAATCCGATGGCACATCGGCCATTTGTCGGCACCACGCAACCGCGGTAAAACGAAGACCGCCTGAAATGGCGCTCGTCGGAAAAGAAATCGCTTATGAATACAACATGCCTGCGCGGATGAGTGTCGAAGTATTTCTCGACAGGCGTGATCGGAAAAAAGCTACCCGGAAGTCTCGCTGTCGATCTAGCAATTCGCGGCGAAATCGGACTATGCTGCAAAGTTAGCCCGATGAAACGAGTTTGGAGGGCCACTCCAATTACATCCTGAACGGCTTGCCAAAACGAATCGACATCGATCGCTGCGTGCAGATGTAGCAGCGGTTTTTCCAACCTGGGATCGCTAATCGATTGCAGACTCGGAGTCTCTTTGGATCGCCGCTTCATTCCCATTGCCTCCTCAACCCTCAATTATTTATCGCAACTACGAAGCAGATTGATTGGATGGGAATTCTTGACGAACAAGGCGTAACCAACGCAAAAATACAACTTAAGATACCCAGCAAAGCGTCCGAATCGTTCGATATTCGAAGATCGTGCAGCTCTCCGTGCTGCCGCGATCAAACCACTGACAGTTCAACAACCAACAGTTCGAAAGGAACACCGTAATGCAAAAAACACTCACTCGCTGGGAGCCCCTCCAAGAAATGGAAGAGTTCCAAAACCGTCTCTCGACGCTTTTCGGCCGACCGCAACGCCGCGGGAATGGTCGGGAAGAGATCACTCTGCCTGAATGGACACCGCTGGCGGACATCGCCGAAGATGAAAAGGAATATCTTATCAAGGCCGAATTGCCTGAGATGAAAAAGGAAGACGTAAAGGTCACCGTCGAAAACGGCGTGTTAACCATCTCCGGCGAACGCAAATTCGAGAAGGAAGAGAAGAACAAGAAATATCACCGCGTCGAACGCGGCTACGGCACCTTCATGCGCAGCTTCACCCTGCCTGATGATGCCGATGCCAACAAAATAAAGGCGGAATTCAAAAATGGCCTGCTCAAGGTGCACCTGCCAAAGAGCGAGCACGCCAAACCGAAACAAATTGAAGTCAACGTCGCCTGAGTGACATGCGACGACACTCTCGAGCGCGCGCGTCAAGATGGGGCGACCAGGAAAACGCGCGCGCCGAGCCAGTGTCGATCAAATAAAGAGGAGCCGCTATGACGATTGCCCCATCCAACTCGTGGGAGATTCAGTTATTCGAGCCGCCGGAGGATGCGATCTACACGATCGAAGCAACGTCCCATTTGGTAAATGCGTCTCGCCGCAGGATTCTTGTTTATTGCAAACATCACCTTGTCTCGCCGGCAAACGGCACAGCTGAGCATGGCTACTATTTCGATCGAGATGCCATTCACACTTTGCGCCGCATCGAAACTCTTCGGACTGTTTGCAACAAGGATTTCGCTGGAATTAAGATCATCCTCGACCTAACGGCCGCGTTGGAACGATTGCGTAGGGACATACGACTACTGTCACGGGCGAAAGGATCCGATTCGGCGAGAAAGAATCCGAGGACGGATCGTTCTAGGAAACGGCGTTACCGTTAATCCCAATTCAGGTCATAATCCAAACGCGCCGCGCAATCTCATGATTCTTAACGGGAATCGCGTTCGTTTTTTGCAGCTGCGTAGATTCTTCTCGCGCGGTTGAGGCAATGAAGGTGCCGGCCCCGCACAATGCAAAGCAGAGCAAGACGATCGCGACTTTCAGTGTCAGAGGCATGAATCGCTTAAGTTTTATTGCACATCTTCAATCCAGAGCTTCTGTCAATCGGCGCAAGTAAGTAAAGCTATAAATTCCAGTGCTGTGCCCGTCGGCCCAGCGCGGCTGCAACGCGTAACCGCCTATGAGATCGAAACCGACGAGTCGAAAACTCTCGTCCGTATAAGTTACCGACGGTCGCGCGATATGACCAAGCACGTCGGGCTCGCCACCGCATGCCGCGCAAGGACATGCGCGGCGCAACGTCTCAAGTTTGAAAAACGATTCCGAGCCGTCGTTCCAAGAGATCGCGAGCTCGCCGCCTATCTGCTGAATGTTTGTTGGCTCGAGTCGCATTAATCTTTTGGTCGCTTGGATCGTTCACCGAAAATTGCCGTACCCACGCGCACCAGCGTAGCTCCTTCCTCAACTGCGATCCAAAAATCCTGCGTCATGCCCATTGAAAGGCATGGAAGTCTCAAATCGAATTCCTTCTCGAGGGAATCGCGGAGTTCGCGCAACCGCACAAAGAATGTCCGGGACGCTTCTGGTTCGTCTGCGAGCGGCGGAATACACATGAGTCCTTCAATCGACAGCCGCGGAAGCGCAAGGAGGGATTCCATCTCAGCACGGAGGGTTTCATCTTTGAAACCGAGTTTGCTCCCCTCCTCCGCTACATTGACTTCCAGTAACACGCTCGGATGCCCTCCCTCTTCGGCGGCGATCCGGTTCATCTCTTGCGCGAGCGCAAGAGAATCGACACCGTGAAAAAGTTCGAACAACGGCAGTGCGTGCCGGATCTTGTTTTTCTGGAGGTGTCCTACGAAATGCCAGCGCAAGTTTGAAGGCAGTTCTGGGATTTTCGCACGAGCTTCCTGAACGCGACTTTCGCCAAAAAGTGTCTGCCCAATGCCAAGTGCCTCGCGCACTTTCTCAGCTGGATGCGTTTTCGTGATCGCTACGAGTTCGATGTCACTTGTCGAACGACCGGCTTTCACAGCTGCTTGCATGATTCGCTCACGAACGCGCTCAAGATTTTCAGTAATACCCATCAACTCCGACTCTAGCGAATTCTGTTCGTTCCGAAACCTCTTGGTAATGCGCTGGTAGGATGACTATTTGCTCGCAAATTGCTCTGAAATGCCCCAGAACGGGCGGATATGAAACGCTATTCAGTTCTTCTCGGAATCATTGTTGCGGCGGTCGCTTGTTCCACCTTGCCTGCGCAGGAAAAACCCGCCGTCCTGCCTAATGCGACTGTACTCAGCATCCTTCAGGCCAGCGCGGGCAAAGCTGTCGAGTTGCACCTCAGATCTGGAGAAAAAATCGGAGGGAGAGTCGGCCAAGTCACCGACAATATCGTCTATCTTTCCCACTTAACTGGCGCAGAATTTTTCGACGCCTTCGTAGATGTGAAAGATATTTCGGCAGTGGTAATCCGCGCGGCTGGCCGGTAGGTAGCTAAATGGAGTAATGCTAATCGAGATCAAGACCTTCTAGACATTTTCGGATTGTCACCGGCGATGGCGATTAAGAATACTGCAGCATGAAATTCACTAAGAACATCGGCATGGTGCTGCTTGCGGTTTATCTCATTATCGATGGCCTTTTGGGATTCGGCCTAAACCTCGGACCGTTCGTTTTCCTTTTGTATCTTGTGGCACTCGCCGCGGGAGTGCTTATTCTTATCGGCAAATAGATCAGCCCCCCTAATACGGCTTTCGATGTCAAGCGTTCCGCGCCGGATGTTTGCTGCTCTCCTAGTTCAGCAATTTCTTCATTTGCGACGCCAGCTTCGGGCCGATGCCCGCTTCTTCGTGTTTGAAATAAACAAAAACTTCGCCCCAGTTTGATTCTTGTTCGCGAACAAACTTGGTCCAGCGCTCGACGTCGCTCTCCGCGTAATCTTCGCGCCGTAACCGCAGATAGCCGTAATCAGTCGTGACAACCTTTGGCGTTTCCAGCTTTTCTGTGTCGGCGATGCAAAGCGCAGCGCCGCACGCTCGTAACGTTTCAAAGACTTCATCGTCAAACCACGATTCGTGACGGAATTCGAATGCCGCGCGCATTCCACCAGGCAGACCATTCAAAAAATCACCCAGCACCAAAGTGTCCTTTTTGAAATTGGGCGGGAGTTGGAACAGCACCGGCCCTTGCTTCTCGCCCAGTGCCGAGATTACATCATGGAAATATCGCAGCGTATCCGCGCATTCACGCAGTTTTGACCAATGCGTGATTTTCTGCGGCGCTTTCAATGCGAACCGAAAATTTGTCGGAGTTAGCGCTTTCCAATTATCGATCGTCTTAGGTGCAGGAATCCGATGAAACGTGTAATTGATTTCCGTGGTCGAAAGGCGTTCCGCGTAAAACGGCAACATTTTTGACGCCGGCAAGTCTTCCGGATAAAAGTTTCCCTTCCACTCGGCGTATTGAAACCCTGATGTTCCAATCCAAAATTTCATAAAAAGGCGACAGAATGAGAGACTTCTCCAAGTAAACGCAGGCTTCAACAAGCACGAAAAGCTTTTTTAAGCGTCCGCCGCAGACGCCGTATCCGAATCCAGTATAGCGGAGTGTTCTTTGGGTTCCGTTCGATTCAACAGGAAAAGAGAACGCTTATCACCGCCGCAACTCAACTAAGAAGGGGGAAATCATGAAGAAGGTGCTTTTGAGCATTGCATTAGCAGTAGTCGCATCGTTGGCGTGGGGGCAGACCACACGGCAGCCGCTTATGAATGAGCGACAGGTACCGCAGCAGCAGCCGCAGCGGACCACTACCACAACGACGACCGCTACTGAAGGAACGGGAACAATTACGGAGTTTACTCCCGGGAGCGCGATCGTGCTGAGGGAAAGCAGCGGACCAGTCCGCTATCGCTTCGGCAAAACGGTCACTTACGTGACACGAAGCGGAAGGGTTCTGGATGAAAACACCGTGAAAACGAAGATCAGAGTGGGCGTTCCAGTCCGGGTCCATTATGCCGGAACAGGTCCCAACATGGTTGTTGATCGTGTGATCCTCGAAGAGGATTAATATCTAAGCTCGTTTGTCTCCATCGCGCCTTTCTGTTCCGCACGGTTTGGCGGAGCGGAAAAGGCGCGTTTTGTTTCCCACAGCCAACGGTGCCGGTCACTGCGATCAAGTTAAGTGAATGCCGTTCTTCGTTTCGCACTCGTCGCGGTACTAATCTTAGGCAGTATTTTGCCAGCAGCGGCGAGAAAAAGGTCCAGCCACTCACCGCCTCCAAGAAAAGCCGACGTTGAAGCCGCCACTCGACTGCAAGTGTTTCTCGACCGCGCAAATTTCAGCCCAGGCAAAATCGATGGACGCTATAATGACATAACCCGGAAAGCGCTAGCGCTATATCGCGAGTCACGTGGCGAACAACCGCAAACGCCGCCGCCACCGCCCAAGGCGAAATCGAAGGCAAAATCGAACGTTGCGCCCGATGTGACGGGCCTCGACCTCGCCAGCGTGGATCCGGTGTTCATTCCATACAATGTTACCGAAGCGGACCTCCAAAGCATTGGCCCATTACCCAAGGAACCAGCGCAGCAGGCAAAGCAGCTCATGGTGTCAAACGTCGAACCGTTTGAACTCGCCTCGGTAAAAGAGGTTAAGCCCGGCAGCGAAGTAAGCTCACAGGCCGCCGCCAATGAGATGGAAGATCAACCTGGTACGCAAGGCGGAGCTCCGGAGCAAACTGGAGGCGCACCCGCGGGCGTCGCCATAAAGGTCGATGTGAAAACGAACATTCTCGAAGTACGCGAAGGCGAAAAGCTCATCGCCGCCTATCCAGTTACGGTCGGTTCTACTCACACCGCCTCACCTATCGGCGAATGGAAGGTGCGCCAGATTACCAAGATGCCGACATTTCGTTACGACAAGGAGATGCTTCAGCATGGCCAGCGCAGCGGCAATTTTTACGTGCTCCGACCCGGCCCGCGAAATCCCGTTGGCGTGATGTGGATCGCGCTTAACAAAAAAGGCATCGGCATTCACGGCACCAACGATCCAGGTTCGATTGGCCATGCCGCCAGTCACGGCTGTATTCGTCTGGCCAATTGGGATGTGGTCCGGCTTGCGACAAAAATAAAACCGGGCGACAGCGTATCAATTCACTGAAATTCGACGATGAACGAAACGTTGGCTGCTCGCGCGTCAAATATTCTTCACGACTGGGTCCAATCCGAAAGCCTGCGAAAACATTGCTACGCAGTTGCCGATTCGATGAAACATTTTGCGCAACTGCGCGGCGAAGATGCCGATCTTTGGGAAACCGTGGGGTTGTTGCACGACATGGATTATGAGCGTCACCCTAATCTCGAACGCAGCTCGACCGAAGGCCATCCATTCGTCGGTGTTGCATGGCTTCGCGACCACGGATGGAGCGAAGAGGTCTGTCGCCCGATTCTTTCGCATGCGGATTACGCAAACGTCTCGCGCGAGACGGCGCTTGAGAAAACGCTCTACGCTATAGACGAACTAAGCAGCTTTGTCGTAGCCGTCGCGCTCGTTCGCCCCACAAAAAGCATTCAGGATGTCGATGTGCGCGCGGTAAAAAAGAAAATGAAAGACAAGGCGTTCGCTCGCGCTGTGAACCGCGAAGACATCATGCGCGGCTCTGAGGAGTTAGGAATGCCGCTGGACACTGTCATTGCCGAAGTGATTACAGCACTAAATGCTGATGCAGAGCGCCTCGGTCTGCTGGGAGCCATCCATTGAATACTCTCACCAAGATCGAGCGGGAGAGTTTGCAACTGTGCCTTAGAGTTTTTCGGCAACAATTTCCAAGACTAGTGGCGTAATCATCAGCGCATTTGGATTCTTTTCCGCTTTCGCCAGATCGTCGCGAACGCGATCTGCGAATTCTTGATCGATCCGTCCCATCTCAATCAGCCGGGGAAGATAAATCTCAATGAACGTAGCGGGCCATTGCCACATGTAATTTTCGGGACGCACACAAAACAGATGCGGTTTTGCGGAGCGAAGTGCGAAGCCGTTTGCGGGAAGTAATGTTGCAAGTGCCACGGCTCCGTCGGGCTCCCCGCCTGACTCGCGCCAGGTTGCGATCACATGTTCGCGGAACCGCTCCTGATGCACCAAACGCGGAAAGAAATGCCACGTCTCATAATGGCCGTATTCGTGGAAAATCACCACGCTGCCTTTGCGCATCACGTCGCCCAGCTTTCTGATCAACAGCGCAGGATCATTCACAAATGACATGACCCATCGGCACCAGGAAAAATCGTAATTTCCCTTGGGCAATTCGTCCGTCATTAAATCCAACTGGTGGATCTTCACATTCGCGAGCGATCGAGCGGCACAGGCCTGTTCGATTGCGCGGATGAAGTTTTCGGAACGTTCAAGCGCGACGACTTCACCTGTGGGCCCGACAATTTCAGCAAGGTCGACAGTTGCGTACCCAGGCCCCGCGCCGGCGTCGAGGACGCGTTTGCCGATCGTGATACCGGCTCTCTGCCAGCAATCTAAAACTACCGGACGCCAGACACGATGTTGCAGTCCGAGTCTTGCCAGCTCCTCGGTATGCGTACCCAAGACGTAATCTCGATCCATTGTTAAAACTAATCGCTCACAGGCATGGACGCATCGACGAAATTCAGGCACGAAACTCACTTCTGCCGGCATTAGGGGTGTAAATGAAGCGTTCCGACGAACGTCGGACTGGCGTTTTCCCGCATCATCCTTGACAATAAAGAGTCGCATTTATCCATGGAATACGAGATTCGACCACTTCTTGCCAAAGATGAGCCGATCCTCCGGGAGATGCTTTATCAAGGATTATCCTCCCTTGGTAACCACCAACCTTCACGCGAGATCCTGCAGCGGCCAGAGTTCGCGCATTATGCCGATGGCTGGGGCCGGACGGGCGATACCGGGTTTGTGGCACACGATAAGAAAGACGGATCAGTGCTCGGTGCCGTTTGGCTGCGCAAGCCGATCGACAAACCTGATGCGCCGCCGGAACTCGCGTTTGCCGTGAGACCGGAGCACCGTCGACATGGAATTGGCAGTGCCCTGCTGACGCAATTGGTCCGCGCGAACCCTCATGAATCGACAATTTCGGTCAGCCTCGTTGCAGGCAAACCGGTATTGCGCCTTTACGAACGCTTTGGATTCAAGGTTGCGGAAGAAGGACCGAACGCCATCGTAATGCGAAGGCACGTGTAAGGTGCCGCGGTCAGGCATGGGAACGCGAAGCCCCAGTTCAACCGCATTGTGAAGAGCACTTCAGGGTGCAAATATCAGCAGCACAAAAACAGCGAAGAGGAGCAAGTGCACGCAACCTTGCAGGATATTTGTCCTTCTGCTCGTAAACGTAACCACGCTCACTGCCAACGTTAATAAGAGCAGCGGAAGGTTGCCACCCTGCACGCCAAGCGTTACCGGTCGTTTTGTAATCAAGCTGATGGTCAGCACGGCGGGAATTGTGAGTCCGATGGTCGCAAGTACGGACCCGAGCAGAATATTTATCGAACGCTGTAACTGATTGCGCAAAGTGGCTTGAATAGCGCCGATTCCCTCTGGTGTAAGCACCAGGGCCGCGATCATTGCGCCGCCGAACTCCTGAGGCAGGCCAAACTTCTCCATGCTGTTGTCCAATGGGATGGCAAATTTTTCCGCCAGCAAAATTACGACGATCAGATAAAGAAGGAGCATGGCCGCATGAAAAGCCGTTGATTGGACGTGCAGTGAGTGATGACCGGAGCTTGCCGCTACACCTGCCTGCTCCGATTCCATAAAATAGCCGCGATGTCTCATTGTCTGAATCACCAGAAAAATCGCATACAGAAACAGCGCCACTACAATGAGAAAGATTTGCTGTTCGGTAGAAAATGTCGGGCCCCCCGTTGTGGTAGTAAAGTCCGGTAGAACCAAACCGAGCACGGCCAGCGTCATGATAACATTGAGATAGGAATTGACGCCTTGCAGGTTGTAATACTGCTCGCGATGGCGCAATCCACCGATTAGCAGAGAGAGACCAACGAATCCGTTGAGAGCAATCATCATTACGGAAAAAATCGCGTCCCGCCCAAGCGCGGGATTGTTTTCGCCATGCAACATTGCTGTAGAAACCATCACCACCTCAATGGTAATCGCGGACAGCGTTAGGACTAAGGTTCCATAAGGTTCGCCCCACTTGATGGCAAGACAGTCAGCATGCCGGGCTACGGACACCGCAGACCAAAGGATAACGGCAAAAAGCCAGAGGAAGACAACAATCAGCGTGACCGGATGCGCGATGATCTCAACCAGTCGACTTCCGGTCCCCCAAAAAATAGCCACTGTTCCCAAGCCAACAAGCAATGGGAATTCTCCGCGTATGTTATCCCCTAAAGACTGAGTGCTCTTTGCTTGGTGACTTGATTTCGCCTTTCCGGACATGGGCGCGAGCATATCGAGTCTGCCTCGGCGACGCAATCAGCCGATAACCCCTCCTTGTTAGAGTAAGCGTCCCGCTTTGCGCATTGTCGCCACTTCGCAAGCGGCGACGCTTACGCCAATTTCGGGTGACCTTTGGCTACTCTTTCTTTTGGGCCAGCGGCAGAAATTCTTCGTGTGCGACTTTGCCGTCCTTCACCTTGTAGATTCCCACCTCAGACATCTGCGTTCGTTTCTTCGACGCTTTCTCGGTCACATCCACATCGAATTGCACTACGAACGTATCTCGGGCTACAAACGGCCCGCCCACTTTCACGCTGTGAACTTCCATATTTTTCTCCCACCACTCTGTCTTACCTCTCACCTGATCAATGCCGCGCATTTCCGCTGGCATGTTTTCCATCGCGTGCGCTTCTACGCTAACGATGTCTTTTGCATAGAGATCGTCGACTGCTTTCATCCATTCGCCTTTGCGACAATAATCCACCAGCTTTGTTGCGACTTCTTCAGTAGTATTCATTCTTTCTCCTTATTTTTGATTGAGAATTGTTCAACCGATATTTGTGTAACATTCGACGGTAGGCTTTTTTACTACGCGCGATGGCACGCTGTTTCTAAAGCGATGCGAGGACGCATCGCACTCCAAAAGCACTTCGTGCGAAATCCGCGCGAATCGGCTCGTCTCCTGCGCACCCGCGTACCCTCGAAGCTTTTCGAGGAGCTGGTCTCAACTATCCGCCCGCAATGGCACCGATTATTACAAATGGCTCAGACCCCTTTGCGATGGCTTCGGGCAGCGGAGCATCGGGCGATTCATGCGATAAATCTTCTCCACAGACAAAAAACCGTACGAGCGGCCGACGCAGATGAGTGACATGGTCGCGCATTGTACCGCGCAGCATCGGATATCGAGTTTCGAGCTCGTCGAGTATAGACCGCTGAGTCACCGCACCGGCGGCTTCCAGTTCAACTTCTCCGTCAACACGCGCCAACGTGCGCAAATGCGGCGGCAGAACAACGCGAATCACGGCAGCGTTTGCACCTCCACTGAAAGCACCGCCGGAAGATCGCGCACGATGGGCTTCCAGTTATCGCCCGCATCGGGCGATGTGTAAACCTGTCCGCCGGTCGTTCCAAAATAAAT
>WNGO01003776.1_pt1 | contig 11459 bp, 11 predicted proteins | sample 5400511 | NCBI WGS metagenome assembly WNGO01 (sample SAMN13153380, study PRJNA577476) | soil metagenome | isolation source: 20 cm soil or saprolite under Garry oak tree replicate 2 | place: USA:California | collected 2016-06-15
AGAAGATGCCGAGTGCGAAAGCCGCCATCGCCTATCTGGGCAAGACGCCTACGACGAAGGGTGGCCAGGAACTTGATCATGCTCTCGCGCAACTCAAGAAGCTCGGCTACATCAAGAAAGTCAGTTGACGCAACTCGCCAGTCGGTGCTGACGCTTCGCGCTAGACCACCGCGTCCTGGGTGAGAGTGATTACGCCTGACGCGGATCGTTGGGAGCTGCCGCGGCGCGTCGTGGCCCACGCGGCGGTACGCAACGGCGGACGATCGCTTGAGATACTCGACTTAGTGGCGCGGAGCCACTAAGTCGACTCGAGCGGCTTCCCACCTTGATCGCAAACGATTTCATGTCCAGAATGGGCGGCCGGTATGACGACGCCGACTCGCGCTCAAAGTGACCTCACTCTCGCCCGGGATGGCGGCACCCCGGCCAGGACCCGGCCGGAGGCGCCGATGTTCCCGGGCGGGATGGAAGTGGGCCAGGAGGAACTCGCTGCACTGGCCCGCGTGATCGAGAGCAAGAATCTCTTCCGCTACTACGGCGTCGGCGACGGGCCGGATGAGGTCGCCTCGTTCGAGCGTGAGTTCGCGGAGCAGATGGGCGCGAAGCACGCCCTCTGCCTCAACGCAGGTTCCTCGGCGCTCATCTGTGCGTTGATCGGCGCGGGCATCGGCGAGGGCGACGAGGTGATTGTCCCGGCGTACACGTGGAATGCGACGCCGAACGCGGTGCTTGCCTCGCGCGCGCTTCCCGTCCTCGCGGAGGTGGACGAGTCGCTGACGCTCGACCCGGCCGACGTGGAGCGAAAGATCACGCCCCGGACACGCGCGATTCTCCCGGTGCACATGCGCGGCGCGCCCGCTGCGATGGACGAGCTCGTGGCGATCGCGAAGAAGCATGACCTCGTGCTGATCGAGGACGTGTGCCAAGCCGCCGGTGCCACCTATCGCGGCCGCCGCCTGGGCACGTTCGGCGACGCCGGCGCCTTCAGTCTCCAGTTCAACAAGATCATCACCACAGGCGAGGGCGGCGTGCTGATCACGGACCGCGACGACCTGCTGGAGCTCGCGCTCGACGTGCATGACTGTGCCAACTCGGTCCGGCGCGGCGTCGGGCTGCCGAAGTTCGCCGGGTACAACTTCCGCGCCTCCGAGCTGATCGGCGCCATGGCGCGGGTCCAGCTGACGAGGCTCGACGGCTTGTTGGAGCGGATGCGGGCGAATCATGCACGCCTCGCCTCCCAGGTCGGCGGCCTGCCCGGGCTCGAGCTGAGGCGAGGCAATGACGACGATGGCGACGCCGGCATCGCGCTGATCGCTTTCGCCGACGACGCGGCACGCGCGGCCGATGCAGTCGCCGCTCTCAACGCGGAAGGCGTACTCGCGATGCAGATCTACTCGCCGGTCACGCCCGATCTTCACGTCTTTCCTTACTGGGCTCCCGTTCTCGAGGCGCTCGAGGCCGCCGGTGCGGACCGGCCGGATTGCCCGCGCACGCTGGAGCTCCTGGAGCGGACGATCCACGTGGACGTCTCGCCGCTCTGCGACGAGCAGGATCTCGACGAGATCGCGTTCGCCTTCGAAAAGGTGGCCAAGCAGGTCCTCGCGTGAGGCTGCGCATCGGGGTCGTCGGCGGCGGTCTCGTCGCTCAGGCGATGCATCTCCATTACCTCGCCCATATGAAAGACCGCTTCGAACTGGTCGCGGTCGCGGATCCCAGCGCCACCGTTCGCGACTCGCTGCAGCGGCTCTACAACCTCGACGCCACCTACACCGATCACGAACAGCTGCTCGACGACGCAGAGCTCGATGCCGTCGTCATCTGCTCCCCGGCGCAGACCCATGCGGAGGTGACCCTCGCCGCGCTCGAGCGCGGCCTCCACGTCTTCGTCGAGAAGCCCATGTGCATCACGCTCGCGGACGCCGACCGAGTTGCCGAGGCGCAAAGACGCACGGGGAAGGTCGTGCAGGTCGGTTACATGAAGCGCTTCGACCGCGCGTGGGAGCGGATGCTCGACGGAATGCCGGAGTCGGCAGAGTCGCTCCGTTACATCCGTGTCGTCGTACACGATCCAGAGTTCGGGCCGTACTTCGCACCGGGCGAGATCGCGCGCGGCTCGGACATCCCCGCGGACGTGTTCGACGCCGGGCGCGAGCAGATGCGCGCACAGGTGCGTGAGGCGGTCGGCGCAGACAGCCCGGCCGTGATCACCGCGTTCGAAGGAGCCTTCCTCGGCAGCCTCGTCCACGACGTGAACCTCGTCCACGGCCTACTCGAGCGCCTCGGCGAGCCCCTGCCTGCCGAGGTGATCGACGGCGACTGGTGGAACGAGGGGCAGGCGGTAACGGGAGCGGTTCGGCTGGCGAACGGATCGCGCTGGGACAGCGCGTGGATCCAGTTGCTAGACGTCTACGAGTACCGCGAGTCGGTGGCGTTCTATTTCGCGGAGGAAGTGCACTCCCTCACGTTCCCGTCGCCTTGGCTCAAGCAGTCTCCAACCGTGTACGAGGTCTCTCGCGCCAAGGACGGCGCCCGTGCCGCCGAGTCGTTCGAGTCCTACGAGGAGAGCTTTGCGCGAGAGCTCGCGCACTTTCACGACTGCGTTGTGAACGGGACGGAGTGCCGGACGCCGCCGGCCCAGGCCCGGCTGGACATGGACGTCTTGACGCAGATGTTTCTGAAGTCGCGCACCGGCGAATGACCGAGCTCCGGAGCGCGATCGTCGGCTCCGGATTCGTCGCGCGGGTGCACGCGGCGGCAGTGCGCGACCTGGGTGGAATGGTCGTGGCCGTTTGCAGCCGCACACGTGCGGGAGCCCAGCTGCTCGCGGACGAGATTGGGGGCGTGGCTGCATATGACTCGCTCGACGAGCTGCTCCGCGGTGAGGCCGTCGACGTCGTGCACGTCTGCACGCCGAATGCTCTGCACGCCGAGCAGACGCTGTTCGCAATCGATCACGGCACGCATGTCGTGTGCGAGAAGCCACTCGCGACGAGCACCGAGGAGAGCGGGCGCATGCTCGATGCGCTGAATGGCACCGATCGAATCGGCGCGGTGCCGTACCACGTACGTGGCTACCCGCTCGTCGAGCACATGCGGGCGACCGTGGCCGGGGGCGGGCTCGGCGAACTACGCGTCGTGCACGGCCGCTACGTCTGCGACGACGCTCTTCTCGTGTCAGCGGGCTGGCGGCTGTTGCCCGAGAGCTCGGGCCCGACGTACGTGACCGCCGACCTCGGCGCGCACTGGTTCGATCTCGCCGAACACGTAACCGGCGCGCGCATCTCCGAAGTGCTCGCGGACTTTCGAACGTTCGTCCCGGGCCGAGCGCTCGAGGATCATGCGTCCCTGCTCCTCCGCTTCGACAACGGCGCGGCCGGCAGCGCAGAGTTCAGCGCGCTCGGGCCGGGGCGGAAGAACCAGCTTCTGTTCGAGCTCGAGGGCAGCCGCGGCGGCTTCACCTGGGATCAGGAGTCGCCGAACGAGGTGCTCCACCGCCACGCGGAGTCACCGACGGAGATCCTCGTCAAGGACCCCGGCGCGAATGTGGGGCGTGCCGCACGGTTCGCGCGCTACCCGCCGGGGCACGCGGAGGGGTACGGCGATGCGTTCCGCGTGATCCTGGCCGACGCGTACCGGGCAATGGCCGGCGAGCCGCACGGCTCGTTTCCGACTTTCGCCGACGGGCACCGCGGCATGCAGGTGCTCGAGGCGACGCTGCGGAGCGCGCAGGATGGGCGCTGGGCCTCGTGCGGTAGTTAAGGCTCGACTGCGCGCGGTCAGACTGCCGGCTGGCTGATTCGGCCCCGGCGAACCACCAGAACGCCCAGCGCGGCGAACGAGGTGAGTACGAGGCCGCTCACGGTCCAGAAGCCCGCGGCGCCCCAGTTGAACGTGCTCGACGTTCCAGACGCGACCGGGGTAGACGTGCGGACGACGTTGGTGGTGCCGAGCACCGGCGCAGCGGAGTCTCCGATCGCGACGCTGCGCGGAGGTCGAAGCGCTTCCTGATCGTCGGCCGGTAGCCGTCGGTACGAGCTCGCAGGGATGCCGTAGAGAAGCTTCGCCCTCTGTCCCGCTGTGGGTTGGTTGAAGCCAGGGTTATGCATCGCCTGCGCGTTTGCCTGCGCGACGGGAACGGCGACGGCCACGGCCGCGAGTGCTACGACCGACCGTCGGAGAGACAGATATCGCTTCCACTTCCTCATGTCCTGCTGCTCCTTCCCGTCTGTTCCACCTGCCCTGATGACGACACTCGTCCACAGCGGTAACGACGGAGCCACGAGCGACCCACCACCGCCCACAGCGTGGTAACGAACCCGTCGAAACGCTGTGGCCCGACCGGCAAATCGCCACTCTCTGTAGAACAAGGACGTGCGCGCAATGGTCTTCACGGGTGCCGGGAGCCCTCTTCGAGAGACCGAGCTTCCGGAGCCCGAGCCCGGCACGGGACAGGTGCGGCTGAATGTCGAGGCGTGCGCGGTCTGTCGAACCGACTTACACATCGTCGACGGCGAGCTGCCCGACCCCAAGCTCCCGCTTGTGCTTGGTCATCAGATCGTGGGTTTGGTGAGCGGGCTTGGTGAGGATGCGTCGCGGTTCTCGGTCGGCGAGCGGGTCGGCGTGCCCTGGCTCGGCTGGACGGACGGCAGCTGTCGCTTTTGCCGCTCGGGACGGGAGAACCTCTGCGACCGAGCGCGCTTTACCGGCTACCAGGTCGACGGTGGTTTTGCGGAGGAGACGGTGGCCGACGAGCGGTACTGCCTCCGACTCCCGGAGAGTTACTCCGATCTCGACGTGGCGCCGCTTCTCTGTGCAGGGCTGATCGGGTACCGCTCACTGATGATGACCGGGGACGCCGAGCGCCTCGGTCTCTACGGGTTCGGTGCTTCCGCCCACATCATTGCCCAGGTCGCGCGCTGGCAGGCGCGTCGGGTCTTTGCCTTCACCCGTGCCGGCGATACAGAGGGTCAGCAATTCGCGCTCTCGCTTGGTGCGGAGTGGGCCGGGAGCTCAACCGAGAGTCCGCCCGAGGAGCTCGACGCCGCGATCATCTTCGCGCCGGTCGGGGAACTCGTCCCCGTAGCGCTGGCGGCAGTCGCGAAAGGCGGAGTCGTCGTCTGTGCCGGTATCCACATGAGCGAGATCCCCTCCTTCTCGTACGACCTGCTCTGGGGTGAGCGAGTGCTCCGCTCGGTCGCGAACCTCACTCGCCAAGACGGCGAAGAGTTCATGCAGCTCGCCCCGAAGGTGCCGGTTCGCACCCGGATCCGGGAGTTTCGGCTTGAAGCTGCGAACGAGGCGCTGCAGCACCTGCGCGCCGGCGAACTAAACGGCGCCGCCGTTCTGCGTATCGGCTGAGTCGCGTACCTGGACGCGGCGGACGACGGGGAACGAGACCTAGCCTGCCGCGCGGCCCGGGACGAGCCGAAGCGCCCGGCGAACGATGCCCGGTAGCACGAACGCGAGTGCAATCAGACAGAGCGACGCCGCGAGCAGCAGCGCCGCCAACGCGTTCACCTCCGGAGTGATCCCGAACTTCACCTGTGTGTAGATGTAGATCGGAAGCGTGTTGTGGCTGCCGATGAGGAACAGCGTGATGATGAACTCGTCGAGCGAGAGGGTGAACGCGAACAGCGCCCCCGCGAGAATGGCCGGAGCGAGCAGAGGGAGCACGACGTACCTCAGCCGCTTGAAGGTGTTCGCCCCGAGGTCGCTCGCAGCGCGCTCGAGGCCGGCGTCGAACCCTTGCAGGCGCGCCGCCACGAGCAGGAGGACGAACGGCGTCGTGTACACGCTCTGACCGACGACCGCGGTCGTCGGCGACAGCGTCTGGTGAAACACACTCGTGAACAGGACGAGCAGGCTGACGCCGATAAGCAGGCCGGGGATCATGATCGGCAGGACCAGCGCGATCCGGACGCCGCTGCGGAAGGGCAGTCGTGAGCGGACGAGCGGGAAGGCCGCGGCCGTGCCGACTATCGTGCTGACGGCCGTGACCTCGAGCGCGATGCGTATCGTCGTCGTCAGCGCATCGCGGATCTGGTAGTCGTGGAAGACCTGTCCGTACCACTTGGTCGTCCAGCCCGTGATCGGGAACGTGCCGTACCGGTTCGCGTTGAAGCTGAAGACCACCAGCAGGACGATCGGGGCGAAGAGGAACACGTAGACGAGCACAGCCCAGAGACTGAGAGCGCCGCGCGTGAGCCTGCCCCGCCGCGAGACGACGTCGAGATCACGTGCCATAGGGATCCTCGACTTCGAGCGAGCGCCGGAACACGGCGAGCAGCACCACGATCAACCCGGCGATCAGCAAGGCAGCTGCCGCGCCCCGTGTGTACTGGGCGCCCTGGAAGAAGTTGACGATGAGGTTCCCGATCATCACGCCTTTCGCGCCGCCGACGAGCTGCGGCGTCAGGTACTCGCCGAGGATCGGGATGAAGACGAAGATTACCGCGGTGGTGATGCCCGGCCGAATCTGCGGTAGGAGGATCCGCCACATGGCCGTCCCAGGCGTAGCGCCGAGGTCCATCGCCGCGCGGAACTGGTTCCAGTCGAAGCGCTCGAGGGACGCGTACAGCGTGAGTGCCGCAAACGGGAAATAGAGGTAGACGAGCACGAGGATGACCGCAGGCCGGTCATAGAGGAAGAACGAGACTGGCTTCGACGTCGCGCCGGTCCAGTGGAGGAAGCGGTTCATCGCCCCCTCCGGCCCGAGAATCGTGAGCCATGAGTACACCCGCAGCAGGTAGCTCGTCCAGAAGGGGAGAATCACGAGAACGAGCAACACCTTCTGGTACTGCTTGGGGACATAGCGCGCGAGCCAGTACGCGAACGGAAACGCGATGACGAGCGTCAGCGCGGTCGCCGCGAACGACACCCAGACGGTCGCCCAGAACGTCGAGACATAGGTGGGGACGCTGAAGAAGTAGCGGTAGTTGTCGACCGTCCAGTGGTGGACGACGTTGTAGTCGACGGTCTGCCAGAAGCTGTAACAGACGATCAGCCCGAGCGGGACCAGGAAGAAGACGCCGAACAGGACGAGCGCGGGCGCGAACCCGGCGTACTCGCCGAGCCAGGACGACCAGGTCCGCCGCCCGGGGCGACCCAGCGGCAGCGCTACGTCTGCCGGCTGGGTCGCTCCAGCACCCGGGCTCGAGCCGGGGAGGGTCATCTACGCGCCGAACACCTCGTTGAAGGCGTCCGTGTACGCCTGCTCGTTGCCGGACGGGCCCTTCAGCGTCATCTTCAGCGCCTTGTCCGGCTGGTTGTAGAGCAAGCGCCGGGCACGGTCGCCGTGACCCTGGTTCACGAGCATCTTGTACGACTTTTCGTTGAACAGCGGGCGCCCGTTGGTGATGAAGTTCTGGGCGATGTAGGGGGCCTGCTGCATTGCGTTGATGAAGCGGGGGAAGGCGTCCTTGTTCTTCGACGCCACCACCATCTGCTCGGAGTCGATGAACCCGACGGTGCCCTCCTTCGGATACGCCGGCTTCACGACCGGGCCGCCTGCGTCCTTGACGCGGTCGTCCGTGCCGAGGTTCGTGATCCCGATCCAGGCGGAGCCGTCCGCGAGGGCGCGCACGACTTCGTTGTTTTGCGATGCGAGCTTGAGAACGTTCGGCTTGAACTCCTTGAGCCAGCCCTTCGCGGACGCGATCTCGGCCGTCGTCATGCTGTACGGCTGCTTGGCGCCGGTCGCCTTGCCGGCGATCGCCATCATGTCCGTCGGGATGTTCTCGAGAGAGATCTTGCCCTTGTACTTCGGATCGAGCACGGCGTGCCAAGAGTCCGGGATCGTGTGCACGTACTTCGGGTTGTAGTAGATCTGCACCGTCGACCACGAAAACGGATAGCCCATGTAGTTCGAGCCGTCCTTCCAGAACGGAAAGCTTCTCGCGATCGAGTACAGCTGTGAGGACACAGGCAGCGACGCAAGGTCGAACGACTCCGTCAACCCGTCCTTGTTGTACTTCGGGACCCAGAGCGCGTCCCCGGACACGATGTCGAACTGGCCCCCCGTCTGCTTGATCTTCAGGTAGGCGTCGGCGTTGTCGCTGAACAGCTGCGGCCTCCCCTGTTCGTTCGTCTGCTGCTTGACCGCCGCAAGCTGGTCGTTCGCGTAGTGATCCGACCAGGTGAGCCAGTTCAGCGTGACCGGCTTGTCGCTCTTCCCGACTGCAGATCCTGCCCCGCTCGACCCTTTGGAAGAGCCTCCGCATCCTGCAGCGATGACTCCGACGGCGCCGACTGCCCCGAGCCGCAACACGCGGCCTCGGCTCATGCGCTCGTCGAACAAGCGCTCGTCAATTGACGTCACGTACATCCTCCTCTCGTGGGTTCGACCCCTCCAGTAGCACTACGTCCGCCGGGTCCCAGATCAGCACGACCTCGGTCTCCGGAAGCAGATCGCTCGCGGCGGCACCCTCGTTGCCGAAGAGCGCAGCGGTGACCGGCGCGTCGACGCCGTCGCACTTCACCGCGACGCGGGTGTGACTGCCGAGAAACGACGACTGGGCGATTCGTCCTCGTAGGCCGGTTCCGTTCGAGTCCGCGACACGCTGGACCTGAATCGACTCCGGCCGCACCATCAATGTTGCTCGTCCGCTTGCCCGCGGCTCCGGTGCGGGGACTTCTGCACCGTTGTCGAGCGCGGCCTTGCCACCAGCTCCGACCTCGACCTCGATGAAGTTGGACTCGCCGATGAAGTCGGCGACAAAGGCGCTCTTGGGACGGTGATAGATCTCGTGCGGCGTGCCCACCTGCTCGATGCGCCCCTCGTTCATGACGGCGATGCGATTGGCCATCGACATCGCCTCCTCCTGATCGTGTGTGACGTACACGAATGTCGTGCCGACGTCGCGATGGATCTCGGCCAGCTCGATCTGCAGGCGCTTCCGAAGCTTGAGGTCGAGCGCTCCGAGCGGCTCGTCGAGCAGCAAGACCGCGGGGCGGTTGACGAGCGCGCGGGCAACCGCCACACGCTGCTGTTGTCCCCCCGAGAGTTGCGCCGGCAGTCGATCGGCGAACCTGTCGAGTCCCACGAGCGCCAGGGCTTCCTCGATCCTGCCGCCCGCGTCGCGCTTCGCCGTACCGGCCATCTTCAAGCCGAAGCCGACGTTGTCGCGCACTGTCATGTGCGGAAACAGCGCGTAGTTCTGGAAGACCGTGTTCACGGCGCGCCTGTACGGAGGGAGCCGGTTCACGTTCGCGCCTCTGATCAGGATCTCGCCGGACGTCGGAGCGACGAAGCCGCCCACGAGGTTCAGCGTCGTCGTCTTTCCGCAGCCCGACGGCCCGAGGAGGCAGAAGAACTCGCCTTCCTCGATCTCGAGGTCCGTCGGCTCGAGCGCGACCTGACCGCCGTACCGCTTGGTGACTCCGCGGAACGTGATCGCAGGGGGATCGCCCCTCCCGTTCACCGGGACGCCTCCGGCTGACAGCCGCATGAACGGCGCCGGACGAGCGTGACCGGCACGGTCACCTCCACCGCCATCGTCTCCGATCGCATCGCCTCGACGAGCAACTCTGCAGCCGTGGCGCCGATCTCGCGGGCGTCGTAGGCCACCGCCGTGAGCGGAGGCTCGAGGAGATCCCCGAAATACGGATCGTCGAAGGCGACGAGTGCGACGTCGTCAGGAACGCGAATCCCCCGTGTAGCGGCGGCCGACATGAAGCCGAGAGCGAGCTCTGCGCTCGAGGCGAGCACGGCTGTTGCGGGCTCCGCGTCGGCGAGGAGCTCCATTCCCGCACGGCGACCGTCGGCGATCTCCCAATCGACCACTCCGTCGAAGAAGATCGTCGGAGTCGCGGCGGCGTCTACTGCCCCGTCGAAAAGCGCGCGCGGCATCCCAGTGCTGGCGACGAGCAGGCCGTCGACCTGATGCGAGAGCAAGGTCTCCAGTGCTGCAAGCTCCCGGTCGACGTCCAGGCTGGCGTCCATCAGCATCACGCGGTAGCCGGCCTGCTCCAGCCGTCCCTGCGCCCCCTTGAGCGCGGCGGCGTAGAACGGGCTCGAGACGTCCGGAACGACGAACCCGACGGTGAAGGTCTGCTGCGTTCGCAGGGACCGTGCAAGCGCAGACGGCTGGAAGTTGAGCTTCGCAGCCGCGTCCTGCACGGCGGCGCGCGTTGCCGGTGCGAGACCGCCGTGCCCGTTCAGGGCCCGCGAGGCGGTCGACGTCGAGACGCCTGCCCGTTCGGCGACATCGGCGAGCGTAGCCTTGCGCCGGGGGGCGACGTCAGGCGCAGGGCTCTCCCGCGGCTCGCTCGCCGCCAGGCTGGAAAATCGATTGCGCAAGCGATTGCGACGCTGCCATACTCGCTCTTGCAGTGTCAAGGGCGACGCGTCCTCTTCGGCTTGGCGTCGCCGGTCTTGGCGGGATGGGGACGCTCCATGCCGAGAACGCGCAGCGGCTTCCCGGAGCCGAGCTGGTCGCCGTTGCCGCGGCTCGTGAGGGGCGCGCAGAGGAGGTGGGGAGGCGGCTCGGAGTCGCCTCTTCCAGCTATGCCGAGCTCTTCGCACGGCCCGACGTCGACGCGGTCGTCCTCGCCGCTCGTTCCGTGGATCACGGGCCGCTGGCGGTTGAGGTCCTCAGATCAGGGAAGCATCTGTTTCTGGAGAAGCCCGGCTCGACGTCGCTGGCCGACCACTCAACGCTTCGGCTCGAGAGCGCCGCTCGTCCCGGCCAGATGGTTCAGGTCGGTTACATGCGGCGCTACGACGCCGGCTTCGTCGAGGCGCATCGCCGTGTTCGGGCCGGGGACGGCGGGGCCCCGCTCGTCATCCTCCTCACGAGCCGCGACACCGAGTGGCCCGCAGGCGAGGACCCGCGCGACACCGGCGGGTTTCTGCTCGACATGGCAGTGCACGACTACGACGCGGCGTGCTGGCTCTTCGACGACGAGCCGGTCGAGGTATCGGTCGCACGACAGGCGCTCGTATACCCGACGCTCGCCGGGCTCGGCGACCTCGACAACGGCATCGTGACGATCCGCTTCGCCCGTGGCGGTCTGGCGGTCACGCACGTGTCGCGGACCTCATCGTTCGGGCACGACATCCGTTGCGAAGTCGTGGGGAGCGAAGGCTCGGTGTTCGTGCGCGGGCCCGGTGACGGTGCAGCGGCCGTGATCGACCGTTCCGACGCCGCGCGTTTTCCGGTTGACTATCGCGCACGCTTCGCGGACGCGTACCTTGCCGAGCTCGCCGCGTTCGTCGCGGCTTGCACGGGTGAGGGCCCTGCAGGGCCGACGCTCGACGACGATCGCCGAGCCGTCGCAACCGGCATCGCAGCGCGCGCGAGCGCCGTCGGAGGAAAGCCGCTTGCGATCGGCACGGATTGGCCCTGGCAGTGAGTCGACGTCCGCGCTTGAAGACTGCCGCGCTCGCGTTGCTGGCGACCGCCGTCGTCGGGGCGGCGGTCGTCGACTCACTCGGGAAGTCGAAAGAGCGATCGCATGTG
>WNGO01002613.1_pt1 | contig 11456 bp, 10 predicted proteins | sample 5400511 | NCBI WGS metagenome assembly WNGO01 (sample SAMN13153380, study PRJNA577476) | soil metagenome | isolation source: 20 cm soil or saprolite under Garry oak tree replicate 2 | place: USA:California | collected 2016-06-15
CGCTGAAGACTGGTCATGACTTTTCGTACCTAGCAAAAGGAGACTTATAAAAATGCTCTACCCATACGCTGAAAGCGGTTTGCCAGTGGCGCAGCAGGAAAAGATTCTCGAAACTATCTGCACAAACCCGCTGGCTTCTTACGTTTTCTCCGGCCCGCCCGGTGTAGGGAAGACCACGCTGCTGCGCGAAGTTGAAAGGCTGGCCCGCGTAGCAAGACCCAAGAACTTCCCGGTCTATTCACGAAGCATGATGCAGTATCAACACGATGCAACAGCCGTGGCACGCGGTGAGAGCGTGGGGGTGTTCGTTCGGCCACACTCCATTCGTAACGAAGCCGAGTTGAAATTGCACTGGGGTGTTTTTTTGGATGACTTCGACAAAGTGTCCGGGTCTGAGTTCATCCGTTTGCAAGTCTTTGAACTGGTGAACGCGATTTGTGAAACTGATTCGCAACTCGTAATTAGCACCAACATGAACCGCGAAGAGTTCGCCAAGTTTTTTGGGGACCACATTGCTTGGCGCGTTCTGAAGCACTGCACGTGGATTGAGATGAACAGGGGTTCATGACGCCAGACCCGCGCAGCAGCGCACCCGGTGCGCGGACAGTGAAAGTTCGGAGAAAATTCGCGGATGGTCGCCAAACTCGACACCTAGGTATGAGCGCACAATGAGCACCGAATCAAACGACATACAAGAAATCATAGATTTTCCGTTGTCTGACGGCACCTTCGCCAAAGTCACCGCGCAAGGCTCGTATAGTCTAGAGCATCGCTTTGGCGTCACGCGTGGCCGTTTGAAGCGCGGTCGGGGTGGTGACTCCGTGGTCGTAAAGCCACGACGTGCGTTCGGCAAGCCAACCACAACCGCAAAGGAACTGCCGCTGCGTGATCTGCTGGCTTACATCTACAACGTGATGCCCAGTTCTGCGTTTTCGGAACCCGGACAGACTTTGTTTCTCATTGACGGTGACCCGCGCAATCTGCTTCCCGAAAACATCGGGTTGACAGCACTACCAGAGATTGAAACAGAATGCAGCGATGAAGCACCGCGTATTGCGTGCGCACCAGCACCAGCAGCACCAGCCGCACCGCGAAGCCCGGATGCCATGTCGATTCCGGCGCAAGAGGAACTACTTGCCGAACTGTTTCCCAAACTAAAGGCAATTTCCGGTGCGTTCCTAAACCCAGAGTCACCCGCACAAGCGGACGAATGCGCTCAAGATACAGTCCTTGAATTGCTTCACCAGATTCGGGCCGGTCGCTGCCGTGCAGTGAACAAAAACATGTTTAGAGCGTATGCGACAAACGGAATACGCAAGAAGGCTCTGTCCAAATTATCCGCACTGGTATCCGGGGCTTGTCTTGATATAGATCATGACCGGGTAGCTGTACGACTGCTACGTGTTGCGCGAGAGTCTGCTAGGTTAAGAAAAAAACAGGGACTGCCTTTTGATTCTCCCGTGCGAGTGCTGCCGAATTGCATGACAACGGTAGAGATTGCCCGTGAACTAGAAAAAAAAGCTGAGTTAGACCGCGCTCGCATCGCAGAAGAAGGCGGCGAGTGGGGAAATGTGGACCTTGAATCCGCCACGGAACTAAACAGCACAACTGAATAATTTGAGATTCCCAGCCACGGCCTTAAATGGCCACGCGTCGTGCAACGCGTCGGCTGGGACATGACGGAGCGCCTGTAAGCGTGTCCGTCTTGAAGCGCGGCGCATTTGCTAAGCACAGATGCGCTGCTTCACTTTGTTGAGACTGGTGCGTCGCGTGGAAACACCGATGCAACCAAGCCCTGCTGACCACATGCAGACAGGGCTGAAACTTTGGCTGCCGCTGGCACCCGGACCACTCTGTCAAGCGCGGCCATTCGCGGTGGCGTTATGACCCTTAGTTCAAGCGTCACCGCTAGAAACTTTGTAGCAACTTTGAGGAGAAACAACACATGCAAGTCTGTGAGAGAGATTTAATAAACGTTTTGGCAATCTACGTCAACCGAGCAAGGGAACAAAACAACCAGCAAAAAGCTGATGCAGCCCTGACTGTCATCGACTACTTCACGCCTTTGGTCGATCTGAAAGCGGAATACGAGAACTTAGATGAGCGGCTGCTAACCTTGCTACGGCAGTACAGCCAGCAATGCAGGGCAGACGGATTCATCGAAAAAGACAGCGTGGCCTGCCGCACCATCAGGCATTTGCTGAATGTGACAGACTGATGAGCCAGAGACTTCCAGCTTGGCACGTCCAAGTGGACCACACAGGCAAAGAGACTCTCTGCGTAACGTGTTCAACCTGTGGTGAAGTTGTCTTCACCGCAGACCGCCAAGCGTCGTGCTGCTCAGCCACTCACACATATACTGGTGACACCGCCGCGTTGCCACGTAGGTCTACGGGCATGAGCCGTGCTTCTTTCGGCCTACGCTGATGCCATACGCCGCTAAAAAGCCCTGCCTGCATCCCGGCTGCCGTGTGCTGGTAAGCAGCATGTCTCCCTGTCCCAAACATCACAGAGAACGAGCGAAGGCCATTGATACAGACCGACGTGTGAATGACCCAACATACGCTCTGTACCACACAGCCCGGTGGACCCACTTCCGTCAGTGGTTTTTAAGGCTGAACCCTATTTGTCAACGCATTGTAGATGGTGTCCAGTGCCACACCATTGCGAACTTGGTCCACCATCGCGTCAGCCCAAGAGACGATGAAGCTTTGTTCTTTGATGCCGCGAACTGTGCTGCGCTGTGCCCCGCACACCACCACCACAATGAAGGTGACCGTGGAGACGAAGTGTACGCACCTACGCAACTTGGTGAATGAAGCCACATAGGTAGGGGTAGGCTAGTCGCTTTTCTAAGACCGCATCCTCTGTAAACCGAGCCCAACGGCTGTTCACGCTTCGACGGAAAAACAAATTATCGAATTACCAACCAAGTCAATCAAAGTGACGGAGATGTCAGCTAATGCCGCGTAAAAGTACGAACAAACAGAAGACAATGCGCGGAACTTCCAGACCGGGCCGAGAGAAGCCCAGTGTGACAGTAGCACACGTCACACCGGAGCCTGACGCTGGCCTAGATGACATTGCCCGTGCTGAGTGGACGCGGGTCACTGCTGCGATGGCAAGTAACGGGCTAGTCACATCGTTGGACGCTGCCGTGCTCGCGGCCTATTGTTCAAACTTTTCCCGGTGGAAAAGGGCAGAGGCTGCGGTTGCGCGGGACGGCGAAATTCTATTCACCGAAATTAGGGATACTCACCGCGTTGTGATTGCTGAGAAGCCAATGAAAAATCCGATGTTATCAGTGTCCGAATCTGCCCAACGGCTGATGTCGCGCTTTGCGGACCAGCTTGGGTTATCGCCCAGCGGTCGCAGCAAGATGGGCTTTGAACACGAAGACCCAGACCCGGCACACGCACAAGAAAGTTTACTCACGATCATGAAACGCGAAGCGGGAGAGATAGCTTAGAAAATGAAGAGCACATACAAATTCAGCCAAGCGGACGTTGGGCCTGCGTTCGAAATGTGGTCAAAGGATTTCAACGGGGAAAGCGTCACAAAGGCAGAACTGGAATATGGCTGCCTAGTTTTTGCGGCGGAGCGTTACACCTACAGTCACGCTGGTGTCTGGCCGAACCTCAAGGAGTTGGAGAGTTGGACCGTAGCGAACACAGAGAAATCCGATCAAGTGACCGAGTGGCCGACGTGCGCACAGGAACGAAACGCAAAATGAAAAAAGCACCAATAAGAGTGCGCGGCGTGTCCTTCGATAAATTGAAGAACCGCTGGCGAGTTCGTCAGACAACAGGTTCGCGGGCGCATTGCTGGTGGTGCTACACCGAAGGACTCGCAAGAGTCTTGGCATTTTGTTGCGTGGAACAGCCGCAGTGAAGGCACGTAGACATGTTTCAAAACATTTATTGCCTGCTGTCACTAGGTGGGATGGCAGGCCGCCACTTCTAGAGCGTGACGGGTGGACCACCACACCGCAGCCGCGTATTGAGTATCAGACCATAGCTATTTCAGTTGTCCGCATGTCGGATAACAGCACTCTGAAATTCTACAAGCAGGTAGTTCGCAAACACGTTGTCAACAAACTGCGTGAGCAAGCTCTCCGCAAGCTGCATGAAATTCGGCAGGAATCTGCGCGGGTCACCGTGCGGCGAGAACGCAACTTTTTGAAAACGGCACCGCGAACACTTCCAAACAAGGCTCGAAAAAGGCTCCGCAAGCGAGCAGCTAAATAACTCTAACGAAAGGAGAACAAATAAACGCATGAAAGCATTTGCACCCGCCGAAGTACGGCTCCTGAGTTGTGGGATGGACGATTTTGGTTTCGCACCGTTACCAGTGGTCCCTGAAAGATTTCGTCATCAAGTATTGGAATACAGATTCAATCGGCTTACGAACAAGACCACTGGCACAGTTACTCGCACGAAGCCCGCACTCACGTCCAACGATGACCGCGAACAGATGGCCCGCCGTCTAGCACTAGCAAGTTTATAAGAGTCCCACCCGGTAACCCGGCGCACTTCAAAAACTAAAGCATCACAAATACCACAAGGAGCACTACAAGAAATGTCAGTTCTAAACGCAGCACAACAGCAAGAGATTCGAACGTTGACCGCAGAGGCCGACGCCATCAGTCAGAGAACAGGAAAGCTCACGGATCAAGAGAAAACGCGATTCAATTTCATTTTGTCCCGCATCAGCGCGATTAAGAACGGCGCACAGGTGGACACGCGCAGCCAAGCGGAGCTTCAAGCAGAAGCCGCAAAGGTTCTGGAAGCCGCAACCGGAAAGATCGTTCCTCCGGTTCAGACCGTCACTGGCGAAACCCGCCACATTGAACGCGAGAACGAAGCGTTGCGAAACTACCTTTGCACAGGGTTCTTCGAAAAGAGAACTTATTCGGGCATGAATCTCAGCACAGACACCAGTGGGGGTTTCTTGGTGCCCCAGAGCTTCTATGACAAGCTCTCCAGCACTTTGAAACAAGTTGACCGCTTGTTTGACGATTCGGTTGTAACTGTTTGGGAGTCCGACCACGGAAACTCTGCCAGTGTCCCTGTCATCAACGATACTGAGTCCGCTGTTCTCATTTCTGAGAACGCAACGTCAGTTGAAGATGAACCAACAGTTGACCGCTTACTTTTCGGGAAAACAGGCACGTACAGGTCCAAGAAAATTATTTGGTCGATGGAATTGTTGCAGGATTCCAGCTTCGATGCGCTGACCACGATTTCAAACGCAGTAGCTTTGCGGTACGCGAGAGGAATTGGAGCAGCGAATGTCACCACGTTGCTTTCACAAGCGAGTTCAGCGGCAACCACAACAGGTGTGTCCACTGTGAGCGTGGATGAACTGCTCGCGCTATTGGGCAGCATTGACCCGGCCTACATTTCGTCACCGAAGTGTTTCTGGGCTATGAATTTCAACACGCTCATCGGGCTGTTTAAGCTCAGTTCTAGCACGGGCGAAAAAATGATCCGGCCCTGGATGGATTCCGCTGGTAATTGGCTGCTTTTTGAAAAACCAATTGCAATCTGCCCCAGCTTCGCCAATATCGGAGCATCTGCCAAGCCTATTGCGTTTGGGGATTTCAGCAAATTCATCGTGCGCCGCGTCAAAGGTTCAACGACGCTGAAGCGTTATTCACAGGCTCCTTCGTTAGGAGAAAACGGTCTTGTGGCCTTCGAAGGGTTCACGCGTTCTTCAGCCGGGCTGCTTGTTGCCAGTGGCGCGGACTCACCAATTAAGTACCTGACTTGCGCTGCGTCCTAACAGACACAATCACAACTGAAACAAAGAAACACGGCGGGCTGGCCCGGAGAAATCTGGGTCAGCCTTTTTCTTTCCATGAAAGGGTGGGCACATAATGGGCAGCAAGAGCTATTCAACCAGAAATCGCGCACTAGAAACAGCGGAAGGTTTCCAGAATCTCTTCAGCACTGATGCCGTTGCCGTCCATATTGCTCCAACTCCAATTGCAGAAATGAATTGTTTAGATGAATCAGCGGCAGCAGACCAGCCTGTTTTCACCGCCACAGACTTTGATTCTGAATCAGAACCGTACAACCGGAATGAAAAGACTGGCGAGAGGCACGCTCGTTACCGCCGTGAACTTTTTGAGTCCGCAGAGAAGCTGACCACGGAAGCGGAAGAAGCTGTGGGATTGCTCAGTGCGAGACAAGGGCTGAAGCGTTGGCATCAAGCGTTCAACGCGGTGACCAGCATTCAACTCAATCATCTGGTGAAGGGCAACGCACCCAAAGTGGTTGCGTGGAGTGACAGAGGCACAGGCGGCACACGGAACAGCGCACGTCCTTGCGTGCCTGACTTTCTCGCCGAAGTGTGGCTTGCGGCCCGGCGCTCCCTGAGCCTTACACAATTCACGATCTGGAAACAATTGGTGGTGGAAGAAAAGGGAGAACGTTTGGAAGAGTTCGCTAAGCTCCACCCAGAAAGTTATGGTCGGATTGCGCGGTTGGTTGGCACAGAGTTTGAAGAACGCTGCGTCTTCCCCACGCGTGCATATTTCGAAACTCCCTACGCTGTCACAGTGTCACGACGCTCTGCGCGGTTGAGGCACGAAGAAGAAAAACGCCAGACCAAGACGGGCCGAAGGCTACACAGAAAGGCAGCATGAAAGACACAAACGGATTCTGCTGGCTAATAAGCAAAACCAGCCGCGTGCTCGCGCACACATGCACCAAGTGTCAGCACAGCGTTATGTTCTTGAACACGACTGAACCAACCCGCGCTTACTGCTGCGGAGTGTGGAAGGTTCCACCACAAGAGACATTTTTCTTCAAGCTCCCCATGGTGACATACAAAGAGAGCTACAGGATAGGGGTGCTGCAACATGCCGAAACGTCTTTGTAACTATCCTGACCTGATAGTTGAGAAGTCAGCCAGAAAGCTTTGGTATGAGGTGTTGCTGCTGGCCATGGCTGATTTACAACACCGTCGCCCGCGTTATAGAAAACGCGCGCAAAAATGGCTTCAGTCTTCAGATTCTGACTACTGCTTTTTAGTCATGGGATGCAATCCAGAGCAAGCCAGAGAACTGTTGTCAGACCGCATCGGCAGTACACAGCCAGATAGTCTCACGCCCATTACTTCAAGAGCTTGTTCAAGGCGGAAATTGTTATATCCGCTCGTTGCAACGTTGCATTCACATCCCTCTCATCCACATCAAGGAAATTCGGATTCCGAAATAGCCAGTCCGATGGCGTGTAGTGGTTAAACTCAGACGCTTCGGGGGGCAGCACCGTGAAGTACGCTTCGGCCTTCTTCAGGAGGCGCGTCGTGTGTGGGTCTGCCTCAATTAATTGTTGGGCAGTCATTTGTTGTGCTGCCGGGAGATTGAATGCCTGATTCAAGACCGAAGCATAGACTGCGGGGCTGAAAACGTCTTCAATGTCGGCTTCTTCGAATCCAAGAATTGTCGCGAAAGTTAGCAGTCTTTCGCCTTCCATCACTTTGTTCTGCCGTAGCGATTCGAGCTTCTTGCGGTCGCTTTTCGCATAGTCAGTCAGTGCCGCAATGTCCAACTTCTGACCGGAGAACAGAGCTACGAAAGGTTGAATTTTGTCAATTCCACCTGCCGGGCAGATTGTCCATCTACGGTCAAGGCCGACTTTCCCGCGACGAATAAGTGCGGATGACCATGCGTGGAGGTAAAGAATATCTCCCGGCCCTTCGACCAACAGTGTGTGCTTGCCCACGAACAGCGTTTGTGTAATCTCATAGCCGAGCGCGCCTTGCAGCGGGAACAAAGTATCTCGGTCTGTCACTAAGGTGTCGTCCCGAACCTTCGTGCCTTCAGATGTCCACTGCCCAGGTCGCGGTTGGAGTATTTTGTCTTCGACAATGCGCACTGATGGCAGATCGTCCGGCGGAACCATGAATGGTGAGTGGGTCGTATACACCACTTGATGCTTGGGCGCGAGCTTTTCGGAGAAATACCGCAATAAGTCGGCCTGCGCCTTCCCGTGCAAAGTCAAACCCGGTTCATCGAGCAACAGAATAAGATTTTCGCCTGTCTTCCGAACCTGCGCGAACTTCACCAAGAAAGAAAAGAACCAGATGAATCCCGCACTTCGCTCTGAAAATGGCAGAGTGAGTTTGTGTAGATTATTGCGCACTCGCGCTCGTGCTATGACTCCCTCATTGAACGGTTGAGGGTCATTCTGTTCTGCTTTAGTTACACGCACTTCAATTTCAAGATTGGGATTCTGCGTCCAGTATTCCAACAATTGATCTGTGATGCGGTTCGAAGCAGCTTCGCAGCGAGCGTTCAGCCCTTCGTAAGTCTTCGCAGTAGTTATTTCTTCGGTAGAAGTTCCTGCGTATTCGAGAAAATCCACAAAGACCCTTTCGCCTGATTCGAGTCGCGGCTGCTGCTGTCCCTGCTTGCGGGCGTTATACGTGTCAAGTCGAATCATCCCAACCATTCGGTCGTAATGGGACGAATACAAAAACTGCGGAAGGTTGCCCTTCAGCATCTGGATTACTAACCCACTAACGTTCTTGCCGGGGAAGCCGTTCAATTTGTCAAGCAGCCGCTGTTGTTTCTGCGTTGGCTCCTCAATGATTGCTAACGCTTTGCGCAATTCGTCAGAAGTATTTGCACTGGCGAGCGGTTGCCGCTCTTCCTCATCAAGTCTTTCCAGCGCAATCAAATTCCCCACGGCTTTCTTGTAGTCGATGGGTAAGTGCCACTGGGGTTCCGTGTCTGCGTAACGACGAAAGATGGTCACGGGTTGGTCGAGCAGGGAATCACCAATTATTTGCGTGATGGCGGTTTTCTCTTCGTCTGATAGCGTCCATTTTGTACTTACCACTGTTGCCTGACCTTCTCTGTGGCGTGCGGCATAGTCGGTCAACCATCGGCGCGGGTAATCCCGTTCCAAGTCGTAGCTAATGGGCGTCAATGGGTGCGGGTTCAATCCCGCCAACGCTTGAAGAATGGCGGTCTTGCCCGCTTCATTCTTACCGACAAGACAAAGCACCTGCCCGAGGTCAAATTCGATAGAGTCTTCAACGCTGCGAAAATTCGTGACGTGTATTGTTGTCAGTCGCATCTTCCCCGCCTTCTTCCCGCATAGCGCATCAAGCCTTGCTCTGTTCCTAATCTTCTAAGTGCGCGATGATACATCACTGCACATGAAGAGGAAAGGGACAACACCTTTTCACTTGGTGGTGATGTCACACCGGGCCGGGCATACATAGTTGGTGAGCAAAGGCCGGAACTGTTCGTGCCTAAATCAGCGGGCACCATCGTAACCAATGTGTCAGGCGGCACCAACAAGGTGACCAATCTTTCTGTGTCCTTCAACGGAGTTACTGACCATGACTCGTTCCGAAGGAGTTCTGCGCAGATCATGCGTGACCTTGGAAGAGCAGTAGGGTCAGCCCAACAACGCGGTTAAATTGAAACGGCCTTGTCGTGGTTGTCTACACGACAGTTTACCATCCCAGTTTTGGCAGGCATATAATCAGTCCCGCGAAAGGCAGGCACAAATGAAAACTCATTTTGGATTCGCGCTGCTGTTCCTTCTGGTACTGCTTGGGACGGGAAAGGGACAAGGGCAAACGGTGGCACCAAACCGTTTATTGCGAATTGCGGGGAATGGTGTCTGGTGGGATAGCCTGTCCAGCGATTCTAAGGAAAACTTTGTTGATGGGTACACTACCGCGATGGCGCGTGCTCACCACACGACGGATTCTGAATGTAAGAGCACCACTAATGACGCCAAACCCGGCAGTTCAGATTTCAACTCAACATTAACAGCAGCCGTGCACTTTTGCTTATTAGCAGAGTCTTTTAACTTCGACTTTGATAAGGCCAAACTTGAAGAGGGCATCGACAAATTCTACAAAGATTCCCGAAACACCCGCATTCCAATAGATTTCAGCATGGAATACGTGAAAGACCAGTTGAAAGGCAAAAGGCCGGTAAAGGACTTGGACGATGAACTGAGAGGCTGGCGCGAAACCCTCAACAAGTAGTCCCAGCTTGCTCACAGAAGGGTAGGTACAAGTGACGCGTACCTCGAAACGAGAACCCAAAGGTCCAGATTGGCCAGCAGCCCAGACTTTGCGAGTGCTCAAGCAGCAGCTTGAAAAGCTACAGAAATTCAAGGACCAGAACTGTTCAGCGATGGAAAAAGACGAAACCATCTGGCGTGAATTTACGTATGCGGTATTAGCACACGGATTTGGCGAAAGCAGTCGTAATACGGCCCATTTCAGCAGCGCTTTTTATGCTGGTGACCACAGCATGATGGGGGACTCTGACTATCAAGCGCAGCAGAACTACAACGAAAGGATTGCAGGGTTTGAAGCAGCCGTGCTCAGTTCGATTGCGGAACTAGAGGCGTCACTGCCTGAAGCTGAAGGTCGCGGTGCGTATGACGCGGGAGATGGGTACGCGTTTTACAAAGACCTGAAAGACATCGTTGCTAGGGCGAATGCCGACATCTTCATAGTGGACAACTACCTAAGCGCAGATTTTTTTGACCTTTACGTAGACCCTGTCCAACCGGGAATTGTGTTCCGCATTTTGACAAACGAAGTGAAAGGGAATCTTGCAGCGGTAGCGAAAATATACGCCAGCAGTCACAGCATAGAGCTACGTAGCGGCCCTGACGTGCATGACCGCCACATCTTTGTTGACAACCGCTGTTGGACAGTGGGCCAGTCCATAATACATGCGGCCAAGAAGAAACCAACCTACATGGTGGAACTGAGCGCGGGCTTGGTTTCAACGATGCGCCAAATCTATGAAGACCTTTGGGCGAAGGCCACTGTAGTGGTCAAGAGTTGAAACCAGTATTCTTGCACTGCACCCTCTTATCTGCGAACCGAAGAAGGGCCGCACGAAGCTGAGCAGTCCGGTGCAAAATGGTCATGAATGCCCGACCATCTAATACGTCGTAGGCTTCTCCGTGCTCTGCAATTTCCACAAGCATTTTGAATACAACAGCTTCAAGCTCATCAGTGACCTGTGCAAAGAATGAAATATCTTTCCGGTAGACCCACTATTTGGGTCCGGTGTCACTCAATCCAGTGTCTGCGGCGGCGGTGGCATCCTTGGCGGTGTCGGCGGTCTGCTGGGTGGCCTTGGAAAAATAGGCGGCGGCATCGGTAGCTTCTTTGGAAAAATCGGCGGCTTGTTTGGCGGCTTTTTAGCAGGTGGTGGTGATGTCACACCGAGCCGGGCATACATCGTTGGTGAGCAAAGGCCGGAACTGTTCGTACCTAAATCAGCGGGTACCATCGTGCCAAACGTAGCGGGCGGCGGTGGCACTAAGAACGTGAATCTAGGTGGCGTGCATTTTCACGGCGTCACTGATGCGGACAGCTTCCGAAAGTCCAGCGCACAAATCGCAAGAGATTTAGGCAGGGCAGTAGGGTCTGCTCAGAGACGCGGTTAAATTGAAATGCAA
>WNGO01005782.1_pt1 | contig 11453 bp, 8 predicted proteins | sample 5400511 | NCBI WGS metagenome assembly WNGO01 (sample SAMN13153380, study PRJNA577476) | soil metagenome | isolation source: 20 cm soil or saprolite under Garry oak tree replicate 2 | place: USA:California | collected 2016-06-15
ACGCCGCCCAGGTCGATGAATGCGCCGAAGTCGGTGATGTTCTTGACGATGCCTTTGCGGATCTGGCCGACCTGCAGCTCCTTCATCAGGACGTCGCGCTTGGTCTTGCGCTCCGCCTCGAGCAGCACGCGACGCGACACGACGATGTTGCGGCGGCGCTTATTGAGCTTGATGATCTTGAACTCGAAGCTCTGACCCAGCAGCTCGTCGATGTTGGGCACGCGCCGCAGCGCGATCTGACTGCCGGGGAGGAAGGCGTCCACGCCCATCAGGTCCACGACCACGCCACCCTTGATCTTCTTCACCAGGGTACCCGACACGGCCTCGTCCCGCTCGTGGGCCTCGCGGATGCGCTCCCACACCCGCATGAAGTCGGCCTTCTTCTTCGAGAGGACGACCGCGCCCTCCTGATCCTCCAGGTGCTCCAGGAAGACCTCGACCTCGTCTCCTTCCTTGAGCGAGTGCGCGTCCTTGAACTCGTCGATCGGCACGGCGCCCTCGGACTTGAAACCGACGTCGAGGATGACGGCGGCGTCCGTCACGCGCAGCACTTTCGATTTGACGATCTCGCCCTCTTCGATGTTCGAGAGGGTCCCCTCGTACATCTCCGTCATCTTCGCGATTTCGTCCGGCGAATACTCTTCGTGCAGATCGGAGCGGACGCGGAGTTGGGAGTGAGGCGTCGGGGAGGGAGGCGCTGCTTCTGACTGCTCGTCCTGGGTATCCACCAGCATGCCGTACACCGGTTCGGTTGTGAGTTTGGGGTTTCGGCTCCCCCGGGGCGACGCCCCGGGGTCAGCCGTGCACAGCCGGGGTAAGCTAGTGGGGGAAGCGCTGGCGCGCCAGCGCCACGACCCGGGCGACCTGCTCCTCCATAGAGAGCCGGGTGGTGTCGAGCAACACCGCGTCGGCGGCGGACCGGAGCGGCGCGACCCGGCGGGTCGAATCGGCGCGGTCACGCGCCCCGAGCGCCTCGCTCTCGCGCCTGAGCTCGGCCGGGTCGATGGGGTCGCCGCGCTGGGCCAGGCGGCGGCGGGCCCGCTCGTCCGGGGTCGCCGTGAGAAACACCTTGAGGGGCGCGTCCGGGAAGACCACGGTCCCGATGTCCCGCCCGTCCACGACCACGCCTTGGGGGTGCGTCTCGACGGCCTCGCGCTGCTGCACGTTCACCCAGTGGCGCACCTCCGGAATCGCCGCGATCTCGGAGACGCGCGCGGTGACCCGGGGTGAGCGGATGGCGCCTTCCACGTCCACCCCTGCCACCTCAGGGCGAAACACCGCGCCCACCAGGACCAGTCGCACCGGCAGGTCCTCGGCGAGCGCCACGAGTCGTGGAGCGCTCCACGACTGCCCTTTCCCCTTTCCCCCTTCCCCGGCCGTTTCCCCGAGGTTGTCAAGCGCCGCCAGCGTGATCGCCCGGTACAACGCGCCCGAGTCGAGATGCGCCCACCCGAGGCGCTGCGCCACCGCCGCCGCCGTCGAGGACTTTCCCGACGCGGCGGGGCCGTCGATGGCGATCACCCGGATGCTCACGCCTCCCGTCTCCCCTTTCCCGTCTCCCGAATGTTCCGCAAGTCCGCAAAGAACCGCGGATAGCTAATGGAGACGGACGCTCGTTCAGAGAGGCGCACGTCCGCCCCCGGTATTGTGCCGAGCACCGCGAACGCCATCGCGAGCCGGTGGTCGCGCGCCGTCTCGACCCGCCCGTGCGGCGGCCGGGTCGTCCCCTGCACGTGCAAGTCGTTGCCACGGGCTTGGGCGTCGACACCCACCGCGCGCAGGTTGGCGGCGATCAATTCGAGCCGGTTGCTCTCCTTCACGCGCAGCTCGCCCACTTCTCGGAACGTCGTCTCCCCGGCGGCGCGACTCGCCAGGACCGCGAGGATCGGCACCTCGTCGACCAGGGTCGGCACCTCGGCGGCGCTCACGTCGGTGCCGCGGAGCGCGGCGGGGGGACGAGCGATCAGATCGGCGACCGGCTCGCCCCCCTCGTCCCGCAGGTTGACGCGCTCCACGTGCGCGCCCATCCGCTCCAGCACGACCAGGAACCCGGTCCGGGTCGGGTTCACGCCGACGTGTTCCACCAGCAGCTCACCGCCCTCGGCCAGCACGGCGGCGACGACGAGAAACGCGGCCGACGATGCGTCGCCGGGGACGGAAAGTCGGAACGAGGGAAGGATGGAACGGGCGATAGGCTCGTACACGATGGCTCCATCGCGTTCGTGCAGCCCGAGGCCCAGGTGCACCAGCAGCCGCTCGGTGTGGTCGCGGGAGCGATAGGGCTCGCGGATCGTCACAGCCACGTTGCCCGTGAGTCCCGCGAGCAAGAGCGCGCTCTTCACCTGGGCGCTCGCCACGGGCGTCGTGTAGGTGAGGGGGTGCAGCCGTCCGCCGCGGATCGTGAGCGGCAGGGCGTCGCCGTGCGTGTCGTCGATGCGGGCGCCCATGGCGCGCAGCGGCTCGGTGACGCGCCGCATCGGCCGGCGGCGCAGCGATGCGTCGCCCGTCAGCGTGGCGGGGAACCGCTGACCCGCGAGAATGCCGAGCAGCAGCCGGGCGGTCGTCCCCGAATTTCCGCAATGAAGCCGGGAGGCGGGAGACGAGAGGCGTGAGCCCCGCACGGTGACGGTCCCGGCGCCGATGGCGGAGATATCCGCACCGAGCTGGCGCAGCACGCGCGCCGTGCTCTTCACGTCCTCGCCGGTGAGCAGCCCGGTGATTTCGCTGGTCCCGCGCGCCAGCGCGGCGAGCATCAGGGCGCGGTGGGAGATACTCTTGTCGCCGGGCGGCCGGACGGCGCCGCGCACCTTCACGCGTCGAGTCTCCGGCGCCACTCGGCGCCACGGCGCAGCCACGCAGTCAGCGCGGCAGCGTCACCCGCTTCCAGCGCCCGTTCGAGCTCCCCGAGCGGCTCCTCGAGGGAGCGGAGCGCCGGGAGCAGTTCGTCGCGGTTCATGAGGAAGATCTCGGTCCAGAGCGCCGGCTCCGAGGCGGCGAGGCGGGTGGCGTCACGCGCCCCGGGGCCGTAGGTCGCGCCGGGGGGCGTGGCGTGCGCGAGGTAGCGCGCCAGCAGCGACGCGACCGCCTGTGGGAGGTGGCTCGTGAGCGCGAGCTGCCGGTCGTGCCGCGCGGCGTCGATCAGCACCGCGTGGGTCTCGAGCACGTCTTCCCAGAAGTGCGCGATCTCCCGGGCGGCGCCGTCGCCGTCGCGCGTCGGCGTGACGTACACCACCGCGCCCTTGAACAGGTCGAGCCGCGCGGCAGCGAAGCCGTGGCCGTGCGTGCCCGCGATCGGGTGGCCCCCCGCGAAGCGGGGCCCGAGCCCCCGCGCCTCGGCGTGCGCCACGATGGCGCGCTTGACCGAGCCGACGTCCGTGATCACCGCGCCGGCGCCGACGTGCGACGCGAGCGTGTCCAGCAGCGCGAGGTTGGCGGCGGGCGGTGCGGCCAGCACGAGCAGCTCGACCGCGCGGGCCACATCGATCGCGCGGGGGGGCGCATCGTCGAGCGCGCCCTGTTGCACCGCCGCGACCCGCTCGGCGGGCTCGGGAGACCAGCCGAGGACGCGCTGGATTCCGGCGCGCTTCGCTTGCAGCGCGAGGGAACCGCCGATCGCGCCGAGGCCGATGATCCCGAGTTTGGTGGGGCGCACGGCGTGGAAAGTAGCCGTGAACGGCGGGGCAGTAAACGAGAATGCGGTCTGAGTCGTTGCCGTGTTCAGATTAGGCGATGCGCCCAGCGGTGGTGGCGGGCTGACCAAGGCCGTCGTTCCGAGGCTGAGACTCGCCGCCCAAGGCGTCCTCGTCGTTGTCCCGTCTATGGTTATGACCTCAGTCGCCGTACCGCTCAGGTTGTCGCCGGACCTGCCGAACGAGAACTCGGCTGCGTCAATCGAGACGAACGGGGTGATCGTAAAGGTCAGCGTCCCGCCTGTGACCTGGCCGTTCGACCAGAGCCGCTCCTGGTTGTAAGCCTGTGTTCCCCCGGCAGCGGCGACGCGGAATTCACCGCTCGCGGCGCCATCGCCCTGGGTCGTCACGATGAGTGTGACCGGCTGAATCGGGCCTGAGGGAGGCGTGACGGTGCCGTTCCAAATGCCCTGGAAATTTGAACTGGCCGGGTCTACCGCGCCAAACGGGCTGAAGTTCGAGGTCAAGCCGCCGAGGCCGCCCGGGCTCACCAGAGATGCGGCGTGCAGCTCCGCGGGCCGGACCAGCGCCAGCGCCTCCCGAGCTACGAACTTGGCAAACGGCTTCCAACCCGCCCGAGCATAGCGCAGCGCATCCCCGGGGATACTGCTCAGTCCTCCGGGCGGCGGCGGTGGAGCGCAGGTGATGAAACCCGGGAGCGTGGCCGGGCGAGCGAGAATCTCGATGGTCTCCCCGCCGGTGGCGCGATCTGGATGCGCCAACTGCAGCCGCGCCGCGACCGCGGGGTCTACCCCAACGTCGGACACGCAAATGCCGACCGTCAGCTGCGGCTGGAACTGGGGTACGTCGGGGAAGGTCGCGAAGTCATAGAACGGCGGAAACTGGTTGAGCGCAGTAGGGAGAGGATTTGTCTGGTTCACGGTCTGATGGATCGTGACGAGTAGCGGCTGGGTCACGGAACCCCCCGGAAAGCTGACCCCGGCCTGGTGATCACCGGTCGCGACCACTTGCTCGGTTTGCGAGGGCACAACCACTGCCGCGGCCCCTTGAGGGGTGAGGGCGGCGGGATCGATCGTGGGCGCCGTCACCCCCAGGCATTGGTACAGCAGGGTAACCAGCTCGGAAACTGCTGCGCTTGTGCTCGAAGCGATCGGGGGGGTCACCACCAGGAGCTTGCCGGGCACCGTCAAGTCCGCGAGGACCACCTTGATGAAAGCGAACGTCGCCGCGCGGGCGATCGCAGTCTTGCCCAGAGTCAGACTGCTTTGGATATCAATGAATACGCGCATAGCGACATTGCGCGCGCTTCCCAGGGGATACAGCGCCTTGATGAGTACCGCGACCCGCACTACGTCACAACGCGGGAAGCTCGACGTCGAATACGCCGGCGGCTGGGGCTGCGTGGGGAGCGGGCTGCGGTCGCTGGTGCAAGCGAGCGCAAACGCCGCCGCGGTAACCAGCAGTTTGGTCAGGAAGGGACGGCGCACGGGGCCTCCAGAGCTAGGGTTGGCAGCCTCCTATCACCCGTGCGGTGCGACCCCCTTCGACCCTCGCGCTCGCTAGTTCCCAGTCCCTGCCAGTTGCCGATAGCGAAGGTCGTTGCGTAAGTCACGAAACCACCACTGCGAGTCTTTCGCCAATTCCACCCGGCGCTCGGGGTTGGCCGCGACGTACCGCTTCAGCAACTGCAGCGCGTCATCCCGATCTCCCAGCAATGTCCGCACGAAGGCTTCTAAGTAGAGCAACTCCTGTGCCGGGTCTAACTTGGGGTTTCCGCGCGACCTGGCCAGAACTCGTCGCGCACTGTCGACAGACCTGTCACGCGCCAGGACAGCAGCCACGGCCATCTGCGCCTTGAGACTCCCGAACTCCCAGCGCTGCGGAGGCGTCAGCTCGCCCAGCTGACCGACCAATCGCCAGGCCTTCGCGACATCGGGGGCTTCGGCCTCGGACGTCATCAACCAGAGTTGGCATTCGACGAATCGGGGATCCTTCGGAAAGCGCTGCTGCCCGACGTCGCACCAGTGCACCGCGTCGACGAACTGCTCGAGGTCATACGACGCGAGAAACAGGCGCCACACGATCAGGTCCGCGGAGCTGTAGTAGGCGTCGGCTTCGTAGGCGCGCAAGGCGTCGAGCTTTCCTTGCACCTCGTCAGACTTGACGTTGTCGAGGTGGCTGAGGGCACTCCACGCACCGGCCAGTGAGGCATCAAGCGCGACGGCGCTGCGGAGGTCCTGCTCGGCGCTCTTGAGCAAATCGGCCGCCTCGCGCGGATCGGGAACCAAGTGCAGCAGCCACCGCCAATACCGCAGGCTGCCCCTCAGCTCCAGTGCCCGCGCGTTTTTCGGATTCGCTCCCAAGGCCCGTTCCACGTGCCCCAGCCCGGTGTCGATGCGGCGACTGGCCTCGGGCGCATCGCCGGCGAGACGGGACTGGCGGTAGGCGATGAACCCTCGTAACACGGTGGGCTCACCCCAAGCCCGGTCGGCGGCCTCGGCGGCGGCCGACAGCGAATCGGCGTGCCCAAACTCGCGCGTGGCGGCGACCATGTCGCTCTTCGCGAGCGAATCCGCAACCTTGCGCGCGCGCTCGGCCTGTTGCAGCAGCACCCACGCGGTCACATTCGCGGTGCCGCCCTTCTGTTCACGCAACCGGATCTCCTCCCCCAACCGGCCGCGTAACGCGCTTGCTACTTGCTGCGTAAGCGTGTCACGAATCTGCAGCAGGTTTCCTTTGGGCTGCTCAAACATTTGACGGCCGATATCGGCGCCGCTGGCGCCGTCTACCAGCCGCACGGTAACCCGTACACGATCCCCGACCTCCTCGACGCTCCCTTCCACCAGGCTGCCAACCTTAAAGGCACGGGCGATGCTGTCGCGCGAAGCTCCAGCATGGCGGTAGCGGGCTACACCGTTGCGAGAGATCACTTCGAGCGGCTTGACGGGTCCCAGCTCGTCGATCAGCGTTTCCGTCAAGCCATCGGCCAGATACGCGAGCGAGCTGTCCCGGCTCAAGTCGTCAAAGTACAGCACCGCAATCCGCCGGGGATCGAGCCCGCCCCCAGGTCCGGCCGCCGGCCGGGCGTTGCGCGACCAGACCGCGCGCGTGCCCCAAGCCGCCGCCACGATCACCGCTGCGACGACGCCGAGGGCGACCGCCGGCTCCATTCCGAGCCAGCGCCGCGGAGCAGCGACGGGCCGCGTCAGCCGCCGCATCGGCCCGGTAGCAGCCGACGGCTTCTGCAACGCCTCGGCGAATAGCGCCGTCGTGGGGAACCGATCTGCCGGCGTTTTGGCCAAGGCCCGCAGGATCGCGTCCTCGACCGCGTCCGGGATCGTCGTGCGCACGATCGACGGCGGCGACACCAGGTCGAGCGAGTGGCGTGCCATGATCGCTTGGGCCGTGGGCCCGGAGAAGGGCGGTGCCCCGACGAGCATCTCATACGTCACGCACGCCAAGCTGTACTGGTCGCTGCGCCCGTCGATCTCGCCGCTCCCCGTGGCCTGCTCAGGGCTCATATAGATCGGGGTCCCGATGACCGTGCCGGTCTGCGTGAGGTGCCGTTCTTCTCCGGCTACGCTGATCGCGCGCGCGATACCAAAGTCGGCGACGATCGCGGTGCCGCCCTCCAGCAGGATGTTTTCGGGCTTAATGTCGCGGTGTACGACGCCGTGGCTGTGCGCATAGGCGAGCGCGTTCGCCACTTCGCTCGTGATCCGCACCGCCTCGTCAAGCGACAGCTGCTTTTCCCGCTCCAGCCGGTCGCGCAGCGACTCGCCCTCCACGTACGGCATGACGTAATAAAGGAGGCGGTTGACGGTACCGGAGTCGTACAGGGGCAGGATATGAGGGTGCTGCAGCCGGGCGGCGATGGCAATCTCGCGGAGGAAGCGATCGCTTCCGAGCGCGGCCGCCAGCTCGGAGTGCAGGACTTTGATCGCGACCGGCCGGTGGTGTTTCAGGTCCTCGGCGAGGAAGACCGTGGCCATCCCACCCCGGCCCAGCTCCCGCTGGACGGCGTAGTGCTCGACGAGCGCGTCACGCAGAGTTTCGAGAAGATCAGCCACTGGGCCGCCGCACGTTTGACGAAGTCGCAGCCTAGCATACCGTGCGGTGCACCCCCCCGCTAGATGGCTGCCCAGCTCCCTGCGCTCTTGTCCCGCGTGGCCAAACCCCTACTAATAGAAGCTCGTATGAGTCAGCCCGTCTCGGCTCGGCCCGAGCACCCGCGCCGCGCGCCCAGCATCACGCGCGTGTTCACCGTGGCGTTTCTCGCGATCGCCGTCGCCGTGCTCGCGGACCGGTACGTCACGTGGCAGAGCGCCCGCCGCACCCAGGCCGACATGGTCGACCTGACCCATCGCCTGGAACAGCTCGAGCGGCTGCACCCGTCGCCCGGCCTCGAAACGCAGCTCCAGGACCTCCGCGAGCTCGCCGCCGACGTGGGCGACAACGCCATCCAATCCGCGATCCAGACGACGGTCATCATGGCGATCGTGCTCGTCGCGCTCGCCGTCGGCTTGTGGTACAACCGGCGCCGGCTGGCGGGGCCGTTCGGGCGCATCGTGCTGGCGCTCGAGCGCGTCGCAACGGGGAGCCACGCCGCGCGGCTGGACGAGAGCCAACCCGAAGAGTTCGGGATGATCGCGCGCAGCGTGAATCAAATGGCGGCGTCGCTGGCCTGGCGCGAGCGGATGCAGGAGCACATTGCGCGACTGCTCACCGCGCTCAATGCGCCGGCCGGCGGCGGAGCGAGTGGGGGCGCCGCCGTGGCGGGCTTCGGTCCGACTCTGGAGGTGCTCGCGGCGGCCACCGGTGCGCCAGGGCTCGCCCTGTACCAGCCGAACTACGATACCAATGAATGGGCGGCGACCGCCGTACGACGCGCCACGGCCCATACGCTGTCGCGCGACGTGGTGCGGCAGCTGGTGGGCGAAGCCGCAACGGTGATTCACTATGCCGGTGCGGCCGCGGAGCCGGTGCGCGCGCAGCTGCGCCTGACGGCCGGGGACGCCGCGCACGACGGAAGCGCCGTCGCCCTGGTGCCGTTGCGCTCCCGCGACCGCCTGGTAGGGCTGCTCGTGGTGCTGCTCGCGGGCGATCTGGCGGCGGACGCGCGCACGGTGCTCGAGCACGCCGCCCCCAACCTGGCGATCGCGTGCGAGCGCGAATCGGCGCACCAGCACACGCGGCGGCTGGCGGTCGAAGTGCGTCAGGCCGCGCAGCGCCTCGAGTCCCAGAACGCCGCGCTCACCACGTTGAACGCCAAGCTCGAGGAGCAGCATCGCGAGGTCTCCCGGCTCAACGTGGAGCTGGATCAGGCGGGCAAGCTCAAGGATCAGTTCCTCGCCAACGTTTCGCACGAGCTCCGCACCCCGTTGAACAGCGTGATCGGATTCAGCGAGCTGCTGTTGACCGGTCAGGTCGAGGGCGCCGCGCTGAGCGACACGCAGCGCGACTACCTCGAGACGATCTCGCGCAACGGCCGGCACCTGCTGCAGCTCATCAACGAGCTGCTCGATCTGTCGAAGATCGCCGCCGGCCGCATGGATCTCCGCCTCGAGCCGGTACCGCTCGACGCGCTGCTGCGCGAAGCAGTGGACAGCGTGCGCGCGCAGCTCGAGGCGCGGCGCCACCGACTCGCCCTCGAGCCGGCGCCCGAGCCCGTGAGCGTCAGGGCCGACCGGGGCCGGGTGCTCCAGATCCTGCTCAACCTGCTGTCGAACGCCATCAAGTTCACGCCCGATGGCGGCCACGTGATGCTGACCGCCCGGCTCGAGGACGGCGGGCGCCACGTCCGCGTCGCCGTGCGCGACACCGGGATCGGCATCGCGCCCGAGGACCGGGCGAAGTTGTTTCAGGAATTCGTGCAGCTCGACGCCGCGCCGAGCCGTCGCTACGAAGGAACCGGGCTCGGGCTCGCGCTCTCCAAACGGCTCGTCGAGCTGCACGGCGGCGCCATCGGCGTGGACAGCGCGCTCGGCCAGGGTAGTACGTTCTGGTTCACGCTGCCGCGGGCCGATCCTGGAGGAGCCTGATGGCGACGATCGTCGTGGTCGAGGACCAGCCCGACAACTTGAAGCTGATCACGGCCCTGCTGGCGCTGAAGGGGCACCGTGTGGTGGGTCTGCACTCGGGCGACCGGCTCGTCGCTACGCTGCTCGCGGAGCAGCCCGCCCCGGCGCTCGTGCTGCTCGACATCCAGCTGCCCGGCCGGGACGGGTTCGGCGTGCTGGTCGACGTGCAAAAGATCGAGGGCGACCACCCCTGGAAGGTGGTCGCCCTCACCGCGCATGCCATGCCGGGCGACCGCGAACGGGCGCTCGCCGCGGGCTTCGACGGCTACATCACGAAACCGGTTGACGTCCGCACGTTTGCGGCAGAAGTGGCACGCTACCTCAGCTCGTCTTCCGCAGGGTGATGCCGCCGTTCACGGTGGTGATGCGCACCTTCCGCCCGCCGGCGCCGAGCGTGCCCTGCAGGTGTTTCGCCACCTTCCCGGTTACGACGAGCGGATAGTCGGTCTCGATCGAGCCGTTCACCGTGCTCGCGTCCACCTCCGCGTCGAGTCGCGCGGGCAGCTCGGCGGTTGCGCTCCCGTTCACGGTCGAGAGCGCCACCTCACCGGTGTCGCCAAAGGCGCGCATCCGCGCACGGACGCTCCCGTTCACCGACGTGGCCCGCACGGGCCCGGCCGCCGTTTCCGCGTCGACCTCGCCGTTGATCGAGGCGACCACGAGCGGCCCGGTCGCGTTGGCCACGTGCACGGCACCGTTCACGGTGCTCGCACCCAGGCCCACCCGCTTGGGCAGACGCACGGTGAAATCGACCGCGACGTCGTTGTGCCGCGGCGACGACGCCCTGTAGTCCTCCCCCGGGCCGCAGCGTCCGCCCCCGCGGGCCCAAACGGCGCAAATCGCGATGCCGTCGGCGGCCTTCACGGTCTCGATATGGACGCTGTTGGCGTCGGATCGGTGGTGTGTCTTCACCGCGACGACCTCCAACGAATCGCCCCTCGCCGCTTCGACCTTCACGGAGCCGATAGTGTTACGGATCCACACCCAGTGCTGCGGCGCGATCTTCGCGCGATACTGCCAGGTGTCCGCGGTGTCGCGCGGCCCCGCGTAGGCGTCCGGGTCGAACTCGAAATGGCTCGGGAGATTCTTCAGCTCCTTCAACCCCCGCAGGCCTTGCAGGGCGACGGGAAGGTTTTCGGCGAGGCCCTGGCGGGCCCGCGTGACGACGTAGCGTATGCACAAGCCGATCGCGATCACGCCGCAAAACAGCACGGCGCCGCGGATGATCTCCTTACGCCATGTGTGCCAGAACGAGTTCATGCGAGATCCCCTCCCCGGGCAGGGCCCGCCACCATACTGGCACGTCGTACGCGAATTCGCGAGGTGTTGTTTCGGGAGCGGCGCGGGGGGGGGAAACAACACACCCGGGAGGCTGGGCCCCCCGGGTGGAATCCCAGGCACGGCGTCGCTATACGCGGCTGGCTCGGAAACACCGCACGGCGGGGCGGTCGAATTGCAGTCGCCGCGCGGTCGCGCTCGGCGGGGCGTCGCCCCGCGCCTCAATCGTGATCGGATCGAGCACGCCGCCGTACCACACCGTGTCCGGCCCGTGCCGGGCGTTGCGCGCCGGTGTCGGCCTCACCGCGGCGTCCCGTGTCGTCCCGACCGAAGAGACGGCGACTTGGGCCGCGTACCCCGAGCCGAGGGTGAGCATCATGCCCAGCAACAGCGCGTATGCCTTCATGGTCGAACCTCCCGACGGCCGCTTGCACGGTGAGTGCGG
>WNGO01002618.1_pt1 | contig 11452 bp, 10 predicted proteins | sample 5400511 | NCBI WGS metagenome assembly WNGO01 (sample SAMN13153380, study PRJNA577476) | soil metagenome | isolation source: 20 cm soil or saprolite under Garry oak tree replicate 2 | place: USA:California | collected 2016-06-15
CATTTCGCATACCAGAGGGCGTTGCTAGGCACCTTTCATGATGCGGCGGCATATTTCGAGCAGACATGCTGCTCAAACTTGAATTGAGCCATCAAAAGATACTTTTTGGTTGTCTCTTCCGGGGTTTGCGGGGAATAAATCCAGTTGCACTCAGCACAGCCGTAGAGCAGCACCACTGGACCCGTCTCGGGTGATGCAGTCATGTGCCGCACGTCTCAATGCTAGGCTCACGAAACAATCTGTCAACTGTGAATTGCTGTGCATAATTGCTCTTTCCACGTCACTACCAGAGTCCAAGCGGTCCTGTCTCGAATTCCCTTCCCCTGAAACTCTTCCAACTCAACGATAGCAACGCCATTTTTATCGATCACAATTGTGACGGTTCTCATGCGAGAACTTCCCACTCCCGTACAGGCAATTTCGCAAGCCGTTCTTTCATGCGTTGTGATGCCCAATCGATTTGACCCTGACTGCGGAGTCTGGCGTCACGACCGCCGACCAATCGTCTGCGGTGTTGGTTAGAATCCTCTAAAAAAAACTTGGGACTAAAGTTGGGACGAACTTAAGACGTATTTTGTGCCACAAATCAGGGGTAAGTTGCACCAAATCAACGAAAGTTTGAATGGCTCATAACCCAACGATCGTTGGTCATCCGTAGCTTTTCCGCTTCACCACCCGATGCTACCAGCCCAAGATCCCAGCCCAAGACAGGCGCGCCTCTCGCGAACTTTGAAGGACTTACGCAGCCACCTAAGACCTGTTAAGTCGTTGCAAATACTTGTTAACGCCCTGAAAAGGCTGGCGTCGGCGGTTCAACTCCGTCCCTGGCCACCATCATTCTAAAGAACTTAGCGGAGTCGCGTCTTGCCCTCCCAGTCCGCTCTCAGTCCGCTATTTTTCGGCGAGATCCGGTTCGCTTCCTGGCTACGATGATGGTGAAGCACTTAAACTCGAATTGCCTCTCGCTCAGTCCGCTTTCAGTCCGCTACTGTCTGCGGCGTGGCTGAAAATCGCAGTCGGCATTTGCCCCTGCCGCAGCCAGCGATCGTCGCTGACACTGTGGGTATAAACACTGCAGGGTCAACCTCTGAGTAGTGAAGAGGCCTCTGCCTTGTCGCGACAGAGGCCTCGGCACCTAAATCAGGCGAGGGTTCAGGCGTTCAATGGTTTAAATCGTCGGCCTGTGCGAAGGAAGGTTTGGACGGGTTCGATTGCCCGAAATGAATTCGGTGGACTCCCAAGAATTTCCACGATCCAAGGTGGCTCAAAATACACAGCCAACTAGTCCGGCAGCCGCTAGGAAGGAGGCGAGCAGCCGAAGATGGCGCGGTAAATCGGTCTCGCGCCCCATTTGCGGTTTCCTTCCGCCGGGTATTCCGGTCCGGCGGCATTGAGTTTCTCCGGATATTGCGGGAATACCGGCACGGGAAGAGTGAGACCCTTCGGCTCGGCTGCGCGCGGCTTTTGGCCATTTGAATCCTGAAGCAGATTGTGAATGCTTACGTCGATGCGAAACTTAGTCGCAGCAGTGGCCATTGTCGGGATTCCTCCTGGATGGCGTGCATTATTTGCGCTTAAAACCAACTCGAACAAAACCTTTCTCACAGCGAGACCTTGCTTTAACGACCTTGGTAGGCGCGATACGTTCCGTGCCATGTCGCAGGGTTTCGATCTGCCAATCGCTCCTCTGCAGTCACAATCGTCATGCGCTGCAGAGAGTAGGGGAGCTCTCTGCCGCAATCCAGGCAGCAGACGTATGCGAGTCCAACTCGATCACGGTGCGGCCATGTCGTGTGCGGATGAACGCAATCAAACAAATAAGCAAGAAGCCATCTCAACCAGCTCATAGTTCTGCTCCCAGGCCGGCGCGGACTGCTCCGCACCATGACTTGCATGAGTGCCGTCTTCTAACCGGAATGAGGCCAACTGAAGATAGGCTCGCCGCAATTGCGCACGATATTGCTTTTCGGTCAGCCGCACCTTCGCGGCAGCGTCGCGAATCTTGAATCCCAGCAAGTGATGCAGAACGAAGGCTATGCGGGGTGCCGAATCGAGCAGAAGGATGGGGCTGCCGTCCAAATCCTCAAGCGATTGGAATGCTTTTGAGTTGATGGCGGCGGAACGTCCGTAGAGCAACGCGTCATAGGCCGATGACTCACCATCCCAGCGTGCTCCGGATTCATACAGTACGTCTTCCAGCGCGAGCTGCACCGTTCGTTCAAGGAGATCGGAATTAGCGGTGTTTTCCTGCAGTGATCCATCGATGGCTCTCGCCACCGCCGAGAAAGCCTTGCCCGGATCGAGCGTCAACAGATAGGCGGAGTAAGTAAGCCGATCGAGTTCAGCCTGAAGGTTCGCGTCTGACTGGCTAATTTCTGGAGTCATTGCCTTGTACCTCCAACTCTTAGGCGAGGGGCAACCGAGATGCCAAAGTGGAGTTAAGGGCCGGTGGACCCCTAATTGGCTGCAAATACAGGGCGCTTGCATCGATACGGAAGTGCCCTGGTGTCGAAAGGGTTGAAAGTGTCAAACGACACTGTCGAAGCCTCGGGCAAAATGCTAGGGATGGTATCGTCCAAGAACGGACGCCAGCTATGCCGTGACAACTGGTTCGACGGAAAGGAAGCCAGTTCGGATTCGCGGCGTTGGAATCGTCACCGGCTCGCGACCGTTCCTGACTCGCCGCTGCTCTTTAAGTCGTCAAGCTTTCTTTGTTGTTGCGGAGTGAGAAGTTTATAGATTTCAGACTGCATACGCGCGTTGGCCACGATGAATTTCGCCAACAAAGCCGCTTGCGCGTCGGCTAGAGTCTTGATGTCCCTCTTGTTGCTGTGCTGAACGTCGAGAGCCAACAGCTTTTGCCTCACGCTTCGCAGCTGCTCGAACAAGGGTTCCATGTTATGGCGTTCGCGGCCCATCACTTGCTGGATCGCTTCCTTCTGTGATTGTGTCAAGCCTAGGTGTTCGGCCACTCCCTCAGTGAGCTCGAAGGACGAGAACGGCAGCTCTACCAGGACGATCTGGTTGTCGTCAGTCGGAGAAGCCTCGCTTTTATCATCAGGCGCAGCAACTTTGGGCTGATCCTGTTTATCCATCTCGCGCCATGCACTAAGCAGCTGGAATTGCATCTTGGCAATGAGGTACTGCTCGGCGGTTGAGGTCTTGCCTTCCTCGCTGCTCATTTTTCCTTCCTGGACAGCTTCAGTGATCCCTGCAAGGTTTGCTGTGAAGTTCTGCGTAATGACCACCATTACCGTCTGATACTCCTGTAACACTTCTTCCGGTCCGAGGGAGCCGGGGCCAGCTGGCACATTTGTGGGGCCCGGGTCCGGGAGGAGCGAATCGGCAGCGGCCGGAGCATTACTCGGAGCACTATCATCTCCTGATTTGGCCTGCGCCGAGGCAAGGATTGGAATGACGGTCATGAGGATGATTATGAGAATTGATTTCGCTTTCATGTTCTTACTCCTTGGGCTGACTTGTTCTTCCGCTTTGACTACGCAATTCAAATGAAATTGGGTAATGATCAGAACCTCTGACGGACCTGTGAACCTTGCCGCCGTCCGCCTGCGCCGGACCACGTACAAAAGCCCAGTCGATGTAGCGACCGGCTTCGAGCAGATGGCGTGCGGGAGTGGTAGGCACGCGAGAACTTGGCACAACATCGCGGAATCCGGCACGTGCCAGTAAGTCTGCTATGGCAGGCTTGGAAGCATTGAGGTTAAGGTCGCCTGCGACGACAATCGGCTGAGTCGAATCGCAACCGCCAGCATCCTGTAAGAGCTCGTTCAACTGTGCAAGGCGCAGCTCATCATTCGAGCGACTCTCGAGGTGAAGGTTGTAGCAGATGATTGAGACGCTTTGGATACTGATCTCGGCAGACAGAGCGATTCTGCCCCCAAGTCTTTCCTGAAAGGTTTGCAGTTTGGGCTTGTACCAGCGAGGCTTCCAAAAGTCGGATTGCTGCTGAAAATGAATAATGCGCGGCCTCGATATCTTCCATGGCGATAGCGTGGCTTGGCCATGGAATGCAGGGTTGCTTTTGGAACCCTGGGTCAGCTCCACAAATTCGCGGCCGAAGACATAGTTCAACCGCAGCTTTCGGGCGATTTCCTGGGCAACATTCAGATGATGGGTCCGCCGCGCATTAACGTCGACTTCCTGAAGAATAAAAACATCCGCGTTAGTATCGCCAAGAAAATCGATGATTGCCCGAAGTTGTAGGCCACGGTCGATGTTCCAATCGATGATTCGAATGGAACTGCGCGGCCAGGAAAGCCACCGGGGAGGCGCGAAGCTCTCGGCAATGATTTCGCTCGTTGGCACGTTCAAATTACCGCTGTTGCAAGTTGCGGGAACACACTCTGCTGGGCGAACATCAGGTCGACTGGATCATCGATTTCAGCCCAGGGCAACCCATCAGTGCTCGTATAGCCGACAGAAACTCCTTCGCTCGCGAGTTCCTGCACGGCGACATTGAAGAACTCGTTCACGCGGCCGGCCGCGATCACATCTTCCATCTTTCGGAAAAATCTGGTTTGTATGGACTTGGAAAAAACCGTAATGCCAATATAAGTACCGCTGAACTCTTCCCGTGAGATGTTCTTGCTCATCCTTATTACCTGGTCGTCGGCGACGATGACTTTCATCGTCTCATCTCGCCACAAAGGGTCCACGATCATCGAGATCGGCGCGTGTGGGCGTACGGCGAGGCCAAGGATTTCAGGATTGAAGATGACGTCGGCATTAAGAACAATGAAGCTGTCACCGCGCAGCCAATCAAGGGCGAGCCAGAGCGAATAAATGTTATTCGTGATAGCGAATCCTGGATTGTCGATAAAGTGAATCCTTTGGGTGAGAAGTCTTCTGGCATTTACATGCGCAATGATTTGCTCCTTCTCGTATCCGACAACAATCGCGACTTCGTTGATTCCAACTATCGATAAAGCGTCGAGTTGATGATCCAGAATCGCACTGTTATCGACTTCGATCAGGCACTTGGGGCGTTTCCCATGGACGGAGCGAATCCGCGTACCCCTGCCTGCGGCCAAAATCACCGCTTTCATAGAGCCTCCTTGAACTTGCTTACTGTCGGTTTCACGTCGGTCTGAGACCGAGTGAAGAATCTACGGTTGAAATAGAGCGTCAAAATCCAGGTGAGCTGGGCTCCAACGGTTGCGAGTAAGAATATGAGGGGCAGGAGCCCAAGAATAGTGAAGAGGACGATGTAGTGGATTAATATCCCTCTTCTTTGGAAACCCTGAACCTGGCGGACGACGCGGGAAATCCAGTTCCCTGAGTCTTTCTCGAGCAACCGGTAGAAATTTCCAAGATATTCATTTGGCCGGTCAGGCGTGGTAGCGCGTTTGCGCTGCAACGTGGTAGTAATCAATGCAAGACTGGCACCTATGAGAAGCGCAACACCCATGAAGATTGCGGCCCGGCCGTAATGCCGATACATGCCGACGGTGATGCCCGTGAAGAGCAGCAAATAGCTAAGGCCGTCGGCAAAGCCTTCGAGATAAGTCCCACGTGGTGACTCCGCGAACTTGAGCCGGGCCAGCATGCCGTCCATTTCATCGAAGAGTCCAGCGACATAGAAAAGCACGGCCCCCAGCACCGACCACCAGTACGCTCCATGCGCAAAAGCGACGGCCGAAACAAGGGAGACAACAATTCCACCAAACGTGACGGCATTCGGAGGCACCGCAGTGTGCGAGAGCATTCTTACGAATGGGCGACAGAGACGGCGATTCAAAGATGTGTGAATGCCATCGAGTACCTTGCCCGAGCGAGCAACCAGAAACCGTTCAGCACTCGTGGCGCTCTCTGGCGAGGTGACCGCGACGCCCTCAGGGTGGAGGAGGGCAGAAGAGAAATCGTCGCGGGTCACCTCATAGAACGTCGTGCAGGCGGGTTCTGCCCAGTTGACGGAGTGGAACTGCGCAACGGGCAGGTGCGCGAGGAGTTGCTTGGTCGTAACCCAGTTCCACGGCACCCAGAGGAATTTCTGTTGGAGATGAGGTTTTAGCGCCCGCCATCCTGACGAAGCGAATGGATTGAAATCTGCCAATTGAACGACGCTGATATGAATCCCAAACTGAGCAGTGCTCCCCACCAGTTGCTGCATGATCTGCTCGCTTAATGCGGCCGGACAGGTCAAGAGAATGTCGTTTGCTCCAGCGCGGGCCGCCGTGAGCACCGTTCTGATGATAAGCGGAACACCCGCAATCGGCCGCAGCAGCAGTTCCGCTGCTCTTTCTTTGCGCACGAGGGCAAACATTTCTGGAATGGCTATCACTGCCTGCACTCGACAATCTCCTCCAGGATGGTTCCAGTCGCGCCAGTTGAGGCCGTTTCTGCACCACCTGCTACACGAGAATTCCAAACAAACCAAAGGATGCCGATCAGCGCCCACAGCAGATCGCGCACACGTCGAGTCAGCGCGAGTGACAGGCCGAGCAGTGGCGAAAAACCAGTCAGAGCGAATGCAGAAATGGCTCCGCCCTCGTCGGACCCGACCCGCGCGGGAATCCAGCCACTCACCAGCTTCAACGCACGCGTAACTCCGTCAATGGCAACGATGGTGAAAAAGTGGATGGGCAGACCGAGGGACCACAAAACCACAACGACTTCGGAAGCGATCAGTACCTGGCAGACCAGGTCGATCCAGAACATGCGACCGACGAGTGCAAGGTGATGAAGCCGATAGTTTCGAATGGACGCTTCCAATTTCTCGGCGCGTGCAAGCCAGGAAGGGGCATGATTGCCAAGGGCACGTACCAAACCGGAAAGGATTGGATTGCGACGCACGATTACAAAGACCATACCCGCAAGTGACAGAAGGACTGGGATTGCGTGGTGGCGTGCGCCATGCACTGCTACGAAGGGAAGACTGACTATCCCCAAGATTGCAAGCAGCGCCGAAGTAAACCAGTACACTCCGTCGTCGAGAAAAGTGGCAGTAATCGTTGGCTCAGTTGGAGTGCCAAGGAGCTTAATTTTCATCGGCTCAGAAATGACGGGACCCAGGACGGTGAGGTATCCCATGGACTGGGAGGCAAGCCGCACTCCCATCAACTTCGTCGTGTCGACCGATACGTGTTCGCCCTCGAGCGACGCCGACCAGGTGATGCTCTGGAGAAACAGCCGGAGAACGCTCAGGGCCAGGACAATCGGCAAAGCAACGCGCATTGCCTTCAGTTGTACAAGCATGGCTGACAGGCCAACGTGAGCAATCACCCAGGCGAACATCACTAGTGAAATGGCGGCCGCAATGAGGTGGCCCTTCTTCATCGGACTAACCTCCCTTGATCATTGGCTTGCGCCATGCGATCGGCAGGAGGATTCAGGGCGTAGTCGGAGTTGTCGATCGTTAATTGCGATTCGCCAAAAATCCGGATTCCACTGGTGGTACGGGTGGAAGATGCGAACCAGAATTGACCTACTTTCTGATACGTGTGAACAAAGTGAACGCTGCGCACCCAGAAGGAGGGATTCTTCGCCGGCTGGCCTTCGATCCGAACGATGGAATAGTCGTTCGCATTTACCCAAATCTTGCCGTCGATTAGGTACTTGTTGGCCGTTTTCGGCGTGACCGATAGCACGTACGCCGGTCCAGTCTCGAGAATCTCCTGTCCCACCATCTGAAACTGGTAGTTGTCGGGAATAAGGCGCGTGCTGGTTCGAGTTCCCTGGCGGGAAGCCTCAGTTTCTTCACTCAGGAGCTTGTGGAAGACGTGTTTGCGAATCGAGCCTGAGCCCTCTTCGGAAACAATCGTGAACTTTTTGGCGCCCGAGCTATCGCATGAGACACGCACAAGCATTTCGGCATGCCGCTTCTTGTTCACGGCGGCGTAATGGCGAACGGCGGTGTATCCCGTTTGTTCAGATTGCTGTTGCGCATCGAACTGCATCATCTTCGCAACCACTTCCTCGGCGGATGGAAGTGGATCGCTGGTTTGTGCGGATGAAATCGTAACGACGCAAAGCGCGATTGCCAGAGTGGAAAGAACATTCTTGATGGTCGATTTCATAATCAGAACTCCAGCACGAATTTGCCGTGGAAACTCCGGCTCAGACCGTTGAAGAACTCGCCGAACCGATTGCTATCTAGATCGTTCTGCACATCGCGGTAATTGGGGTGATTGAAAACGTTGAACACTCCGAACCCGATCTTCGCGTGCTTCTCTTTGATGGGCAGCCGGATTTCGCGCCAGACTTGCAGATCCGTTGAAACGAATCGCGGGGACCGCAATTCATTTCTTGGTCCAACAAATTCGCGGTACTGATCGATTGTTGAATACGGAAAGCCGGTGTGGGTATCGAGCACGGGCGCGAAGGTTAATTTCCACGGAGCGGCGATCTCTCCCCAGACCAAAAGTCGATTTGGGGCGTCAAAGTTCAGCCGGCCACGCTGATTCGGCTGAATCACTGCCTGCGGATCATTCCCAAAGAATTGGTTGAAATCGTTCAGGTCACCGTAGGCGCGCGAGCGTACGTACGACGCATTCAGTGTGCTGCGGCGGATGCGATATCGCCCCGTGACTTGAAACTCCTTGTAGAAATCACTGCCCAAGTCCGATAACCCAAGGATGCCCGTTGCTCCTGACGCCACAGGATTCAGGTAGAAGTCGCGTACCGTGTTGCGCTGCTGATACGCCACCCTGATCAGAAAGTCGCTCGTTACCTGACGATCCACTTCGACGTTCCATACTTCACTGCGTGGATTGCGCAACCCATCGGAGATGACATTGGCGTACGCGGTCGAACTGATAACTCCGCCTGCTGGGTTCAGCTCACTGACTGTGCGATTCGGCAAATCAGGAAACGCCGGGATGTTGAGAGGAACGCGATCATAGAAAAATCCGGCTCCGCCCTTTAACAAGGTCTTGCCATCACCGGTCAGCGCGAGGATGAAGCCGGCGCGAGGAGCTGTATTTACCGAATCGGTGACAGAGTCACGATCAAAACGAAGACCCAAGTCGAGCGTCAAGCGATTTGAAATGGTCCACTTGTCGCCTACGAACCAGCCAATCTCGTTTTGGTCGACGGAAAATGCCGACATCGGGCCGAATTGGATTTGTTCTAACGCGTACCCAGTGACGCCAATGATCTGCGCGGGAAGAAACTGCTGGCGGCCGTCATACGAGCTGTGAGAATAATCTGTTCCCGCATCCAATTCGTGCGAGCCCAAAAAATGATGCGGATGCGAACGGTACAGTTCTTCCCATTCTGTGCGTGCTGTCTGGCGGTCTTGACGGTTGAAAAACCCACCTTTGGTGGTTTCGACGAGAAGTTGGTAAGGCGCATCACTATTAGGCACCAGGTCGGCGTCGAACCTTCTGAAGCTCACTTGCGACGTCAGGAGATCGCCAGAGTCAGTTGCGTATCGGTGCTGCAGAGCTGCCTGATATCCACGCTCGTTTAAGTCCGGGGTGCTGGGTTGTGGCGTAAACGTGTTCAAGCCGTAGTAGTCAATGTGTTGTGGAAAGATCGCGAACGATGCCGTTGCTGTTTGCTTTGGGCTGATGTTGAGGTCAAATTGCGTATAGGAGTTGAAATCTTCGGAACGGTTATAACTTTGGAGCGGCGGCAAGCTGTCCACCGGATCTCGCTCATAGCGGTACTCGGCGGATTCGGTGAAAGCTAAGCGGTCCTTCACAAGCGGGCCGGAAACGGTTATCCGCGGCGTAAACGCAGCAAGGCCCATGATCGACCCGTCGACTCTTCGCAGCCGCGGCAACAGGTTCTGCGCTGACATTCGAAACTTGTTGAAGTCTCCAGATCGCGTTTCAACGTCTGAAACTGCGCCGGTGAATTTGCCGTATTCGGGGTCGTAAGGAGTAGAGAGCACCTTTACTGACGAGACGACGTCAATCGGAATGTTGATCGCTGTTGTACCTGTGGCTGGGTCGGTCACGTCTGCGCTGTTTACAAGCGAGCCATTCTGAGACGCTCGCGCCCCCTTCATATTGATCTGGCCGTTCGGGCCGCGTACTACACCTGGAATCAGCGGCAGCAGGCTTTGGAAATGCTCATCGATGTTGGGCATGTTTCGGATTGCGGATTCGCCGATGGTGTTGGTCCCAGAGGGTTCACTTTTTGTGTCCACCGAACTCGCACTGGCAATTACAGTCGTCGATTCAGCGACCGCTTCGAGTTTCATCTCCAACTGCACTTGCGACACAGCTCCTGCTGTAACCACCACGCCTTGCATTGCGGCCATTCCCGGGGTGTTTGCGGTGATTGTGTAAGAACCGGCAGGAACTGTGCTGAGTGCGAAGTTGCCTTCATTGTCGCTCTCAGCTTCCAGTTGCGTTGGACCGTCCAACGTAATCTTCGTGGCGGGGACGACCGAGCGCCCGCCATCCGCATCCTTAATAAAGACCTGGCCTTGAACCGCTCCGGTTGGCTGCCCTGTGCCCTGCGCGAAGGCACGAACGCCGATCAGCCCGAGGACAAGCGCCACAATTGTTAGTCTTCGCATGATCGCGATTTCCTTTTTGTGAGAGGCGCGGAGAGTCGCAACGCGACGAAGAGAACAGAACGCGCATTTCGCGGGACAGGCGACACCTTTTCAGCCTGAAGCGTAGCCGCAATCTCCATTTGTGATTTCCGAGCCATTACTCATGGAGAAAGCAAGCCCCTTGCCAAATGCCAGATTGGAGTAAGTGATTGAATTCGAGAGCTTGCTTTGACGCTTGTCGGGATGGAAGTGTCGAATGTGTTAAAAGTGTCGAGATGGGTCAACAGACGGGATGTTTAAGTTCAACTATGCACCCAAAGATGAAGCGACGCTCGCGAATGAGTCGCAGATCTTTTTCTCGTCAAAGCTTTGATCTGTTCAGGGAGCTTCCGCTGCACGGCTCGCTTGAGATCCCACGCATAAAGCCGAAGGGATGACCGCCGATTAGGCTAAGCCATCCCTCTGATGTCCCTCAGAGGTGACCGCGACGCCTCTCGCACTCCTTCGGGAAGGGCGAGAGAGGCGTTGTCGCGGTCTACCTCACAAAGGGCAAGCGGGTCTTCTGCAGGGAGATTGGAGATGCATGGTCTTCTCTTTGGCGGAAGTGGCACGGGTGTTTGGTTGAACACCCGTACCACGCCTTAGGCCGCGGCTGATTAAAAGCGGAAGACGATGCCGGCTGACGGTTGCGCCATATGCGTCCAGCTGTCGGTATTCAAGCCCGCGAGATTGAAATCTGGTGCTTTGTATACGTAGCCACGGTACTCGGCCCGTAACGAGATGTGCCTGGTGAAAGCGTAGTCGGCACCAGCGCCGTAAACGAATGCACCCCTCGTCTCGGTCGTAGCTCCTGCGAAGTTGCCTTCGGCATTCCCGGTCGGATCGAACACCAGAGCGCCGCCGCCAGCTAACGCATACGGCTGGAGCCTGGCAAAGCTCGGCAGTTTTACGACAGCTGAGCCAGTGATCTGGTGGATGTTGGAC
>WNGO01002878.1_pt1 | contig 11447 bp, 7 predicted proteins | sample 5400511 | NCBI WGS metagenome assembly WNGO01 (sample SAMN13153380, study PRJNA577476) | soil metagenome | isolation source: 20 cm soil or saprolite under Garry oak tree replicate 2 | place: USA:California | collected 2016-06-15
ACGAAATCGTTTAGCGTCGTGGGAATTTGTGAAAGGTTCGAGGAGAGCTTGGTCCTTACGGCGAAAACATTCGGATGCGAAGTCCGTTTTATGAGAATCAAAAGTTTCGAAGAGTCGCTCGACTCGCGCTATGGTCGAACCAAGATTAGCCGACCTCATAAAGGGAGCATAATCGTCTTGATGATGAACTTTATAAGTTCGCGAAGCAGGCGGTCTAAAAAAACCTGCGCAAAAAGGAAGATGCAGGTCGAGAAGGCTTGACGAATCTACGTGCTATTCCGAGTCCCGAGATATTAATAGACTCTTGCCAATCAAGCATGTGCGCCGCAAGGTGCTTATTGAACAAGATCGTATCTGCAATATGACATCACAATATCGAGGGGTTGGCCTGATGCGACGGCGGCATGTATGGCTTTGCGTTACAATCGCCGTCGCCGCGCTGAGTGCGGAGATCGCGCAACCGCTTCTGGCGAGGCGTCGGCCTATAGAAGTTGCCAATGCCGCATTTGCTGCCAGTGATCGTTTGCGTCCATGGTGGGCACTGGGACGAGGGTAGCAAAGAACGATGTCCAGCTGTTACGCTGGTGCAGGATGGATACGCGGTGGCCAGCATCAATTACCGCCTCACGCGCACTGCACCGTTTCCGGCGCAGATCGAAGATTGTAAGGCTGCCGTGCGTTGGCTTCGCGCCAACGCTTCCAACTACCACCTCGATCCCGACCACATCGGCGTCTGGGGATACTCCGCGGGCGGACATTTGGCGGCTCTGCTCGGCACGACCGGCGGGGTGCCGGAGCTGGAGGGGAGTGGGGATAATATGCAGTATTCGAGCCGGGTTCAAGCTGTGTGCGATGTGGCTGGCCCGGCAGATCTGCCGGCGCTCACGAATGTCGGCCCCAAACGCGTGTCTGCCATTGAAGGGTTGCTCGGCGGGCCCGTCGAAAAAGATAAAGCGAAGGCGATAGCTGCCAGCCCCATCCATTATGTCTCAAAAGATGATCCGCCTTTTCTGATCGTGCATGGCGAGGGTGATAGAGTGATACCAGTGGAGCAGAGCCAGCGCCTTTACGAGGAGCTGCGAAAAGCCGGAGTGGACGCCACGTTGAAGATCCTGCCCCACGTAGGGCACCAGGCAGTACTGATGGACGCCGTCAAAGACGCGGAAGTCTTCTTCGATGCGACGCTCAAAAAGCGCTGAAAACGCTTCCGTAAAATTTGGTGGACTTGTCTGCTTGCTTGTTGTCATAGTCCGCCATGCCCAGAACTCGCTCATCCTCATTTCGAAGGCTGTTGCTCATCGCACTTCTTCTCGTTGCGCTCGTGCTGGTATGGAAAGCCAGAAATTACCAGAGACGCTACACCGCCGCTGAGGCCCGAAAGGCATCACTTCCAATCCCGGTTGGCGCGGCGCGCGCAAAAGTCAGCAAGCTTGAAACAACTGTCGGAGCGGCCGGGCAAGTGTTGCAGTACACGACAGTCACGCTCACCTCCCGTATCTCTGCGAAGATACATAAGGTTTTGGTAAATGTCGGAGATATAATCCAATCCGGCGCAGTGCTCATCGAGGATGACAGGCGGCCCTTGGAAGTTGCGCTGGAGTCTGCGCAGGCAGAGGTGGATTCGGCGCACGTTGCGGAGCAGAAAGCTGCCGCCGAGGAAAAGTCGATGGAAGTTTTGAAAGCCAAAAAAATGGCTACCGAAAAGGAAGTGAACGACGCACGCGTGACGCTGGCTTCCAAACAAGCTGCGCTCCAGGAGGCGAATGTAAAATTGATTAAGGCACAACTCGATCTCGAAGCCACGCGGCTTACCTCGCCTGTCAACGGCATCGTGCTTGCTCGCTTCGTCAATTCCGACGAGCGGATCGAGGTCAATCAAGTACTTTTGCAATTAGGCGATCTGGACAAAATCTACCTCCTGGCCCAGGTGCAGGACGAGTCGGTCGGCCGCATCCATGATGGACAGCCAGCCGAGGTGTTCTTTTCAGCATACCCCACCACCACATTCAAGGGCACGATCGAGCATGTCGATCCCCGCATCGACCCAAAGACTCGTGCCTTCACAGCTTACGTGACCGTTCACAATCCCGATTTGAAGTTAAAACCGGGGCTTACTGGTTTCATGCGCGTCCGGATAGAAAAAACCGCGCTGGCCGTTCCCACTGTGGCCGTCATCAATCCATTCGGTGAGAACGCCAGTGTTTTCGCGATTGACTCCCACGGTCGTGCAGTTCTCACGCCGGTGCGCGTCGGCTTGGAAGCCGGTGGAATGATAGAGATCCTCAGCGGGTTGAAAGAAGGGAGCCTCGTGGCAACCGCAGGAACCGTTGATTTGGTGGATAGTGACCGAGTTCGGGTGGAAGGCTCTCAATGAACCCCGCCCAACGCGTCGGCAAAAACGTAGCGTGGATGCTGGTGGGAGGCGGACTGGGGGCCGTGCTACAGATGCTGGCCGTTCTGCTCGCCGCGCGGGGATTACAGCTCAACGAGTTCGGCACCTTTAATTATCTGCTTTCCTTCGCCATCGTATTCCAGTTCCTAACCGATTTCGGTCTCACCAATATTCTTACGCGCGAGGTGGCCCGGCATCCCAATGACATCCCACACTTGCTCGGGAGCGCTAAGGGGTTGATGTGGGCTCTCTTTTTTTTATCGACTACCCTTCTCCTCGGGGTGGTGTTGCTACTGAGGCTTCCAGCTTCAACAAAGGCGCAATCCTTTGTCATGGGTCTGGCCAGTCTGACAATCCTGCAGGCTATTAGCTATTCGGCTGTGCTGCGGGCGCTCGAAGCCATGGAGTTCAATGCGATCGCTTTCACCTTCCATAAGGGACTTTTTGCCGGCTTCGTGGCACTGAGTCTCTGGCGTCACTGGGGATTATGGGGAGTGGTGATCTCATATATGGCATCTTGTTTGATCTTTTGGTTTTTCAACTGGCAGATTGTTAGTCGGCGCATTGCCCGTGTTTCGCCAAGGATAGATTTACCTCTTTGGAAGTCGATGCTGGCCGAGGCGGTTCCGCTGGGCAGCGGCCTGGTGCTCCGGCAATTTGCCTGGCAGGCGGATGTGTTAATCCTGGCATGGCTTGTCGATGCAAGCGCGTTAGGCCTTTTCAGCGGGCCGTATCGGATTTTGCTCGGCATACGAACGATTTCCATGGCATTTGCGCTCCCGCTGTACCCCGCAATGATTCGCTCAGGCCAGGGCACAAAGGAGGAGTTTGGCGAATTCTATAATCGAGCGATGAAATGGTTTTGCTGCCTCAGCGTGCCAGGCGCAGTCCTATTTATAATCTGGCCGCGGCTACTGATCGACGGACTTTTGGGTGAAAAATTCATCAGCGCTGGATCGGTTATGCAATGGTTTGGAATAGCGTTCATGCCGATGTTCGTATCGTCGCTTTTCCCGTTCATCTTTACAGCACTGAAGTTGCCGGGCGTGTTCTGCCTGGCTATGGCACTTGCCTTGGTGGTGCGCGTCGGCGCAGAATTGGCGTTGGTTCCGAGTATGGGTTACATCGGTGCTTGTGTGGTCGCTGTGTTCAGTGAGATTGGCGCGTTTGCGATTCTGATCTACTTTCTCAAGCGAAAGGGTTATGCACTCCACGTAACCGATTTCCTGGTGAAGCCGATTTTGGCTGGTCTTTTGATGGCCGCGATGCTTCTTCCCGTGGGGCAGCTTACGCTGTTACCGGCGCTGTCGGTGGCCGCGGTGGCTGGCATCGTGTATGTCGGTGCTCTCTTTTTGCTAGGGACTTTTTCAAACGAGGAGTTGCATCTTATGCGCGATGGTCTCAGTTTTGTTAGCTTTTACTTCCGTAGATCGCCGCATCAACTGGAGAAGCAAGGTTGAGAAGATTCTACTGGGCTTTCGGTTTTGCGTTGGTCGCGGTCGGTCTTTTATTCCCCTGGTTTGACCCGGTGACGACGCCGCGCTTTAACGGCCTGAACTTCCCCTTCGCGCACTCCGCCTATCTCTGGCCACGGCATTTCGTGTTTTTTTCCTACGGAAGTGCCGCGATCGTAATTGCTGCGCTGGGGTTTGCCGCCTGGTGGACTGAAAAAGGACTCGCGGTTTTCTGCGCAGGGGCGCTGTTGTTATTGGGCGGCATGACGTTTTTTCTGCAGATTACATCGTGGGAACCGACATGGCTCAAGGCGGCGCTCGACGGTGGAGATGATTTTCAGCACTGCTACCACGTGGAAGTGGCTTCCAGCCTTCCAAACGCTGTCGTTTTTTCGCCAGCACGCGGATTGCTCGCGCCCGTTGAAGCGTTGGCTGATCGCTTTTCGGCCGGCGTGGCATCGGTCGCCGCTGGGTGGACAATTTTCATGTTCGGGGCCATTTGGATTTGCGTTGCTGGTGCTTATCAAACCAGGGACTGGGCGAGACTGAGGTTTGTGTTACCCACGTTCGCGGTCCTTGCCCTGCTTCTTGGAGCATTACAGCTTTGGCGGCCCATAGTTGCGGAGCGGTATCTCGCGTCCTCTCAAATCTCCGAAACGCGCGGAGCTTTTACAGATGCGGAAAAAGATGTGCGTCGTGCGATGGCGATTGACGAATGGCAGCGCTTGCGACCCGCGTCCTACGTACAGCTTGGCACACTGTATAAGAAAATGGGTCTGGCGGATCGCCCCGAAACTTTTTTTTCCCGCGCCGTAGACCTTCAGGCGCGCGGTTTGGTCCTCGAGGCGCTCTTTGAATACGGCCGGGCGGCAAATGGAGGTGATCTAGAGTTGCGTCGGGTTGCGCTCACGGAAAAGGCCCGGTTGGCGTCTCACTACGCAAGCACCCTTTACGAAAAAGGGGTGACAGGTGACGCGTGTCGGTACTGGCTGGTCAGTATCGAAGCTAAGCCGGATGAGATCAATGGACGTTTTGGAGCTGCCCGCGCTTTCCACGATATGGCAGACTATTGGATAGCGATAAAATACTTTGAGCAAATCTTTACCAAGACCTCACAGCCGTGTCTCGTCGCCGACATAGCGAATGAGCTGGGCGATTGTTGGTACAAGTTAGGTCATTCCGATACGGCTCGAAAGTATTACATGGCCTCCCGCAAATGGCACGACCGAGTGAATTACCGAGCGCTCAAGACCCTGACGGAGAGCTATTACAAATGAGGAAGCCTTTTCGGTTCTTCCAATGGTGTCAGTCAGGTCCGGGCGGGATCGCCCTGTTGCTTGTCTTAACTACAGGTACCTTAGTTGGTTATTACGGTTCGCTCGCGCTCGTGGCGCCACCACCGCCAACCTATAACCTCGATTTTGGCGCTGCCACATGGATTCAGGCTTCGGAACCGAGTAACAATGTTTGCTTTCGTAAGAACCTTTATCTGCCCGAAACACCGAAATACGCCTGGTTACAAATGGCCGGGATTGATGGGTTCAGACTGTCCGTCAATGGCAAACAGGCAACCGTCGGTCAAAACGAATCAGAGAACGAGTCAGAAATCCTTAGCCTGACCGCAGGTGGCAACCAATCGGTTATTTGCGATATCACCCGCTTTCTTCTGCCGGGGACAAACACTATTGCCGTGAATGTCACTCGGGGCAGTTTTCCCGGTAGATCCAAACTAATCTGTCGGGGAGGCGTAATCGACCAGGCGGGGAAATTGAGTGAGTTCTCCTCTGACAAGAGTTGGAGAGTTGCTTTAACACCTGGAACGATTCCCTCTCTGATCTCGTGGACCGATCGGGCAATGGACGATAGGTCATGGGCTCACGCCGAAGTAGCACCGGCAGAACGGACCGGGCTTACGCAGCCTGTCACTTTGCCGCCAATTCTTCTCCAGCAACCGGCGAAAGGAAAATGGATAGTAGACGAACGCCCGGGACCCGCCGGAAATACGACGTTCCAAAGACGCTTCGACGCGCCACACGGAATTACTGATGCGTGGCTTCAAATCGCAGCTAATGGCAACTTCTCGGTAATTTTTAACGGGCACTTTCTTGGAGATTTTACCGATTCGTCTCCGGTCACTCACTTCCTGCATCTCAAGCGATGGGTGAAAGCTTTGGGAAATGACCTATCCATCCAGGTGCGAGGGGTGGGTACTCTACCAGCTCTGATCGGAGAGGTATCTTTTCTGTCCGGTGGCGACGAGGCGGCTTCGATCGTCTCAGATCAGAACTGGATGCTGCCGAGTTCGCGCCGCGCCACGATTATTGGTTCCTACAATTATGCGGGCGACCACTGGGGCCTTCCGCCAAAGACAAGCGTGCCGGTAGAATTATCCAGCGTTGAGGCAACACGCCAGAGCATACTGAGTATTGTCCTCAGGCTTCTGGTGGCAGCCTCGGTTTTCCTGATCTGGATGCAATCGGCCAGGCTTCTGGCAAAAACAAAAGGATGGGAGATGGCACGAGCGCTTGCTATAGACGCCACCTTGCATCTGCCCGCGCTGGTCGCTACCGCGACATTGCTGTTGCTTCGTTATGATATCCGTTTTAGGCCGGAGTCTCCGGTGAGGGCTGAGTTCTTCATAGGCCTCGTCGCACTGCTTATTCTCCCGCGCCTATTCGTGTGGGCGAGGCGAGAAAAGCCAGCCTTATCACGGTTTTCGGCCTGGGAGAGATGGCGTGGATGGGCCAATCAAAACGGGTTTTGGCTTGCGCTCGGCCTCATCGTTCTCGGCTCGTTAGCAATGCGATTGCATAATCTAACCGCCTTCTCCCTTGATCAGGACGATATTCTGATCCGCAACTATGCCATGGGAATTTTCGATCGCGGCTACCCATCACTCAACTTTTACAATCACGTAATACGAATTACGACGTATGAGTTAGTGCCTTATCCAATTGCCATTTCGTGCTTAATTTTTGGCTGGAGCGACTGGGCCGTTCTCCTGCCGTCAGTGGTATTTGGAACGCTAACCACATTGCTGCTGGGAGTGGTGGGTCGCAACTTATTCGATTGGCGGACGGGTTTGTTGGCGGCGCTGATTCACGCCTTTGATCCATTAAATGTTTTCTGGGCGCAACACTGCTTTCATCCGTCGCAGGATCAGTTCTTTGCAATCCTAACAATCTGGTTGTTTTATTTAGCCATTCGTCAGCCGGGCAAACTGGCCCCAAAATACTTCTGTGCCGCTTGCTTCTGTTTCTGCCTGAACTATCTCTCGTGGGAAGGCGCAGGTTATTTGCTTCCAGTCTTTGCCGTCACACTGCTCTTGATGCACCCCGGACGCTGGAGTTGGCTTCGGGAACCGCACCTATGGACGGCGCTGATCGTTGTAGGTTCGATTGTTCTCATCCAACTTTCATTGCGATCGACGGTGGTGCCCCTCTACCTCTTTCTGGGTTATGGAATGGCCCCACTGACTCCTTCCCTGTACTTCCTTAACCCGGAATCGTGGCCTTTGTACTATGTAGACACCGTTCTCCTAACACAGCCACATCTGCCTCTCACCATTCTCTGCGCCGCCGGTGCGTTGTTTTTGTGGCGAAATTTGGCGGTGCGATACTGTTTCCTTGTCTTTTTAGGGTTGCTGCTTTGTTTTTCTCTTTTGTTGCCGGTTTACTCCATTCGTTACTTTTATTTTTACCAGACGCTTTTGATCCTCACAGCATGTGCGGTCTTCTTTATTGTTTGGGACCGCATCCGTGAGCTAACATCAGAATGGCGAACGGCCCGCTTGCTCGCCTGGGGAAGCGGGATAGCGGCTCTGCTGCTGGTTTTGGGAACAGCAACGCAGACGGGTCTCAAGGTCTTTCGGCTCTCGCAGGAGACAGCGCAGGGCCGCGCACGCATCGATCCCAACGAGCGCTACGACGTTGCCAGACAGGACACCCGGGGCCCAGCGGAGTTTGTCGCCTCGCGGTTACGGCCAGGCGATATTGTGCTGGCAAATCTTACGCAAGCTTTTTACTTGTATGGGAGACGCATGCCGGATTACGCACTAAACACAGTGTTGGCTGCGCGCATGATTTACTTGCCCGAGTACGCGGCTTATCGTCATAAGTTCGTTGGCATCCCGATGGTGGTGAATTTGCGCGACATGCAGCGCATTTTCGGCCAGGCCCGCCGACTCTGGTATATCGGCGGTGGTTCGGTATTTGAGAGGCCAGACGAGTTAAAGAATGCAATCGATTTTGTCACTGAGCGCGCGAAGATCGTTTACAGCAGGGCCCATGCGAGGGTTTACCTTTGGGACGGCACTATCGCTCTTGCACAACAGACAGTTGCTAATCCCGCATTGCCGCCTCAACCGGCTATGCCGCCTGAGGAAGCGGCCCCGCAGGATCGTGTAACGGAAGTGAACAATTGGGCACAAAGTGGGCAACCGTTGTCCTATCCGCGGGTCACCAAATCGAATCTTTACCCCGAATGGACGCGTCAAGAAGTCCCAGAACGCGATCCGGCACGCGTGAACGCGAAGCTGAAAGTGCAGCCACTTCAACCCCCCCGCGAACCCGAGAAGCTCGAGTCGGATGAAAAGGCGTCTCAATAGTCTCAGATTCACAGCGATCTGCTCGCCTGTGCGACTAGCACTGGTCGCTTGTTTCGTATTGCTGCCTATTCCTCGCCAGCTCTGCGCCGGGCAAACCGCCGCCGTTCGGAGTCGTGAACGCGGTTCAACCGTTAAGGTCAAGCCAGTTGTGTTCCTGAACTTGCGAGAATACCTCGCGACAATTGCCGCCGTAAGTCCAAAGATCGTAGCCTCGCGCCTGGATGAGGCCGCCGCTTACTACGAAGCCCGGTCCACCTACGCCGCTTATTTGCCGCACCTGTCCGGCAATGCGGGAGTCGGCTACATTCACGGCAGGACTCTACAAGGATTCATCAATCCTTTCGGCGGCCTGCCGTCATCAACCGACAACCGTAACCTCTGGTTCACACAAGAGGGCCCATCGCTGAGCATCCCAGTTTACAGAGATGGCAGTTTCCTGGGCATTAACGTCCCACCGGAAGTGGCGCGCAAGCGCGCTGAGAGGCAGATTGTTAAGTTCAAAGGATCACTGACAGAACAAAGTGTCATTCTTACGGCGACCGACGCTTACCTCCAGGCGATCAAGGCCACACACGTGCTGGAGTTTGGCACGCGACACTTCACTCTGGCGCAAGAAGAAGCCGAGCGAGTCGAGAACAGAGCCACAAGTGGCTTGGCGACCGCAGAAGAACTCGGAGTGGCGAGGCTTCTGCTGGAAAGCAGCCGTGCCTCCTTTGAGGCGGCGCGAGGGGAGGCGATTTATTCCTTTCTAGCCGTTGCAGCGCTGCTTGGACGCGACGCCGGCACGGTCCGGATCCAGGATAACTATCCGGAAGCGGCTCCCTTACCAGAATTTGAAACAATTGCGGGAATCAGTTCCGTACAACATCCAAAAGTCCGCATGCAAGACGCTACCGTTCGAGGGGCACAAGCTAATGTAGATCTCCAGCGAAGCCGGATGTTACCAAGCGTGACGGCCGACAGCTACGACTTTCAGTACGGGGACTTTCATGGGGACGCAGCGAATCAGTGGGTATCGGTTCTATCGGTACACGTCCCCGTTTTCGATTTTGGAGAAGCTTACCTGGCGACCAAGTCAGCCCGCATAAAACTGCAAGCGGAGACCGAACGCCGTGTGGCCGTGCAGCAGGATTTGCTGAAGGAGCTGGTGGATGCTGTCGTGAACATCAAGCAGTCTGCCGGGAATTTCGCTAAGACGGGCGGTGAAGTTGTCGAAGCACAGCGGGTGGCCACTCGTCTTGAAGAACAGGCCAGACTCGACCAGGCGCTTTTGGGCGAATTAAACATGTCCAAACTAAAACTCCTTGAGAAGAAGGAAGACCTTGAGCAGGCGCACTACGAGCTTCTCCATCGCTACGCGCTTTATCAAGAAGCCACCGGTGGCCAGTGGAAATGGATTGGGCGTTAACTGCTTGACAGGTTCGCCGATCACTTCTTATTTTTCGGCACAGGCCTTTATCCCGCCACCTGCACAATACATTCTGCGAATCCCATTTTGCTGGTCGCACTAAGCATGGGTGCGACAAAATTCTGGGTGGCGCTAGGCGTGATCCTGCTGGTTTATCAGATTGAGCTGAATGTTCTTGTGCCGGGTGTGATCGGCAAAGAAATGCGATTGCATCCGGTCAACATCCTGTTCTTCACGCTGGCGACCGCCGAATTGTTCGGACTGCTCGGAGTTTTTCTCGCTGTCCCCGCCGCGGCGCTGGTTCAAATTGTGATCGACGAGTTTTATTGGTCCGGCTGTGATTTATATTTTGCTCCGAAGGGTTTTAAGGAACCTGCCAAACAAACTTTCTTTGCAGTTGAAACCTTTGCTGCTGAAATTGGACACTTCGCGGAAAGTCTTATCAACGGAACTCGTCCAATCCATTCAGCCGAAGAAGGTCGGGATGTTCTGGAAGTCGTTCTTAAAGATGCCGAAAGCGCTGATGGATGGCAGGTGTGTGCTCCCAACAAATTCCCACTAAAAGAGGAGAAACTCCAGGGAGCATCATTTCGCCCCTGCTTAAGGATGGTTATCGTTAACCTAACCAAAAAAACAAAAACATTCGTTTCATATGAAAATTAAAATCAGTCTATTGTATTCATTAATTCTGCTCGGATCTTCTCTCGTTATCCCTATGCAACTTTTTGCAGAGGAAAAAACCGAAATCATCCAAAAATCTATGCCCACGGGGATTTGGTGTTTGCTACCCTCTTATAGCTATAAACATCCTGATCAGATGGATAGGCTGAATGACACACCATGCTGGACGCATCCTAACGTGGATGGCATCGTGTTACGCGCGGACTGGGATAAAATTGAACCAACCGAGGGCAAGATTGATTTCAGTTATTTTGATCGGGGAGTTGAGCTGGCCAAAAAGTATAACAAGCGAATTGAAATACTAATCCCTGCTGGAAAACATTCTCCGCAATGGGTCTATGCCGCTGGCGCTGAAAAATTTACCTTTCATCACCATAACGGCAAACCAACTGATTATATGCCGATACCATGGCATCCCGTGCTTCAGGAAAAATTTGGTAATTTGATCAGAAAACTCGGCCAACGCTACGATTCCTCTCCTTATTTAAGCTATGTTATAATGACGGGATTTGGGCATTCAACTGAGGCTTGGTTCGCAGGCCCGGATGATATGGATGAATATAATGCCATCGGAGGCAATGCGAAATGGCTTGAAGGTGCGAAATGGTTTGCTGCTCTCTATAACAAAGCTTTTCCTACCACACCTTTCCTTATCGCAATGTGCCCACCTTCTCGAGATGATGAAGGCAGAGCCACTTTGAAAAAATTCGTTGAAGATAGTGTTAAAGATTATCCCCACCGTTTTGGTCTTAAGGCAGCTAGCCTTGAGCCAAATGATAAGCCAGGTAGTCGTAAATTATCGTATCAATCGGTGAATCGGTTTTCGGACCAAACCGTGGTAGGCTTTGAAATGCTACGGGCAACTTACAAGTTAAAAGGCACTCTCAAAGCGGCGTTGGATACTGC
>WNGO01017420.1_pt1 | contig 11444 bp, 13 predicted proteins | sample 5400511 | NCBI WGS metagenome assembly WNGO01 (sample SAMN13153380, study PRJNA577476) | soil metagenome | isolation source: 20 cm soil or saprolite under Garry oak tree replicate 2 | place: USA:California | collected 2016-06-15
CGGGCGAAACAGTGACGGGCTGCACAGTGCACTACGTCGACGATCGGATTGATCACGGGCAAATCCTCGCACAGAAGGAGGTAAAAATTTTGCCTAACGATTCCGCGGAGAGCCTGCACGCTCGGATTCAAGTCCTTGAGCACGAACTATACCCGGCCGTTATCGCCGAATTCTGCAAAAGATATGCTGAAGCAAACCCAGCCAGATAAAGGCTGGTCAGATAACTAAATTCCTCCTAAGCTGCGTCGCTACGCCTGTTCAGGCTTCGGCTCGCGCTTCAGCAGTTCTTCCAAGGCGACGGCTGGCTTTTTTTGCTTATGTAAGATCGAGTACACTTGATCGGTAATCGGCGTGGCAATGTTCAAGCGCCGCGCGCATTCCCAAGCGCTTCGCGCAGTCGGAATCCCTTCGGCGACCATTCTCATGGAGGCTGTGATTTCTGGCAACGATTCACCTCTTCCCAGGCGTTTCCCGATGGTGTAGTTGCGGCTGCGCTCGCTGTAGCACGTCAGTATCAGATCACCCGCGCCGCTTAGGCCAAAAAAAGCATTCGCCGTCCCACCCATGGCTACTCCGAACCGAACCAGCTCAGTCAATGACCGGGTGACCAGTGCTGCTTTGGCGTTGTCGCCAAGTCCAAGACCGTCACTGATTCCCGCGGCGATGGCGAACACGTTTTTCAACGCCCCGCCCAGCTCAACCGAGACCACATCGAGGCTGGTGTAAACGCGAAAGCGTGGGCTTCCCAATGTGGACTGTAGACTCGCGGCGCAATCGCCGTCGTCACACGCAATCACAGTCGCGGTCGGAAGATCTCTGACGACTTCGGTCGCGAGATTTGGACCGGACAACACGGCGATTTTATCCTCCGGGAAAGCTTCGCGCAGGATCTCCGTCATCCTCAGCCCGCTGCCCTGTTCAATCCCTTTTGTGCAACTCAGCAATACCGCACGAGTGTGGCCAAGGACTTTCGCCAAGTGCACAGCGATGTTGCGCAATGCGGTAGACGGTGTCGCAAGTACGATCAGCTCGACATCAGCGCAATCACTCAGTTCCGAGGTAATATGCACTGAATCCGGAAGCTGGATCCCGGGAAGATACTCGCTGTTTTCGCGAGTCTTTTGCATGCGTGCGATTCGATCCGTGTTGTGGCCCCAGAGAACAACTTTTCGACCACGTCTTGCCCACAAACCAGCTAACGCCGTTCCCCAACCACCAGCACCTATGATTGCAGTGTTCACAAGTCTCCTTTCCGAGTAAAGCGCGGTTCGGTGCCGCGGATCAGCCGCGAAAGATTTGAACGGTGACGCCAAACGACAACTGCCGCGACGCAGACGGAGGAATAAACTAGCGGTTTCCGCTTGTTTTGGTCTGGCGAGCTGACCACGAGAATGACGATCGGCAGGACAACCGCCGCTGTGAGGGAAGCCAATGAAACATACCGGGTCAGCCAGAACACAATTATCCAAATGGCAACGCCTATGAGCGTAGCGACCGGCGTCAATGCTAAGAGCGCTCCGGCGGAAGTCGCGACGCCTTTTCCTCCCTTAAACTTCAGCCATGGGGGATACAAGTGCCCGAGAACGCTACACATCGCCGCGAGGATTCCAAATATCTCGGGCGAATTCCACTCGGGCGGCCGTCCGGTTGCCATTAGCATCGAGATTTTCACGGCTGCGAATCCCTTTGAACAGTCTAGCGCGAATACTGGATAACCGTATCCCTTGCCCAAGACACGGACTACGTTAGTCGCGCCAACGTTACAACTGCCGGCCTGTCGGATATCGATTCCTTGAAGTCGACCAGCCAAATAACCGAAAGGGATCGACCCTAGAAGATAGCTGCCAAGTAAGAACACGGCCAATGTGACCATTGCAGGACAGCTATGTTAGCTCTTCAGCTTTCGCATGTTCACATCGTAATCCATTTCTGTTAAGCCAGATGTGCAAGATAGAAACGTCGGACGGCGTGATTCCACTGATGCGCGCCGCTTGGCCCAGAGAGGTCGGTCTCACTTTCGATAACTTCTGTCTAGTTTCTGATCTTAGCCCATCGATCTTGTTGTAATCGAGACCATCTGGAATTCTCTGATTTCCTTTGCGGTCAAGTCGTTGATTTTCCTCCGACTGGCGTGCTGCATACCCTTGGTATTTGAAGTCTATTTGGAGCAACTGCCACAGTGACAGCGGCACGCACGATACGATGTCATCAGGCAATGTCCTCACATCAAAGTCGGGCTGCTTCAGGAGTCGAGAAACAGGGATTCCGTTTAGCTTCGTTCCTTTAGATATCACGCGGGCCTGCTGCAGCAGGTCCATTTTCTGTTTGAAATTGCGAAATCTGGCTTCGCTGACCAGTCCTGTAATAAATGCACGATTCGTCAACCGTTGATCGGCGTTGTCGTGTCGCAAAAACAATCGATCTTCAGCGCGGCTGGTGAACATTCGATATGGTTCTTCTGTCCCCTTGGTGACAAGATCATCAATGAGGACGCCGATATAAGCTTCTCTCCTGCTCAAGACCAAAGGCGGACGGTTTTGGATATTTAGAGCGGCGTTAGCTCCAGCGATCAATCCTTGCGCTGCTGCCTCTTCATAGCCGGAGGTGCCATTAATTTGCCCGGCAAAGTAGAGTCCGCTGACAATCTTCGTTTCCAAGGTTGGCAGAAGCTGTGTCGGCGGCAAGTAGTCATATTCAACCGCGTAGCCAGGCCGCATGATCTCGGCTTGCTCGAGCCCAGGGATCAAATGTACAAATGCGAGCTGAACTTCGTAAGGCAGACTGGTGGAGATCCCATTTACGTAGTACTCGCTCGTGTGGCGTCCTTCCGGTTCGAGAAAGAGCTGATGTGAGGCCTTGTCCGAGAATTTAACTACCTTATCTTCAATGGAGGGACAATATCGAGGACCGATGCCTTGAATTCGGCCGGCGTACAGTGGGGACCTGTGCAAATTGCCTCGGATCATTTCATGCGTTTTTTGGTTGGTGTGTGTGATCCAGCAGGGCAATTGTTCCACGTGGAACGTACCCCCACGAACGCGATTCAACGTGAAGACATCGTTGACGCCAGTGCTAATCTCCTCGGGATTAAAGGCAAATCCCGACGGCGGTTCATCCCCGAGTTGAATCGAGCAACGTGTAAAATCAATCGATCGCGCATTCAGCCGGCAGGGCGTTCCCGTCTTGAATCGCCCCACTTGAAAACCCAACTCCCGTAGGTTTGCACTCAGGCTTGAACTGGCGTCCGCCATCCGGCCGCCGGGCTTACTAGTCTCGCCGATATGCAATAGTCCACACAGGAACGTCCCGGAGGTGATTACAACGGTGCGCGATGCGATCGCCACGCCGATATCGGTTTCAACACCGACCACCGCGCCGCCCTTCTCAATAATGCGCGACACGGTACCCTGCTTCACGTCCAGGTTCTGCACCTGCTCCAAAATGGCTTTCATCCGAAACTGGTACGCCTTTTTATCGCACTGAACCCGTGGAGCCCGCACGGATGGACCCTTTTTTTGGTTGAGCATTCGAAACTGGATTCCAGTCGCATCAGCATTGAGCCCCATTGCTCCGCCCATCGCATCGATTTCACGAACAATATGCCCTTTGGCAAGTCCGCCGATTGCAGGGTTGCACGACATCTGCCCAATCGTATCGAGATTCTGGGTCAACATCAGTGTCCGGCAGCCGATTCGTGCGGCCGCGAGTGCCGCTTCGATCCCAGCATGCCCGCTACCTATGACCACCACGTCATACTTATTTGGTAATTTATACATAAACGACTGATAGCTAGAGCTTTAGCTGGATAATATCCGGCGCTCCAGCGGTTCTTTTGGCGTTCCATCTGACCGTCGGTCCGGTGACGTTTGAATCGCCCGACGCGCGATGCGACCCAACACAACCAACAACAACACCGTTGTGATGAATGCGCCGCCCCAAATCCAATACTCGACTGTCCGCGGGTAACTTTTGCCACGCATGACGCGCACTGCAAGTTGGCCCAGCGTTCCTATGTACGCGTAAAAGAAAAGCCCAGGCATCCGCCCAATCGACGCCCAAAGCATGTAGCTGCCAAAACGAATTCGCGTTAGCCCATAAACGTAATTCAGCAGGCTGGTAGGAAAGAGCGGATGCAATTGGCTCAAGAGAATTATTTTCCAGCTTTCGCGTTCCACGGCAGGACCGAGAGCCCGCAACGTCGGGTTAGCTGAGAGCCTTCGGCGAAAGCACCGCTTGGCGACGAAGCGACTCAACGCAAAGGAAATCGCCGTCGAAATGATGTTGCCCGCCAATACGAGCAAAAATCCCCACCATAGGCCGAAGAAGAAACCGCTTCCCACAGCAAGGATGCCTCCCGGCAGCAGAAGGATATTACAAGCTGCAAACAATAATGGATAGCAAATCCCGGCCCAGGCGCCCCAGCTCATCATACGTTCCTGTAAGCCTGCGACAAAAGTGACAACTGGAAAGACGCGCGAAAGCGCTACCATGAGCGCAATTGCACAAACGACGGGTACAGCTTGCCAGAAAATCACGCGGCGGACGTTCAGCACACTGAGAGTGTGCCCATACTACCCAGTCTGTGCAAATGTTCGCGTCTCGGTGTAAACAGCTCGAATCATGCACAAAACGCATGCAAGCGTTGGAAGATTCGGCCAAAATGGATTGCTGCAGCTAAACGCTCGAAGCTTGCAGGTTGCGATGGCGGGGAATGTCGAGGCTGTCAAAAATCATCCGGGTAGCGCCCGACTGATTGAGCGTATAGAAATGAATACCGGCAACAGCGTTAGCCAGAAGATCATGGCAAGATCATGGCATTGCTCCAATGCGTATTGAATGCCAACGCGCCTAACCATGTCGGGATCATTTTGGCAAGGCTGTAGAGCACGTAGCAGCTTCGCAGGAAAACGTGCGCCGCCAGCCAGCTCGGCCATGCGTTTCAACCCAGTGATAGAGGTAATCGGCATGATGCCGGCTATGATAGGTATATGAACGCCTGCGAGCACACACCGCTCCCGGAAATCGAAAAAGTCGCGATTATCAAAAAATAGCTGTGTGACGATGTAATCGGCGCCGGCATCCACCTTAGCTTTGAAATGATCCATCTCAACTAACCTATTAGGCGTGGCAGGATGTCCTTCGGGAAAACCAGCAACGCCAATCCCGAAACCACGGCGGTCAGGATGGACGCCGGATTCGTTGAAGAGACGAACGAATTTTACCAGGTCGATTGCGTGTTGGAACGATTCGCGCGATTTATCGTACGCCATTCCAGACGGTCGGTCGCCGCCGAGCGCCAGAATGTTTCCAATGACTGATTTCGCGTATCGGAGAAGAATCGCGTCAATTTCCTCTTCCTTGTGGCAGACACAGGTAAGATGCGGGATGGGGTCCAGCTTTGTTGTGTGTTGAATGCGCTCGACGAGATCGTGGGTCAACTCACGCGTCGAGCCACCTGCGCCATAAGTGACGCTAACGAAATCTGGCATGTATGACTCAAGATCGCGAATCGTCTGATAGAGCGTCTCGGCGGCATGTAGGGTCTTTGGGGGAAAGAATTCGAACGAAAACGTAGGGGAATGTCCCCGCATGATCTCGGTGATATGCATGAGTCAGCGCTTATCTTCGTTCCTGCCGCGACTTTCGGTCAACTCGTCCCGAAATGCGACACCACGCGATAGCCGCTGCAACTGCAAAAGAGAAGTTGAAATCGTGAGAGTTGGTTGTTTGGATAGCGCTATGGATTTACTCTCGAACGCTCATCGGATCCCGAGCAACAAATCGCTGTGGTCTATGGCGTATTGACTTCAGTTGGGTGACGTTTAGCAGGCCTTCTGCTGAGAAGTCGCGCGCGTTAGCGAAGGAAGAATGGGTCTGGCAGCAGCACGGTGATTGACTTGTTCTACGCCGCAAGCTGCGCCTGCGGGCGGCACCTCAAGAACAATGTGTTTGACCCTTGGAGCCGAAATTATTTCGGCGAACGCACGTTGGCGTGGGTTTTGACTTCGCGTCTTTGCTTTTCCACAACGCGGCGCAGCTCGCGCTCCATGGTTTTAAATGCATCATGGATCACTTTTTTGAGCGGTTCATGGGTGCCATTATCCATCTGCCTTTCATCGGCGACAAGCTCGTGGCGCGGCGCCACGGTCACGTCGATCCGGCACCGGTACGGGTTCCCTTTGTTATGGGTGTGATTTGTCTGCTCAATTGCGACATCGCAGCGGTTAATGTGATCACAAAATCTCTCGAGTCGTGCTGAATACTCCAAAACGAGATTGTCGGTCTGGTCAGATTTTTCCAAACCCCGATACGATATCTTGATGGGCAGTTGCATAATTACTTAGATACTACGGCGCTACTCGCGGTTGAGGGAACAAAAATCTCGGTTCGAGCATTCTGTTTCAAATTTGCCGTAACGACCGGAAATGGCTGATCAGTCTCGCCGCTTCGACGTTCACCAAATCCGATTTCACGTGTTCGACAATTCGTTGTCGTACACCGGCAGGCAACAAATCTACGATCGCTGTGTGAATTTCCGCAGGCGCCGCGAACGACCAGCCCTCCTTTCCATTTTGCGAGACAATTTTCGCGATTTGATCGGCCAACTCTTTTTGAATTCGCCGGTCCATTTCTGTGGCCAGCTGCGTGCGCTCGGCAATTGAGGCCGGCCCGCGGTGCGCGCCTGCGCCTTCGGTTACCGGAAAACGCCCAGCCAAATCGCTCACCTTATCAACGAGTCTTCCATGCGCGTCAGTCATATTAAATGCTTGCACGAGTTGCAGGCTCGGCCCGCGCGTCGGCGTCTCGTTTACCCGGTAGGCTTTCAAGCTGCCGCGATCAGTGACGATCACAAGAGAACTCGGTGTCATTGGCAAATCACTGGCGGCGCGCGAGCGCGCACATGTCAGCTATTCCTATAAATAAAATCGCTGGCCGTTGCAACATCGCGCTTGCTTGAAACTTATGTGCGCCGCAAATGATGACGACACTAGTTAGCCCCGCGTACCGCGCGTTCTTCCTCGGCGGTGAGTCGGGGGAAGTCGACGCGCCGCTTTTTCCAGGATTCTTCGCGCGCCTGAGCTTGCGTGCCGCCGACCAGTTGCAGCAAACAACAAGCTCGCCCGTCGAGATCGACATCATCGCCGGACGCGAATTCTTTCGGCTCTGCCACAAAACCCGCCACCTCGCTTGTATTGAGAATCAATTTCCATTCGAGATGTTCCTGGCCAGGCAAGACGAAGGCGATGGGCTCGTAATGCGCGTTGATCAACAGCAGAAAGGTCTCGTCATGTACTGGTTCGCCCTCGAACTTGAGCACATCCGTTGCATCGCCACTCAGCAGCATGCCCAGACAGCGCACGAACGGCGACGTCCATTCACTTCGGACGCCGAAAAACCGGATGTTCTTTTCGGAGCTGTATCAATTTTCGCGTGAACTCAAAAAACTGATCCTCTTTTTCGTCACGCTGCCAGTTAAACCAACTGATCTCGTTATCCTGACAATAAGCGTTGTTGTTGCCGTTTTGTGTCCGCCCACACTCATCTCCGCCGCAGAGCATCGGCACGCCTTGGGAAAGAAGAAGTGTGGTGAGAAAATTGCGGCGCTGTCGGTCGCGCAACGCGTTGACCTGCGGGTCATCTGTAGGACCTTCCGCGCCGCCATTCCATGACTGATTATTGTTGTCGCCGTCGCGATTGTCGTCGGCATTCAGCTCGTTATGTTTCTCGTTGTAGCTGACCAAATCGGTCAGTGTGAATCCATCGTGGGCTGTAACGAAGTTGACGCTCGCGTGAGGCCGCCGGCCATGATGTTCGTAGAGGTCGGGGCTGCCGGTGAGTCGATAAGCCATCTCACCAATGCGACCTTCGTCGCCTTTCCAAAAACCCCGGATCGAGTCGCGATATTTGCCATTCCATTCCGACCAGGGCACAGGGAAGTTGCCCACCTGATAGCCGCCTTCTCCGACGTCCCACGGTTCTGCGATCAATTTCACCTGCGAGAGTATCGGGTCCTGCTGAATTACCTGGAAAAATGGATGCAGAGCGTTGAATCCCGAATGATTGCGCGCCAGTTCGGACGCGAGATCGAATCGAAATCCGTCGACGTGCATCTCCTCCACCCAGTACCGCAAACTGTCCGTCACCAATTGTAGCGTCCGTGGATGAAGCAGATTCAAGCTGTTACCCGTCCCGGTGAAATCGAGATAGAACCGGGGATCCTCAGGGTGCAGCCAGTAGTAGGAGAGATTATCTATCCCGCGGAAACAAAGCGTTGGGCCGAGATGATTTCCTTCCGCGGTATGATTGTAAACTACGTCGAGAATCACTTCGATTCCGGCGGCGTGGAGGCTGCGCACCGTCGCTTTGAACTCGGCGACCTGTTGGCCTATCTGTCCGCTGCTGGAATATTCTCCGTGTGGAGCGAAAAAGCCGATCGTGTTGTAGCCCCAGTAGTTCGTTAGGCCATTATCGACTAAAAGTTTTTCGTCGATGTGCGCGTGCACAGGGAGTAGTTCCACCGCGGTCACACCAAGTTTTTTGAAATAATCGATCGCAGCCGGGCTGCCGAGGCCCGCATAGGTGCCGCGCAATTGCTCAGGCAAGTCGCGCCAAAGTCTGCTGAACCCCTTGACGTGCACCTCATAGATCACGGATTCGTGCAGTGGAATCGCCGGCCTCTTGTCATTTTGCCAGTCGAATCCGGAATCGATAACGACTGATTTCGGGACGCCCCATGCATCGTCTCGAAAATCCTGAGTTAAATCTTCCTTCTCACCGCCGATAACATAACCGAACATTTCATCCGCCCAGCTCACCGCTCCGACGATCGCCTTCGCGTATGGATCAATGAGGAGCTTCGAGCTGTTGAAACGCAAACCCCTCTCTGGCTCGTACGGCCCGGATACGCGAAAACCGTACAACTGTCCCGGCTGCGCATCGGGCAAAAACACATGCCACACTTGGTCAGTACGCTCCTTCAGCGGGATTCGAACATCTTCTTTCGCGTCTTCAATGCTGTCGAACAGGCAAAGTTCAACACCAGTGGCATGTTCGGAAAAAATGGCAAAGTTGACGCCGTTACCCATCCAGGTTGCGCCGAGAGGATGTGGGTAACCGAGAAAGGTTTTTACCGGAGTCATAAACGGGCCGCGCATTTATCCGGCATTGAGGCCATGTTAGCAATGAGGAATGGCGGGTCGGATAAATCCTGACGCAGTTGTTTTTGATTGAAACCCGGTCGAAACCTCCTCCTGTGAAACGCACGATAATCTTCGCCGTCTTAATTCTGATTTGTGCGTTCTCGATTTACCTCTATGCGCATCACAATTGGAATTCGTTGCCGGCCGGGACCACGATTGATCGCATCGTCGTAGAAAAATCAGCGAGGCGATTATCGATCTTTCGGGATCGTAATCAGATAAAGATTTACCGAATCGCTTTAGGCCGGAAGCCGCTAGGCTCCAAGCAGGGAGAAGGCGACATGAAAACGCCGGAAGGGATCTACAAAATCGACGGCCGAAATCCCCAAAGCAATTTCCATCTCGCGCTGCACATTTCTTATCCATCGGATGAAGACGACAAGCGAGCGGCTGCACGCGGCGTTTCGGCTGGTCTTAACATCATGATACACGGTATTCAAAACGGACACGGCTGGATTGGCGCATTTCATCGCTGGAAGGATTGGACCGCCGGCTGCATCGCAGTTACCGACGAAGAGATTGAGGAACTCTGGCGAGTTACACCGGACGGTACGACAACCGAGATTCGTCCGTAAGTGCTCGGGACGCATTCCTGCGCGATGTTGTTGAAAGCGGCGCAGCAGCGCCGCAGTCGAAATCCTGGCGGTTAGTCGCAGCGCATTTCGCTTGCGTTTTGGAGTGCGCCGGTGCTCCGGCGCTTTGTATTGGCTCGAAGAGCGGCCAAGCGAGATTTTCGGCTGGCTTCCTGGGTTATCGGGCGGCTACGGTTCGATCGTTATTTCCATTTGGTCGACAGTCGGCACTGAAGGTATCGAATTGCCGGGCTTCATTGAAGCCTCCCGGTAAATATTTGCAGGTTGTCGATCCAAGAAAGTTACTACCGGCAAGTTTTGCATTGGCAGGGGACGATTCCCTTCAGCGACGTGACTAATGAGGAGCGTGTCGCCCATCACGTGGGGCTGAGAATCCGAGGAATGGTCCGATGCCGACTCAGCTAACGTAACCGTTTTTGCTAAAAACGGACGCAGCCGACCACGCCATGCTTCGAGGTCCTCGAGTTCCCTCCGTAAGTCCACAATTGTCGGCCAGTATGGTATTTATTTTTGTTGTAAGTAGCGTTCGCAAATCCGGACCTCAGAATGAAATCCAGCTCGTGTTTAGGGTTGGCGATTACTTCCTCGAGTACCGGGTTGGGATTACTCGAACACGATAAAGATCGACATTGCTGCTCCGACAGAGGGATTAGGTCAGATTCACGGAGAAGCTCTGCTGCATCCTTCCGAAAAGGGCCGGGTACGAGATAAATCAGTTCGCGGGGAATCTGATCCTCAAAAAGCGACGGGTGACTTCCCAACGGCGATCGGATGAGCGGACTCAAATCGAATCGAGACCTGTGGAAGAAGATCATTCCCGTGGCGTTTCATGTTGATTATTGGGACCACTTCGGGTGGCGCGATCGCTTCGCGAAGCCGGAATTCACTTCAAGACAACAACGTTACGCGGCGGCTTGGGGCGGCGATTCGCTTTACACTCCGGGCTTTGTCGTTAACGGGAAAGAATGGCGCGACTGGTTCGGTGGCAATGTGACACCGACAAGTTCTGCTAAAGTTGGCGTGTTGCGTGTGTCGTTCAGCAAACGACGGAAAACTCAGTGCCAGTTTTGTTCCGGCGACAACACAACCCGGGGCTTTAGCGTTGAATGTCGCATTGCTGGGGAATGATCTCGAATCGGACGTGAAACGCGGCGAAAACAGCGGACGCAAATTGCGTCACGATTTCGTCGTATTGCAGTTGGCGAACAGTGAGATGACCAATCAGGGCAATCTTTGGACGGGAACGGTTTTGCTTTCGAGCAATGCTGGGACCCATAAGGCGACCGCCCTTGCCGCTTGGGTTAAATCGGGCGAGACCGCTCCGCCGATCCAAGCGACAGGTGGCTGGTTGAAACCGTAGTTGCTTTTACGAGATGGATCGAACGGTGCAATTTTTGTTAGGAGTGAGCGTTTGCATCGCATTTTTCGCATGCTCCCACGCGCATCCCAGCAATGTTGATGCAGCGCAAATACGGGCGAAGCTGGACGCTATTCCGCTCGACCAGAAAGTCGATCTCACGAACAAAGAATGGCTGGTCATATTGTCGCCGCAACAGTTCTACGTCATGCGCCGAGCGGGCACGGAGCTGCCGTCCCTTAGCGGTAACGCGCTCGATCACCGCAACGGCATTTACGTTTGCTCCGCGTGCGG
>WNGO01008989.1_pt1 | contig 11443 bp, 10 predicted proteins | sample 5400511 | NCBI WGS metagenome assembly WNGO01 (sample SAMN13153380, study PRJNA577476) | soil metagenome | isolation source: 20 cm soil or saprolite under Garry oak tree replicate 2 | place: USA:California | collected 2016-06-15
TGCCGGCAGCAAGGGTTTGAACGGCCGCGAGGCGGGTATCAACGAGAACTATGCGCGCGAGCTGATGGAATTGCACACGCTCGGCGCCGATGGCGGCTACACGCAGGACGATGTCGTCGCGCTGGCGCGCATCTTGACCGGCTGGGGGCTCGCGCGGCCAAACGCGTTGCCGGTTTCGGGCAGTGGGTTCGTGTTCTATCCCGCGCGTCACGACAATGGCGACAAGCATTTCCTCGGTCAGGACATCGCTGGGAATGGCGAAGCGGAAGGTGAGGCCGCGCTCGATATCCTCGCGAAAAGCCCGGCGACCGCGCGTCATATCGCCTTCGCGCTGGCGCAGTACTTTATCGCCGACCAGCCGCCGGCGGCCCTCGTCGATCGGCTTGCCGCGCGATTCCAGGAGACCGACGGCGATATCAAATCCGTGCTGAAGACCTTGTTCGCCAGCCGCGAATTCCGCGATAGCACCGGCACGAAATACAAATCGCCCTACCGCTTTGTGCTGTCCGCGGCCCGCGCCGCCGGTGCGCAGGTCGATGATCCAAAGCCGCTGCTCGGCGCGATGACGCGGCTCGGACAGCCGCTCTACGGCTGTATGACACCCGACGGCTACCGTGACACCGAGGCGGCGTGGCTCAGCCCCGATGCCAGCCTGCTGCGCGTCAATTTCGCCAAGGCGCTCGCCGGCGGCAACCTGCCGGTCGTCGAGGGCGCGAAACCCGTCGAAGCGGCGCCGCTCCTCGCCACCTTGGGCAAAGGCCTGAGCGGAAGAACCCATCTCGCCGTGACGCAGGCGCCGCCGGAACTAAAGGCCGCCTTGATCCTCGGCAGCCCCGATTTCATGCGGCGATAGGAAGACGATGCACCGGCGCGATTTCCTCGGCTTCTCGGCAGGAGCTTCGCTGGCCGCATTGAGCGGCAGCGCTTCGGCCGTCTCGGCCGACGGCGCGCCGAAGCGGCTTGTCGTCGTGCTGTTGCGAGGCGCGGTCGACGGTCTCAGCGTCGTCGTGCCGCACGGCGATGACGCCTATTACGCCACCCGCCCGACAATCGCGATCGCAAAGCCCGGCGCGGCGGAGGGAGCGCTCCCGCTCGACGAGCATTTCGGCTTGCATCCGGCGCTCGCCGCGCTGATGCCGCTGTGGCAGGAAAAACAGCTCGCTTTTGTGCACGCCGCGGGCTCGCCCGACCCGACGCGCTCGCATTTCGACGCGCAGCTCTTTATCGAAAACGGTACGCCGGGACGCCGCGCCACCGCCGATGGCTGGATGAACCGCCTGCTCGCGGCGATGCCTGGCCTGTCGCGTGATCCGACCGAGGCCGTCGCGGTTGGCCCGATCCTGCCGCAGATCCTGAAGGGCCGCATGCCGGTCGCCAACCTGCCGCTCGGCCCGGCCGCCGCAACACCGCTCGCGATCGACAAGCCCGAAATCGCCAGCGCTTTCGACCGCCTCTATGCCGGCAAGGACGCGATCGGCCAAGCGTATCGTCAGGGCCGCAAGGCGCGCGCCGAGCTGATCGCCGGATTGCCCGCGCCACCCGACCCCGCGGATGGCGGGGCGCCAGCGCCCAACGGTTTTCCGGCCGTGGCGGCGCGGCTTGCCGGGCTTATGGCGCACAACCGCAAGATCCGTCTCGCCCTTGTCAGCCTCGGCGGCTGGGACACTCATGTGCGCCAGGGCAGTCATGCTGGGCAGTTGGCGGAGCGGCTCCGCCCCCTCGGTGACGGGATCGCAGCGTTCGCCAAAGCGCTCGGCGGGGATTGGCGGGACACCGCGGTTGTCGTGCTGTCCGAATTCGGCCGCACGGTGCGCGAGAACGGCGATGGCGGCACCGATCACGGCCACGGCAATGTCATCTGGGTATTGGGCGGCGCCGTGCAGGGCGGCCGGGTGTACGGCGAGTGGCCCGGCCTTGCATCGGACGCGCTCTACGAAAGCCGCGATCTTGCTGTGACGACCGATTTCCGTGCCGTGTTGGCGCCGGTCGTCGCGCGCCATCTGCGTCTCCCCGATCGTGCGCTGGCGACGATCTTCCCCGGCTTTTCACCGCCGCATTCCGACCTCGACCGCCTCATCGCGTAGCCTTCGCGGGGATTGCTTTGCTTGGCTCGCGATGACGTCCATCTAAGCTGCCATTGCGAGAAGCACAGCGACGAAGGAATCTCCCTGACCTCTTTCGAAAATTAGCTGCACCCATGACCGAAAACCCGTTCTTCGAAGCCTGGAACACGCCGTTCGAGCTGCCGCCCTTCGACCGTATCCGGCCGGAGCATTTTCCGCCCGCCTTCGACCGCGGCATGGCGGAGCACATCGCCGAAATCGACGGCATCGCCGGCTCGTCCGAAGCGCCCGATTTCACTAATACGGTCGAGGGCTTGGAGCGCAGCGGGCGGCTGCTGCGCCGCGTCAGCCGCGTCTTCAACAACCTGACCTCGAGCGCGACAAACCCGGCGCTCGATGCGCTCGACCGGGACTACGCGCCAAAGCTCGCGGCGCACCGCAGCCGGATTATGCTCGATCCCGGCCTCTTCGCGCGCATCGACACGCTGTGGCAGGGCCGCGACCAGCTCGGTCTCGCGCCCGAGCAGCTTCGGCTTCTCGATCGCCACCATCTCAACTTCGTGCGCGCCGGCGCATTGCTCGATCCGGCGCAGAAGGCGCGCATGGCCGAGATTTCCGCGCGCCTCGCGAGCCTGCACACGTTGTTCGGTCAAAACGTGCTGCATGATGAAGACGAGTGGCGCCTTATGCTCGAGGAAGGCGACCTCGCGGGCCTGCCCGATTTCGCCCGCGCCGCTGCGGCGGAGGCGGCCAAGGCGCGCGGCCTTGACGGCCATTACGCGATTACCCTGTCGCGCGCCTCGGTCGAGCCGTTTCTGAGCTTTTCGGCCCGCCGCGATCTGCGCCGAACGGCCCACGAGGCCTGGACGGCGCGCGGCGCGCATCCCGGCGATCACGATAACCGGATGCTGATCGGCGAGATCATGGCGTTGCGGGCCGAGCAGGCGCGGCTTCTCGGCTACGACAGTTTCGCGGCCTACCGCCTCGACGATACGATGGCAAAAACCCCGGAAGCGGCCGCGGCGTTGCTCCATGCCGTCTGGGGGCCGGCCAAGCGCAAGGCCGCCGAAGAGCGCGCCGAGCTGGAGGCGATGGCTCGCGCCGATGGCCTCAACGAGCCGATCGCGCCCTGGGATTGGCGCTATTACGCCGAGAAGGTGCGGCAGGCGAAATACGCGCTCGACGAGGCTTCGGTAAAGCCGTACTTCGTGCTCGACAACATCGTCCAGGCGGCGTTCGACACGGCCGGGCGGCTGTTCGGCCTGCGCTTTATCGAGCGTCGCGACTGCCCGGTCTATCACCGGGATGTGCGCGCCTATGAGGTGCGCGACGCCGCCGATCGTCCGATCGGCCTCTTTCTCCACGACAATTTCGCGCGGCCTGGAAAGCATTCCGGCGCCTGGATGAGCAGCTACCGCGAGCAGCAAAGCCTCGACGGCGAGGTGCTCCCGATCATCGTCAACAACAACAATTTCTCGAAGGGCGACCCGACGCTCCTCAGTTTCGACGACGCGCGCACGCTGTTCCACGAGTTTGGCCACGGGCTGCACGGTCTCCTGTCGCGCGTCCGCTACCCGTCGCAATCCGGCACCGCGGTACGGCGCGACTTTGTTGAATTCCCGTCGCAGGTCTTCGAGCACTGGCTCGAAGTGCCCGACACGCTGCGCCGCTACGCCCGGCATTACCAAACGGGCGAGCCCTTGCCCGAGGCGCTCCTGCAGCGGCTGCTCGCCGCCCGCACCTTCAACCAGGGTTTCGCGACCGTCGAGTACGCCGCCTGCGCGATGCTCGATCTCGACCTGCACGCCCGCGCCGAACTGAGCGTCCTCGACATCGACGCGTTCGAGAGGGAATTTGCCGCGAAAGTCGGGTTGCCGCCGGAAATCGGTCTCCGGCACCGGCCGGCGCATTTCGGGCATCTGTTCGCTGGGGGAGGCTATGCGGCCGGCTATTACGCCTATCTCTGGGCCGAGGTACTCGATGCGGACGGCTTCGCCGCCTTCGCCGAGAGAGGCGATCCGTTCGCTCCCGATCTGGCGGAGCGGCTCGCGGCGATTTACTCAGCCGGCGATACCGCCGATCCGATGGAGCTCTATCGCGCCTTCCGCGGCCGCGATCCGGAAGTCGCGCCGCTCCTCAAAAAGCGCGGCCTAGCCGCTTAAATTAATGTGAACAAAGCGGGAAGGGGTGCGGATGTCAGCTCGGCGGCTTCATCGCCACGTCGAGCATGACATTGGGCAGGATCTCGCGCAGCACGCCGCGCAACGTCGCCTCGTCCGACGCGCTCGCTGACGCGATCAGCCGCCTGGAGCCGCGCCGCAGGATACGCGCGGTGACCCGCCCGTCGCGGCCCGGCCGGATCGTTGCGAATGCCTCGGCCGGCTCGATCCGCCGCAATGCCTTTTTCAGGGCCTGCAGACCTTCGCCGCTCTCGACATCGTGCGCCGCCGCTTCGCCGGGCTCGGGCTCGGCTTCCTCCTCGACCGCCGCGTCGACCGCCTCGACCGGCCGGTGCCGCGCCAAGGACTGGTAGACCGCGCGCCCGCTTTCGGTGTCGATCCGCGACTGCAATTCCCAACTCTCGCCGCGGGAGGACAGTTCGCTGATCAGCGCGAACAGGTCGTCGCAGTCGTCGTCATGCGTGCAGGTCAGAAAGGCCAGGCGCCCGTCATGCTCGATCACTCGGTCGTCATCCTCCGCAAAACCGAGCTCTTCGAGGGCGTTGTCGAGCGCGCGGCGCGAGGCAACGAGCAGCACCGTCACATGCAGCCGCCGTCCCGGATCTACCGCTTCCTTCTCTTCGGCCAAGGCCCTCTCCTCGCAGCGTCCGTGCCCGAACCTGCCAGGGTGTCAGCCGAGCTCGCTCTCGCCCCGCCGGCTTATGCGAACATCGCGGTGGACCCCGACGTTCATCAACAGGCCAAACCCCAGCATCATCGTAATCATAGCCGTTCCGCCATAGGAAATCAGCGGCAGCGGCACCCCGACGACCGGAATGAGGCCCATGACCATTGCTATATTGATGAAGGCATAGAGAAAGAAACTGGCGGCAATTCCCAGGCCGAGCAACCGTCCGAACAGGCTGCGGCTCCGCAGGGCGATCGAAAAGGCATAGCCGATCACGACCACATACATCGTAAAGATGAAATCGGTCTGCTTCTCCGGCAGAAAGCTCAGATGGGTCTGCGTCCCGAGCAGGAAGCCCTTGCCGAAAACTCCCCCGGAGCCGAGCGCTATCTTCGACTGGGTGATGTGGTACCCGGCCCCGAGCGGATCCTGCTCCGGGTCGAGAAAGGTATAGAGGCGGGTCTTCTGGTAATCGCGCAGGAACCGCCAGGCGATCGGGGCCGCGATCCCGGCCGTGGCGGCGGCCAAGGCGAACATGCGCAGCTTGACGCCGCCGAGGAAGCACAGGATCGCGCCCGAGGCGAGGAGCAGCATCGCCGTCCCGAGATCGGGCTGCTTCAGCACCAGAGCCACCGGGATCATGATCATCATCACCGGCGGAATGAGTCGCGAGATCCGGCCGACATTCTCGTTTGGCACGCAATGGAAATAGCGCGCCAAGGCAAGCACGAGGCCGATTGTCATGATTTCCGAGGGCTGGAGCTGGATCACGCCAAGGTCGATCCAGCGTTGCGCCCCCATGCCGACAAAGCCGCGCAGATCGACCGCGACGACGAGCACCAGCGCAACGGCGTAGATCCAGTAGGCGCTGCGGAACCAATGCCGGATGTCCACGAGAGCGACGATCAGCATCGGCACGAAAGCCATCGCAAAACGCGTCATCTGCCGCGACGCCCAGGGCTGCAGACTGCCGTTCGCGGCCGAATACAGCATTGCGAAGCCGATGCCCGAGATCGCAGCGATCAGGATGACGAGGCCCCATTGGATGCCACGGAGCTTGTCCGCCAAACTCAACCGGCGCTGGCCGATATCGACGGAGAGGCTCGCCATCGCTCAGCCGCGGCGAGGATCGGAGCGCGTGGGGGGCGGCGCCGATTGCGTCGCGGGCGCATTCTCGGCAATGGCGGGCTGCGGCACGCGCCGGGCCGGGTCACGCTTCTGCGTCTCGGTGAGCACATCGCGGCAGATTGGCGCGGCGACTGCGGAGCCGCCGCCGCCGCTTTCGCCGCCATGCTCCACCACGACGGCGCAGACGTAGCGCGGCGCGTTGACCGGCCCAAACGAGATGAACAGCGCGTGGTCGCGCTCTTTCCAGGGAACCGCGGTGCCCTTGCGAATGCCGTGCTCGCGCTCGGCGGCGCTGATGCGCCTGACCTGCGACGTGCCCGATTTCCCGCCCATCGCCATCGCCGGGTCGGTGATGCGCGCCGCATAGGCCGTGCCGCCCTGTTCGTTGACGACGGCGTTCATGCCGTCGAGCACGAGGGCAAGCCAGCGCGGGTTGATGCCGAGTTCCGGAAAGGATGGGGTTCGAACATCGCCGCCCGGGGCGAGGCGGCCCTCCGGCCGGAACAGGCGCGGCACGACTGCCCGGCCGGTCACGAGCCGGGCCGCCATTGTCGCGAGCTGGATCGGGGTCGCGGTGACCGAGCCCTGCCCGATGCCGGCGATCAGCGTCTCTCCCGGCTGCCACGCAACCCCGGTCAGCGCCGCCTGACGCTCCCGGTCCGGGATCGTGCCGCCGCGCTCGCCCGGGATATCGAGCCCGACCGGGCTGCCGAAGCCGAGCTTCCGCGCCATCGCTGCGATGCGGTCGATGCCGACGCGCCGCGCGGTCTCATAGAAATAGACGTCGCAGGATTTCTTGATCCCGTCATGCAGGCGCATCGCACCGTGGCCTTCTTTGCGCCAGCAATGGAAGGTCGCATTCCCGAGCGAGAAATAGCCCGGGCAGCCGACCGATGTGTCGGGCGTCATCGCGCCCGCTTCGAGCGCCGCCAGGGCCACGACCGGCTTGAATGTCGATCCCGGCGGATAGACGCCGGCGATGACCTTATCGGTCAGCGGGTTGCGCGGATCGGTCGACAGCTCCTGCCATAGTGCAGGGGTGAGGCCGGTTGCGAATTGCGTCGGATCAAAGCTCGGACTCGACACCATCGCCAGCACATCGCCGGTCAACGCGTCGAGCACGACACAGGAGAGGCTCTGCTCGACGGAGCAGCGCTTCACGACGAATTCCTGCAACGCGGCGTCAAGGCTGAGCACGATCTCGCGGCCCGGCTGTCCCGGCGTTGTGGCGATCTCGCGGACGACGCGGCCGAAGGCGTTGACCTCGACTTGGCTCGTGCCGGCACCGCCGCGCAGCTGCGGGTCCAGCGCCTTTTCGACGCCGTTCTTGCCGATGCGGAAATCCGGTAATTCCAGAAGCGGATCGCCGGTCAGTTCCTTCTCCGATACCGGCGCGACATAACCGAGCACATGCGAAGCTCCGGTCCCATAAGGATATTCGCGGATCAACCCTTGCTCGATGGCGACACCGGGCAATTCCGGCATCGCGACCTCGATCCGCGCCATCTCCTGCCAGCTCAGATTCGCGCGCACAACGAGCGGGACAAAGGCGTGCTTGCGCTGGACATCGCGCATGATGCGCCGGCGGTCGGCCTCGGTCACTTCGATCAATTTGGCGATCGCGTTGAGGGTGCCTTCGAGATTGCCGGTCTGCTCGGGGACGACGACGACGCGATAATTGGGCCGGTTGTCGGCGAGCGCTGCGCCAAAGCGGTCGAGGATGCGCCCGCGCGGCGGGGTCAGAAGCCGCACGTTAATGCGGTTCTCCTCAGCCATGACCGCGTATTTGTCGCGGTCGAGGATCTGCAGCTGGTACATGCGGGCGGCAAGGGCACCGCCTAGCACTGCTTGCCCGCCGGCGAGCAATGCCGCCCGCCGGGTCAACAGCTTCTGTCGATTGTTTTCGCGCGCCGACACGGGTCCGCTCGGGCCTAGCGCCGGCGCATCAGCCGCGGCCCGTCAATCAGCACGCGCTGGGTGCTACCTAGCAGGAAGCTTGCGGCCGGGAAGACCGTGATCGTCAGCACCATCCGGAAGATCGTGTTGCGCGGATTGATGAGGCTGGATTCGAGCAGACAGTGGAGGGCCCAGAGGCCGAGCATCATCCCGCCGCCGACCAGCGTAAATCCCGCCCAGACAGCCGGAAAACTGCGTCCGACAAAATGGCGCCGGGAACGCAGCACGACGGCGCGGGTGACCAGGAGCGTCAGAGCCCCGACGCCGACGAGCGAACCAGTCAGCAGGTCCTCGCCAAGACCGATCCCGAATAGGGCATAGGACGGCAGCAGGTCCGGCCGGTAGAGCGTCCAGTGGTAGACCGCCATCAGCGCGAGGGCCGGGGTCAGTGCGGCATAGCCCGGGATCTGCAATGGCAGAATCGCCACGAGCGCGGCGATGGTCGTGGTCAGGATCGGGACAAGCCGCGCCGCGTTGCTGTTCACGCGAGGCAGTTCGGGTGCAGTGAACTCCCGGAGCGCCATCGTCCTCAGCGTGCCGGTTGCGCAGGCGTTTGGAGTTCTTCACTGGCCGCCTTGCTCTTGCGGCCCGGTCGCACGGCGGGAGGCACCGGTTGCGGCAGCGCGCCGGAGAGCCCGTAATCGACCGCCAACACATAGCCGAGCTGCGACAGCTCAACATACGGCTCGACCCGCGGGCCGGCTGGCCCGACCGCGCTGACCATGCCGACCGGCAAATCGGGCGGGAAGACGCCGCCTTCGCCCGAGGTGACAACACGGTCGCCGATCTTGAGCGCCTCCGGCGAGCCGACATAGAGGAGCCGCGGTCGCTCGGAATTGTCGCCCGCCAGCACCGCGCCGGTGTTCGAGCCTTCGATCTTGACTGGAATCCGCGAATTCAGATCGGTGATCAGCAAGACCCGCGCGGCACGGCTGCCGACCTCGGTCAGGCGGCCGACCAACCCATCCCCGGTGATCACTGCCTGCCCGCGGGCGAGACCTGCCTGGCTGCCGGCGTTGATCATCACGGTGCGCACATAGGCCCCGCCGGAATTGGCGATGACGCGGGCGGTCACATACGATACCGCCCTATCGGGCACGACCTTAAGCAGTCCCTGGAGCTGGCGGTTTTCGGTGGTGAGCTTTAGCGCGACCTGCTGCCATTGCAGCAGACGCTGGTTCTCTTCCTCAAGCCGGCGATTTACCTGATAAACCCCGATAAAACCGCGGACCCGGTCAATCGCCGCCTCGGCGGCCCCAAGCGGGCGGCTCGCCACATCGAGCGCCGGTGCGGCAACATCGCTCAGGCCGGTGCGCAGGGTCTCGAACATCGTCTGATCGGTCTTGCCCGCGACGAGCATCGCCCCGGAGAGCAGGATCAAGGCCGGCAGCGTCGAGCGCTGGATGCCGGCACGCAGCTGGGGCGAGAGGCGGATCATTCAGCCTCTCCCTCGCCGATTCGCGCCGGATACGCAGCTGTTTTTCGGTCCCATGGTCCCCCCGACCGGTTCCCCGAGCGGGCATTATTACGCGAAAAACAGGCTCTACCACATATTGATTAATAGATTTTTGAGCGTCTTCATTTCTTCCAGCGCCCGCCCGGTGCCGAGGGCGACGCAGGTCAGGGGGTCGTCGGCGATCGAGACCGGCAGGCCGGTCGCGTGGCGCAGCACAAAATCGAGGTTGCTCAGGAGAGCGCCGCCGCCCGTCATGACGATGCCTTTGTCGACGATGTCGGCTGCCAATTCGGGCGCGGTGTGCTCGAGCGCCACCTTGACCGCCTCGACGATCGAGCCCACCGGCTCCGCCAGGCTTTCCGAGATCTGGCGCTCGCTGATGACGATTTCTTTGGGCACGCCGTTCATCAGGTCGCGGCCCTTGATCTCCATGACCCGGCCCTCGCCATCCTCCGGCATGCAGGCCGAGCCGATCTCCTTCTTGATGCGTTCGGCGCTGCCCTCGCCGACCAGCAGGTTATGGTTGCGGCGGATATACGCGATGATCGCCTCGTCCATCTTGTCGCCGCCAACCCGGACCGAGCGGGAATAGACGATGCCGCCGAGCGACAGCACGGCCACTTCTGTCGTGCCGCCGCCAATATCGACGACCATCGAGCCCGTTGCCTCGGTCACCGGCAGACCGGCGCCGATCGCCGCCGCCATCGGCTCCTCGATCAGGAAAACCCGCCTTGCGCCGGCGCTTTCCGCCGATTCCTGGATGGCCCGCCGCTCAACCGCGGTCGAGCCGGACGGCACGCAGATGATGATCTGCGGGCTGGCAAAGCTGCGCCGGTTATGAACCTTGCGGATGAAATGCTTGATCATTTCCTCCGCGACCTCGAAATCGGCGATGACCCCGTCGCGCAACGGCCGGATCGCCTGGATATTACCCGGCGTTCGGCCGAGCATCAGCTTGGCCTCCTCGCCGACCGCCAGGACCTGCTTGCGGCCCTTGACGCTGGCGATCGCGACGACCGAGGGCTCGTTCAAGACGATGCCGCGGCCCTTTACATAGACGAGCGTATTGGCTGTGCCGAGGTCGATCGCCATGTCGGCGGACAGCAAACCCAACATTCTTCCGAGCATCGCTGTTAAATCCGAAGTTGTGGCCGGTCACACATCCGGCCTCGAACGCTGTCGCGTCTTAAATTCAGTCCGCCGATCCGTGACATTGCCGAGCGTCCCCGACGACCAGTCGCGTCGTCGGGCGCCGCGAGCGAGCAAGGCGGCATTAGCTTCCCCCGTTAGGGCCGATCCTTGCGGATTAGCCCGTCTAATTCAAGCCGCGAGTCTCCAGAGAGAGTTCTTTTCCCTAAACTCTTGCAAAATGATTAGCGCCCGGCATCTTTTTGCGATGAGCGGCAATGAGGAGATCGTCAAGCGGTCGGTGCGAATCGCGGGACATGCAACGAGTATCTCGCTCGAGCCCGCGTTTTGGCAGGCGTTGTCCGAGATCGCGGCGCGCCGCGATTTGTCGCTCAACGCGCTGTTGTCGCAGATCGATGCCGAGCGCACCGGCAATTTATCGAGCGCGATTCGCCTGTTCGTGCTCGCCAGCTGCCGCGGTGGCGAGCTGGCCGGCGCGGGTCCCGAGATCTCGACGAAAATAAATCCAGGGAGCACGCAATGGCCACGGTGATCAATCTCAACCGCTTCCGGAAGGCAAAGAAGCGGGCCGTGGCCGAGGAGCGCGCCGCGCAAAACCGGGCCGGGTCCGGCCGTACCAAGAAAGAGCGCAAAACCACGATGCGCGAGCGCGAGCGCGCCGGCCGCGAGCTCGACAACAAGCGCCTCGACTAGTTGCCGCGGCCGAGCGCGGCGTTGTAGGCGTCGCGGTTCGCCTCGTCGAAGCAGACAAAAATGACCATCGCCGGAATTTCGTGCTGGGCGAGGTATGCCGCGACTTCGGCCACGGCAATCCGCGCCGCCCTGTCGCGGGGAAAGCCGTAGA
>WNGO01002626.1_pt1 | contig 11435 bp, 8 predicted proteins | sample 5400511 | NCBI WGS metagenome assembly WNGO01 (sample SAMN13153380, study PRJNA577476) | soil metagenome | isolation source: 20 cm soil or saprolite under Garry oak tree replicate 2 | place: USA:California | collected 2016-06-15
TGATTGTCTACATTGTGGAGGCGCATCCGAGCGACGTGTGGCAGACCGAGAGCAATCTGAAGGACAAGATCGTTTTCGCGAGCCCGCGTGATTATGAGGAGCGTAGCCAGGTGGCGGGATCTTGCGTGCGGAAACTCGGAATCAAGTTCCCTGCAGTGATCGACGGATTCGACAACACTACCGAGAGGGCTTATACGGGATGGCCGGACCGCATCTACCTGATCGATCGAGACAATCGAGTGGCCTACAAGAGCAAGCCCGGCCCCTTCGGATTCAAACCGGACGATCTCGAAAAAGCACTGAAGAAGATTACGGGCACGAGCTAGATCGAGCAGCGTTGGGATGATCTGAAACACTTATCGTCCGGCGAAAATCGTTCAGGAACTGGTCGTCCAAAGGCCCATTCCCGTCGAGTGTCATACAGGGCGGCAGTGAGAAATCCCTATCTGAGGAAGCTTGCCTACGGGTAGGGATGCTTCGACTACGAACGAGCTCGCTTCGCGATCTCGTTCTTCGCTCAGCATGACAACCCTCTGGGGCTAACGGGGTTTCGTAATCGCTCCCTGCGACGCCGACCAGACCAGCGCGGCATACTTCGCAAACACTCCGGTGGAATAACGCGGCTTCGGCGCTTTCCACTTCGCCAAGCGCTCGCGGAGGACTTTGCCGGTGACTTCAACTTTCAACAGGCGCTTCTTCACGTCGAATTGAATGATGTCGCCGTTGCGCACTGCTGCGATTGGGCCGCCTAAAGCAGCTTCGGGTGCAACGTGTCCGGCCATCAACCCGCGCGTCGCGCCGCTGAAGCGTCCATCGGTCAGAAGAGCGACCGAGCCACCAAGGCCCTCGCCGACAATCGCCGCCGTCACGCCCAACATCTCGCGCATGCCAGGACCGCCTTTCGGGCCCTCGTTGCGAATCACGACCACATCCCCGGCCTTGATTTTTTTCGCGGTGACCGCCGCCATCGCAGCTTCTTCAGAGTCGAAGACGCGGGCCGGACCCCGATGCTCCAGGCGTTCGTGGCCGCTAATCTTGATGACGCATCCTTCGGGCGCGAGATTGCCTTTGAGAATGACGAGTCCGCCGGTCGCTTTCAGTGGCTTGTCGAGCGGTACGATCACTTCCTGCTGCGGCGTTTCCTTGGCGCTCGCGGCCTCTACCGCAATCGTTCGCCCGGTCACGGTTTTTGCGGAGCCATGCAAATACTTGCCGCTCGTCAGCCGCTTGGCCAGCAGGCCGATGCCGCCGGCGCGATGCATGTCCGCGGCGACGAATCTGCCGGAAGGTTTGAGATCGGCGAGCAGTGGAGTGCGCTCGCTCACGGTCTGGAAATCTTCAATGTCGAGCTTGACGCCGGCTTCCCGCGCGATGGCAAGCAGGTGCAGCACCGCATTTGTCGACCCGCCGCTAGCCGCGACCGAGGCAATCGCATTCTCGAACGCTTGGCGGGTCAGAATGTCGCGCGGCTTCAGGCCCTTCTGCAAGACGCTCATCACGAGTTTGCCGCACTCGAATGAGATCTGGTCTTTCTGCGGATCCATGGCGGGAACACTGTTGAAGCCCATCGGCGAGAGGCCAATCATCTCCATCACGGTGGACATGGTGTTGGCCGTGTACTGGCCGCCGCAGGCTCCGGCCGCCGGACAGGCGACGTCCTCGAGCTCCCTCAATTCTTTATCGCTCATCTTGCCGGCAACATTCGCACCAATGGCTTCATAAACGTCCTGGATGGTGACGTCTTTGCCGCGATAACTGCCCGGGGCGATCGTTCCTCCGTACAGCACAACGCCTGGAAGATTCATGCGCGCCAGAGCCATGGCCGCGGCGGGGATCGTCTTGTCGCAGCCGACCACGCACACGACGGCGTCGAACATCTGCCCGCGGCAGACGAGCTCGATGGAATCGGCGATCACTTCGCGGCTCACCAACGACGCGCGCATGCCCTCGGTGCCCATCGTCTCCCCGTCAGAGATCGCGATGGTGTTGAATTCCATCGGCGTACCGCCAGCCTCGCGAATGCCTTCCTTCACTTTGGCCGAGAGTCGGCGCAGGTGGAAGTTGCACGGCATGGTTTCGATCCAGGTATTGGCCACGCCGATCAGCGGACGGCTGAGATCGGCATCGGTGTATCCAACGGCCTTGAACATCGAGCGAGCGCCAGCGCGATCGCGTCCTTCAGTAATTCCGCGACTGATGTGTTTGAGATCCATGGTTAGAGTCCGTGCAGTGAAGAATACAAGAGCATAAACCATGAAGGACACTAAGGTACACGAAGCGTTTCCTCTGTGTGACTTCGTGTCCTCTGTGGTTCAAGCTTTTCTCTGTTCAGCAAAAACGGGGAACCCGCTTGCCGCAGGTTCCCCAGAATGCATGACGCTGCCCAGGGATCGTCATGCTTGCCCAATCAAGAACTCGAATCGTTACGCGCGGGCAGATGCGCGGGGACTATCGATGCTCACACCCGCCGGAGGGTGGGACGAATTCCACTCCGCGGCCTGCGCTGGTCCGGAACCGACATGAATCACATCCGGGATCGCATACCACTCGCGATAGAGCTGGCCGACCTGCTTCTGGTTGACGTCAAGCACCAGTGTGACCTGGTGATCGCGCTCGGCGGCCTCAGCGTGTACGGAATGCAGATCGAGCGCGCGGCGCGAGGCCCCGTTCAGGATCCGCATCAGTGTTCCCTGTGTGTTCCGGTAGCGGATGTGGAAAGCGTTCATGTTGTTCATCCCCAAGTCGAGTGCAGATTTTTAAAATCTCAACCACGTTTGAAAATCTGCAATCTAATGTCTGGCTTCTGAAATCCAATTACTGCGTCGGCTCTTCTTCCAGCAACATCTCTGACAGCGCCGCGCCGGCCGGGACCATCGGGTAAACGTTGGCCTCGGGGGCACAGTCAAACACCAGCAACTCGGGATCCGGTGAATGCAGGAAGCGGTCAATCTGATCGCCAGTCGCCTGCGACACCGGAAACTCGCGCATCACGTCTTCCTTCATCCGGAAGCTCGGAATCCTGTAGGCCTTCGCGATCTCGACAAAGTCCGGATTGTCGCTCAGGTCGGTCTCGGCGTAGTTGCGCTCGTAGAAGAGCTGCTGCCACTGGCGCACCATGCCGAGATACTTGTTGTCGATGATGATCATCTTGATCGGCAGCCCGAGACGGTGAACCGTGGCGAGCTCCTGGATGTTCATCTGGAAACCGCCATCGCCAGACACGCACAGGACGCAGGTGTCGGGTTTGGCCAGCTGCACGCCAACCGCAGCTGGCAGAGCGAAGCCCATCGCGCCCAGGCCTCCGGAAGTGATGAAGCCGCGCGGAGAGTCCGAGTTATAGCGTTGCGCAGCCCACATCTGGTGCTGGCCCACGTCGGCAAGAATCACGCTGTCCTCAGGCAGACGGCTGAAGAGTTCGTCGAGGAAGCGAATGGTCGGCTGCGCCAGGCCGCGCGGATCGAGTTCCGCGCGCTCCGGCCCGCAAGCGACGGCGCGCCATTCCGCAAAATCAGGCAGGGTGTGACGACGAAGTTCCGCGTCGAAAGCAGGAATTGTGTCCGCGAGATTCCCGATCACGGGAAGATTGCACGGACGCACGCGATCCAGTTGCGCGGGATCAATTTCAAAGTGAACGATCTTGGCGTGCGGTGCGAATCGTGAAGGATCACCGGTGACACGGTCGTCGAGACGCGCTCCGAACACCAGCAGCAGATCCGTCTCGTGCAGCGCAGTATTCGCAGCGCGCGTTCCGTGCATGCCGACCATGCCGAGGTAGTAAGGCGCCTGCTGCGGAACAGCGCCCAGGCCATGAACCGTAGCAAACGTCGGAATGTTCAAATGATCGAGCAGCCGCCGCAGTTCGGGAATCGCGCCGGAAATCTTGGCCCCAGCGCCGATCAGCGCGACAGGCTTTGAAGATTGCTGCAACAAAGCGACGATCGTGTCGGTGAATCCACCGTCGGCCTTGGCGTCGGCAGGCCGGGCGTGCGGCGTGAATTTCGCCGGCCCAGAGAATTCCTTCTTCGCCTTCAGCATGTCGGTGGGGATATCGATCACCACCGGCCCCGGACGTCCGCTGCGTGCCCAGTGGAATCCTTCGGCAATCACTTCGGGAATTTCGTCGATGGTGCGGACCAGGCGGCTCCACTTCGTGAGCGAAAGCGTCACGCCGAATACATCGGTCTCTTGAAATGCATCGGTGCCGATGAGCGCGCTGCGCACCTGTCCGGTAATGCAGACCAGAGGAACGGAATCCATCTTGGCGTCAGCGATGCCGGTCACCAGGTTCGTCGCTCCGGGACCGCTGGTTGCCATGGCGACGCCTACCTTGCCCGTAACGCGCGCGTAACCTTCGGCCGCAAACACCGCGCCCTGCTCGTGCCGCGTCAGAATATGCCGCACTCCGCTGCCATCAAGCGCGTCATACAACGGCATGATCGCCCCGCCCGGATACCCGAAGACGAGGTCGACGCCCTCGGCGCGCAGGCACTGCAGAACGATGTCGGCTCCCTTAAGCATTCACCACCTGTTTTGTGGAACCCTGAGGAGCTTTCTTGCCTTCCTTGGGCAGCCAGCTCATCATGCCGCGTAGCTGTGCGCCGATGATCTCGATCGGGTGTTGCTTTTCCTTCTCGCGCAGCTTGTTGAAGTTGGGGCAGCCGGCCTTGTTTTCCGCAATCCACTCCTGAGCGAATTTGCCCGATTGAATGTCAGCCAGCGTCTTCTTCATCGCCTGACGGGTCGCGTCGCCCACCACCTGCTCACCACGAGTGAGGTCGCCGTATTCGGCGGTATTGGAGATCGAATATCGCATGCGATCCAATCCACCTTCGTAGATCAGGTCGACGATCAGCTTCACTTCATGCAGACACTCGAAGTAGGCGATCTCTGGGGCGTATCCTGCTTCGACCAGGGTTTCGAATCCCTTCTTGATGAGCGACGTGAGGCCGCCGCAAAGAACTGCCTGCTCGCCGAACAGATCGCTCTCGGTTTCTTCCCGGAAGGTCGTTTGCAGAACACCCGCGCGGGTTGAGCCGATGCCGTGAGCGTAGGCCAGGGCAAGTTCATGAGCGTGGCCGCTGGCATCCTGTTGAATGGCGATCAGCGACGGGACCCCTCGTCCTTCTGTGTAGACGCGGCGGACAAGATGGCCGGGACTCTTTGGCGCGATCATCACCACGTCCACGTCGGTGGGCGGCACGATTGCGTTGAAGTGAATGCTGAAGCCGTGCGAGAAGCCGAGAACTTTTCCAGGATGGAGATAGGGTTTGATGAGCTGGTCGTACATTTCGGCCTGGGTCTCATCCGGCGTGAGAATGTGGATCCAGTCGGCGCGCTTGGCGGCCTCGTCGGGAGCCACAACCACCATGCCATCGGCGCGAGCCTGCTGAGCGCTCTTGCGGGCGGGATCAAGGCCGACGATAACTTTGTGTCCGCTGTCGCGGAGATTCTGGGCCTGCGCGTGTCCCTGGCTACCATAGCCAATGATTGCAATGGTTTTGCTCTTCAGTGCGTCGGGCCGCGCGTCCCGCTCATAGAAAATAGTAACCGCCATCGTGCTCCTCTCATTTGCGACAGGGGAGGCGAAAAACGACGAATGCTCCCGGGGAATTGAAACGGCTACCGCAAACCGACCGGTCGGTCGGTCTAATTATGCTATCTGCCCCGCTATCCCCTGTCAATCCCCAACTTTGATCCCCCGATAGGCATGAGGCATGTTCCGATGGCCACCTCGGCCGTCCAAGCCTGGGCAAAGCCCGGCGTCTATTGAAGAATTGCTCTGTTCTTCCGATGGAAGCTAAGAGGGCTCGAAAAAGATTTAGAAAACGCGTATTGTGCGCGCGAGAAGGCCAAATATGGGCAAAAAGCGAATCAAACCTGCGAACACCAATGGGACGTCCATGCTGTCGTCGGCGAAATTAGATCGGATTCAGCCCACCGCCAAGTCTCTGAAGCCGCTTGTACTGGGCAAGAATTGCGACTATGACCGCGAACTGCGGCGGCTGCAGATTGAACTGGTGAAATTGCAGGAATGGATCCGTCAGTCGGGCCTCAAAGTAGTCGTGCTCTTTGAGGGGCGCGATGCTGCCGGCAAAGGCGGCTCGATCAAGCGCATTACTGAGAGCCTGAACCCTCGCGTCTGCCGGGTGGTCGCGCTGGGTACGCCCACCGAGCGCGAAAAGACGCAATGGTATTTCCAACGTTATGTCGCCCACCTGCCCGCGGCGGGTGAACTGGTACTGTTTGACCGCAGTTGGTACAACCGCGCCGGCGTGGAGCACGTCATGGGATTCTGTACGGAGTCGGAGTACATGGAATTCCTGCACAGCTGTCCGGAATTCGAACGGATGCTGGTGCGGGCGGGCATCATCCTCGTCAAATACTGGTTCTCGGTCAGCGATGAAGAACAGGAGCGTCGTTTTCAAGATCGCATGAGAGATGTGACCAAGCGCTGGAAACTCAGTGGAATGGACCTGCAATCCCGGGCGCGTTGGGCCGAGTATTCCCGCGCCAAGGACGAAATGTTTGCGGTCACCGACATCAAGCAGGCTCCCTGGTACGTGGTCAATGCGGAAGACAAGAAATGTGCCCGCCTCAATGTCATCCGGCACCTGCTCTCGCTCATTCCGTACGAAGATCTCACTCCGGAACCCGTTAAGCTCCCGCCAATGGATAAGACCAAGTACATCCGCCCGCCGATTGAAGATCAGAACTTCGTCCCCGAGGTCTACCGACGCTAATGGCAAGGACAACGTAGGGACAGCCGCCGCGGCTGTCCCCACATGAGCCCGCTGACCGCGCGAACTGGCAATCCCGGCCGCAACTGTTTACCATGGCACGCGATGGCTCGCGACACTCTGGTTGATTCCCGGCAGGAAATCCTGCGCACGGCTGCGCGATTGTTTCAGCAACGCGGCTACGATGCCACTTCGATGAACGATGTGGCAGCGTCGCTGAAACTCAGCAAGGGTGGCCTCTATCATCACTTTCAGAGCAAGGACGAAATCCTGTTCGAGATCATGAACCACGCCATGGAGATCACCGAAGATCGCGTCCTGGCGCCGGTGCGTGGCATTACCGATCCGGAAGCGCGGTTGCGCGCCCTCATCCGCCTGCATATCGAGGTCGTGCTCAGCCCGCAAGACCGCGAGATCACCGTGATGCTGCACGAGAACCATCCACTGCCTCCGACGCTGCGCCGGCGCATCAACACGCGGAAGAAGGATTACATTCACTTTGTCGAAAGCCTCATGGCCGACGTGCAGCGGACGCGTCAGGGCAAAGGATCGGTCAGCCCGCGCGCGGCGGCTTTTGCGCTGCTGGGCATGATCAACTGGATCTACCAGTGGTATAAGCCCGAGGGCAGCCTGCAGGCGCATAACCTGGTTCCGCAATTCACCGAGTTGGTGTTCGGGGGAATTCTGGGGTGAAACCAGGCTTCTTCAAGATCGGCGAGATCGACCGTGATCGAGCACAGAGCGGCAAGCTTTACCGCGAGTTTCTGCGCGTTCCGGCGATGAGTGCGGGATTGTACGTCCTACCTGTGGGAGCGACCGATCCGCAAAGGCCTCATCACGAAGACGAGATTTACTACGTGCTGCGTGGCCGGGCACGCTTTCGTGCAGGCGATGAAGATCCGGAAGTTTCGGCCGGAAGCGTGCTCTTCGTCGCCGCCGAGGTGGAGCATCGCTTTCACGACATTACCGAGGAGTTGGCGGTACTAGTCTTCTTCGCGCCTGCGGAGAGCTAGGAAGACTCACCACGGAGGACGCAGAGGTACACAGTATTTCTCAGTGCGCCCTGTGGTTAAGACTTGGCGGGGATCCAGTAAACTTCTTCCTTCACCGAACCCTTTTCGGTGAAGCCACGACGCTTCAGGATCGCCTTGCTGTGCTCGATCATCTCCGGATGTCCGCAGATGTAAGCGACGGTATTCGTTGCGTCGAGTTCCCAGTGATCCGCGTACTTGCGCAAGATGTCGTCGGCGCGTCCGATCTCACCCGACCAGTCCGAGTGGTCCCAGGGACGGCTCACCGTGGGCACGTACTTGAACCAGGGCAGCTCTTTGTCGAAATGCACGAGTTCGTCTCTATACCCGAACTCCCAGGGGCGACTGGCGCCGTTGAGCAGATAAAGCTTATGCGAGCCGTCGAAGCGGCCTTCCTTCCACTCTTTTGAGAGCGTGCGGACATAGCTCACGAACGGCGCGACGCCGGTGACGGTCGAAATGAGCAGGTGATTGTTCCGTCCATTCGACATGTCGAGTGAAAACTTGCCCTTGGGGGCCTTGCGCATCAGAAGTTGGTCGCCGGGTTGCATTTTGTGGAGTAAGGGCGTGAGCGCTCCCTGGGGCACCAGTTCGAAGAAGAACTCCACTTCGTCTTCCGCGGGCGACGATGCGATCGAGTACGGCCGCTCTAGGCGTTTTCCGTTGTTCTCCACTCCCAGCGTTGCGTACTGCCCGGGGACGAAATTAAATTCGCCTCCGCTGCGGATGCGGAACATCCATAGATCGGGTGCAAAGTCGACGCGCTTCGTGATATGTGCGCGATAAAATTTTTCGTCGGGAATGCTCATTGCTCTCGCAGGGAATGTCATTAGCTCTCGTCCTCGGCCGTCGACAACGGATGCTGTTCAAAAAGAAATGAACCGCGTCCAGAAAAGTGGACAGCTCTCTCAAAATCACTGGATAATCATTGGATGCGGCAGCGTACGCGGATGACTCTGCACGATGCGCGCCAAAACCCCAGTCGACCGAACGGTCGTACAGCCTCTCTCAGTTACGGTTATCGTAACTGGAATCGGCCCTGTTGGGAAGGGACTATCGGTCATGACAGTAGCCGCAGAAGTACAGGAACTTTGGAGGCAGATTTTTTGGGACGGCCGATGGTTGTGGACTAACGAGCTTCGGAAGAAGCTTGCTCCACCGATAACTGCTCCAAAATCGTACGCAGGCCTCGCAGAACGTCGGCGGCGGCGGTGGGCTTCATAACGAATTTCAGCGTCCCGTCAGGAGCGAACTGCGCTCCTTTCTGGGCCGAAACGAAGCGCGCGAGCTGCTCGGGATCGACGGCGGCATTCTGGCGGAACTTGAAGGTCACCGTGTCACGTTTACGGTCGATAGCGTTCACACCTACACGAATACACAGAAGCTTGAGGGCAGCATAGTCGAGCAGGTTGCGGACGGCCTGAGGCGGCTCGCCATAGCGGTCCTGTAACTCCGCGGCAACGTCTGTAAGCTGCGCCTCGGTTTCGACCCCCGCGACACGTTTGTACATTCTGAGCCGCTGGTTCTCTTCGGGAATGTATTCAGCCGGGATGCGAATGTTCAGGCCGAGATTGAGCTGCGTTTCGGCTTCATCCGGAGCAGCTTCTCCCTTCATCTCGCGAATGGCGCGGTCGAGCATCTGCGTGTAGAGCTCAAATCCGATCGCCTCGATGTGTCCGCTCTGCTCGCCGCCCAGAAGATTTCCGGCACCGCGAAGTTCCAAGTCGAGAGCAGCGATCTTGAATCCGGCCCCCAGGTCGGAAAATTCTTTCAGTGCAGCGAGCCTGCGGCGGGCGATCGGTGTGAGTTCGACTTCGCGCGGAATCATGAGGTACGCATACGCTCGCCGATTCGAGCGGCCAACTCGTCCGCGGAGCTGGTAGAGTTCGGAAAGTCCGAGGCGGTCGGCGCGGTTAATCAGAATCGTGTTGCACAGAGGAATGTCGAGGCCGTTCTCGATGATCGTGGTGGCGACGAGAATGTCCGCCTCGTGATGCATGAACGTCAGCATCACCTTCTCAAGCTCGGATTCTCCCATCTGTCCATGGCCGACAATGATGCGGGCTTTCGGCACGAGTTCCTGCAGCTTGGCGGCGATCTCCCATATGCTCTCCACGCGGTTGTGGACGAAGTAGACCTGGCCGCCGCGTTCCAGTTCCTGCTCGATCGCCGACTGGATGAGCTTATCGTCCCAGCTGGCAACCACGGTTTGAATCGCCATGCGGTCTTTGGGCGGCGTCTCGATCACGCTCATGTCGCGCAGCCCGACCAGTGACATGTGCAGAGTGCGCGGGATCGGCGTCGCGGACATGGTCAGCACATCGACCTGCTTGCGCATCTGCTTGATGCGCTCTTTGTGGCGAACGCCGAAGCGCTGCTCCTCATCAACGATCAGCAGGCCGAGGTCCGAGAACTTCAGGTCCTTCGACAGAATGCGATGCGTCCCGATCAGGATGTCAATCTTCCCGCTCTCTGCCTTCTGCAGGATTTCTTTCTGCTGCTTGGGATTTCGGAAGCGGCTGATCATCTCAACGGTGACCGGGAAAGGCGCAAAGCGCTGCTTGAATGTCTCGTAATGCTGAAATGCGAGAACGGTCGTGGGAGCAAGCACCGCGACCTGCTTGTTGTCGCTGACCGCCTTGAACGCCGCGCGCATGGCGACTTCCGTCTTTCCGTAGCCCACATCGCCGCACAGCAGGCGGTCCATGGGCAGCGACGACTCCATGTCGTGCATTACGTCGATGATCGCCTGCGCCTGGTCTTCGGTCTCGCTGAACTCAAACGAATCCTCGAACTCGCGGACGAACTCGTTACCCGCGGGATAGGCGTGGCCTTCGGCCATCTTGCGCTGCGCATAGAGCTTGAGCAACTCCTCGGTCATGTCTTGCATGGCCTTGCGCACGCGGGCCTTGGTCTTCGCCCAGGCCTGCGTACCGAGATGACTGAGAGCTGGCTTGGCCCCCTCCGAAGACCGGTATTTCTGTATCAGGTCGAGGCGAGTCAGCGGAACATAGAGCCGCGCGCCTTCCGCGTATTCCAGCAGCATGAACTCCGCATTGCCGTCGCCCTGGTTGATCTCTTTCAGCCCTTGGTACTGGCCGATCCCGTGCTCGACGTGGACGACATAATCTCCGACCTGCAGATCACGAAAATCGGAGAGGAACGCCGACACTTTCGATTTCTGCCGCTGCGGCCGCGAGGCTACCGTGTCGGATTCGTCAAACAGATCGCGCGCACCGAAGATTGCGAGATGAGCATCCGGGAAAACGACGCCGTCGGGAACGTAGGCTTTCGCGAGCGTGGTGGTATTCACCTCGCCTGCGAAGTAGCTGGTTTCGTCCGCGTAGCTCTCGCCGCCGCGGGTGCGGCTTCCCAGGCGGAAACTCGTGTTGTATTCCGTGAAGATGTCGGCGAGACGCTCGACTTCACCCGTGTTCGGGACTGAGAACAGAACCTGGTTGCCGCTGGCGGTGAGCTTCTTGACTTCGTCGAGCATCGCCGGTACGGCACCGTGGAAGCGTGGCGTCGGCTGCGTCAGAATTGAGATTGAATTATCGTCCGCGCTTTGCGTGATGCCAAGGTGTTCAAGATCGGCTCCGGTCTGACCTGCTACTTTCTCCCACCAGCCCTCCGGCGGCAGATATAAATCATTCGGCCGGACCAGATT
>WNGO01006484.1_pt1 | contig 11435 bp, 6 predicted proteins | sample 5400511 | NCBI WGS metagenome assembly WNGO01 (sample SAMN13153380, study PRJNA577476) | soil metagenome | isolation source: 20 cm soil or saprolite under Garry oak tree replicate 2 | place: USA:California | collected 2016-06-15
AACACCGGCTGGCCGGTGGCGCGGAAAAATTCCCGCGTGAACGGCAGAATGTACGGCGTCCATGCACCGGCTGCCACTACGACCAGGTCCCCGCGGGACCGCTGTCCATTTTCGAGGACAATACCCTCCACCCGACCATCACCTACGTCCAACGTGGCGAACTTGCTACGCTCGTGCAATTCGACGCCGAGCTCTTTTGCGCGATCGATAAGCAACGCGACCACGCGTCCACTTTCAACGTAGCCTGCTTGTTGCTCTAGGAAACCATCGCGGTAGCGTTCCGCGTTCCATGCCGGAAAACGCTCCCGTAATTTCGCCGAATTGATGCGCTCAACTTTGTGACCGTGTTGTTCCAGTACTCTCAAGCTATCGAATTCAAAATCGCCGGATTGCATTTGCTGCTGCCGCAAAAACAAGAAGCCGACTTCGTGATACAACTCAGTGCCGAATTCTAGGTTCCACTCGCGCCAGAGTGGAATCGCGCGCTCCGCCAGCGCGGTATATTCCTGGTCCGCGCCGTAAGCTGCGCGAGCCGCTTTACTGATATCAGTGGACGCAGCTAGTGGATGCGGCAGTGGTCCCGGATCGACCAGAACGACTTTGTGGCCGCGCTTCTTTAATTCGATCGCGGCAGTAACACCGTTAATCCCCGCACCAACAACAATTACGATCACGTGCCGAATTCGAAAATGATTTTGCCGGCGCGTTTTCCCTGTGCGGCATGCCTCACTGCGACTTTTAGCTCACTTAGCGGATACGCTTTCTCGACTTTCGTTTTCAGCAACCCGCGCTTCGCCATCTTGAAAAGCGCCCGAAACGCTTCCATTCGCTCCTCTATCGTCGCGTTATCGTACCATTTGTTGATCCAGATTCCGCGGAAGCGCAGATCTTTGAAAATGAGCAAACCATTTGGGATTTTCAGCGCCTGCAAGCTCATTGCGCCGAACGTTACTATTGTCGATCCGGGTGCGAGAGTGTTTGCCAGACGGAGCGCACTAGCGCCGCCGACGGCATTTAACCCCAAATGAATTGGCGCGTTGCCTGTCGCATTCTTTACTTCCTCACGAAGATTTTCTCCGTCGACAAGCACCACGTCGCCGCCTTCGGCCCGCAATTCATCGATCAATTCCTCGCGGCGAACGACATCTACCGTTTTGTAACCCAAATCCCGCGCGATTTGAATCACCGCACGCCCTGCTGCGGAATTAGCGGCGTTTTGAATCAACCAGTCTCCACTTTTTAAATCGACATAATCGTGCAGCAATCGCAATGCCGTCATCGGATTGATTTTTAACATCGCTGCCTGAACTGGATCGAGCTCCGGTGGAACGATCACCAACTCACTTGCTTTCACCGCAACAGCGTCGCGCCAGGTACCGAGATCATGCGGCAGGATCACCAGGGCGCCTGCGGTGAAACCTTTGACGCTCTTACCAACATCGACAATTACTCCCGCGCCTTCGAATCCGGGAGTCGCCGGAAGAGACGGGCGGACCGGGTATTTTCCCTCAATCTGGTTCAGGTCCGCTGGATTGATCGGCGCGGCGCGCAGTTGTAAGACGGCTCCGTCCGACGACGGTGTTGGCCGGGGCTGTGTCTCGACACGCAAGACATCCGCCGGATTTCCGTGCGTTTCATAAACGGCCAAGTTTATACTTTTGTTCATCGATGTTCTCGTCGCAGCATCCTCACGCTTCCGTAAACAATCTGCAAACCGGTGCGCGCGTCGCGCTTTTCGGCATGCTCGTGAACTTGATTTTCGCCACGGCGAAAATTCTCGGAGGTTTGTTCGGCCACGCCTACGTCCTGATCGCCGACGGCATCGAGTCCGCCCTCGATGTCGGTGGCTCGTTCGTGATTTGGGGTGGATTGAAACTCGCGGCCCGTCCGCCGGATGAAACGCATCCTTACGGACACGGTAAAGCGGAACCGATCGCGGCGGCGGTCGTGGCCTTCGGCGTGCTCGCAGCCGCGGCCGGTTTGGCAATTCAAAGCGTGCGCGAAATTCTGACGCCGCACTACGGTCCGGCGCCGTTCACGCTCGGGATTTTGATCGTAGTGATCGTGGTAAAAGAAATTTTGTTTCGTTACGTCAACCGCATCGGACGCCGCGTCGAGAGCACGGCCGTGCAAACCGATGCCTGGCATCATCGCAGCGACGCGCTTACCTCCGCTGCCGCATTTATTGGCATCTCCGTTGCCCTGATCGGCGGCCGTGGTTGGAAAAGCGCGGATGATTGGGCGGCGCTTTTCGCCTGCGCCGTCATCGCCGCAAATGGCATTCGCCTTTTGCGACCCGCCTTGTTCGAAATCATGGACACGGCGCCGCGCGGCCCAATTGTGGATTCAGTTCGAAATGCTGCGGCTGCAGTCCCGGGAGTCTTCGAAGTCGAAAAATGTCTGATCCGGAAAATGGGGCTGGATTTTTATGTCGATCTTCACGTGGGAGTAAACGGAAGCATTTCCGTACATGAAGGGCACGAGATTGCACACCACGTGAAAACGGCGATCCGGCAGGGCGATTCGCGCATTGCCGACGTGCTTGTTCACATCGAGCCGGCCAAGGCCGTAACCTAGCTTGGCACCCGAGCGGAATCGTCCCCCCGTAGGTCTACGAAGGCAATTCGCGAACAAGCGCGATGATTGCATTGGATAATCGCTCGCGTGCTCTTCCAATCCCACGAGCGAAGGAAATCAAGCGCCAAATCGCTGTCGGATTTTTTGCCATGTAGAATGCGAGCCTGCCGAAGTGTGTCCTCTGCTCGTCTAAATCAAAGAGCACGCTCGGTGGCGCCGGTAGCGGGTGGCGCGGGGTGTCACTGATCACGCGAAGCGAAAGCAGTGGAACGCCGTGCTCGGCGCAGGAGCGCGCGATGAACTCCGTCTCCATATCCACAGCTACGGCGCCCGTCGTTTGCGCAATTCGGTTTCGTTCCTCGCTGGAATCGATCATCGACGGGACAGTCAAGAGATTGGCGATATGGATCGGGAAGGTTGCGAGAGAATTAGGCGTCCCGCTTAATTCAACAGTCGAGAAATTTTTCGCAAGCAAGAGATCGCCGACACGCAATTGATCGTTAAGCGCGCCTGCAAATCCGGCGCTGATCAAACAGTCGAGCTGTCGATCTTGGAGAAACCTCGCCATCCGCTGTCGGCAAGCGTTTCCTCCGACACCTGTATGAAAGACTTCCACTGTGCAGTCGTCGATCTTGCCGGCGATCGTCGTGATACCATTATTTCGACGTTTACTTTTGTTCTGAAGCAGCCGCAAAAATCCTGAACTTTCCGCCGGCAAAGCGAACGTGATCGCGATCATCCTATGATTTTCCTTTTTCGAAACGCTTAGTGTGGCGTTGCCGGCGCCTCGATGATTTGCACAACGAAGCTCTTCTTCTCGGCTGTAGCCGGGATCGGTGATCCCGGTTCTTGTGTTGTAGCTGCCGGTCCCGTCGTTCCGGCAATCGACGAAATCGCAGAGCGAAATCCCGTCTCGTGATTCGACGGAATATCGACAAGAACGCTGAGACGATTTTTGTCTGGAAGCCCTTTCGTCGCGGAACCGCCGAGTTGGCCAGCGATTGTGACGACTTGGTTGGCAACGGCATCCAATCGTCCGGGCATCGTAGGGATCGTAATCTCGTCCACACCAAACTGCGCAGGCGTCAACGGCGTTGCAGCGTGCTCGAGCGCTTTGGTTATTTGCTGCCTCATTTGTGTTTCCAGCAATGTCCGGTTGGGATTTTTCGTTTCGTGTCGTGCGATCAACCAAAGGCCGATTCCAACATTGACGCCCATGAGAACGATAAACGCCGCGCCAACGCGAAGCGCCATTTTCCGGCCACGGGCAGAAACATCTACTTCGGTCGGGAGCAAAACTTCGCGAGAATCGCCCTGCGTGCCCGCATGAATTTGTCGCGCGATCCCAAGCTCGCGCTGCAACTGCCGATCGGAGATCAATCGCTCCTCCAACGCCGCACGTTCCGCAGGCGACAATCGGGGCGGCAGGATTAGTTTATCTCCCCAGGTGCGCCCGAGAGCGCTATTTACTCTTTCCCACGGTGGAAATACAGTCGCCCTCGTGGGCGAAGACCGTCAGGCAGACGCGCAGACGCACAAACGTTGGTGGCACATGGTGGTGGCGGCGGTTGCGGTCTGTGCGCTGCTTCTCGCAATCTTTCATCGTCCAATTCTGTTAGCGCTCGGGCGGCAAATCGCGTTGCACTACGCTGCCAAGGAAAATTTGAAGGCCACTTTTCGCCTCGAAGGAAATGTCTTCACGAATCTAACGGTGCGAAATCTTCATGCCTTTCCAACCGGACCTTCTGCAATCGAGTCAATTGACATCGACCTTTTGTATGTTGATTACAATTTATTTGGACTCGCGCGACACGGTCTCTTTCATTTTCTGGATAACGTTGAAGCGCGCTCGGCGCGGATTGTTTTGAACCCGGCCAAGGCGCCGCTTAGACCGCACCCGCCGAAGGCGAAAATGGAATTGCCTTCGCTCTTTCCAGAACGGATTCGATTAACGGATGCAACTCTGGTGGTTAGAAACCAACCGCACGATTTTGTCGCTGAAGCTGTCGATCTTGATTTAAATCCCCGCACTCCGGGTGACCTGCGGATTGAGAAATTGCAGCTGCCAGCGGGAGACAGCTGGTCCAAAGTCTCGGGGCAAACTTCGTACGCAAATAAAAATCTCATTATTCGTGATCTCGTTCTGAGTGACCAGGAAAAGATCCGTCTTCTGAACGTTGATGCATCCCATATCGACGCGAAGACTCTTGCCATTAATCTCGATTGCGCAGTCGGCGGCGGCCAGCTTTCCGGGTGGATTACATTAAGCGAAACAAAATCCTCGCTGGATACCAAAGTGCACTTGGCCGCCGAAAACATTGCCGTCGAGTCGCTGAACAAATTCGTGATCTTGCCGGAAGGATACCTCTCCGGCCGCATCGAACACCTCGGTCTGGATGGAACAGGCACCGCCGACGCTCCGCGCGCCTGGAACGGAACGATCTCTCTGCGAATGAGCGATGTGCATGGGCGAGAAATCAATTTCAATACTGGTGTCGTGGAAGTTTCTGCGAATCAGGGCAGAGCCACTCTTCGCTCAGCGGACCTCGTGCAAGGTCAAAACGAGTTTCACCTTCGCGGGACTGCCGAAATGCCTGCCGATTTCAAAGATTTCGGTCGCAGTCCCGCAAGTTTGGAAATTGCCGGCACCGTAGCCGATCTCCAACAGCTAACAGCTGGACTAGCTCAGCCGATAACCGGTTCGGCTCAATTTGATGGCAAGGTCGATATCGTTAAGGCCCAAATTGAAGCAAATCTCAACGTCACAGCCGATTCGGTTGGGTTTTCGAACGGTACAATTGAAAAACTAAACGCGACTACGAAGGCTTCAAAAATAATGCCGCCAGGCGATGTCAAGAAGCCGTGGTTCGCGGACCTTCGCTTACGTTCAAACCTAAACATCTCTAACGCGCATTATCGAGATTACGTGATCGACTCCGTGGAAGGTGCAATCGACGTATTTGACGATGTCGTTAGCCTCGAACCCCTGAATCTACGACGGAACCAGAATGAAGTAGTGATTCGAGGCCAATACCGTTTGCCAGAAGAGGTCGGAAAAGCTGCTTCGCAACCAGCGGCTCTGGATTTTTCCCTGAATGCGCCCGAAGCCGGCGATTTCTGGACCTCGGATTCACTGGATAAACTAAGTGGACCATTGCAAATCGCAGGGCAGATCACCTGGAAGCAACAGATTGCGAACGGCCAACTATCGATCTTCGGATCGAACCTGAAGATGCGTGATTTGGTTTTCAAACAACTGAGCTCGCAGTCTTCAATCTCGAACAACGTGATTTATCTAAACGATCTCACCGCAAGTTTGAATGAACGCGATTTCGTTGGCGGGCACGGGAGTCTCGACCTGCACGTACCGTATCATTACAGCGGAATCGCCTCTGCGAGCATTTCCAATTTATCGACGTTTCAGCCGATGCTTCGCGCCTTTGGCAATCAAAACGAGTTGGCCGGCTCGCTCTCCTTCGACTGGGAAGGGAGCGGCAACGCGCAAACATTCAAAAATTCGGGGAAGTTGAAGCTGGTTCTCGAGAAAGGGCGTTACGGCGATTTGAAGTCGCTCCGGGCCAATGTCGACGCGACGTATTCGCCTGATGGTCTCGATGTACCAATCATTTTTTTCGCCAGCAACAACATGGATTTTCAAGCAATTGCTCAAGCCAAAGGCGAAACGCTGGAGATTAGCAAGATTCAACTCGATCAAGGGGCGGCGAAATTTGCTGCCGGCTACGCTTCCATCCCTTTCGTGTGGCGAAATCTCGGCACGAGTGCATCGGTATGCCCGTCCAACGGAAAAGTCGTTGCGAACTTTCAATCGGAGAATCTCGACATAAAGAAACTTTTCGAGGACGTGGGCGCCAAGCCGGTGACTTCCGGTATCTTGAATATCAAGCTCGATGCGCAGGGAACGGTCGCCGATTTGGACGCGCGCCTTGACGTCCAGATGCGCGATCTACGTAGCGAACGATTCCCGAAACTAGAGCCGGCGACGTTTGATCTGAGCGCGCAAGCCATACGTGATCAACTGACCGTCTCTGGAAAGCTGCAACAGGCCCGGATTCAACCGCTGGAATTGAGCGCGAATCTGCCTTTTGACATTCCGAAAATTGCTCGCGCGCGAAAACTGCCGGACGACACGCCGATTACGGGAAAAGCTCGCCTGCCGCGCAGCTCAGTGAATTTTATTCGACAGTTTGTGCCCGAAGTGGCGCAACTCGACGGCGATCTTGGGCTCGATGTCGATGTGAGGGGGACGATCGGGCAACCTGTGTTAAGCGGCTCGGGCGACATGACGATTAATGTAGCGCGGGCCAATGATCCGACGCTGCCGGCGCTGAATAATTTCAAAGCCCGACTCAATTTCAGCGGTGATGCGCTAACGATTCAACAATTCGGTGGAGAACTTTCCGGCGGGAAATTCACGATCACGGGCGGAGTGAAATTTCCGAAATTAACGCAGCCCATGGTCGATCTGCAGTTAAAGGCAAATAGTGCGCTTGTCGCGCGCAACGACACACTGACGGCGCGCGCAGATGCGGACATTAAAGTGACTGGACCATTTCTGACCGCAACCGTCACCGGAAACGTCGCGATGACGAACAGTCACTTCTTGAAAAATATCGATCTAATTCCGATTGGTCTTCCGGGCAGACCGGCGCCGGAGCCGCCCTCGGCACGACCGGAATTTTCTTTCCCGGATCCGCCAATCCGCGATTGGAAATTTGATGTCGCAATTAAAACCAAAGATCCCGTGCTCATTCGCGGTAACCTGGCCACTGGCGGAGCAGTTAGCGATCTGAAGCTAACCGGCACAGGGCTGCATCCGGGATTGCAGGGCGTGGTGCGGCTAGAGGACGTCGAAGCGACATTGCCATTCAGCCGGCTTCAAGTCTCCCAGGGATTGCTCTATTTCGACCCGGGCGATTCAATGAATCCGCGAATCGATCTGCATGGCACTTCGGTCATCCGCGATTACACGGTGCGCGTTTATGTCTACGGAACTTTGCTCTCGCCCGAGGCGATTTTCACGAGCGAGCCACCGCTGGCGCAGGAAGAAATCATTTCTCTGATCGCAACCGGCGCAACCAGAGCAGAACTCTCAGGAAATAACAACGTCCTGGCCGGACGGGCTGCGACGTTGTTGGTGCAACAACTTTACCGGAAAATTTTTAAAAAAGGCGAGCCGACCCAGAGTAATGCATTTTTTAATCGCTTGGATCTAGACGTAGGCCAGGTCGATCCTCGAACGGGGAAGCAGCAAGCCAGCGCGCGGTTCAAGATTAATGACCAGTTTGTAATTGTCGGCGATCTCGGAGTCGCAGGTGACTTTCGCGGGAAGTTAAAATATCTGATTCGGTTTCGCTGAGATGCGTCGCAGGGCCTTTTTCTGTCTTGCAAGTGTGGCCCTGATAGCAAACGCGGTGGCCCAGAACGCGGTGGACGTTGTCCCCCCTGAAGAAAGGCAAAAAACTCAGCAAGCGATAGTCAAGCAGCAGGAAAAGCGGGCGCAGCAGGCGAGCGTCATCGAATTTCGCGGCCAGCAGGCTTTCAAAGAAAAAGAACTGCGTACCCAATTGAAGGAGGAGATTACAACGATCGACGATTACGGCTTAAGCCCGGCACGAGCAGACGATCTCGCGTTCTTCCTGGAAGTCTTCTACCGCAAACATGGCTACGCAAAAGTAAACGTGCATTATGTGATCGAGTCGAAAAATCGCGTCCGTCTCGATATCACGGAAGGGCCGCTCATGACCCTGAGTAAAGTAATCTTTGATGGAAACACCAAGGAATCGGCCGACAAACTCTTCGAATACGTGGTTGGGCCGACGCGCGAGCGCTACTCGAAATTGCAAAAAACTTTACCTTTCGTTGCCGCAGACATGCAGGAGGGAGCAAACCTGGTCCATCGCTTTTACGTTGCGGAAGGTTTTTTGGACTCTGTTGTCGATCCGCCGCGTTATGTCTTTCACGACCAAACCAATCAGGTGGACGTGGTCATCCCGATTCACGAGGGCCGGCAATATTTTTTCGGCAGCATCTCCTTTACCGGGCAGACAATTTACGATGCCGAAACGCTGCGCGGGCAAATATTCGATCTCTTGCAGCGGCCTTATACCGATGCGCGTGTCGCCGATATCCCACGGCGGATCGAGGCATATTACAAGACGCGTGGTTATTTCGACGTAAAAGTCGACGCGACCGCCGCGCCGGATCAGGCAGTGAATGAACGAGTGCCGGTGCAAATCGTCATCGCAGCGGGACCAGTTTACCACTTTGACGGCGTAACTGTGAGCGGTCTCGCTCGGCTGCAACCCAGTTATGTCATCAAGCGTTTTAGCAAGTTGCAGGGCAAAACTTACAGCCCTGACGTCCTTGATGAGAGATTTCGAACGCTCATGAAGACAGGACTTTTCAGTCTCCTCCAAATCAAGCCGGTGCCTGTGGATGGACATTTGTTGCGGCTCGACATCTCGGCGGAGGAAGCAAAAAGCAAGGAGTTCGGTTTTTTAATTGGCTATGGCACATACGAGGGCGGGATCGTCGGTGTGCAATATCGCGACCGCGATCTTTTCGGTTACGGGCGTCCGGTCACGACGTCGATTGAGGTCTCGCAGCGAGGCTACAAGGGCGAAATTTTGTACGAAGATCCATTTTTTCTTGATACTGATTTTGCCTTCAAAGCGCGGCTCGCCGCGATCACCTTTGATTACGACGGCTACACAAAATTTGAATTGGGCGGACGACTCGAACTCACGCGCAAGATTACGAAACAAGATGAAGCTGGTCTGATCTTCGCGGTTCGACACGTAAAAATAACCGATGCTGGCATCAAGCCGATATTCCTGGGCGACCAAAATTATTTTGTGAATACTGTCGGTTTGACGAACACGCTCGATATGCGGGAGAGCCCATACGTGACGCCGCGCGGTTTTCTCATCAACAACACTCTGGATCTGGCTTCGAATGCGTTCGGAAGCGACATCGAATTTATCCGCGGCACGATGCGGGTGGGCTATTACCGTCCTTTCGGCCCGAAACCGCTCACGCCGGGTGTGGTCGAAGATAAACCGGGTACTCCGTTACAGCGCTGGTTCCAGCAATCCTGGATCGGGTTCGGCGCTCGCGCGGGCATTATTCATTCGCTTACCGTGAGCGGGCCGGGAGAGGCAACGGCAATTCCGATTGACGAACGGTTTTTCAACGGGGGAAGCGACACCGTGCGAAGTTTTGGTGAACGGGATCTTGGCCCCCACGATCGAAAAGGTAATCCAATTGGAGGTGAATTTTTCACGGTCTTTAATATCGAATATACCTTTCCAATTTTCGGCGAATTACAGGGCGCGCTTTTCACCGATGCAGGCAATCTACTGCCTACGTCGGAAGAGCCTGGCCTTGACGATCTGCGCTACGCGATTGGCGCTGGGTTGCGGTATAAATTACCAATCGGTCCGATCCGACTCGACTACGGAGTTAATCCCGACCCGCATCCTGACGAAGATTTCGGCGCGTTCCATTTCAGTTTTGGTTTTGCCTTTTGAGAAATGTGAGACGCTGCACATATCTGCTGCCGATTCATTACCGTGCCCATTCAGCGAACGAAATTGATCGTGATCGCGCGGAGCTTGGAAAGATCGAGTCGGAAAATGGCGAACGTCCGAATCCGCTGGAATGAAAGATCGAAAAGCACACCCGGACGGCGATGTTGGCGAGCTCGGGGATATTTCGCCGGAACTTTTTCGCGAGCAGCTTCGTCGGCTTGCCGATTGGATCGCCGATTATCGGGAAAATATCGGTCAGCGACGAATTTCCCCTAATGACGAACCGGGCGCAATCATCGCGCGGTTAGATGCCGCGGCACCGGAAAGGGCTGCGTCGCTCGACGAAATCTTCGCCGAGGTCGAACGCGTAATTGTTCCCGGCGTTGCGCACTGGGCGCATCCGCAGTTCATGAGCTACTTCGGCTGCACGACGACGAGTCCGGGCATTCTCGCTGAAATGATTACTGGCGCGCTAAACGTGAATGCCATGACCTGGCGGACTTCGCCTGCCGCAACCGAGCTCGAAACGCTCGTGCTCGACTGGCTCCGGCAATGGCTCGGTTTGCCCAACGAGTTCTCGGGCGTTGTTTATGACACGGCTTCAATTTCGACGATGCACGCGCTCGCGGCTGCGCGTGAACAAGCTGCACCGAATACACGGAAGCTCGGTCTGAGTGGACGCAACTTGCCGGCGTTTCGCATTTACACCTCGAATCAAGCCCACAGTTCGGTAGAAAAAGGCGCGATTGCGATCGGTATCGGCGAGGACAACGTCCAGCGTGTTCCGATAGATGCCGAGTTCCGATTGGACGTACCAGCATTGCGCGAGATGATCGCGTCTGATCTCGGGAAAAACTTCAAACCTCTTGCCGTCGTTGCGACTGTTGGGACCACGTCAACAGCGAGTGTCGATCCAGTTCTCGAGATTGCGCAGGTATGCTGCGAACACAAAATGTGGCTGCATATCGACGGCGCATACGGCGCTGGACTCGCGCTTCTGCCGGAATGCAAATGGGTGACCGCGGGCTGGAGCGAAGCCGATTCCATCGTGATTAATCCGCACAAAATGCTTTTTGTTCCGTTTGATTTCAGTGCGCTCTACCTGCGCGATATCGGACGTTTGCGCCGGCTCTTTACTCTGGTCCCCGAGTACGTGCATCTCCGCGAACCAGTCGGCGCTGAAATCAATTACATGGATTACGGGGTGCAACTCGGCCGTCGTTTTCGTGCCCTCAAGGCGTGGGTCGTTTGGCGCGCATTCGGTCGCGAAGGACTGGCGGCGCGCATTCGGCACCATTTGCGGCTGGC
>WNGO01003352.1_pt1 | contig 11428 bp, 8 predicted proteins | sample 5400511 | NCBI WGS metagenome assembly WNGO01 (sample SAMN13153380, study PRJNA577476) | soil metagenome | isolation source: 20 cm soil or saprolite under Garry oak tree replicate 2 | place: USA:California | collected 2016-06-15
CCGAGCTCCTTGGACTCGGCCGCGTCGTGAACGTAGCGACGGACCTTGCCGCGGCCGGCCGCGCCGTACTCGCCGAAGGTGTCGGCCAGCTCCCGCAGCAGATTGGCTTCCGGTCCGAAATGGCTGACTTGCGGACCGCTGCCGCGATCGGCAGCCTGCACGCGCTCGCGCATCTCGACGCGGTTGTAGCGGTGGAAGGAATCGCCCTCGATCACCTGCGCCTTGATGCCTTCACGCCGGAAGATGTGCGCGAAGCTGTTCATGACGGTGGTGGTTCCCGCGCCTGAGGATCCGGTCACCGCGATTATGGGATGCTTGATGGACACGCAGTGCTCCCTGGAACTGATCCACCGGCGTACGCAGCGTTCACAGCAGTGCCTCCGGCCGGAACAGCGAGCGTTCGTTAAAGAGCGGTGAGGTGAACGGCCGGTCCGCGCCGCTTTGGTATTCGGCGTGGTAGCGCTCGATCCGTTCGACCTCGTTGCGCGAGCCCAGGATCAGCGGAACGCGCTGATGGAGCGACTCCGGCCTCACCTCCATGAGGCGCTGGTTACCGGTCGTCGCGCGACCGCCCGCCTGCTCCACGAGCAAACTGATCGGATTCGCTTCGTACAGCAGGCGCAGCCGGCCCGGCCTGCTCTTGTCCCTGCTGTCCTTGGGATACATGAACACTCCGCCGCGCATGAGGATGCGGTGCACCTCCGCGACCAGCGAGGCGATCCAGCGCATGTTGAAATCGCGAGTGCGAATGCCCGATTTCCCCGCCTGGCACTCCGTCACGTAACGGTGCACCGGCGGCTCCCAGAAGCGGGCGTTGCTGGTGTTGATGGCAAACTCGCTGGTATCAGCCGGAATCTGCAGGTTCGGATGTGTCAGGATGAAGTTGCCGATCTCCCGATCGAGCGTGAAGCCATGTGTGCCCTTGCCCGCGCTGATGACGAGCATGGTCGCGGGACCGTAGATGGCGTAGCCGGCGGCGACCTGCTGCTCCCCCGGCTGCAGATAGTCGGCGACGCCCGGGAGCTCGGTCTTATCGTGTCTCAACACCGAGAAGATGGTGCCGACCGATACGTTCACGTCGGTGTTTGAAGAACCGTCGAGCGGATCGAACACCAGAAGATAGCGACCGCGCGTATATTCGACCGGCACCGCGTAGGGATGCTCCAGTTCCTCGGAAACCATGCCGGCGAGCAGTCCGCCCCACTCGCAGCTGCGTATGATGACCTCGTGCGCCAGCACGTCGAGCTTGTGCTGCGTTTCACCCTGCACGTTCTTGCCGCCGTGCTCGCCGAGATACCCACCGAGGGCTCCCTTGGCGGTCATCGCCGAGATCGCCTTGACGGCGGCAGCCACATCCACCAGCAGCGCCCCCAAGTCGCTGGCACCGGGAATATCGGTGAGCTGCTGGATCAGGAATTTCGAGAGCGTGGTGCGCCCGAGATACATCGTCGCGACTCCTTGATGATCATGATTGGCCCTGGGTGGCGGCGGCCTGGAAAACGCGGCTGGCGCGAATGTCGCAGGCGGCGATCGTCGTCAGATCTTCAGCCGTCAAGCAGCGGTCCTTGTCGGCAAACAGACGGCTGGCCTGGCGCAGCCGGGCACGGTCGAGCGCGTTGCGCACACTGCGCGCGTTGGCGAAGTTCGGCTGGCGGATGCGAGCGGTCAGGTACTCTTCGAATGTCGCGCGCGCGCCGGGGGCGAAACGGTAGCTATGCTGCTCGAGGAGCTTATCGGCGATGCGCAGCAGCTCCGCGGGCGCGTAGTCCGGGAAATCCAGATGGTGCGCAATGCGCGAGCTCATCCCGGGATTGGAGCGGAAGAAGGTGTCCATGCGATCCTTGTAGCCCGCCAGGATCACGACCAGATCGTCGCGCTGGTTCTCCATGACCTGCAGCAGGATCTCGATGGCCTCCTGTCCGTAGTCGCGCTCATTCTCGGGCCGGTAGAGGTAGTACGCCTCATCGATGAACAGCACGCCGCCGATGGCCCGCTTCAGCACTTCCCTGGTCTTCGGTGCCGTGTGGCCGATGTACTGCCCGACGAGATCATCGCGCGTCACCGCAACCAGGTGGCCTTTGCGCACGTAACCCAGGCGAAACAGGATCTCGGCCATGCGCAGCGCCACCGTGGTCTTGCCGGTCCCCGGGTTGCCGGTGAAGCTCATGTGCAGGCTGGGCGCCTGCGCCGAGAGGCCCAGGTTCATGCGCAGCTTGTCGATCACGAGAAGCGCTGCGATGTCGCGGATGCGCGCTTTGATCGGTGTAAGGCCCACCAGGTCGCGGTCGAGCTCGTCCATCACCGCGCCGGCCTGGCTCTGCGCCAGCACTTCGCTCACGGTGCGTGCCTCGGTTGACGGCGACGCCTGGGCCGCCGCGGCGCCCGTCGGGGGCTCGGGGACCGCCGCCGCGCTGCCTGGAATCGAGTACAGGGGTGAACCCATGTCAGGCCTTTCCAATCCCACCGCGCTCGCCTTCGGGCCGGTCGGTGGCGTAGCCGTGCACCGTGTAGCGGATCGTGCGGCCGCCCGCCTCCTGACGTATGAGCCCGAAACCCGGCTCGCTGACCGGGCGGTTGACGATGAAGCTCATGGCGATGCTCTCCACGCCGCGCGTGGAGTCGAGGGCAATCAGGCGGATGTAGTGCTGCGGGAAGCCCTTCCTGCAGTTCCGCAGTTCCGTCAGCACCCCGGCGGCGTCCTTGAGATCGAACATCGGCATGCCGAACATTTCCCAGTAGGTATTGCGCGGGTGCGGATCGTCGGTGTACTCGATGCTCCAGGCGTAACCGCGGTTCAAGCCATATTCGATCTGCAGCGCGATCTCAGCGTCCGTCAGTTCCGGCAGGAAGCTGAACTGCCCCTGCGTGATCTTCCTTACGGGGTTGGTCATCATGCAGCGTGTTCTCCTTAGAGCGATTCAGCGCGCCACTGCGGCGGTGGGGGTGAAATCGGACGCATCCGTCGGGGTGTAGTTGAAGCTGATGTCGCCCCAGGTATCGAGCGCCTGCTGCAGCGGGCCGCACAGACGGGCGGCCTTGCGCAGGATCTCCGCTCCCTCGAGGCGGATGTTCTGGCCCTCGTTGCGCGCCTTGACCATCGCCTCGAGTGCCACCCGGTTGGCGACGGCGCCGGCCTGAATGCCCGCGGGATGACCGATGGTTCCGCCACCGAACTGCAGTACCACGTCGTCCCCGAAAAGATCCAGCAGCTGGTGCATCTGCCCGGCGTGGATGCCACCGGACGCGACCGGCATCACCTTGCGGATGTCGCACCAGTCCTGATCGAAGAAGATGCCGCGCGGCAGATCCTGGCGGGTATGGCTGTCGCGGCACACGTTGTAGTAGCCCTGCACGGTCAGCGGGTCGCCCTCGAGCTTGCCGACCGCGGTCCCCGCATGCAGGTGATCGACGCCGGCGAGTCGCAGCCACTTGGCGATGACACGGAAACTGACACCGTGGTTCTTCTGGCGCGTGTAGGTACCGTGACCGGCGCGGTGCATGTGCAGGATCATGTCGTTGCGCCGCGCCCAGTTGGACATGCTCTGGATCGCGGTCCAGCCGATCACCAGATCGATCATGACCACGACCGAGCCGAGCTGCCTGGCGAACTCGGCCCGCTCGTACATGTCCTCCATGGTTGCGGCCGTGACGTTGAGATAAGAGCCTTTGACCTCGCCGGTGGCGGCGCTCGCCTTGTTGACCGCATCCATCACGTACAGGAAGCGGTCGCGCCAGTGCATGAAGGGCTGCGAGTTGATGTTCTCGTCGTCCTTCATGAAATCCAGACCGCCCTTGAGCCCCTCGTAGATCACGCGGCCGTAGTTGCGGCCCGAGAGTCCGAGCTTGGGTTTGGTCGTGGCGCCGAGCAGCGGGCGGCCGAACTTATCGAGGCGTTCGCGCTCGACGATCAGGCCGGTCGGGGGACCCTTGAAGGTCTTGACGTAGGCCGCCGGAATGCGGATGTCTTCGAGTCTCGCGGCCTTGAGCGGCTTGAAGCTGAACACATTGCCGATCAGGCTCGCCGTCATGTTGGCGATCGAGCCCTCTTCGAAAAGAATGATGTCGTACGCGACCCAGGCGAAAAACTGTCCCGGGTTGTTCGGCACCGGCTCGACCCTGAACGCCTTGGCGCGGTAGCTGTCGCAGGCGGTCAGCCGATCGGTCCACACGACCGTCCAGGTCGCCGTGCTCGACTCCCCGGCGACCGCCGCGGCGGCCTCGACCGGGTCGACCCCCTCCTGCGGCGTGATGCGGAACAGGCAGATGGTGTCCGTATCCTTGGGAACGTAGTCCGGCTCCCAGTAGCCCATCTGCCGGTACTTCAGAACGCCGGCTTTGTAGCGCCGCTTGGAGTCCGTGATTGCGGTTGCCCCGTTGCTCGCCCCAGTCGCGATTGCCATCGTCCCGCCTCGTTGTCGATTGCTTGAGGCGACTGTAGAGGGGGGCTATCATTCAGGTAAAGTCACTTTAAGTTACTGACAAATTAAGAATCTCTTAATGAAGAACGCCACGCTCCGGCAACTGCGGGTCTTCTCGGCGGTCGCGCGGCACTTGAGCTTCGCGCGCGCAGCGGAGGAGCTGAAGCTCACGCCGCCTGCGGTCTCGATGCAAATCAAGGAGCTGGAGACCGAGGTCGGGTTGCCGCTGTTTGATCGCTCGAGCCGCAAGGTGTCCCTCACCATGGTCGGCGAGTACGTGCTCGCGTACGCGCAGCGGGTGCTGGCCGCGATGCGCGACGCGGAGGACATGGTCGCCCGCTTTCGCGGCCTCAAGACCGGGGTGCTGGATGTCGCCATGGTCAGTACGGCGAAGTACTTTCTGCCGCGGCTGCTGGCGCGATTCCGGGACGAGCCCCCCGGTGTCGAAGTACGCCTGCGGGTCGCCAGCAATCGCGAGGAAGTGGTCGCGCTGATGCGCGAGGGCGCGGTCGAACTGGCCATCATGGGCCGGCCGCCCAAGAACTGGCCCTCGCGGGCCGAGCCTTTCGCGATGCACCCTCACGGGTTGGTCACCTCGGTCGAGCATCCCTTTGCGCGCGCCGAGAAGGTGCCGGCAAGTGCACTGCTGAACGAAGGATTCATCGTGCGCGAGCCGGGCTCGGGCACGCGCGCCGCGCTCGATGAGTTCATGGAGGCGTATCAGATGACCCCGCGGGTGGTCATGCAGATGTCGAGCAATGAGGCCATCAAGCAGGCCGTCATGGCCGGAATGGGCGTCGCGCTGCTGTCGCTGCACACCGTAGGACTGGAGCTCGATCACCAACTGATCGCGGCTCCTGAAACCGAGGGTCTGCCGGTCATGCGTCGATGGCACGTCGTCAACACGCACGCCAAGACGCTCTCCCCGGCGGCCGAAGCGTTCCGCTACTTCGTCCTCGAGCGTGGCGAAGCCTTCCTCGCCAAACACTTTGCGCACGGTAACGATCCGCTGCAGTTCGCGGGGCAACCCCGGGCGCGAACCGCCCGCTAGCGACCGCAGCCCGCGCCCTGGGCTGACCGCCGCGTCGACAGGGTCGAGTCGAGAGCGCCGAACATACCTTCGACATCAAAGTGTGACCCAGATCTCCATATCTGGTTCTCCAGCAGCCTCCCTCGTGGTGGTATCTTCTTACAAGACATCCCGGGAGCGTGTCGTCCGTCGTGAATGTGGAGGCGAGAAGAGAGACGATGACCGAAGCCTCGCCCAAGTGGCAGAGCGAGGTCATTAACGGGGTGTATCCCTTGCGGCGCTATCTGAGCGGCTCAGACCACAGCGCGGTATTCCTTACCGAATGCAGGGCACAAGACGTTCCCACCGCCGCGATCAAGATCGTCCCCGCCGAGCGGGCACTGCCAGAAGCGCAGCTCTCGCACTGGATAACGGCTGCCGGCCTCTCCCATCCTCACCTGATTCGGCTTCTCGACGCAGGTCGTTGCCAGCTCGGAGGTCGCCCGTTTCTGTTCGTCGTAATGGAATATGCCGAACAGACTCTCTCTCAGGTCCTTGCCCACCGGGCCCTCACTGCCGAGGAAGTGCGGGACATGCTCCTTGCCACCCTCGACGCCCTGGCTTTCCTTCACGGCAAAAACCTGGTGCAGGGCCAGCTGAAGCCGACAAACTTTCTGGTGGTCAATGATCAACTGAAACTGGCAAGTGATACCGTCCGGCCGGCCACCGAACCCAGGGCGAGCATCGTTAAATCGTCCTTGTACGATCCTCCAGAAGCAAAAAACGGCAGGCTGTCCGCGGCCAGCGACATTTGGGGTCTCGGCATAACCATGGTTGAGGCCCTCACCCAGCGCCTTCCTGCGTGGCCTGACGAACGATCCGAAACCGCCGGCGTGTCCACGGCTCTTCCTCCAACATTCGCGGACACCGTACAGCGATGCTTGAGTTACGACCCTGCCAGCCGTCCGACGGCCACCGACCTGCAAGCCCAGTTCAAACACACGCCACCAGCGTCGGTGGTTTCGGTTCCTGAGGCTGTCGTTCGTGAAGCACCGCCGCCAGCCGCTCCTCCACAGGAGTCGCCCAAGGAGCGCTCGCTCGTGCCCGCCATTGTGGCGGTAGCGGTCCTCATACTACTGGTCGCAGTCTGGGCGGGCTCGCGCGTGTTTCAAAGCCATCCCAACACCCGGCAATCGGCGTCAAGTACTCTTCAGACGTCTGCGCGACAAACTGCTGCCGCGCCGGCAGCCGCTGCGCAGAATCCCGCGACGCCTCTGCCAGCGCCCCCCGAGGTCTCCGCTCCTTTGGCCAGCGCGAAGCCCGCACAGTCCAAACCGGCGCCTCCGCGCCCCGTCTCGCGCCGGTCGGATCAACCCGCACAATCGTTGGCGGACGCCTCGCCCTCCATAGTCCATGCACAGATTCCCAACGTTGCGCGCAGCGCACGTCACACGATTCACGGCCACATCAAGGTCGCGGTGCTCGTGATCGTCGATCGCTCAGGCAATGTCATCGACGCGCTCCTGCAAAACCCCGGGCCAAGCTGGTATTTCGCGCGCGTGGCAAGAGAAGCCGCCAGAAAATGGCGGTTCGCTCCCGCGGACGAGCAAGACTCCCGGGCGTGGCTGTTGAGGTTCGAGTTCAGTCGCGGCGGCACCACCGGACACGCCACCACCCCGCGATCCTAGTCCCTTCAGTCGATCTTCCGTCGGTGCGACGACGTGCTTGAGACATGCGCGTGGCGCGGTTTCGGACGTCGCGAACGGGAGATCTCAAAAATTGTCGTCCCATACAACCCCGCCCGTTTTGCTCACTAGCGCGACTCTGATCGCCTCTTGTGGGCGGTCGAACTTGAAATCAGTCAGGATGGATTTGGTCGCCTCTTCCATCACTTCGAAGGCCGTTTCCGCCTGCTGATTCTTCCACAGTTCCAGCGTATTGAGAGTCCCCTGAACAAAGGACTTTTGCGGGCACACCGCAAAGACGGCAATCGGCTTGTTCCGTCGCGCCAACGCAGAGGCAAGCGATGCAGACTGCGGCACCCGCGGAATCGGCGTAAGTGCTTGCAAACTATCGACATACTCGCGCAACGCGGCAAGTTCGTTGTACAGGTAGACCATCTTGAAGCCGTTGCGCTCCAGGACACCCTGTCGCACATCCATGACCCGAAACAACCGCGCGACAATCGAGGTGTTGTTTGGCGCCTGCTCGAAATCTGCGTTGAGGGGCAGGATAAAGATCAAGTCGCATCCATCGTTCGCTGGAAAACTGATCGGAACGTTGTCGATAACGCCACCGTCCTCGAACAACCCGCCCCTGTCTCGAACGTATGGGAAAAGCGGCGGCAAATCCATCGAAGCAAAAACGCTCACCCTCAGATCGCTCAAAAATCTCTCGGCACCATCTTCAACATTGAGGATATCGTACTTAATCTTTGACATCGCCGGCGGCCGAGGGTTGTTGGTCGCGCAGGTCAGTTCACCGGATTGAACGTCGGAGCGCGTCAGGTAGAAGTGAATATCAGATTCCAGAATTCGCTTTCGCACGTCGGGCTGTAGAAAAATGCGATCGAAGACCCGACGCCACGGTTCGGACGAGAGGAACGCGTTGCGAGCAAAGGGGATGTACCAGATGGGAGCGGCCAAGGCCTTTACGCTGATGGACTTCCACCAAAGCCTATGGACACTTGCGTTCCCTTGGCCACTAAGAATCAGGTCCGCCAGCCAAAAAAGCGCGTTCCAAGAGCCTATCGAGGTGCAGGATATGACCTTAACCTTGCGAAGAGCGTTATGGTCGGCCAGGAACTGGTAGATAGCCTTCATCGAACCCGCTTGGAATGCGCCCTTTGCCCCCCCTCCCGCGAGCACGATTCCAATCTTCCGGACATTCGCAAACGGATCGGGGCTCGGAGAGGCAACCGGCGCCGGAGTCCAAGGTGAACCCGTCGCGAACCGAATCGGCTTTAAGTTAGCCCAGAGCAAAACCCAGTTAATCAGTGCAGCTGCGTTGTATGCGACGAGAAATCCAAGCGTGAAGAGCGCGATTACGATCGCGCCGTGAAAAAAAGCGCCAAGATTGGCGATCAGCACCTGCGCAATGCCACCTGGCAACTCTGATTGCAAGCGATCAACCGCTGCCGCCGTCGATAGATTTACCACGGCGTCATTCAATCGCTTGAAACCCGCCAGTACCCACCAAAGAGATGCCGCCGTGAATGGGACGGAAAACCCAAGCGGCAGTCGCACGAACAACCACTTGAATATGGATAACATGTTCGAAATCAGATTCATGTCGTCTCGCCTTTCGAAGCGAACCTGACTCCAGGTCTACCAGTGATTTGCTGACCGCGTAAGCCTGAGGCGCGGGCAAGAGGCGATGCTGCGTGCTACTGCAGCGGCCGCTGCGCGCCAAGGGCATACTACTGCTGCGCGAGAGCGGCATGGACGAGCCGCCGATTGACGCCGAGACGCGCGACAGGCTCGCAGAGCTTGCGCAGCTAGAGCGCGCCATGGGAAAGCCGGCATGCTCGCACTGCGCCCGCTGATGATAGCGACCGGCAAGGGCATCTGGCAGCTCACGCTCCTCGGGCGGTAGCGAAAGCGATCGACAGGATGCGTCGCAGGCGCTGGCGCAGGATCGGCGAAGGTCTTGCGCGTGAGGGTAAATCCCACCCGCAGCCCAAGTCCGAAGACCCGCAGATCGATCTCGCGTGCCTCACCGCGCGGCAGGTGGAGACCCGGGAGTGCTCGTCTTTGAGGTGCGCGGCCTTAAATTCTCAGTGAAATTACTGTGTTCGCATCATAAGCTGAAGCTTGACAATTGTAATGGGTGGCGAGCGTTTGCGGAGCATCCGAGAGAACCTCGAACGCAGAGGGGCATCCTCTACCGACATGGGAATCGCTGCCTCACGCCTCGCCACCGAGCCAGGCACGCCGGCCAGCGCTCGTGTCGAGCGCCTTGTTATGACGACTCTGTCCTGACGCGAAGGCACCCGGGATCGTGGCGGCGATAGCCGCCGTGCGATTGACGGCCCGCTGCGCACCGCGTAGAAATTGCTTGTCCGTTTTGCGGGGATGGCAGGCGTTTGCTCGGCGCCCGGGGGGGCACCGTCCCAATGATCAAAGTAAAACAATTGAACCTGCGCATCTTTGCGCAGTTCGTGATCATCATCGCTCCATTCACGCTGGTGCTGTTCTACCAGGCGGTCTCTGACCTGCGACGCACTGCTGCGGTTGAGAGCGTCGTCGTACGCCATGGCCTGTCGCGGGCGACGAAGGACGGCTTCGAGTCGTTCATGACGCATGCCGCGGACGCCGTGGATATGGGCAGCCTGGGCCAGCGTGCGTATGAGGCCCTGCGACAATCGGCGGCGTCGGCCGCCGCATTGCGAAGCAAGGACCCGGGCGCGGCGCCCGCCGCAACAGCTCTGCAGGCCCTGGCGGGCCAGATCTCGGTTGCCATGCCGGTCGACCGGCTGCTGGCGCTGCAGCCCCAAGTCAGGCGGACGCGCGAGGCAATTCGCACGCTCGATGAGGGTTACGAGAAGGCGAGCAGTGAGGCCATCTCGCAGGCCATCTACTCAGCACGGCGCCAGAGCAAAGTCGTAGCGGCTGCAACCGTGTTCACGCTGCTGATTGCCGCCTGGTTCATCTACAGCATGATCACGGGCGTTACCGAACCGCTCAACGCCGCCGTGGATCTCGCCGGGCGAATCGCGGCGGGCAAATTCGCCCCAGCTTCGGACCAGCCGCCGAAGCGCGATCTCGGGAACCTGCTCGCCTCGCTACGCATGATGAGCGAGAAGTTGCGTCAGTCGCAGCTCGAGATTGAGGAGGATCAGCGCAGACTGGAACAACGTGTCGCCGAACGTACCTCGGGTGTCGCCGAACGTACCTCGGAGGTCGAGGCGCGCACGCGCGAGCTGATGCGCTCGGTGGCAGAGCTGCAGGCGCTGAACGAGGTGGGCCAGGCGGTGAGCTCATCTCTTGACCTCGAGACGGTGCTGGCAACCGTCATCGCCCGCTCGGTGGGCCTGGCGGATGCGGATTCGGGCACCCTCTACCAGTTCGACGCGGCCGATGGGGTATTCGATCCGCGCGCAAACTTTGGCGTCAGCGACGAAATGATCGAAACCCTGCGCGGCTCGCGCATCGGCCTGGGGGACGGTCCGGTGGGCATGTGCGCGGTAAACCGCGCGCCGGTTCAGGTGACGGACGTCGAATTGTCCCAAAGGGTCAGCGTCCTCTGGCTGCACGACGGAATCCGCGCGGTGATTGCGGTACCGCTGCTGCGCGACGAGCACGTGACTGGCGCATTGGTGATCCGCCGCAAAGTGGCGGGCGAATTCGCGCCCTCCATCGTGAAGCTGCTGCAAACGCTGGCCTCGCAATCGGTCATGGCCATCGAGAACGCCCGACTATTCAAGGAAAGCCAGGCGAAGAGTGAGCAGCTGGCGGAGGCGAGCAAGCTCAAATCGCAGTTCCTGGCGAATATGTCGCACGAGCTGCGCACGCCACTGAATGCGATCATCGGCTTGACGGAGATGTTGCATGAGGATGCGCGCGAGCTGAAGCACGCCGAGGAACTCGAACCGCTGGAGCGCGTACTGCGTGCGGCGCATCATCTGCTGGAACTCATCAACGACATTCTGGACCTGTCGAAAATCGAAGCCGGCAGGATGGACATGCATGTCGAGGCATTCGCCATCGCGCCGCTGGTGGACGAGGTGATCGCCACGATCGGACCCGCGGCGGCGAAGAACGGCAACGAAATCATCGTCCATTGTCCGCAGGATATCGGCGAGATGCATGCCGACCAGACGCGAATCCGCCAGGCGCTCCTCAATCTCGTGAGCAACGCAAGCAAGTTCACCGAGCACGGCAGTGTGACGGTCGATGTGGCGCGAGTCATGGGCAAGGGCGGCGAAGAGATTACGATGGCCGTCCGTGATACCGGCATCGGGATGTCGTCCGAGCAGATAGGCCGGCTATTCCAGGAATTT
>WNGO01003002.1_pt1 | contig 11427 bp, 16 predicted proteins | sample 5400511 | NCBI WGS metagenome assembly WNGO01 (sample SAMN13153380, study PRJNA577476) | soil metagenome | isolation source: 20 cm soil or saprolite under Garry oak tree replicate 2 | place: USA:California | collected 2016-06-15
ATCGACACTGTTAAGACGCCGGTGGAGGAACACTCGAATTTGCTAGGCGGATCCGCTTGCTACGGAGCGCTCGCGGCAAGTTTTTTTTCGCCGGTTCGGCTGGTCGGTATCGTCGGCGATGATTTTCCCGAATCGGAATTTAAGTTCTGGAAGTCGCGCAAGATCGATAGCGAAGGTGTGCAGCGAGCAAACGGAAAGACTTTCCGCTGGTCGGGTGAATACTCATGGGACCTGAATACGCGCGAGACGCGCTCAATCGCGCTAAATGTCTTTGAAGACTTCAAACCGGTGTTGCCGGAGTCGTATCGTGAAACCGATTTCGTTTTGCTGGCCAACATCGCGCCCTCACTGCAAGCGCATGTGCTCGAGCAGATGAAGCGCCCGCGGTTCGTCGTGGCCGACACGATGGACCTTTGGATCGAGACAGCGAGATCGGATCTGGATGCGCTTCTTCAACGCGTAAACCTTCTTATCTTGAACGACAGCGAAGCGCGCGAAATAACGAAGGAGACCAGTCTCATCAAGGCCGGACGCCGCATCCGAAATATGGGGCCCGAGTATGTCGCGATAAAAAAGGGTGAGCACGGCGCATTGCTTTTTGGCGACGAAGATCAGTTCTTCAGCTGTGGCGCTTACCCACTTGAAGACATTCACGATCCGACCGGGGCAGGGGACACATTTGCCGGCGGCATGGCTGGATTTCTCGCCGGCACTGTCAAAAACGTGCAGTTTAACGATCTGCGCAAGGCGATGATTTACGGAAGCGTGCTCGCCAGTTTTTGTGTGGAAGCATTCAGCCTGGAGCGTTTGCGTAACCTGACGATGGAGGAAATCAAGGAGCGCTACGAGATGTTCAAACTGATGAGTCAATTCGAGGTGCCAGTGTGATGGCGTCGCGCCAAGACGAGTATCGCAGATTGCTAGTCCGCACGCTAATCGCAATCGCTGTATGCACCGCTGCGGTATTAGCATGTTGTTTTTGGATTGACCGTCCCGTGGCGTTCTTTGTGTATCGCCATCACATCAACACGATTCGGGTTTTTCGATGGCTTACGTACCCACCGCCGGAAGTGCAAAATTGGTCGGCTCTGGTGTTAGCGATCTTAATGGTTCGACGGGCGTGGGGACCGTTTCTGCATTGGCAAAAGGTTCTGCTTGTCGCGTGTCTCAGCTTGATCATTGCCGATGATTTCCGCATCTCGCTAGGCGATGTTTGCGGTCGCTATTGGCCGGAGACGTGGACCCATGACAATCCATCGCTCATCGGCACTGGCGCGTACGGTTTCCATCCGTTTCAGCGTGGCGATGACGTCGGCAGTTTTCCATCGGGGCACGCCTGTAGAATCCTGGGATTTACCACCGTCTGGATAATTGCGATGCCTCAAAGTCGAATGATAGCGACGGTTCTGTGTGCTCCGATGCTCGTGAGCCTTGTGGCGATGAACTATCACTTTGTCAGCGATGTGATCGCCGGCAGCGTTCTAGGCGCGATGGTTGCCACATACGCGGCACATTTGGCCCGCCTCCAAATGCCCCGGGAGGATCCCGCTTGGGTGAGAGCAGTAAGACTACGCCGCGGGCAACTTACGTAAACGTTCTGGACACAGCTATGACTTACCGAAACTTGCTCGCCAGTTTCCGCGTAAAAGCATTTAAGGTGGAGCGTTTGCACAATCTCTCGGTTGAGGAGATTGCAAAGCGTTGCGAGACATTCAAACTCATGAGTCAATTCGAGGTGCTCCTTTGATCTCTCGCTATTCGAATCGTTTGCGGTTGGCCAGAATTGCTCTCTTTGGCGCCGCCGTTCTTTTGTGCGCCACCGGTTATCTCGACGCACGTGACGATTGGACTGTCCTTGAGAATTGCCGCTTTATTAGCAATCCAGCCGATGATGGAGACAGTTTTCACGTGAGCGCGGGTGCGAAAGAATATATCTTCCGCCTCTACCTAGCTGACGCGCCCGAAACAGATGAAATGAACCCGGTGCGGGTAGCTGAACAGGCGAAGTACTTTGCGATCAGCGCGCCTCAGGTCATCGAAGTAGGCCAAGCAGCGAAAGAGTTTATGCGGGAGAAGTTGTCACAGCCGTTTACGGTGTTGACGCGCTGGAAAGGTGCGATGGGCCGCAGCAAAATGGAACGGTTTTACGCGTTTGTGCGGACGAAAGATGGTGATCTCAGCGAGCAATTGGTTCGTAATGGCCTTGCGCGAAACTACGGATTCAGAGCGGCGCCGCCGGAATCGAAAAATGCACGAGTAGAGGTAGAAAAACTTCAGCAATTCGAGGCTCAGGCAAAGCAGGAGAAGATTGGAGCCTGGGGCATCAATGCGGGTCGACTGAATGTGCGTGCACCAAGCACAGTCGTTTTTACTGTTTTCACTGCCGGAGAAAAGCCTCGACCAGGCTCAACGCCTGCAATCTGCTCGTCTGCTAGTGCTTCAGCGACGCCGACTCCGATGAGTAGCGCTGGCGAGGCCAAAAAGTCGCATGCAAAGGAGAAAACGCCGCTCGGCAAGATTGACATCAACACAGCAACAGAGAAAGAACTGACGACAGTGCCCGGCATCGGCCATGTAACGGCTGCTCGAATTATTGCTGCACGCCCGTTTCACAGCGCTGATGATTTGAAAAGGGTAAGCGGCATCGGCGACAAAAAATACATGCTGATCCGGCCATATTTTCAGTGATTTGTAGCCAGCGGAGCTGTCTGCAGTGTCGAAGCGGCGCAACGCGGGGGCACTATCCTAGCCTTACCGCTTGCTCGCGTACGTGAAGGTCAGAACTTCAAACTTTCCCGTTCGGAAGCGTAGAAGCCCGCAGCAGCGAGCGCTAAGGGTGCCTATGGTTATGCGTGAAATCGAGGATCCCTTCGGCCTCAAGATGGATGTTTGGGCCGACGAGGTCATAGATGAGGCAATCCTCTCTCGTGGGACTGTGGCGCACAATCACTTGGTCGGTCTCACCGGTCGGTGTACCGTCTTCTCCAACCCGTTCAAGCGTCAGGGTCAGTTCGACGACAGTTCCCTGATCGATAATCGCTTCCCCCTCCACGGCGCGGTATAGGAAGCTTTCTCCTCCAATGACGCGCGCCTCAATGATGCCGGACGCGTTGCCGTCCTCAAAGACACCGACATTGGCATGGAACCAGATCTCCGCCGGTTCGCCTCCGATGGTTCCCACATTGACGTGCGGCTTGGTACGCGTGAAAGCCTCCTTTGCAGCGATGGCGGAACTAGGCGCGCAGACCGAGAAGAAGACTGTGAGTGCGAGAGTAGCAATGACGTTGTTTCGTAGGGTTATTGTTCTCATAGATTGACGGAATTTTTCCCGCCTAATCCGCGATGTTACCAAGAGACACACCTCAAGCGCGAGGCAGCCCGGCTGTTTCGAAACGCTGACGACGTCAGAAAAGTCAGTGGGATCGGCAATAAAAAATACGGGCAGATCCGGCCGTACTTTCAGTGACACGAGTAAGTGGCTGGAATATCGCCACGAATCGAGACCGTGTTTGCCTTCGAGGACAATCACGTCATTTTTCTCCAGCCGGATCCAGAAAAACGTCTCGTGGCCATAGTAATTGAATCGGCAAAAACGGCGCCCGAAGAGATTCGAAGCGAAACGTATTACGAAAGTTTGAACCGTAAATATTTATAGGATTTTAGATGACAGACTCTGGGTGTCGTATTACTGTAAATTACAAAAGAACGAACAACGTACAGCGAAAGGGAATCCGGAGGAAACGAATGGCCAAAAGAATCGTTAATATCCGGCTACGGCCGGATCAGGAAGAACGAATTAATGCGATCGTGGAGCGAAGCGCGATCCTGGACACATCGAAGTTTGTGCGCATCGCGGTCGATTGGCTACTGAAATCGGACATCGGCCAAGTGATCAAGGAGATCATCGATGAGCAGGCGTTCCCCGATTATCGAATTCCAAAAAAACCCACCGGGCGAAAAAAGCGGAGGCGAAAAAAGCGATGAACAAAAACGCACTGGCAATCTTAGCGGTGCTGTTCACATCAATCGCTCTGGCCGACGACTTCAATTCACACACATTCTCCGCCAGGCAGCCATCGGCACGCTCCCGGCCTCTAGGGCGGTATCCGTGGAAAACAAGTATCGTTACAACTGTCTTTTGGATCGGCGAACGACCAAGCGGAAACAATCCTGTGCCGAATCAGACGAGCTCTTGGGACAAGCAATGGGCGAGAAACTACGGCGGTCTTGACGACCCAAACCCTGCTAACCGGCGCAATTACAGGCCCGCAAGGTTCATGCCGCGACAGAACCCATTTTACTGCGCGCTGCCCTACAACGACAAGCAGCGGACTGGTCATCGGCCCGAAGCGCCGCGGGTAGTTCCATGGTTTAAAGAGGCGTATCAGGGCCCGGCTGTCTCCACATGCAAAGATCGATGGGTCGCTATCCGCAAAGGCAATCGGACAGTTTATGCACAATGGGAAGATGCGGGACCATTCCGAACGGACCATTGGCAATACGTGTTTGGCAATGAGCGCCCAAAACTCAATCTAAATAAAGGTGCCGGTCTCGATGTTTCACCTGCTGTGCGAGACTACCTCGGATTGAAACCAACGGACCTAACCGACTGGAGGTTTGTGAACTTTAGCGAAGTGCCGCGCGGGCCCTGGTCCACCTTCGGAGAGAACAACACCTTCGTCATCAACGACCGCAAAAAGGGTGTGAAGGCCGATTAGGGTTAAGACACAACTGACGTAATAGCTTTTCTCGCTGATCGTGTGTTCTTACTTCCTCGTCGGCTGGGCACCGTGGAGGAAGTCGACCGCTCCTGCGTCCATGTACCCCCAGCCAAGAAACTTCCCGCCTTGAAACACGCGCACCAGCACATAGCTGTTTGGCACATTGGCCGGTCGCTTCGTCGGCGGCTTATTGTAAAAGACATCTTTGCGCGGCGAATCGGCCGCCAACTCCACGCAATCCGGCGGCAACGTTATGTTACGAACGTATAAGTGATTGTGATAATGCGTCGCCGGTTCTTCGCTGTAGCTGTTGCCGCATGCCAGCAGCAGGACGACCGCAGCGACCGTCCACATCGTTTTCATGTTTCATCGGTAGCTTAGTGCGGCCTACCGAGACACAAGCTCAACCACGGCTCCGGCGAACGCAAATAGCAGATCTGCCTACCACTCTTTGAACTCGCCCGCTTGCTCGTGCGTCTCGATTACGGTTACCCGCTTCATCGTAAACGCGAATCACGGCTTTGTGTGATCGGCTGCGATGCTTTGCGTAGCCGATTGCGTTGCTGACTGCATTGGGTCCGCCATACCATAAACGGCCGAAGGGTAGGGCGTCAGAGATTAAGTCGGCGCCGCATTTACCTTTGCGCGGGCAGACTTTGTAAACGTGTTGTGAGCTAGTCATCGGAGCGGCCAGCGGTTGGCTGCAACGCTGTTATTAGGGCGCCCCAGACTCACAATTAAACGCTCTCACTATGTGACTCTGGAAACAGCATCCTCCCACGAAACCCAATGCGCGCACCAAGAAAAGCACAGGCCGCGTAGACGCCCCAAAAGATGGGGACGGTGTAGACCGGTTTAGCGGAAAGTGCTGCACGCCAACCTACAGCAATTACCTGCAAAATCATTGCTACGACCAGAGAAAGAATCGACCCAATTGACGCGTAGGAGAAGCTGACCCTCGGTGCTGTCCTTCCGCAAAGATATCCGCCTGCGAAGCAGCTGACCGCTGCCACGCCACCGATTAAGACCAAAAACCTATAATCGAAAGAAGTTACGTCCTTAAACCATCCAAATGAACCAGCAATTACGCCTGATAGCATTCCCACAAGAACCTGAATGCCGTTGAAAGCGAACACGAGTAAAAGTAAATAAGGTATGTTCAATCTAGGGATGGAAACCGTGCGCTCCTCATGCTCGGCAATCGTTTTGAAGCGAAGCGTTTCAAACTGTTTGAAAATCGCAGTGGCAAGAGCTGTCAGCGCAACGGCCGCGACGCCCGCCGCTTCCTTACCAAGCAAGAAACTTAGTCCGGTAATAATCAGCGCGTAAGCTGCACCAATCGCGCAGGCGGCATACACGAATTTCTTGTCGAAGAATTCCGTTGCTTGTTGCATGGAGACAGTTTGAATCCGACCCAAGTGTAAAAAATTCTCCTGACCGGAGTCGAGCAAAATCTTGCACTTGGTTAGCCAGCGAGCGATCGATTTGTTAACAGAGACGTCCCTATGGCTCTTTGAAATCGCCCTTGTGCTCGTGCGTCTCGATCACGGCGCCGAATTCATCATGAATCAGCAGCATTGCGTGTAACTGTTTTGAGTTCGAGGAAGGCTGTCAGCTTTTCGTCTGCAGTGGCAAATCACGTCACCATGGTCCCTGGAATTCTCAAACGAAATGCCGTTCTGATTGTCTAAACGCCTCGCTGAGGTTGGGGATTACGATTCGCAAGAACCGCTCAACTCTCAGTTTCAGTAGCAACCCAGCCAAGAAAGTTAGCTCCAAATGAAAATCACAAAGAAACTACAAATCGTCGCGCTCGCTGCGCTATCGCTCGGCATCGCAAGCCTGTGCTCTGCACAGAGCGATGCTCCTTATACCGAAGGTCCGGTCTGGAACGTCACGATGGTCAAAACTAAGACGGGCATGACCGACGAATACCTCAAAGGCCTCGCCAAGACTTTGAAGACCTCGCTTGAGGAAGCGAAGAAGCAGAATCTAGTCGTCGATTACAAGATCCTGCTCGGCAATGCCGCCACACCGCAGGACTTCGACATCCTTGTGATGGTGGAATCGAAGAACATGGCCGCGCAGGATAACGCGCGCGAAAAGTTCGATCCGATCGCTAGAAAAGTCGTGGGCACAACCGATCAACAGCAGTCGTTGGCAGTGAAACGCCTCGATATTCGCGAGGTCGTTGGCACAAAGCTCATGCGCGAAATCACACTGAAGTAATCCCGCGTGCTCGATTAATTCCGGGGATCTGATACCACCGCCGGTGAGGAATCGCTCATCGTCGACGGCCATCGTAGCGGCATTCACAGCTTTCGATTCGTGTCGTTGAAGGGGATAACGCGCTCGACAGTGCCGGTCGAATCCAAAACCTGAATCTCACCTGAGCGAAAGCTGGCGCGGCACTGAGCATAATCGATTGCCTGATTTTTCTGTAGAAACACAGGCTCGACGCCGGACGCCTCAAAAACCTTCCAGCCCCAACGGTGCGGTCTGATTTCAATGACTATCATCGCTAATCGACACGAAACGGTGGGTGGAGCTACGGCGCCGCCTTTTCTATCCAGGCACTACGAAACGTCTCGCCACCGTCATCGCTCAAAAGCTGTAGTCTTGCCTCCGCTCCCTCGCCATAGACTACGGCACCCTCCGGATTCAAATCCCCGAGGTCGCCATCGAGCGACGCCGGCGCATCCGCGCTTTTGCCACTCCACCGGAAGAGCTTAGATGGTTGTGCTCCCTCCGCTTTGCGGTCCCTGAAGTCTCCGGAGACGATAATGAACTCTTCTCGCCAGCGAGCCATGTCGCGGATCCCGAGGCCGCGGAGGTCGAGCCGAATGGGGTCGCCGAGCATCGGCGATGCGCCCGAATCGATGACGGCCGCGGGATTTTTCAGCGGCACGAGCAGCGCCTTGCCGTCCGGCACGGGATTACGAAAGCCGATTAGCAATGACTCGCCGTCTGCGCAGAGCGATTCGATGTTCAACCCGCCCGGCTCTTCCGGCTTTTTCCCGGCGGCTTCGTCGAGCTTAAAGGACTTCAGCCTGTCGTCATCAAACAACGCCTTCTCCAAGCCTTTGAACGGCTTGCCGACCAACTCCAGCTTTGTCTCCTCGCCGACGCCGGTCACCTTCGTGGCGAAAAGCACCTGCCGACTCGGTTGGATTTTGCCTTTCTTCGCGCTGCGGCTATGCGATCCGATCCAATAGATGCGATCTCCAATCCGCGCTGCCCCTTCGAGATCGCATTCCTTGAATTCTCCGTTGTCTTTCGGAAAACCGAGCAACTGGTTCAGATCAAGCAGCACTTTCGGCTTGCCGTCCGTGTCGCTCGGGTAAAGCCGCAGGAGATTGTCCTCATCGCAAGCGTCGATGAAATGGTTCGTGCCGGATGCCACACCCGCAGACCCATCGGGCGCTCCAGGATGCTTCACGGGTTGGGACAGTTGAAAATCAGCGCTCCAAACAATCTCCGCGAGGCTGGTCATTAGAGCAAGAATTAATCGAGTTTTCATCATTAGTGGCATCTTCAAGCGCGTGCGCGATTTTCAGGGCGAGAGCCTGCACGTTTTATGTCATTCGGCATTTGAAAAAAGCGGCACACAACCCTTTGGCGAAAAATCGCCGCGGTCGGCTGTAACGGTCGCAAGCAAATTGTTCCGAATCGTTCGACTGCCCATCGGGGCAACGGTTCGCTGCAGCGCCCTTGTTAGGCGTCACCCTTATCTGTTGGCGCATTGGAGTGGCTGGGAGATTCTACAACGGACGCGATTTCACCTGCGCAAGAAACAAGATCGTGGTTCCCACATTATCGCACCAACGTCCTTTCAACTAACGATACGTAGCCAGCATCATCAGGCGGCAAAGGATAGCCGTGGTCCTGTCGCCATCGGTCGGCAGCGTCAATATAATCCTTACCCTGTTCTGGATCGATATTAGGACCGTGTTTGACGTACTTCAAAAAAGACAGCCAATCTTTTTCTGGCACGTATCCCGGCGATATTCCCTCAAATGGATGATCGTATCCCGCCCCATGGATTAGATTGCAAACTTCGGCAACTTCCTCATTAGATTCCAGTCTGTGTCCCTCCGCTCGAGATAGTGCGTGAAAGGGCAACAAGACCGAACTGTGCTGTTTTAGGACCGCAGCGCTTCGTTCAAAACAGCCCTCGACAGCCTTGGCGCGTTCGTCCTGCTTCGCGTCGGTTAGCGTGTCCAGCTCCCTTCGAATCTGCATATAAATTGGATAGGGAGAAACGAACCACCGGACGAGAAATACGCCCGCTCCGGCCAGCAACGGAACCATAACTAGGATAAACGCGTTCATTCGATCTGAAATGTGGTCGTGAAACGAGCGCGGAGAAAACCACAGAAGAACGGCTAGCGTCGCTCCAACAATGAGAGATACCCACCCGCAAACTCCGCCTGTCCCTTTTGAGGCCCATTTGCATCTTTCTGAAAGGTAAGTGAGAAAGCTTCGCATCCTAAAATGTAGTGCCTTGAATCGCTAGCACAGCTGTGGATTTTAGGCCAGCGATACGCCCACACGGTGATGCACTGACGATGAAGGGATTGAATGAAAGAAAACGTTTCCCCAGCCACTGCGGTGCCGCGTCAACACCGCCCGAATGTCCTGCCGCTTGAAGGCGACATCGATCTGCACGTTTCGCCTGGCGTCACAGAGTCCCTTAACGCAATGATCAAGAAAAGACCGGAACGGATAGTGATAGATCTTTCCCGAGCGACTTACATCGATAGCGCAGGGATGGCGGCGCTTATTCTAGCCATGCAAGAGGTTGAAGCGTATGGTGGCAAGTTTTTCCTGAGTGGCCTGCAGGAAACCTTGCGCTTGATTTTCGAAACTTCGCGGCTTGATCGAATATTTCGGATTTACCCAGATGTAGATGCTGCGCTGGCGTAGCCGGACCGGACGTACCGCTGATTCGAAGCAGAAAAAACGATACCGGAGACATCCGTGGAAATCAGCGAATTTTGGCGGGAGAGTTCTGACTTAGCGATTTTTTCGGCTGGTTGTTCTTTGACGGTGCGGACGATGAGGCCGTTCTTCTCGTCGTCGTCGATCTTCTTTTTCCAGATAGTCCTGTGTTTTAGAGGCAACATACGGGCAATAATTCTGCTCAAACTGGCGCGCCCGAGAGGATTCGAACCACTAACCTTCTGATCCGTAGTCAGATGCTCTATCCAGTTGAGCTACGGGCGCCCGAGAGACGGCTAATTTGCTAGGGAGCGGTCAGGCGGTCAAATGATGCTCACAAAAAGTTCCGACCGGAATCGGGATCGGAATCGATTCCTCATGCGGGGTTATGGAACTGATCGCGCAAAAATCATCCACCCTACAATTCACATCGACCAACGCGGAGTCTTCCCGTAGCAGGTCGTCAAACAAGAAGCCCACGTCTGTTGACTCGCCAAACGACGCAACCGGAGAATAACCATGAATAAGCAAAGCTCGAATCGTCTTAATCTCAATCCCGGCGTCACCCGCCGAAAATTTATCGGCACAACAGCCGCCACTAGTGCCGCGCTGCTAGGCGGCGGACTCACCTCACTTCTTTCACGATCTGCCTTAGCCGCGCATGATTTTGATTTTCTTGAAAAGAGCATTCCCGAGCTACAAGCTGCCATGGCGTCGGGCCAGGTGAGCAGCAAGGAACTGGTGAAGGGTTATCTGAGACGTATCGCGTCGCTGAACCCTCTGCTTAATTCAGTCATCGAAACAAACCCCAATGCTGTATCCATCGCGCAACATCTCGACAATGAGCGCCGCAGGGGACAAGTGCGCGGTCCGCTCCACGGGATTCCCGTTTTGGTGAAAGACAACATTGCGACTGACGACAATATGGAAACGACCGCGGGATCGTTGGCTCTGTTGCGCAGTCATGTGCCGTCTGATGCGGTAATCATTCAGCAGCTACGCGAAGCTGGCGCTGTAATCCTTGGCAAAGCGAACCTGGGCGAATGGGCAAATTTCCGGGACGATGAGGCTGAGACCTATCCTCTAGCAGTCGGTTGGAGCGCGCGCGGTGGGAGTACGAACAATGCCTACGACTTGAGTTACACATCGTGGGGCTCAAGCTCTGGTTCCCATCGGCGGTGGAGAACATCGTTGGTCTGAAGCCGACGCTAGGCCTTGTTTCACAGGATGGAATCATTCCGATCGCGCACGAACAAGACACCGCCGGACCGATGGCGCGCAGCGTTACTGACATTGCAATCCTGCTCGGCGTATTGCAGTCGCCGTTTGGGGAGGTGATTGGGCATGATCTCCCGAGCGATTACACACAATTTCTCGATCCGAACGCACTCGATGGCGCAGTGATTGGACGCGATGTGCGCTTTTTCGATTACAGCTACTACGGCAGCGGCATTCCGGGTGATGAGCTGACTGTCGCCTTTGCGGAAAATGCGCTGAGCGTGATGGAAAGGCTCGGTGCGACTGTTGTTGACGTTGATACGGGGGACGTATTCGCTTACAACGGCGACGAGTTCACAGCGTTGCTGTATGAATTTAGAGCGCAAATAGCGGACTACCTCGCGACGCTCACGCACACCGATATGCACACTTTAGCCGACCTGATTGCGTTCAACGACGCGCATTGTGTGCAAGAGATGCCCTACTACGACCAGGACGTATTCTTATTGGCGGAACAGTTCCCAGGTTATCCGAACGATCCCGCCTA
>WNGO01008412.1_pt1 | contig 11427 bp, 18 predicted proteins | sample 5400511 | NCBI WGS metagenome assembly WNGO01 (sample SAMN13153380, study PRJNA577476) | soil metagenome | isolation source: 20 cm soil or saprolite under Garry oak tree replicate 2 | place: USA:California | collected 2016-06-15
AAGGAGTCAATTTACATCTTGCTCTTTGCCCTTGATATTGACAAAGTAAGCCGGGCAGCGGTGACCCCACCACAGCTGTCGAGAAATACACCAATCTTGAATACCTTCAAGCCATCGATACCATTCGTTTTCGGATTGCTTGGGTTGAATGTAAAGCTCGCCGGCTCGTGTGCGCTACAGGATAGTCAACCCCTGATTACTTGAAAGAAACGCTATGGACTCACTTTTATAGCTTCTTCAGCCAAAGGCTTGCAGTTTACCCACCATTGGGGTTTGAGGACAGGTTCAATGACATCACCGGATTTGCTTGGAAAAAATCAGTATTGTGATCATTAGCTTATAGAATGACAAACCTGCAAATAGGAATTTGCATTGGGTTATCCTTTGTTTCCACAAAAAGTCCCTTTTCCTTCAGTTTCTTCACGACCTCGACACGTGCGCGGAACCGCTTCATACCCTAATCAAAACACATGAGGACAGTCCCGTCCAAAACTCTACCCAACTTGCCTTGAACTCGGGACCAACATTCTCGTTCAGCGTACCGTCGTCATTCAAAATGTTGATAAATTTGAGATCATGTCGTAAGCCAACTTCATAATCGTTGGGATCATGCGCAGGGGTGATCTTGACAGCACCAGTTCCAAACGCCATATCCACGACAATAGAGTCTGTAATGATTGGAATGCGTCTATCGAGGAAAGGATGGACTGCAAATTTTCCATGCAAATGCTATCACATGATATGAGTAATACATATGTCGATGAGAGGAGCTACCAACTGTATATCGAGGGTCATCAGGATGTACAGCGATAGCAGTATCGCCCAACATAGTCTCCGGACGGGTAGTTGCAATGACAAGTTTCTCATCTGGTAGTAGTTCAGAATAAGCGGTGTCGGTGCACAACAAAACATACGCACCAGAGTTCTCTATAGGGTATGCAAAGCTGGTAAGTACGCCAAATTCAAACCGCTCCTTGGGGTCATAGTCAGGGACATTCAATAGCGTGCGTCCCATCAGTTGCTTTTGCTCAACCTGGATCCAATCAATTAATTACAAATCGCGACTAGCGACTAGCGCACCTCCAAGTTCGACAACGTCGTATTGAGTTTGACACACCAGTTGACGAGGCGATTGGCGCGATATATAATCCCGTCTTCGTGTAGCCGACAAAATGTCTCGATGACAGCTTTTGACAATTTCTGCAAATGAGTCAGTATAAAAATAAACGAGATTGGTCAAACACACCTCGTCCATGGTAAACGAGACGCGGGACCAGTCATAGCTGCCGCCCAATCTTTGTAATTGGTTTGTTATCCGACCTTGGTAGCTGGCAGCGACTCAGTACACGAGATACAAGCCCTGAAGAAAGTGTAGAAAATCACCCACTCATTCTTCCAATCCATCACAGTCTCCAAAAATGCATCGCGTCCCAGATCATGCCTCGTTTTGCCCGAGGTCTTGTACAACCTTTTCTCGACTACGCTCTGCGTTGAGATGCCGGCATGATCAAATCCAGGTGCAAATAACACAGTCTTTCCAAGCATCCTATTCCACCGTATGAGAGTATCCTGGAGGGCTGTCGTCAGCGCGTGACCGATGTGCAGTGAGCCGGTGACGTTGGGCGGAGGAGCGGGAATAACGAAAAGGCCTTGAGGTTTCGGCTTCCCGTCGGACGCCAGCTGGGGCTTGAAGAATCCCTGTTCAAGCCACCAGTCGTACCATGCTGACTCGACCGCAATGGGGTTGTAGCCAGCAGCCATTGGACCAGAAACATCTGGCGGACGTATGATCAGCCATTACTCAACAGATTGGGAAAATTGTGAACCTTTCTTCTCTCCCTTTGGAGTTACATTGACAAAGGGAGCATCTCCGTCTTTCTTGTCCTTATCTGCCTTTTGTTTTTTTTCTCCGTTGCTGGACGGTGTGAACGGCGGCTGTTTGGCGACCTTCGCGGCGAGCTTAGCCTCCTTTTCGAGGCGCTTTGCCTCTTTCTTTGCAGCGCTCTTTGTGGTGGGAGCGGGAGTGGACATGTGCCTGCAGCGAGCGATTGCGATGAACCGAAATCGATTCAACCTCAAGAGCATCAAACGAACCGGCTATTTCCGGTGACTCGAAATAGAAGAGATAAGATAAGATCAGGAAAAAACTACAGAACTCCTATTTTCTCGTGGTGGTACTAGAAGGGCCTCCTCCCTTACTATCTCGTGAACCTCGCTTTTTCATGAGCGTTGGCGGCGCCTCCCTGGTACCAGTACCACGATCGGAAGGGCCTCCCGGCTTATGCTCGTGCTCTTTGCTTGGTAGGTGGTGCCTTAACAGCGCCGCCTCGAGCCGTTTACGTCCTTTTTTCAGCCTAAGCACTAAAAGGTCTAGTACCCACTGCCCGCTTGCTTCACCCGTGAGGTCCTTAACTTTCTCGTACGTGATATCCAGAACGGGAGGCGAGGTTTGTTGCTTCTGTGCAGGAGATGTCAGGAGCTATGAGTCTGACCAACAAGCAAAATCACCGACTTTTCCAGAACCTTCAGAGGCTTGCCGGCCCCATAGCCCTTCTAATCGGAACAATTTCTTATTCTGATTCAGGTCCACCAGGAGGTATGTTGTCGTCTTTCTCTTGTTCGCATTATTATGGGCGAACCTATTGTCGTAGCATATCGGCTTCGGGCCCGGCATAGGATTTTCAATAAAGTAGTGGGTTACTGCTTCGACGCCACTACCGCGCTCAGCACCATTGAACCTTATAGCCTCATTATCGTAGATAAATCCGTTACTGTCTTCCCCTAATATCCGATAATAGTAATTATCGAACAGGATAGTAGTTTTCCTGTGCAAAATCGGAGCGCGCTCGTACTTGGGCTCGGTTTCTTCGGCTATGGCAGTGAAGCTGAAGACAAGCAGCGTCAGATAAATGATCAACATGATTGCTGTAATGGACGTATCATATATCAGCAGTAGATGAACAATTTGCACCGACGTACTCACGGAGTAGGGTTCGAGGCAAGGAGATGGAGACCAGCTCTGGGTTTGGAGGTAGTGCAAGCATTATTTTATATGATTTTGAAGGATGATCGGAACACAACGCGGAGCCTAGCATCACAAGGCTCGGTAAAATATGATCTGATGCATCTTCTGATGGAAAAGTTTAAACACAAACCGCGGAGCAGGCTGCTGAAGCTGAAGTGCATCTTTTTTTTTAATTTTTAATAGGAAGTTGTATTGTCGTATGTCAGAGTTAAGTACAAGTATGTAGTCAGTGCTGAAGTGCATCGCCGCCGTTCGTACGATGCATCAGCCCACCGTCACTGTCCAGCAATAGTAAAAGCGCAGGCTCGGATCATGACTTGTCTGACCTACGCCGCGGCCGCTCTCGCATGTACTCCCGTCAGTTCCCGCCGCGCTTCTCCCCATCATCCAGTGTCTATGAACAGCTCGTCTCACTCTCCTCAGGCTTATGGTATCTCAGCTAACGATGTGACATCAGTTCTCTGTGCTACCCGCCCCACTGTTCAATTGATGGATTCAAAACGACGTGGAGTACCTTTTTACTGCCGCCATTCTGATGCATCAGCTTCTCAACCTACGCCCCCGCAGGTATTTGATGCATTAGCCATCCGTGCTATGTTGCGCCATTCACCTCACGCAGCCCGTTCGTTCGTGATGCATCAGACTGCGGTACCAGAGGGTACTAGCTGCCCTACCCACCAGTGACCGCCCTCGTTTGTTCTTGATGCATCACCCAACATCAGTTTTCAATGTTTGATGCATCAATCAGTAGACAGTTAGAACAATTGAGGGCGATCGAGTTGAGTATCACATACCTTTCGCAGGCTTCATGTTATATTCCACCGTGCCAACTCCGGTAACAGCATGATTTCGGTTCGGTTTTGAGGTGGATAAGTTCACCGCATCATGGTGCGAGCAGTTACTCTTCTAAACGGCCGGGTGATGGCATTAGTAGTAACTCACATACCGGTTCATTATGCTTTACCAGATGTGCCTTGAATTGTTCACTTGGTACGAAGTAAGGTCAGCCTAGTCCTAAAAATAGTGAGTATAACCAGCTGCCATCAGAGTATCATCAGTGAACGAGGAGGTCGCACACCGCTCATCCTGTTCGGCTGTTTCCCATCCATCGGGTAGATTGATACCAGGCTGGGGACATGTAGTGCACATTCCGTATTTGCCACACCTCAGGGTCATGCCCCCTTCCTGCTCTTTTCGACATTTTGAGGTGACGCTATAAGCGAGTGGTTGTGGTTGAAGGCCGAATATCGGTCCTACATCCTGGATCAGTCATACGTTGAGGAGGAGGAAATGATTTAAGTTACTGGAGGTCGAAATATTTCTGTGTTGTCAGTTATGCGTGTCAGCGTGCTCGAAGATTGACACTTTTGATTTATAGGACAAAATTTCGAATAGCTCCAAGGTTCGAAACGTTACCGCCGTTTTTGGCAGAGTAACTGGATATGTTGTGACTTGATGCCTCGGCCACAAGCACAGAAATTGACCTGAATGCTATGAATTGCGTCGACATCAATTACGATGAACTGCGCGCATATTTCGGGATTAAGGCAGCGTGGTTCAACTGGACACGCAGACCAAGCGCTTTGAGGGATGTCGTTCCATTCCTAATCATTCTTTTGTCAGTTCCTTGGTATATTATCAGCTCTTCACAACTGACTCACTCTAATTCGATAAAATGGAAGCAACGCATGGCATTTGATTATGCAAACCTGGCAAAGCATATCTTGACCAAACGGATTTGATGCAGTGTACTATACGCCATCCCCACGCTACTTATCGTTCTGGCAGTAACAGGTGTTGGAGCCTTACTTGGAGTCTTTTACGGCACCACAGCATGATCTAATATGAAGATGACAATAAAACGAATACGCAGCTACGATGTTCCACTCGACTCTTGTACAATCCGCTCACCCAACGCCTGGATCTCCGCTCGGATCTCGCCAGAAACATCCTCAAGCCTCCTCTTGCCTACACCCACCGCAACCCGGTCCCACCGCACAATCCTAATCCCAACCCCACCGATCGCATGCTTCTGCACGTACTGCAACCACCGATCCACCACCTCCTGGTCCGCATCCCATGCCTTGATCAACCGCTTATGCACCTTCCTCTCAAAATTCTCCTGGCTCTTTTTGTGTACGAACGGTGACTTTGGCACAGTCCACAGCGTCCGCTGAGTTGGCAGTGGGATGACTCGCGAGATGGGAATTCCGAGAGCTGTCGCCGCATGCGACACAAAGTGCGTATAAAGTTCTAGTAACTCTGTGTGATGTGACCGGAAGTGGAGGGCAGCAACGGGTATGGAGTGTGTTCGCTGGTGGAGGAAGGGGAGGTGGATTGCCCGTCCTGGAACGTATGATGCGGCATACAGCTCCTCGCTGAATGGGCCCTGTGATGCGTCGGGTGTATTGGGCAGAGGCAGTTGGGACGGGTTCAGCCATAACTTTGACGTGTCTATTCTGTACCATGTAAATAACGTCAGGAACACACGCTAAATTTTACTGAGCACTCAACGCACGATGATCCAAACAGCTCCGAATCGGCCGCTACCATTTTTTCGCCATTTTTTGGCAGTGCCGGTCGCTCACTGGCAATGAACCATGAGCAACGTAGAAGACGTTTCATCAAATGCTTACCCATGCTTTGCATTTGGCCTATTATGGCGCGCAGACCGGGATCTAACAGCAGGCAGGACAGACCGCACCGAAGAGAACCGCCGTGCGAGAGCAAGCCCGAGCATCGAGTGAAGAACCGGAGAAATGAGACGTTCTTCCCACGCTCACAACGTACAATGTAGCGATACATGAAGCACATTACTAGAATCAAATTACACGCTCATCTTCATCGCAATCGGAGCGTGCGGATTATATCCTTCCACCACAACATCGCTAGCAACAAAGTCATCAATGTTTTCAATTCCCTCTCTCGCCCACTTCAACTTGGGAAACGGCCGCGGCTCTCTCTTTAACTGTTCCTCCAACGCAGTGACGTGGTCCTGATATACATGCGCATCCCCCAACTGAATGATCAACTCGTGAGCCTCTGTCCCAGTGACGTGGGCTATCATGTGGGTAAGGAGCGCGTAAGACGCAATGTTGAAGGGGATGCCGAGCCCTAAGTCGGCAGACCGCTGGAACATGAGACAAGATAACTTTGGTCTAGCGTTGACTTCGGATGCCGGGGGTAAGTGAACGTAAAACTGGCAAATCATGTGGCACGGTGGGAGCGCCATGAGGGGTATATCTAGTTCGTGTAAACAAGAGCATCAAACGTTCTAAAGTTACAACGCGTACCTTTGGGATTCCAAGCGCTGAGAATGATTCGGCGATCCGTAGGATTCGTCTTGATCTTCTGAATGCATTCCTTCAACTGATCAACACCTTTGTCAGTGTAATCACTATCGCAATCCCCATACTCTGCACCAAAATGCCTCCATTGGAACCCATAAACGGGTCCGAGATCACCTTCGCGTCTATGCCCTAACCCTCTTGACTCTAAAAATGCCTTTGATCCATTCCCATCCCATATCTTTACCCCCTTCTTCGAAAGAACAGTAGAATCTGTTGAGCCATTTATAAACCAAACGAGCTCCTCTATTATTCCACGAAGAAATGTTCGCTTTGTGGTTAGAAGCGGTAACGTAGAGTCTGAGAGGGAGAACCGAAACGAGGGAGGCGCGAAGATGGATATGGTCCCTGTTCCCGTACGGTCTGGGCGGACTTCACCGTTTCCTAGAACCTTTCTGATGAGACGCGTCATGTCACAAAATGTCACAAGTAGCAATTCATTGCGACGCCAAAATACGGGACCTGGAAACTCGGTCGCATTGCATACCTGTTCCCTATCTGGAAATCAAGACGTTGGGACAACGAAAGAAGACACGGTCGTGACGTTCAATACGACCCACAGACTACTTTCGCCACCATTAGTAACCAGGAAGACCAGTGTCCGAATGACGGTCACCAAAAATCAAGAAAATTGACCAAACGTACAAGTGATAAAATACGAGATCGTGGTAATAACTGCTTCTTCAAATTTATTTCAAACCCATATCCATATCCATCCTGCAACCGCTTCTTGTCCTCAACTCTCCGATTTCAATGGAAACTCGGAAATCGAAATTTGTCTTCCGGGGGACTCCAGGTAAAATCATGCAACTCGATTGCGGTGATTGTCTTTACTCTATGCGGGTTATTTGTGTACAGCGTCGATTTTGACGGCCGTGTGGCTTTCTGGCGTCTCGGTGGGACAAGCGCAGCTGGAGGAACGTTGGGCAAGACCGTAACGGTACTACCCACGTCTCGTTCTCTTTCTTTGGATCGCCGTATGTGGTAAAAAGATCCGCCTGTGACTCCACGTTAGCCAACACACTCACTGCGCACCAAAATTAACCTGCGTACCTCAATGCCCAGTTCTTCATTCTCCTTCCTCTTTTCTTCCTCTGCCTCAATCTTTAACCACCTACGCTTCCTGTATGCGTTACACGTTGTCACGACACTAAATGGCAGCAAAGTAATAGCCACGAGACCGACAAAGATACTGATGGCGATTGTCATGGCTAGCTTCGTCCTGGCGGAAAAGTTAGGAAGGAGGGCATGATATTCGACTTGTCCAGATTGCTTTCAAGGGGAATTGTCGTATGGATGAACTGATGCGCTGGTGGCAGGAGAAGACGATCTGAACTGAGCAGTCAGCCATCCATAATTGTAATCGGGTACCCCATCATGTCAGCCCTCCACTTGGGACATCACACAAGTCGTCCCTATCAAGATTCAGCTTTGAATATGAGCAATTGAGCGAAATCCACACACAAGTCTTTGAATCGCCGAAATCGAGGGACCAGTCTTCTTTCTCCCCAAAGCACTGTTCTGCATGTACGGCGACACAAGGAACATACGAGAAGCTGGTTCATCTTCAAAGATCCCGAGAAATGGCGACGCACTCGTGATTCAAATATCGCCACATCAACGCTTCTCGACAGAAATCCTATGAAACAGCGATCAGCAATCATTATCCATTCAAGATAAACCAACAACTTGCATCATGGTGACGAGTTTTGCACAACAGTTTCAGCGCGGCGGCAGCTGCCCTGACTCTAGTCACGTCTTTAATTACATTGATGTATCACTCTGACTGCTACATGCGGTGGCGCGTAAAGCGCGATGAGAACATTGGTAGTACATGCAACAGAATATGCCAGATATCGACAGTGTCATCAGTTCAAGCCATACGCTTTCTGAGAATGGATGGGTCCTTTCTGGCAGCCGCATCAGACCTACTCGAACGGGTGTATGTGATATTAACCAACACGCTTCTTATCCTGAAAGAAGTCATGCAACAAACGATGATATGTCGTGATGCCGAGATCTGCAAGAGGGAATGCACCGTATGGCAAGGATGAGTTGACGGTACAGAGCTTTAATATGATATCGAGCTGTTCCCCGGGATTACGGTCATCGTCATTGATGAACTCGATAACCGCTGAAGCATGTATGAATTGACCCGACGTGGAGATTAGGTGGTGGATATCTTCATTGGATGGAAGAGGCGAAATATTGTGTGTTTTGGAAGAATTCGTCTTCCATGTATCTCTGAACATCGTCGTTGGGTGCGAACTTCTCGTCTAATACAACAACGTGCGTGACGTTTTTCATGTTCTCCAAGTTGAACGTTTCCTTGATATAGCTTCTGGCCTGTTACAAATTAGGATACGTAATGGGATGCTGGTATGTGCCAACGCCCGCGATGAGTGCCAGAATAAGTTTCTGGTCCTGTTCGGTGGCACATTCGTCTACTCCGTCAATTATAACAAGAGACCTTTCGGGACGTAGGATAGGCTTGTCGCGGAGGTACTCGGAGACTCGGACTTCTCCGATTAGCTGGATGGATTTGGCATAAAGTAAAGGCACCATCTGCAGCGCGGATTCGATGTGCGGGTGCATTTCGGGTTCGGCCAGCTGCCATGCTAGGGTTAACAACAAACGATCTGCAACACCACGATCAAGAAAAAGAACGATGCTGCTAGCCGGTTGTCCTTGCAGCGCTCGGCGATGGTTTGAAGAATGGCAGACTTGCCAGCTCCCGCAGGGCCGTTTAACCACATGACACGTTGACGGGGATATGGATCGTCAGTCAACCCAGTCCGAAATTATGTTCAAAACCTTTTGGGATGACATAGGGGCGGCGGATAACGCGCTAAAGAGTGCATTGCAGCCTCCGAAATGTGCGATTTAAGTTCATCGAAGACTAGAGTTCGTGAGATGAGATGACAGGGAGGAACAATAAGTAACATTACCTATCCTTTCTGCATGATGATGGACATTGCGCCAACGATGTTAAAGTCTCAGGCATTGGGAAAGAATGTATACGCGGGCTGTCCTTGTGGTGGGCCGAAGGTAGTTTGATCAGAACCCTGTAAGCGAGGTGCTAGGATGGGTCATTGAAGAGGTCGCAGAAAGACGCCCGTTTTTTATGCTGCGTCATGGTTTAAAACGTTCATCAGTGCTTGAAAAGGTGCCATATACATATGTAGATGCCATTTTTGTATGATCTACGAGCTGTGCGAACATTCTTTCGTGAGAAGGCAAATGCCGTGTAAGCGAGGTGACCGAGGAGTCGTCTATGTCTGAAGATACATTGACGAAGACAAGTAATGATGGATATGGATAAGCCCGTCTTGAAGTCAACGAGAAATCGGGTGAAACAACGGAGAAGGAACATACGGGGTAACGGATCCCTAAGTGTACGTTACGAACTCCGAGTCAAGCGAGGGAAGTAGTAAGCTGGCCCTAATATTCTTCAGCCATGTCATGCAAACGATGAGAAGACCACGGCAGAGCGATAACGTCTCGCGGGGGCCCAACGGTCGCTCGTTCGACAGACTCTACGGATGTACCAACATCCTTCTGCATCTCAAGAATTACCCTCAGGAAGGCTGGCTGTTGCATCTCGTGCATTCCAGCTTGATATACGGGGTCATGAACTCGTTGCATATGTCCTTCATCGTCACCTCATTGTAGCACTATAGCTACCTGGTCGAGTCATTTGGGAATTATCTGGCACTCCTGCCAGTGGATGGCATCATCTTCAATCCTCCCTTTAAATCTGTTATCGTTAACACTCACTCCATTGCGCATTCAGGTTGTTGAAAGTGGGGTATCTCTTGAGTTTGACACGATTCATGATTCACTTGACGCGACACGCCTTCCGAATCAAGATACAAATTACCCCCAGCGTACATTGTGGTACTTAGATCGTCATCGTTCGCTGTGCTGTTCATCGTCCCCTCCTCCACTCGTATCACCCCTCCCTCGCCCCGTCTCCCAAGACAGCCGGTAGCGGCGAATACGGGTTGCCTTGAGTCGTTCGGGTTTGACTCTCCTGGGTCCTCGGCAGACATCTGACGGTGTGTCGCTAAAGTGCTGCGGGGGTCTAGGGAGGTCTTGTCTTTGTCCTGCATCAATGGTGCCACTTAGTTGTCCAGCGGCGAGCACTTGCTGAGTCCTTCCTGTTTCTATTCTGACTCTGGCAATTGAAACACACCACCTCAAAGTAGAATGGTGCTGGGAGCAGAGGGACCAGGAGGCTGTGCATGTGTGTTTGCCATTATACGGAGGTTGTCGGCGGGGGAGGGTTTGAATGGATAGGATAGCGTGTGGTGTGGATGGCCTGCTAGTGAAAGAAGGTCAGTCTTATGACTGACATTATCGGACAAAATCCATATTTATTGACTATTTAGTGACAATTCATCATGCATCATGGTCCATCGTGAATTGGCGTGGCCCTCCGCGGATCAACGTCGATCGGCGTGAATGGCCGTGATCAGCCATAGTTCATGGTGGCCACGATAAACGTATGTCTGCCGTGAACAGTGCAACTTCAAACCATGCCAACCATACCCACCGTTGTCCATTGCCCTTCTTGCAAGGCGTCAAGTTATTCATACATTCGCGCATGTTGCCGCCCATTGTGACCACTATGAACCAACTGCTACATCCTCGGCAAAAGGAAAAGCCAACTGGAGATCCCGGGCCGGCACAGTCATCCAGTCGCTATGCCGGCAGGTAATTGGGATTATGACAGTGCCTTTGGCTACCTTGGCCCTTGGGTACTACTGCCACTTCGGATGATCACTTCGAAGCAGATAACTTGATTAAGTCTCATTTCAAATGGACATTATTATACACTGTTGCAAATGACGTTGACAAAAAGAACATTATTCTTTAAGATACAAGTTGGTGCACGGCCAGCGAAACGGAACTACGATTGAAAGGTTTATAATGAGTGGAACTGGCATGAGTAGTTCCAGTTCCAGAGTATGTAGAGCTCGAGCCGTCGTCGCACTTGTCACTAAAACACGATGCCTCGGAGCTGCACTCGACACCAAAACACAGCGGTTGTCA
>WNGO01002630.1_pt1 | contig 11426 bp, 12 predicted proteins | sample 5400511 | NCBI WGS metagenome assembly WNGO01 (sample SAMN13153380, study PRJNA577476) | soil metagenome | isolation source: 20 cm soil or saprolite under Garry oak tree replicate 2 | place: USA:California | collected 2016-06-15
ATGCGGCCGCGCTCGGCCCCCGCAAAATAATCACCTACGAGGGAAGCGACCACGGGGCCGGCTGCGGCCGTGACAGCGCCGAGCGCGACACGCGTCACGAGCAGATCGCCGAAGCTCGAAACCGTGGCGCTCCAGATCATCGCGATGCCCCAGAGGACGATCGCGGCGCCGAGCATCCGGGTGCGCCGCACCCGATCGGCGAGAACGCCGAACGGGAGGCTTGTGAGTGCGGCGACCAGCGAGGTGACCGTAACGAGGAGGCCGATGTCGGTATTGCTGATTCCTAGTGCGTGTCGCAGCGGCGTCGCAGCCGCACCGACCGTCGTCGCGTCAGCGCTGCTGAGTGCGAGCACGGCTGCGAGTAACACGATCACGCGTGTCCGTTCGGCGCCCCCGAGCTTCCGCGTCAGCGCACGCACACCGGCCCGGCGCGCTCGCCCGATCGCGCCCTGAGGCCCTGCCGCTGACGTGCGGTCGACGTTCACGTACCGAGGATTCTCCTGTCGGCTGCACTCTTCAGGGTCACTGGACGCCCTGGTGGCAAACTACGAACTGCAGTGATCGATTGGCTTCGTCGATTCTTCACCTCCCGCGACCGCGAGGGAGATGCGGCCGAGCGTGAGGAATACGGGCTGCCGCCCCGCAACGACCTTGACCGGCCCGGCGAATACGAGTCATTCGCCGGCGCTGAAGCCGTTCAGGTCGCGGAGGACGAGCTCGACGAGTTCAAAGCTCCGAGCGATCCCGCACCCTGAGCTCGCCTGACTCGCTGAGTTTTCCCCTCCCCCAGCGTCTCGACGACGACGGCTTCAACGACGAGAAGGCCCGCACCCTCTACTGGTGCACGGCTCTAAGCGGCCTCCGCGAGGAGGCATGGCTCCGACGCGTAATGGGCCCGCGACGCCACAAACGAGCGTGAGGGCCAAGCAAGTACGCCCGATAACTCCTGAGCGCGATACCGCCAAACGGTGTTGCCTAGACAGGCGACGACAATGAGAGCGCTGTGGCAGCGGACCGGCGTCGTACCGTGTCGAATGGTCGCGTGCCGCGAGCGATTCCGCGTAACCATGCGCGTTCTGTTGTGCCGTGTTCGCCCTGTCGCACGTCCGCGTGGATTTGCAAGCCGGAGGTCACCGGTTCGATCCCGGTACGCTCCATCGTCGGAACAGGCGAAAACCTCACCATTAGCGGGGCCTTTTGCTTCGTGCCGGCTTACCGCCGAATCCGCTCTTGTCCGCTACAGACCGCTCGACGAGAGTGCTGACTGGCGCACAACTGGCGCGCACTACGTCGGTGCTTATGTCAGCGTGACGACGAGCTTCGCATTCGCGCCGGCGGTCTGCCGGTCCCAAGCCTCCGCAACTCGCTCGAACGGATACATCTCGATGTCGAACACGATCTCGTCCGCGGCGGCGTGGCCGACGAGGCGTAGGTACTGCTCGCGGAACGCGCTCGCCTCCACGGCGAAGTCGGTGTACCCGTAGATCTCTCCCATCTTGCCGCGGATAGGCGCCGAGGCCAGCGTCGCTTCCGCGCCCGCGGACTGGCCGAGCTGGACGAGGCGCCAGCCGGGCGCCGCGGCCTGGATCGCGGCGACGGTAGGCGCGCCCCAGAGGGTGTCGACGATGTGGGTCGGGCCGTCGCCGCCCGCTGCTTCCTTGAACGCGGCGGCAAGGTCGTCTTGCTCGAGGCTGACGGTCACGTCCGCTCCGAGCTCGGCGGCACGCTTCAGACGCTCAGGATTACGGCCGACCGCGACAACCTGCTCGGCCCCGAGGAGCTTCGCCGCCTGCGTGGCAACGAGCCCGACCGTGCCGGTCGCGCCCAGCACGAGCACGCGATCTTGCTTCCGGACAGGCGCACGCCACGCGACGGACATCCACCCTGCCATCCCGGCGATCCCGCACGAAGCGGCGACCTCGTCCGAGACCGCGTCGGGAAGGGGAATACTGAGCCCGGCCGGGGCGACCGCGCGCTCCGCGAGTAATCCGTCGCGGGAGAGGCCGAGGCCGTCGCTGAAGAGGTACACCCGGGTACCGTCGGGCGCACGGGCGACGCCCTCGCAGCCGGGGACATACGGGAGCTCCGGATGGCCGGCGAAGTAGCGCCCTGCGCCGACGTTGATATCGACTGGGTTGAGCGACACCGCCGAGACTTCGTGGATCACCTCGCCCATGGGCTCAGGCCGGTCGGTGATTTCCGGCGGTTTGCCGAGCTCGCTGATCACCGCAGCTCTCATCGCTGCGCGGAGCCTATTGCCTCGGCTCGGATCTCCGAGAGCGTCTGCCGCGGCGTGATCGCCTCCGGGTCGACGCGGAGCTCGAGCAAGGACGGCCGCGGTTCTGCGAGTGCGCGCTCGAACGCGGCGGGAAAGTCCTCCGATCGCAGCACGACGTCGCCGTGAGCGCCGAACGCCCGAGCCCAGGCGGCGAAGGCGGGATTGACGAGGTCCGTGCCCATGACGCGGCCCGGGAAGAGACGTTCCTGATGCATCCGGATCGTCCCGTACATGCCGTTGTTGACGACGAGCACGACGATCGGCAGGCCCTCCTGCACGGCGGCGGCGAGCTCGTGCCCGCTCATCAGGAAATCGCCGTCGCCGGAGACGCACACGACCGTACGCTCGGGATGGACGACCTTCGCGGCGATCGCCGCCGGGATGCCGTAGCCCATCGCACCCGAGCACGGCGCGAGCTGGGTCCTGTACCGGCGAAACGCATAGAAGCGATGGCACCAGACCGTGTAGTTGCCTGCTCCGTTCGTCAAGAACGCGTCGGCCGGCAGACGCTCGCGTAGGTACTGCATCACGTCCCCGAGGTCGAGCTCTCCAGGACCGCGCCTGTGACGGAGGCTGGCGAGGTAGTCCGCGTGCGCAGACGCAGACCAATCGGCTCGGTGCGCGCCGTCGACCGGCTCCAGCGCAGAGAGGAACTCAGGAGAGGCGGCGACGATTGCAACGTCGGGCTCGTAGACGCGACCCAGCTCCTTCGGATCAACGTGCACGTGCATGAGCGTCTGCGGAATCCTGGGCGGCTCCAACGTCGTGTACCCGCGCGTCGCGATGTCGCCGAGGCGCGAGCCGATCACGAGCAGCACGTCCGACTCGCGCAGCCGCGCTGCCAGCGCCGCGTCGTGGCCGATCGTGAGCACGCCGGCGTACGACGGAGACGTGTTGTCGATGTAGTCCTGCCGCCGGAACGACGTCGCCACCGGAATCGAAGACGCTTCGGCGAAGGCCCGGAGATCCTCGGCGGCCTCTGCGCTCCACCCGCCACCTCCGACGACGATCAGCGGCCGGGCTGCCGTGGCAAGAAGCTCGCGCACACGTGCTAGCTCGTCGGGCGAGGGGACGGCGCCCGCAACAGCGTGCGGCGTTGCGTCGTCGACGTCGGCCTCAGCCGCGAGGACGTCCTCGGGCATCGCTAGGACGACAGGCCCGGGGCGTCCGGTCACCGCCGTCTCGAAGGCGCGCGCCGCAAGCTCGGGAAACTGGTCGGGCGATTCCGCCTCAACCGCCAGCTTCGTCATCGCGCCGAACGCGTCGCCATAATCCAGCTCCTGGAACGCCTCGCGTCCGCGGTGCTCCAGCGGCACCTGTCCTACGAGCAGGATCAGCGGCGTCGAGTCCTGAAAGGCCGTGTACACGCCGGTGGAAGCGTGCGTCGCACCGGGCGCGCGCGTGACGAGGCAGATCCCTGGACGGCCGGTCAGCTTTCCGTAAGCCTCGGCCATGTTCGCGGCGCCAGCTTCGTGCCGCGCGACGACGAGGCGGATGGGAGCGTCACGGAGAGCGTCGAGAACCGCGATGTAGCTCTCGCCCGGAACGCAGAATGCGGTGTCCACGCCGTGAGCGAGGAGCTGGTCGACGAGGATCCTCGCCCCGGTGCGCGTCACAGCTCGATCGGCTCGTCGAAGAAGACCGTCGCGCGCTGAAGCCTCGGCTTGTCTTCGTCGGCCGGGTCGACGTAGCGGATCGTGCGCTTGCCCTCCCACTCGCGCGGCACGACCATCACCCGCACGAAAGCGGTCTCCTCGTCCTCCGACGCGAACGCCAGCACGGGCTCGGGGCCGCTTTCGAACCACGCCTCGATTGGCCCGTACAGGTGAGTCTCGCCGCCGCTCTCGATGCGGATCGACCCGAAGAGCAGGCACCGGATCCCGGGGCCCGGGTGGGTGTGCCGGTAGGCGATCCCGCCGGGCGGAAAGTCGACGCGATCACACCGGAGCAGCCACTCGACGTCCGAGTCGAGCACCACCGGCACCGCTAGCTTCGCGCCGGCGCCCGCCTCCGCGCCGCCCTCGAGCCGCCAGACCAACGCACGGCCGGGCACCGACGCGGCGCCGAAGGACGCGGTATCGCGGTCGAGGTCGTAGACGGCGACGTTACCGCCCGTGGTCTCGACGCCGTCGGGATGCTCGTAGAGCGCCAGGATCAATGAAAGTACTGGCCGCCGTCGATGACGATCGTCTGACCGGTGACGAACTCGGCACCGGGCCCGCAGAGAAAGACGACGGCTCCGACGACGTCCTCCGGCTCCTGGTCGCGCTGCAGGGTGCGCGCAGAGACCGAGACGTCGCGGAGCGCTTCGATCACCTCAGGGTGCTCGCGAACGCCGTCACTCATGGTGAATCCCGGCGCGACGCAGTTGACGAGGATGTCGTCGCGTCCGAGCTCCTTGGCGAGCGCGCGGGTGAGCGCGACGATCGCACCCTTGCTCGTCACGTAGTGCAGGAGAAACGGGACGCCGCGAAACGGCGTCCCGGATGAGATGTTCACCACCCGACCGCCCCCGCGGCCGCGCATCTGCGGCACAACGGCCCGTGTCGTCAGAAACATGCTGAGCACGTTGACGTCCATCACCTGCCGCCACTCGTCGACCGGGATCTCCGTGAACGGACGCATCTGCAGCGACGCGTAGAGCCCGGCGTTGTTCACGAGAACGTCGATGCTGCCGCACCGCTCGACCGTCTCCCGCGCCATCTGCTCGACCTGCGCCTCGTCAGCGACGTCGACGGTGAGCCCGACCCCGTCCTTGAACTCCTCGGCGGCTTCCTGCGCGCGGCTCAGGTCGGCGACTACGATGCGCGCGCCCTCGGCGGCGAGGCCTTTGGCGATTGCGTTGCCGATTCCCTGCGAGGCGCCCGTGACGATCGCCACCTTGCCCCCCAGGGAGTCGCTCATCGAATCGGCGAGAACGCAGTCGGCACGAGGATCCGGTTCTGCTGCGTGTGGATGAGGGGCTGGATCCGCGCGAGGAAATCGCGCCAGCGCTCATCCGCCTGCAGCTTTGCGCGCCGCTGCTCCCGCTCGGCGAAGTTGTCGTAGCCCCAGAGGCTCGTGTAAGTCGAGAGCGCGCCGATGTCCGTCGTGAACACGCCGATCAGGCCGCCGAGGTACTCCTGTTGCAGCGCGATGCCTTCCTCTTCGTACAGACGGACGAGCTCGACAAGCTTGCCCGTGAAGGCGTGGTAGTCGCGCTGCTCGACGATCATCGGTCGACACCGCCTATGGCGAGATACTTCAGCTCGAGCCACTCCTCGATGCCGTACTTCGAGCCTTCGCGGCCGATGCCGGACTCCTTCATCCCGCCGAAGGGCGCGACCTCCGTCGAGATGAAACCGGTGTTGATTCCGACGATGCCGTACTCGAGCGCCTCCGACACGCGCCAGATGCGTCCGACGTCGCGGCTGTAGAAGTACGCAGCGAGACCGTACGGTGTGGCATTGGCGACCTCGATCGCGTCGTCCTCGCGGGCGAAGCGTGCGATCGCGGCGACCGGCCCGAACGTCTCCTCGCAGCTCATCGCCATGGTGGCTGTGACGCCCGTGAGGATCGTCGGCTGGAAGAAGGTGTGGCCGCGCTCGTGGCGCGCGCCGCCCGTGACGAGCTCTGCGCCTCCATCGAGCGCGTCTGCGACGTGCCGTTCAACTTTGGCGAGTGCCGGCTCGTCGATCAGCGGGCCGACGTTGACGCCGGGCTCCGTGCCGGACCCGACCTTCAGCGCGTTCACCGCCTGGGTCAGGCGGCGAACGAACTCGTCGTGCACGGAGTCCTGTACGAGGATGCGGTTTGCCGAGATGCACGTCTGTCCGGAGTTGCGGTACTTGCAAAGCAGTGCTCCCGCGACTGCCTCGTCGAGGTCCGCGTCGTCGAAGACGATGAAGGGAGCGTTGCCGCCGAGTTCCAGCGAGACCTTCTTGACCTGGCGCGCACACCGCTCCATCAGGAGTTTCCCGACCTCCGTCGAGCCCGTGAAGCCGAGCTTGCGCACGAGCGGGTTCGACGTCATCTCGCCGCCGATCGCGGGTGCATCTTCCGCGTCGCCCGTGATCACGTTGAGCACTCCGGCGGGCAAGCCCGCCAGCTCCGCGAGCTTCGCGACCGCAAGCGCCGACAGGGGCGTCTGCTCGGCCGGCTTGAGGACCATCGTGCAGCCCGCCGCGATCGCGGGCGCCGCCTTGCGCGTGATCATCGCGGCGGGGAAGTTCCACGGCGTGATGCCCGCAGTGACACCGACCGGCTCCTTGGTTACGACCACGCGCCGGTCCTGCATGTAGGTCGGAATCGTGTCCCCGTAGACGCGCTTGCCTTCTTCCCCGAACCACTCGAGGAACGAGGCCGCGTATTCGATCTCGACACTCGATTCGCGGAGCGGCTTACCCTGCTCGGCGGTCAGGAGCAGTGCCAGGTCGTCGCGATGCTCGAGCATAAGGTCGGCCCAGCGACGCAGGATCCGCGCACGTTCCTTCGCGAGGGTCCTCCGCCAGCCCGGATAGGCGTTACTCGCGGCGTCGATCGCGCGCCGGGTCTCGCCGGCTCCCATGCGGGGCACACGCGCAAGCTCGCTTCCCGTGGCAGGGTCGACGACCGGAAAGGTTCCTCCCGCGTCCGCCTCGACCCAGGTCCCGCCGACGTAGCCCTGCTCGAGCACGAGCCCTTCTCGCCTCAAGCGTGCGACCTCCCTCGACGGTTGTGCCGCGATTTGCGCCATGACGCGCGATTTTACGCCGGGGCCAATCAGCTGTAGCTCATACGCCCGAGCGCTGCATCGCGGCGTCGAAGGCAATTCCCGACGGCGCGAAGTCGGTGCGGCGAACGAATGCAAGTGCATCCGGCGCCCCCCAGTCCCGGTCCATGCCCGAGTCCTCCCACTCGATCGAGAGCGGCCCGGCGTAGCCGATCCTGTTCAACGCACGGAACAGAGACTCGAAGTCGACGTCGCCGTGGCCGGGCGAGACGAAGTCCCAGCCTCGCTGCGACTCGCCGAAGTTGAGGTGCCCGCCGAGGATGCTCTTGCGGCCGTCGAGCGTCTTGCGCGAGTCCTTGACGTGCACGTGATAGATGCGGTCCGCGAACTCCTCGACGAACGCGGTCGAGTCGAGGAACTGGTGGGCGAAGTGGCTCGGGTCGAAGTTGATCCCGAACTCCGGCCGTCGCCCGATTGCGTCGAGCGTCTTGCGCGTCGTGACGAAGTCGTACGCGATCTCCGTCGGGTGCACTTCGAGGCCGAACCGAACTCCCTCCTGCGCGAAGACGTCCATGATCGGCCCCCAGCGCTCGGCGAAGTCGACATAGCCGCGTTCGATCTCGCCGAAATCGTTGGGGGGGAACGAATAGAGCATGTGCCACACGCCCGAGCCGGTGAAGCCGTTGACCTGGTCAACTCCGAGTTGTGCCGCGGCGCGCGCGGTGTCCTTCATCCGCTCGGCCGCACGCTGTCGCACGCCCTCGGGGTCGCCGTCGCCCCACACCTCGGGCGGCACGATGGCGCGGTGACGCTCGTCGATCGGATCGCAGACACACTGGCCGACAAGGTGAGCGCCGATTGCGAACACCTGCAGGCCGTGGCCTTCGAGGAGCTGCTTCCGCGACTCGGCATAGGTGGGGTCGGCGACTGCCCGGTCGACCTCGAAGTGATCGCCCCAGCAGGCGAGCTCGAGCCCGTCGAAGCCCCAGCCGCCTGCCTTGGCGGCGAGCTCGGCGAGCGGCAGGTCGGCCCACTGGCCGGTGAACAGGGTGACGGGGCGTGCCACGCTAGGCGGCCGCCAGGACCGGAACGGCAAGGCCGGCCGCGCCGAGCTCCGAGGTCGCCGGATCGTAGTCCGAGCGTGCGAGCAGTTCCAGTCCGAGCCGCGCGCGGCGGACGCGCTCACGCGAAAGCGCCACGGTCGTCGCTTCGAGGTGGGTCCCGGCCGGGTACACGTCGGGCGCGTTCCGCAGGCCGAACTTCACGTAGACCGGCGCGGCGATGCGAATGAGCTCCGGAATCTCGTGCAGGCGGACGAAGCCGCCGATGTTGTCCGGCGCTTCGACGTAGAGATCCAACGGCAGGTCGACGGCCGCGCGGATCGCGGCGATCTGCGGAAGCGTCAAGTCGGTCGGCAGGTTGAGGGTGCTGGCACCGAGCTCCGCGAGCACGCGTGCGGCCGGTGGATTCGCGGCCGGCAGCATCACGGAGATCTTCGCCTGCATGTCCTCGGGCAGCTCGCCTGCGGCGCGCATGGCGCCGAACACGGAGAGCAGGCCCAAGTCTGCGATCAGCACGCTGCGGATGCCGTGCGCCGCGGCGCGCTTCACGTCCTCGAGACCGTGGACGATCTGTTCCTGCCCGCGCGACGTCGGCGCGACGACCGCACCGGCCGGAGAGCGGGCCATGGCCGACGTGTCCCACGCCGCGTTCGGACGAGCGAAGAGGCTGACTTCCACCCGTGCTTCGGCAGCCGTCCGCGCCATCGCGTCGAGCTCGTCGTCGGTCTGCAGGAACACGCCGCTTCCCTGCGAGACACGATGGACTGGAACGTCGAGCCGCGCCGACTCTTCGAGCACGGCGTCGAGGCATGCCGGCCCTTCGACGCTCGGGATCTCGATCCGGTACTGCGCGCCGTCTGCAAAGCGCAGCGGTGAATCAGGAAGCCCATACAAGTCGCCGGGCGGAAGGCCGATCGACGCGAGGAACGCGCGAGTGTCGCCCATCGGCAGCCGAGTCTATTCCTGCGAACCCACACCGGCGGGACGCCATGATGGAGCGGAGTCGTTGTCGCCCGAGGTGAGCTTGCGCTCCTTGCCGCCGCGGTCGACGGTCCAGATCGCACCGTCGCGCGAGAATGCAATCTCCTTGCCGTCAGGTGACCAGGCCGGCTCGATCGTGTCGATCGAGGACCGGGTCTCGCGCCGCAGGCCGCTCCCGTCGAGAGCGATCGAGTAGATCTCGAAGTGGCCGCCCTGGGCGTTGCTCTGAAAGGCGAGGCGCCGGCCGTCGGGCGACCACGACGGGAAACCGCTGAGAGCGCGAAGCTTCGTCAGCTGGCGGTCGTGGCGGCCGTCGGCGCCGACGACCCAGATCTCCTGGAAGCCGTCGGGGCGATAGTCGAAGGCGATCGACCTCCCGTCGGGTGACCAGGCCGGGTCGGCGACCCGGCCGGCAAACGCTCTGCCGAGCCGCCGCGCGGGACCGCCGGCGGACGGAACGACGAAGAGGGCGCCCTCGCGCGCGAACGCGATGCGGCGACCGTCGGGCGACCACGTCGGGCCGTCGTCCTCGGCCCTCGCATCCGTGAGCCGGCGGACGCCGGTGCCGTCTGCGTGCATCACGTACACATGGGACACGCCGTCACGCTTGCTGACGAAGGCGACCAATCGGCCGTCCGGCGACCAGGTGGGCTCGATCGCGAAGAACAATCCCCTCGGGCTCGTGGGATCGCCGCGTCCCTTGGCCAGACGGTGCTCGTGCCCGCCGCCGGCGGCGACACCGTAGATCGCATAGTCGCCGTCCCGGGTGGAGACGAATAAGAGGCCTGTCGGCGGCGGCGTCGCCGAGCCGCAACCGGCGACAGCGAACAGCACGAAGACGAGCAGGACGAACCGGCGCACGCGGCCCGCTAGGTGTGCTCGACCGGCTCGACGCCGAGGTATCGCCGCTGGAGCTCCGGCGTGGCGACCAGCTCCGCCGCCGTCGTCTCGGCGGCGATCTCGCCCGCGATCATGATCAGCTGCCGCTCGGCCAGCGACGTCGCGACGGCGAGGTTCTGCTCGATCAACAGGATGCGCAGGCCCTCCTCCTCGAGCTGCCGGAACGTCGCGATCATGCCTTCGATCACCGTCGGCGCAAGGCCTTCCGAGGGCTCGTCCATGATCAACAGATCGGGATTTGTCAGCAGCGCGCGGCCGATCGCGAGCATCTGCTGTTCCCCGCCGGAAAGCTGTGCTCCGCCGTTTCGCTTGCGCTGGGCCAGGCGAGGGAAGAGCTCGTAGACGCGGGCAGGCGTCCACCGCTGGGCGCCGTTGTGCCGTCCTTCGACCATGCGCAGGTGCTCGTCAACCGACAGCGAGGGGAACAGCCGGCGTCCCTGCGGGACGTAGCCGACCCCGAGTCTCGCGATCCGGTACGACGCCTTGCCGAGGAGCTCGACGCCGCGAACGCGAATCGAGCCGGTCGCGCGCGGCGGCTTGATTCCCATGATCGCTGCACACAACGTCGTCTTCCCCATCCCGTTGCGCCCGACGATCGCAACCGGTTCGTCGCCGATCTCGAACGACACGCCTTGCAGCACGTGCGCAGGGCCGTAGAAGGCGTGCAGGTCCTCGACCGCAAGCAGCGGCTCACTCATTGCGAAAGGCCGTGCCGAGATAGAGCTCGTGGACGAGCTCGTCTCCCCGGATCTCGGTTGGCGTGCCTTCGACGATCACGCGGCCTTCATGCATCATCGTCACGCGCTCGGCTACACGAAGCGCGACGTCCATGTCGTGCTCGATCAGGATCAATGTGATCTCGCGGTCGAGGGCGAGCAGCAAATCCGTCAGCAGGGTCCGCTCACCGCGGGAGAGACCGGAGGCCGGCTCGTCGAGCATCAGGATCGTCGGCTCGGATGCGAGCGCCATGGCGAGCGCGACCTGTCGGTGCTCGCCGTGTGAGAGCGATCCGACGAGCTCGTCGAGCTTGTGTGAGATCGCGACGCGCCGAGCGGCTGCACGTGCCCGTTCGCGTAGCTCTTCGTCGCGCCGGGGCAGCACCACCGGTCGCAGGTGGCCCTTGCGGACGCCGAGGATCGACAGATAGATGCTGTTCTCCACCGTCAGGCCGAGGAACAGGCGCGACTGCTGGTAGGTGCGTGCGAGCCCGAGCCGGGCCCGCACGCGCGACGGCAGAGTCGTAACGTCCTCGCCGAACAGCTCAACCCGTCCTGCCGAGGGCGCGAGGTCGCCGGCGATCACGTTGAACAGCGTCGTCTTGCCGGCGCCGTTCGGGCCGAGAATCGCGCGACGTTCCCCCGGCAGTACGTCGAGCGTGACTTCGCGAACTGCGTGGAGGCCCCCGAACCGCCGGCCGACGCCCCGTAGACGGAGCGTCGGCTCGGCGTGTTCGGCTGGTGCTGCTTCGGTCAAACGCCTACTTGATCGTCTGCTTCGTGATCACGCCGTTCTTGAC
>WNGO01002631.1_pt1 | contig 11425 bp, 11 predicted proteins | sample 5400511 | NCBI WGS metagenome assembly WNGO01 (sample SAMN13153380, study PRJNA577476) | soil metagenome | isolation source: 20 cm soil or saprolite under Garry oak tree replicate 2 | place: USA:California | collected 2016-06-15
CTTTGTGCTTCCGGGTAGGTCATCCGATTCCCTGAAATCCTGGCCGAGAAGTGGAGGAACGCCGAGAATCGATAAAAAATTGAAAGTGACGCGAGCCGCTACGACATGTTCGGGCTCATTATCGACGCCCGTCCCGGATAAATTGGCGTCGCCCCAGCGATATAATGCTAAATCGGTGAAGCCGCGCTGATTGGCGCGCCAATCAAGGTAATTGGGGTAGCTGACCGCGCCCGAAGGGAAGACCGGGGCCCGTTCACGAATTCGCACCAACTGCTCTGGGTGCGGATACGGGAGAGGCTGCAAAAGCAAGGCATTGACGACGCTGAAGATCGCGCTATTCGCCCCGATCCCGAGCGCTAACGTCAGGACCGCAATTGCCGTAAACGCCGGCTGTTTCGCCAGCATCCGCAAGGCATAACGCAAATCCTGGAGCAGCATTGCCTAATTCATCAGGCAACTGAAAGAGCGTCACACGTCAGCAGGGCCCGACTTGGCAGGTCTCGATCGGTGCCCCGGCAACGCTGGTGGGTACGACCACAGGTTGAATCGCGAACTGCAAGATCGAGAACACCGCGCTGAGTATGAACAACGCGTAGATCACGGTCTCGAGAACGGAGCGATTCTTATCTTCGTATTCAGATTCCATGACCAACTCGTAAGTGGATTTGAGATTCGAGGTTTTCATAGGTTGCCCAGTCCTATGCACCTCGCGTGCCAACGGATCCGCTCTTCTCAGAAGTGGCTCATCCGCTGATAATTAGGATACGCCGCGTGAAATTCATTCGCGCAAATCATTCCGCGCCTGGGAAACATCCGTCCCGAAAATGGAACGCACTTTTTGCCCTTAATTACTTGTCACTGGTAGCAGTCGCCTTCTTCGATTTGCGCTCGCTCGCACTCGGCTGCTCGCGGTCTTTTTTCGATTTGCGCGCTTTGCTTTCCGGCTCTTCGTCTATGGCAAAGGCCGCATCAACCCATTCCAGATAGGCGATCGGAGCGGAATCGCTCTTGCGCCGACCGAGTTTCACAATCCGCGTGTAACCGCCATTGCGATCAGCCGCACGCGGCGCGATCTCATCGAACAATTTTTTCACTGCATCCTTTTGCCGCAATACGGCAAAGGCAGTTCGGCGAGCGTGTAAAGAACCTCTTTTGCCGAGGGTGACCATGCGCTCGGCCAGTGGACGCGCCGCTTTCGCCTTGGCCAGCGTCGTTCGGATGCGCTGATGCTCAATCAAGCTGCAAACCTGATTGGCCAGCAGCGCCTTCCGATGCGACGCGGTGCGGCCGAGTTTTACTGTTTTCTTCTGATGTCTCATGGCGAACCAGCTCGCGCGCTTACTCAGCGCTCGCGCCGTTCATGCTCGCGCCATCCACGCCGCTCACCGGTGTTTCCACTAAACCTGGATCGAACTTCATTCCAAGACCGAGTCCAAGCTGCTGCAGTTTGTCTTTGATTTCGTTGAGCGATTTCTTGCCGAAGTTCCGATACTTCAACATTTCCGCTTCGGTTTTCTGCGACAGCTGACCCACGCTTGTGATGTTCGCATTATTCAAGCAATTAGCCGCACGCACACTCAGCTCGATTTCGTTGACACTCATGTTCAATAGCTTTTTCAGCTTCAGGTTTTCTTCGCTCACGCCGGCAGGCGTTTCATCAAACTCAATCACGTCTTCGTTGAAGTTAACGAAAACATCGAGGTGATGACGCAGAATGGCTGATGCCTGTAACAAAGCATCATCGGGGGTGAGACGTCCATCGGTCCACACTTCGAGGATGAGCTTGTCGTAATCCGTGCGCTGACCCACGCGAGTGTTCTCCACTGCGTATTTCACCCGCGTTACGGGCGAGAAAATGGAATCAATCGGGATCAAACCGATCGGCTGATCCGGTCGTTTATTCTCTTCGCCCGTGGCGAAACCGCGGCCGACGCGGACCTCGAGCTCGGCATCGAACTTATGTTTCTTGTCGAGCGTGCATATCACCTGGTTCGGATTCAAAATCTCGTAGCCCTGCACGAGCTGAATGTCGCCGGCTGTGACCTCGCCTTCCTTGTTCACGCTGAGCGACAACTTGCGAGGCTCATGCTCGGTGGCTTTGAATTTTACGCGCTTCAAATTCAGCACGATATCGGTAACGTCCTCGACGACACCGGGCAGAGTGGCGAACTCATGTTGCGCGCCAGTAATTTTCACGGCCGTAATGGCCGCGCCTTCAAGTGATGAAAGCAAGACGCGCCGAAGCGAGTTGCCAACGGTGTGACCGTAGCCCGCTTCAAAAGGTTCCGCGATAAACTTCGCGTAAGTCTCCGTTGCCCCCTTCTCTTCCTTGGAGAGGGTCTTCGGCATTTCAAACCGACCGTAACGAACTGGCATAATTAATTTTCGATTTGCGATTGCCGATTTTCGATTGGAACAGATGAAGAGCGCAGACCCGCGCAAATACATCCAACGCAATCGGAAATCCCAATCCTAAATCGACAATTCCTCCAAGCGCCGGGTTTCCCCTGGCGAGTCGATTTCGCGTCAAGCGACGGAAACCCAGGGACCAACGACGCAGCTTCTTATAAACTCGCTCCGAAGCGCCAATGAACACCCCTCGCAACCGTTTTGCAAGGGTTAATCAGCCTACTTTTCGTACGGACAAACCACTGCCAACCGCCCGAGCGATATCTGTAAAGGAATGGTTTCGCTCACCCACGTAGACGCTGACTCAATCGTTAGCGCATCTGTCGCCCGGATCGCCACGGAAACTAGCAATCTTGATTCGCTGATCGCCAGCGCAGGTGACCGGGCGTTCGTTTTGATTGGCGAAGCGTCGCATGGCACCCACGAGTTTTATGCCACCCGGGCCGATCTCACTCGACGACTGATTGCGGAAAGAAAATTCCGTATTCTCGCGCTCGAGGCGGATTGGCCAGACATGCTGCGTGTCCATCGCTATGTCAGCGGCCGGTCTGAGGATAACAGCGCTACCGAAGCGCTCGGCGACTTTCGTCGGTTTCCGGCGTGGATGTGGCGCAATACCGTCATGGTCGAATTTGTGGAATGGGTGCGCCAGTGGAACAGCCAGCAGCCAGAGCGTGACCGGGCCGGCGTTTTCGGCATGGATCTCTACAGCTTGCATAGCTCGATCGAAGCGGTGTTGCGCTATCTCGAAAAAGTCGACCCCGATGCGGCAAAGCGAGCACGTCATCGATATGCCTGCTTCGAATTCTTCGGTGCCGACCCGCAGACCTACGGTTATGCGACCACGCGCGGACAGGTCGAATCGTGCGAGGACGAAGTGGTAGCGCAGCTAATCGAGCTTCGTCGCAAGTACGGCGAGTTGATGAGCCGCGACGGAAATGTCGCAGCGGACGAATTTTTTTATGCGGAACAAAATGCGCGTCTGGTGGCCAACGCCGAGCGTTATTATCGCTCCATGTTCCGCGGCCGCGACATTTCCTGGAACCTGCGAGACGAACACATGGGCCAGACCTTGCAGGCGCTGATCAATCATTTCGACAGCGGCCGGAGCAAAGTTGTGGTGTGGGCGCACAACTCACATTTGGGCGACGCGCGGGCAACGGAAATGAGTGCACGTGGCGAGTGGAACGTTGGGCAGCTCACGCGCGAGCGCTATGGAGAGAATGTTTTTTCGATCGGATTCAGCACGAATTCGGGCACCGTTACCGCTGCTTCGGACTGGGGAGGAATAGCCGAGCGTAAACGCGTCCTACCAGCGCTTGCCGGGAGTTACGAGCGACTTTTTCACGAGACGGGTTCGGGACGGTTTTGGATCGACCTGCGTGCTAGAAATGATGCAGTCAAGCTGCTTCGCGAGCGCCGGTTAGAACGCGCTATTGGAGTGATTTATCGACCCGAAACGGAACGCTGGAGTCACTATTTTGAGGCCTGCCTCCCCGACCAGTTCGACGCCCTTATTCATCTCGATGAAACGCGCGCACTCGAACCGCTAGAACGCTCGAGCGAATGGGAGCGCGGCGAACTACCTGAAACTTACCCGGAAGGTCTGTGAGAAGTCAGGGCGAGGCGTTCTCCCGACGCGCGACCGATCCAATCTCGCTTACATTTCTACGACTTCGTCCGGCAGCTCATTGATCGTGTCGGCCGTGCGCGGGAAATGTATTGCCAGTACTTTTCCCAGTTCATTAATCCCGTGGATGATTGCGCGGTTAAAATCCTCTTTCTTGAAGTGTTCCCGCATTGCTCCCACTAGTCCCTGCCAGAATTGTTCGCCGCATTTTTCGTGCACGCCCACATCTCCGACCACGGCGTATTTGCGAGCGCGGGGCGCGACAAAAATCAACGCTGCGTTTCGATCTTGGGTCTTGTCCATCCCGAGTTGTAGAAATTTCTTCCGCGCGCGCGGCAACGCCTCATCGTCGAATTCACCTCGTTGAATAAAGACGCGGATTTGTCCGGAGGTCCGACCTTCCGCTTTCTTGATCGCCTGCGTGATTCGCTTGTGATCGAGCCGGCGAAGAAAATGATGGGTCCGCATTTTACCAGCTCGAACCTGCGCCACCGCCGCCAAAACTTCCGCCACCCGAACTAAAACCGCCGAAGCCACCCGATGACCCACTGGACCATCCACTGCCCCCCCAACCACCGGTAATCATCGGCCCACCAAAACCGGTATACCGATAACCACCACGTCGACGCGAAGCCCGGACAAAGATCAAAAAAAGCACTAACGCGAACAGGAAAATGAGCAGTCCGGCTGTTCCTTCGCTTTCGCTAGTCCTGCTGCTTCGCTCGGCATTCGTTTTGCCTGAGCCTTTATATTCGCCGCGGATGGCTTTGCGAATGAGATCGACCCCAACGGTCAATCCGCCATCGTAGTCTTTCGCGCGGAACCGCGGTTTAATGTGCCGCTCCGTGATATCGAACGCAGTCACGTCCGGGAGCGCACCTTCCAGCCCATACCCCACCTGAATGAACATTTTCCGGTCCTCGAGGAACACGAACAAAACGACGCCATTGCGGCGATCCTTCTGGCCCACACCCCAGGCTTCCGCGACGCGACGCGTATAGTCCTCGATCGACGAATCGCTCTGCATTTTCGGGTAGACCACAACAAGAACCTGATTCGAGGTGTCCCGTTCGAATTGGGCGAGTTGAAGGTTTAATCGCTCCGCCACCGCCGGCGACACCACGCCAGCGTAATCATTGAAGTAACGATCTGGTTTGGGCGGGATCACTTCCGCGGCGCGACCAGTCATCGCTGCGCTCAAAAGCACTACTGCAAAAAACGCGAGCCGTTTTTTCACTTCTTCATCGCGCCGCTTTCTTCCGCAACGCGATCGAATTCTACGGAGTTGCCGTCGCCATCGCACTCGGCGCCGGCGTCGGACTCCCGAAGTTAAAGTTCACCGTAGGCGCCCTCTCGGCACCAGGCTGTGACTGGAAAAATGGGCGAGGTTGAAAGCCAAGCATGCCGGCGAAAAGGTTTGTCGGAAATGTGCGCACCGCGGTGTTGTACTCCTGCACGGCGGCGTTGAAATTGCCGCGTTCAACTGAGATCCGGTTCTCGGTTCCCTCGAGCTGGGCCTGCAAGTTCTGAAAATTCTCGGTCGCGCGCAATTCCGGGTAGCGCTCGCTTACCAACAGCAAACGTGAGAGCGCGTTGCTCAACTGGCCCTGCGCTTGTTGGAATTCCTGGAGTTTCGCTGCGTCGGTCGGCGCCTTGTTCGGATCGAGTGTCATCTGAACGCGACCGACGCTGGCCCGCGCGTTCGTCACTTCCGTGAGTGTCGACTTCTCGAAATTGGCCGCGCCGGCAACGGTATTAACCAAATTTGGAATCAGATCGGCGCGGCGTTGATAAACGTTTTGTACCTGGGCCCAGCTCTGATCCACCTTTTGCTGCAAGCTGACCAGCCGGTTATAGCTGCCAGCAACGGCGCAACCGCCAATCAAAGCGACAAATACAATGATCGCGGCGATGGCAAGACAACCAAACAAAGCTTTACTCATATTCAGTGGGGTGTTACCGCGGCGCCCTTTACAGGCGATACCCTGTCGATCTTCAAGGATTGCACAGCTAAGTCAATCCTGCGCGGCTGTTTCCGCACTTGACGCTGATGCGTCAACCTGCCTCTGCGCCTCATCCTGCGCCCGCGGCAACACACGGGAACGCAATTCCTCTGCGTTCGGAAGCTCATCGAGATTGCGCAGTCCGAAATGCTCCAGAAAAAACAGTGTCGTTTCGTACAGTAAAGGTCGCCCCGGCAATTCGGCGCGCCCACTGATTTTTACCAAGCCACGCTCCATCAGATTTTGCAGGACGCCATCGACCGATACACCGCGAACGGCTTCGATGTCCGCTCGGGTAATGGGCTGGCGGTAAGCAATAATGGCAAGCGTTTCGAGCGCCGGTGGCGACAGCCGCGCCGGTTTCGTTTCCGGGAAAAGCTGCCGCACCCAGCGCGCGCAATCGGGATGGCTGACCAACTGCCACCCCTCGGCCTTTTCACACAACATGAAACCCCGCGTCTGCTGTGAGTATTCGATCTTCAATCTCTCGAGGGCAGCGGCAATTTCCGACTCTTTCACCGCTGCAAACTCATTCGGCATGAGCTGGTCCGATTCGGATGGGCCGGTCAGGGCATCTAGAAGTTCACGCGCATTCAGTGGTTTGTGTGCACTGAATAACAGGGCTTCGACTGCTTGCGTGAGCGTCATGTCCCTTCCGTTTCCGAGCGCAGCGAGAGACCTCGCACAACTCTAGCTGTTACTCCAACTGTCAGGCACGCCGTTTGATCTATCGTGAGGTTCCTTACTTGCTTCGGGATAAATCCGGGTTCAGACATCGCGTCTAGTTTGCCCCAATCGCATTTTCTATTGCCTCGGCAATTCGATTGGCTTGTCGATCGATTTCCTCCCGCTCGCGACCTTCAATCAGCAACCGAATCTTTGGCTCAGTGCCGGAATAACGCAGCAGAACGCGTCCTTTGCCGGAAAGCTTCTTTTCCGTTTCGCCAACAAGCTCCATCACGTCCGGAAGCTGATCGAGCGGTGGTTTACTTCTGACCCGCAGGTTACGCTGCGCCTGTGGATATTTCCGCAGGCAACCTTTTAGTTTGCTCAGCGGCTGACCACTTTCTCTCATGATCCGCAAAATTTGAAGGGCGCTGATAATGCCATCGCCGGTGGTGGTGAAATCACGAAAGATCATGTGCCCGCTTTGCTCGCCGCCAACGTTCAGGTTTTGCGCGACCATTTCTTCGAGCACGTAACGATCGCCTACTTTGGTGCGAACGACTTTGCCGCCGTGAGGCGCGAGCGCCTCCTCCAGCGCAAAATTGCTCATGACGGTGGCAACAAGGGTATTATTTCGCAATCGTTTCGCCCGCAGCAAATCGAGGCTCGCGATGGCAAGAATTTCATCGCCGTCGACCAATTCACCATTTTCATCGCAGAGCAGGACACGATCGGCGTCTCCGTCATGGGTGATCCCGACATAAGCGTGTGATTCTTTAACGAAGCGCTGGATTTCCTCCGGATGCATGCTTCCGCAGGCGGCATTGATGTTGGTCCCGTTGGGCGTGTTATGCGCGACCACGATCTCCGCCCCAAGTTCGCGCAAAATACACGGAGTTGATTTGTAGGCTGCGCCGTTCGCGACATCGACCGCAATGCGCATTTTTTCCAGCGACAAACCGCGCGGGAAGCTGGCCTTGGCAAATTCGACGTAACGCCCAAGAGCATCGTCGATCCTGGTGGCGCGTCCGATTTTTTCCGCGCGCGGCCGGATGGCATCAATCTCGCCGGTGAAAACAAGCTGCTCGATTTGTTGTTCCACCTGGTCGTCAAGCTTGTAGCCGTCGTGCCGGAAAAACTTAATACCATTGTCTTCGTAGGAATTGTGCGAAGCCGAGAGCACAATGCCGGCGTCGGCCCGGAGTGAACGTGTAATATAAGCCACCCCGGGCGTCGGTAATGGACCAATCACCAAGACATCAACGCCCAACGACGTGATACCGGCGACGAGGGCATTTTCGAGCATATAACCGGAGAGACGGGTGTCTTTGCCGAGCACAATCTTCGGCCGCGCTCCTCTCGGATGCTCGCGCGGATTGATCTTTGTAAAAACATGCGCAGCGGCCCGCCCCAGCTTGAGCGCCGTCTCGGCCGTGACTGGTTCGACATTGGCAATTCCGCGTACGCCGTCAGTCCCGAATAATTTTTTGCTTTCGCCCACGCGATTTATTCAACTGCTCCGCGTCTTGTTCGTAAACGGCAAAGTGTAAAAACGCATGACCTACACACTGCGCCGTTTCGCTGTGCGAGCCTGTTGGCGAAGGTTCCGGCCCCCCGTTTCCATTTCGTTTAATTTTCGGTGCAAAGTGCGCCGGCTGATTCCCAGTCGTTTCGCGGCGGCGGTGATGTTACCGTTCGTCGCCGCCAGCGCTTGCGTAATCAGCCGTTTTTCCGTCTCGCCGAGGTCGAGCGGGTTAAGGATTTCCGGTGTGGCCGCAGCTCCAATCGCGACGGTGGCCGACTGCCGAATCGCCGCTGGCAGATCGCGCAAGGTGATTTTCGGCCCGCTCGCCATGACCACGCCGTGCTCGATTGCCGTGCGCAACTCGCGGATATTTCCCGGCCAATCGTAGCCAAGGAGGGTGTTCATCGCATCGGCGGTGATATCCAGCACTGGTTTATCATTTATCTTCGAGAAGTGTCGCAAAAAGGCACGGACTAAAACCGGAATGTCTTCCTTGCGGGCGCGCAAAGGCGGCATGGTGATGCGCACGACATTGAGACGAAAATACAGATCATCGCGGAATTTTCCTTGGCGCACCAGTTGTTCGAGGTTCTTGTTCGTCGCCGCGACGATGCGCACGTCCGCCTTCAACGTCTGAGATCCTCCCACGCGCTCGAATGCGCGCTGCTCGCTCATCACCCGCAGCAGTTTCACCTGCGTGCTCGGCTCAATCTCTCCGATTTCGTCGAGAAAAATGGTCCCGCCGTTTGCTTGCTCAAATCTTCCAATGCGACGCTCATGGGCCCCCGTAAATGCGCCGCGTTCATGCCCGAATAACTCACTCTCGAGCAGCGTTGGCGACAAGGCCGCGCAATGTACGGTGACGAATTTCGCCTTGTTCCGCCGGCTTAAATTGTGAAGCGAGTGGGCGGCCAATTCCTTTCCCGTCCCGCTCTCGCCCTCGATTAATACGTTGGCTGAAGAAGGAGCGACTTGACGGATGGTATCAAGCACCTCGCGCAGCGCGACAGATTCCCCCAGGATATTCTCGAGCCCATAGCGCTCATCAATCTGCTGACGCAAACTCCGGTTCTCTTGCTCTATTCGCCGTGCTTGCAGAGCGCGCGCAATCAAGATCTCGACTTTGTCCAGATTGAGCGGCTTGGTGACGAAGTCGTAAGCCCCCCGTTTCATGGCCTCAACCGCGGTATCAACCGAGCCGTAGGCGGTCATCATGATACAAATTGGCGGCTGCGGAAGCTTGAGCGCGCGATCGATCAACTGCATCCCGTCTTCGCCACCAAGCCGGAGATCGGTCAATACGACATCAACTGTCTCCCGCTCGAGTACGCTCATCGCCCCCCCGACATCTTCGGCAACATAAACGTCGTACTCTTCTTCAAGCAGGCGGCGCAGCCCGTCCCGGGTGTGCTTTTCGTCGTCAACAATGAGAATCGTGGGCTGCACTTGTTAAGGTGGAAGATAATGGCGGAGGGGTGAATTCAGCTCGTTTTCCCTTTTATCTTCTTGGCCAACATAAGAAAGATATCGCGATCAATTTCCCAGGCGGCCTCTCTTTCACTCTCGGCCTTCATCCTGCATTCCTTCTCTTTTTCCCGCCTCAAGCATGCGCACACGTTGATCTTTAAAGGGCAGCCGAATCGTCAGCGTTAATCCCTTGCCTTCGGCGCTTTCGATCGCGAGCTCACCTCCGTGCTCACGCACGATCCGACGCACAATCAACAGCCCGAGACCGGAGCCCCTCGATTTGGTTGTGTAATACGGCTCGAAGACGCGACTTAGCGCTTCGGCCGACATGCCGCCGCCGTTATCGGTGAAACTCACCCGCACATGGCTGTCGTCCATATCGGTGCGAATCCGCAAAATGCCGCGCCGCTTCATCGCTTCAAAGCTGTTCTTGATGATATTGTAAAAGGCCTGCTTCATCTGATCGCGATCGATTTGCACGAGAGGCAGATCGGAGCGGGGCTCGCTTTCAACCACGATGTCGCGCGCCTCAATCTCCGGGGCAAAGAAATGCAGCGTTTCGGCGACGATGGCGTTGATGTTTTCCGGCTGCAGCTGCGGCTTAGAGGGTCGAATGGCGCGCAGGAATTGGGTTACGATTGAATCCAGCCGGCCGATTTCATCACGTGCGACCTTGATCGATTGTTCGAGTTCGTCTCGCTCTTTTCCATCTAACTTGCGAGCCGCGCGCTCCATCAACTGGAGATGAATATTCAATGAGTTGAGAGGATTTCCGATTTCATGCGCGACTCCGGCCGCGAGCAGAGTCAGGGCATTCAGGCGCTCACTCTCAATTGTTTTTTCGGCGGTGCGACGGCTTTCCGTGATATCGCGCAAGATAATGGCGTAGCCGACCTGGTGACCTGCCCCGTCCGCCTGCACATCTTCTGCGCGATGCTCGATTATCAACGGAACGATGTAGAAGTTGATGAAACGATTCGACGGATAGAAAATTTCGAGATCGCGCGTGACCGGCCCGCCGCTTCGGGTCAGCGAATGCCAATCCAGACCACGCACCCGCTCGTCGAGCTGCTTGCCGATCGAGTCCTCGGCGTCCAATCCGAAAAGTTCACAGGCGCCCTCGTTCACGTAAGTGATTTTGCCGCTGGAATCGGTCACAATGATCCCTTCCTGGATGGCGTTGAAGACGGTTTCGAGGAATCCTTTTTCCTGCGCCAGTCGCAGCAAATAATTCTGAACATCTTCCGGCCCGATTTTGCCAAGGCGGCCGATTAGTTTTTCGAGAAAGCCGGATTTCATATCGCTGCCAGTCCAAGCTGAGCGCAGCCTCCTTTATTTAATCGAGAGATTCCTCGCATTCGCTTGGAATGACAAAGTCGCAGGAGGAGTGCCGCGGTCGACGACCGCGGCTACAGTGTGTGATCAGCCGACCCCATCGTGCCCGGCGCCCACCGGCTGTGCCGTCTCTGCCTCGGCTCGCTCTTTCAACGCAGCCTTGCGCGAAAGTTTCACGCGCCCTTTGTCATCAATCCCGATGCGTTTCACCCAAACGATATCGCCGACCTTCGCCACGTCCTCCGTTCTCTTCACTCGAAAATCAGCCAGTTCCGAAATGTGGACCAGCCCATCTTTGCCCGGAAAGACTTCTACAAACGCGCCGAATTCCTTGGTTGAAACGACACGGCCCTGATAGGTCTGGCCGATCTCAATCTCGCGCGTCATGCC
>WNGO01010426.1_pt1 | contig 11423 bp, 15 predicted proteins | sample 5400511 | NCBI WGS metagenome assembly WNGO01 (sample SAMN13153380, study PRJNA577476) | soil metagenome | isolation source: 20 cm soil or saprolite under Garry oak tree replicate 2 | place: USA:California | collected 2016-06-15
AGATCATAAAATCTCGTAAACCAACATTAATAGTCTCCGGTTTGAGAAGCAGTCTATCAGTGGACTTGTATATTTGAGGATATCGTCTTTGTACCGCGTTCAGAGCTGCCTCTGTGCAGAGCGCCTATCGAAAACATAAGCAATTGCAGTTATTGGGAATGCATATACTTACCCGCAGATCGGCACCACCATAACCTTTTGTCATCGTAGCTAACCCTCGCAAGCGCTCTTCATCTCCATCCTCGCCCCAACCCGCCCATTTCCCAGTCATAATACTTAGAATTTTCTCCCTTGCATCCACTGTCGGTAGGCCGAAATAAAATTCCCGGTCAAACCGCCCCGGCCTTCGTAGCGCAGGGTCGACAGCATCAGGCCTGTTGGTTGCACCGATAACGACGACCTGGCCACGTCCGTCCATCCCGTCCATTAATGCAAGAAGTGTGCTAACAATGGAAGCATGGATCTGATCCTGTTTCGAAGACCGCACAGGTGCTAGGCCGTCTATTTCGTCGAAGAAGATAATCGAGGGTTGAGAAGCCCTTGCCTCCTCAAATAACAGCCTTAATTGACGTTCTGCCTCGCCGACCCACTTTGACAGACAGTCTGCACCCTTTCGCATGAAAAAAGCTGAATCAAAATTGTTGAATAAGAAGCGAATGGTAGACGACAAGAATCTTACATATCTGCTTTCCATTCGATCTACAGCTAGCGGCGAGCGCCCTGGCCATCAGCGTTTTCCCAGTACCAGGAGGTCCGTGGAACAAAACACCACGGGGTGGAGTGACGTTGAAACGTTGGAAGACCTCAGGATAAAGAAGGGGGAGAAGTGTCATTTCCTTCAAAGAATGGATATCTGTGTTTATCATTGAATCAGCCAATGCGATCATGAAAAGATTATGCGCTCACATTCGTCCAAGCCACCAACATCGTCAAACGAGACATTCATGTTTACGCCCAAAGGATCAGTATCTGCAAGCGCTGGATAGGAAATTGATCAGGACATGAAACAGGAAGCAAAGTCTGGTGGACAAACCTGCGTCGCCGATCCTGCCCAGGTTAGAGGGCGTTCCAGCTGCAGCCAGGTCTCCTGGCAAAAATCCGCCTGCGGCCATACCACTTCCAAGGGGCGCAAGGTTCGCCCCAAAAGGCTTGCGGGGTGTTCTGGTACCATGATCAGAATCCTGCATCGCGAGTCAAAATGATGTTGAAAAGCACGCATATATGAATCTCACCGAATCGTCACCAGGCATCCTTATCCATCTACTAAGCTCGGCTCCCGACGCGCTCCATCCAGGTCCACGTTTCTTGTGACCACCATGGAGGCCACCCTTGTTGCTTCGGCCCATAGGTTGTCTCGGATGAGGTTTGGGCAACTCCTCCAGGGGAGGTGGAATTGCATAGTTGATAGGTTGCCTCTGCCGTAGGGAATATGGTTTGCCATCGTCTTCTGGCTCTGGCTCTGGCTCTGGCTCCGGATCTGGTTCTATGTCAAGGTCAGACGATGTGCGTGGCGCATCCTCCAAGGATCCATCGCCATCAGCAGAGCCCAATGACGATGGATGATCGACGTAGTTTTCATCTTCATATCCAGCGCGGGCGCTATTACGAGTCATGCGTCTTTTGGAGATCTTGATCCCATTTTCTTGGGCCTTCTTTGCCGCCTCTTGTTTCGACCTCAACCTGGTATGGCGCGTCTTTGAATCATCATCATCATGCACGATAAAGCCACCAAGAGTTTGGGCCTCCGTTCGACGGCGACGAATGGCTCGACGTGGTGCCTGTTCGTCATCGTCGTCGGCGTCGTCATCGTCGACAGGATGAGCGCGTGAAGCATTGGTCGCTTCGACATCATCGTTAAACAGTTGGTCTGCTGAAGTATCTCCGCGATAATTTGGTTTCTTAACGTTGCCAAGTCCATCGTCTTCGCTCGTGTCCAGTTCCGTATATTGCTTTTTGACAATCTTTCGTCCCTTTTTCGTCTGTATATATTCAAGCTTGGGTTCATCCAGCGGGGCGACATGATCTGAATGTATATTCATAGACCTTTCACTTTCGTGATACTCTGACCCGGAAGGGGCAGAGCCCGCCGAGACCCCTCCACGGTTTGACAGGCGAGACTGCGCGCGAGTGGATGTCGGCATAGCGGGAATGGTTATCTTGAGAGACTCGGCCGGATTGTCGTCGGTGCTGTGAGAATAGTTTGGCTCGGAAAACCCAAAATGGGGGCCTGGCACAAATGAGGGTGTACCGAGGACCCAGTCCCTGATGTCGCTGGGGTCAATGGTGATGGCCAGGAAGAGAATGTCGTCGTCGACAACGCCAACGACGAGCAGAAATTCGGTTAGGTGGACTGGCAAGTCACCTTTTGTTTCACTGGCAGTGAGCGATGGGTGGCAGTGTATGTTTGGTCGTATTTGGTTTCACCACGTTTCGCCTTGCTTCCGATTGCTATCGCCCTCCCCCAAACAGCTGCCTATACTCCCCTCCTGGCTCTCCATCTTCCACCACCCGATTTTCAAATTGCGAGTTAATCTCGCACTTGTGCCTTGCGAACGCATGTACGTAGCGCACTCAGGAAATAAGAGGAAAAGTACAAAAAGGCGGAGAGGTGCTGAGAAGAGCAAGACGGTCTGAAACAACGAACTTGGAAGAGATGAACGTCGAAAGCAAGGGATTTTGAAGCAGTTCTTCGCGACTGCATCCCGTTGATCCACCTGCTGGCGTGACGTCGCCGTGTGACTGAGTGACATTGATGTGACCATTTATGTAGATTAGATTAGACTCTAGCGACACATAGGGTCAATAGATGCGTGCTGTTGGACAAAGCTCGTCTCCAATTCCTTCTCTTCAGTGTGCATGTCATCTCCTACAATATCAGGCTTTTGACTACTGCCACTTTTCATACTGCCGTCGACTGATTTCTGAACATCGATGAGATGCACCAGCTCGCGCTGGTAACCGGTCTGGATATGATCCAAGGCCCCTTTGACGACATCACATGTTGCGTCGTAATCTTCAACATCAGTTGGATTCTCCTTTTCCGGTTTCTTCGGCTCGACGTGATCCACACGTGTCTGCTGAAGTTTCCGTAAATCGATCGTCTTCCTCAAACGAGGCAATTCCTTTTCCAGATGAGCGAGATCGAACCGCTCTGGATCTTTCTCAGCTCCGCTCGTATCGACACAACCGACTTGTGGGATGTAATCATCACGGGTGAAATGATCCATTCTTTCGCGGAAACGATTCAACAGAGTGGATTCGAATGCTGTGGAACCGACACCATCTTCCGCGCATAATGTGGACGGGGAAGCATTGATTAATAACTTCGCGATGCGGGAGAAGCCACGGCGGACTGCAATGTGGAGCGGAAGACATCCATCAGAGTCACGAATTGCATTTGCGACATGCGAGCAAGCGAGAAGTAGTTCAACCGCCTTGACGGCACCTGCTTCGACAGCAAGGTGCAACGGCTGTAAATTCATAGCATCAACTCTCGTATTTCAATAACATTCAAGGAATACCTACAGTCTTCAGTTGTCCGCGAGTTTGCTGCTTGAAAAGTGCTTCGTTGACGTCAGAAGGGAGTTTTGCAATCAAGTGTTTCAGAAGGCGACAATTGCCGCGATTACAGAGAACATGATAAGGATTATGACTAGCGCAAGCATAAGTCAGCTGGTTAAACGAACAGAAGCTAGAACGGTTACCCATTGGTATCAGTTTCCAGAGGGGAGATATTCTTCGTCAACAAGAAATCCAACAATTCCGTGTCCACGTCTTTGTTGGCTCTTACCGCCACCTGTAGTACGTTCAGGTTAGCTGACTTGTACCTACAATTCAACAGCAAAATAGTCAATCTTTCGAGGCTTAGTTCGTCATCAAGAACATACATATCGTGAAGCGCAGCCTTCATCAGATCCTTGTGCTTGGCAAATAGAATCTTGAGTGTTTCCACCTTCCCGGACAAGGCAGCCGCAGTGAGCGGTGACTCGCCGAATGAATTGGTCCTGAATCCAAGCCACTGAGGTAGGAGCTCCTTGAGATTGTCGATGCTTCTCAAACGTTCTGCTCGTTCATCATTATGACTCATAGCATAGGATCGGTACGCAGAGTAAGGTTTCTCGCCGCTCAGGTAATCCACAACCTTTGCGGCATTGTGAACCAACGCGTTCCACAGTAATGGGAACTCGTGTGTCTCGAGCCTGGCGTTTGGATCATGCTTTCTCGCGAGATCAGCACGCTTCTTCCCATGAACGTTCAATCCAAGATAGAGTCTGCTCTGGTCATTCGCTGGTATCGCATTCTTCGCCTCGTTACGTACTGTCTTGATGTCGATGCCTGTTCCTGTGCGCCTGATCAACTCGTCCAATAGTTTGGTATGTCTTCGGCAACGGGGAGGTTGACAAACATATTGAGCAATTTCACAAACGATTCTAGGTCATCTTCTCGAATAGCCTTGTCAAAAACCGTCTCTTCCAAGTATCTGCCGTCAGAAATGTAGCCGCACGGGCGTGTACAGGTAAAGAAACGCCCGGGTTTCACGTTGCTTTTAACGGCAGAGGGACGTTTGGCGACATCGACATAGAGGTTTTCGTTTTTCCTCTGCTCAACAGTTGCGTCAGAATCATCAGAATAAACAGAAGCATTGTCGGATCCATCGCCATCTATGGAACAATAATCAATAAAATAGTTATTGCTTGAATAGGTAAAATTTACCAAGATCTATGCCATCAACTGAGAAAACAATTTCTGCTTCTTCCGCTTCGTACTGGGCCACGGTAATACCAAGTATTAAACGTGCGGTATCCCACCGACGTTGCTCGATGGCAATCGAAAATGGAGTCACGCCTGGTTTAAAGTCAAACGCAATCGTGCCACGAACGTGGTTAACTGACCTGTAAGATGGTTTCCGTCTGGATTTCGCAATTGAACAGTTATTTGAAGAGGCGTTTCGTCATTTTGTACTCCTTCAGGGGGAAGGCACAACGCCTGGATCTTTTCGTTATCGCCTTTGAAGCACGCTTCGAAAAGCTCATGATACCGCGCAACCAAATAGCGGGGGATAGTGGTGGGATAGGATAACGCAGAGAAGTCACAATTTTCGAAGGATTGGGAATCGGAACGTTCAAGAGCTTTGTCGACGACTGGGGAGCTCGACTTTGGATTTTTGTCACCTTTTAGTTCAGTCCATGTCTTGGCACCATTCGAAATAAGCAGCTCCTTGACATCTTCGAAATATCGCTTGGCACTTTCCATGCGTTCAATGTCAGCCAATCGTTCTTCCTTCGTTTGTTGATATGACCATGGGTAACTAGAGACCGTAGCGGCGAGACAGGCGTATTCTTTCCAGTTTTGCAGCGCTGAAAAGTCTACAGGTACTAGATCCCTTTCTGGCTTCTTTGCTTCCTTGATCTGGATTTCCATAGATCTAATGGCTATATTGACCCAATCAAGGATACTGATTTTCTCTTCATCTTCGTTGTAGCTGTCATTGCTGGATCGAATCACGGCATTGACATCAGCACCAAGCGAAGTGAGTAATTGCACAATGTCATCATGACGGTGAAGGGCTGTCTCGATAGTTTGGTACATCTTTAACAGTGGGTTGCTGTTTCCATAACTGAATAGATGGCAAGTATCTTTGGATGGTCTATATCAACGCATAGATCAGATTTCTATGCTCTTCAATACCTTTGCGTGACGAACCTTGTAGCGACGGCCCTCGTGATATCCTCTTCAAGAGGTTGGAGCTTCGCACCGTATGCAAGAAGCACAGCCATCATCGAATAATCTCCTTCTTGGATCGCAACAACGACAGGGAATGTCACCTCGTACCACGAAAAGTATGGAAAATTGATGACAGCTTTTGCATTGGGATCGCACCTCATGATGGTTGAGGCAAGTTTGACTTTCTTTGAAGCAACAACGCGGTAAAAGATGGTGCGGAATTGACTATCTGCGGGAGATGAAGTCGCCCCCCCAAGGATCAATCTTTCCGCAATCACGCAAGCTTCGTCTTCGTCCGGCCGGAGTATGGTCAACGCCAGTGGATGAACGTTCAATGTATTATTCTGAGTCGACGCCTTGACATCAACACCAGCCGCAATGAGGTCTTCGAGGATTGGAACCGAAGCGAAAATAACAGCATATGCCAAGGGAGTCAAGCCGAAATCCCAATCAGCGGCATTGAGATCAAATACGTCAGGTTCATTAGTATTATCGTCTGGGATTTCATCACTGGTGGGCTTTTCTTCATCGCTCCCTTTCGAAGGAGGCTTCTTCTTATCATTTTCATCGTCGTTATCCTCATCTTCGTCCTCGTCGTCGGCTTCCTCATCAATTTCCAGTACACCGTCATCCTCAGAACTCCAATCGTCCTCGGACGATGGACGTTCTCGCTCATTCTTCTCCTTACCATCCTCGGGTTCCTCTTCGATCCCTGTACTGACTGCTTCCCGATTCCGAGCACTCTTGTCCAATAATTTACGGACAACGACGGCTTGATCATGCTGGACAGCAAGATGCAAAGAAGTCCGACCATCAACGAGGCGAGCTGTCATCCTCAATCCCGCATCCACAAGATCGCAAGCGACCTCCGTCGCATTGCACAAGATGGCAAAATGGAGCGGTGATCGTCCAACATGATCACGGTGGTTGACATCCACACCTACTTTGATCATGTTGGCAACGGTAGTCCTGTCATGAGCCGCGATCGAGGCGAAGAGACGCTCTGTTGGTCCAATATAAACTTGAGCGCTCCAGTCGCCTACATCAATGGGGTTGAAACTGCCTGTGATGATTTGACGGCCCGGATTTTCTTTCATAAAGCTGAGACAAGCTTAGATAGATACGGACAACTCGTAGAATGAATACGGATGTGATGCGGCCACGGATATAGACCTCATCTTCTTTGGCTTGCAATTCACGCTCTGCTTCGTCGACTGGTGCAGGGCAGCACTGTAAGAATTGCTAAGCGTATTTTAACGTGAATGCGCCACTTTACTTACTTCGCAACAATCTTCCATACATTCTTGAATCGTACCAAAGAAAGCGGGATGGCGGTGTAATCTTCTTCCCTTGTTCCTGGGGTTGAAAGTAGCTTGCGATAAGAGTTAGAGTGAGAACCATTTGAAAGAACGGGGTTGGCATACAGTTCATTCCTAAATCCTGCACAAGAAGTTAGAATATACGGATAGGAAAGTTATGCCGACGTACCGTTTGGTATATCAACTTAACGATTCTACGAGCATCCCAACCGGGACCATAAGGTATATGCAAAGATGCAACGTCGTAATTGTTCATTTCGAGCTCTTCCAGATCATTGAGACTTCAGGTCGTTTTTGTACTTGCGCTTCGTTTTCTTATATCTCCAAGGCTCAGCAGGGCGCCCACGAAGCTCACGACGAGCCTTTAAGAAAGATTGGCGTTCATCAGACGTAGCTAATCTCTCAAGCACTAAAAGCCTCGCGAGTCCTTCTATTCTCACAATCGAGCGTTCAAATATCTTCAAACCGTCAGCCCGAAATGATTTCGAATGATGAGAGAGAAGACTTACAGTAGGATCGACGTCGGCTCTGACAAGGCTCGGCACATAGACTTCGAAGCCGCGTTTCGCATACTTTGATAATCGGACTTCGTAAGAGGGAGATCTACGGGTAACATCCGTGGTATTGCATTGACGCATCATAGCGACAATCGATCTTGGGTTTGCCCACACACGTGTACCATCGTAGGCACAGCATGGCGCATCAATATCGAAACCCGCAAGTACTTCCGCTGGGGAATGATATAAGCGAAGAACGATTTGTACAGAGCGGTAGGGATATTGAGCTACGACACGTTATCAGTCACCCGAAGCGAAAAGGTAACGAAAATAGCTTACAGTGGATTGATATAGCATTCTTTGTTCGAACACACGTAACATCCCAAGGGACAGAATCGCGCACAGCCTCGTAGATCGTAATTATCTTCTTTTCTGCCTATCCGATACGTAAGTTTTGCTGCTGCACAAGCAAAGGGGGATAAGCTAACCTGTTCGGGCGTCAAGCCCCACAAAAAAAGATCGATATCTGATGTCGGATACACAGCCGAGTGATAATGTTTCCTAATTGCCCTCTTTGATTCCTTGTCCGCATCCGAGAGCGGGGCTAAACAAGCCAATACTGATCCACCAGCGGCGATAACGTTAGTCCAATCTGTGAGCTGGGACAATGAACCCTCAGAGAAAATGCTCCAGTTTCTCTTGAACTCGTCCAAGTCCGAGACCATAGATGGCTCGCCTTCTTTTCTCCTCTTATCTTCAGGTAAGGGCACAACGTATTTCGCGTTAAGGTCCTGATCATCCTTGATAACTCGGGCGCGGGTAACCCTGATGTCAGAGGGCGCTTCAAAGATGTCGACGAGACCGGCATAGGGATTGGATAGCCTAGCGTTGGATCGATCAGTAGCCAGCAAGCGACGTAACTCCGTTTCATCATCCAAGGACGGTTGCAAAACTTCATCAAGGTTGACACCAGGGCCCTGTGGAAGTGATGCGATGCGACCTAAGAACGCTTGAGCTTCACTTGTTTGCACCATCGGTTCAATTATTGCAAGCGAGCAACTTCGTCTTTGAGGGAACAGAAGTGACTAATGAACCGGTGCCTTATATATTCAAAACGTTGCCAATAGTACGCGTGACTATCTACTGGTAATCATCTTGTTATGGGTCGACTATCCGAGAACAGTTGTAATACGTACTTTGAGGCCAAACCCGACGCGTTTTCATGTTGTCTGTACATACGCGCACCGCGCTGTCACTTTACAGTTGCTGTGTACGGCGAATCCAAGTCTATCAAGACTTTGTCACAAGTTGTGGAACGTCGTCAAGAGTCTTGGACTTGCGGCGTTTCACGTTTGACCAAGTCATTGTCAAGAGACATAGTTTACATAACTTGGGTAATGGTTTTGTGATTCCAGCCTCGGCAACTCCGTACGCTCTCTTTCGAAATGAATAAATAAAGATTCTCACAAGTTTACACAGCTTGGGATAGAGTCCGGGCCTCTACGAAATATGTCATCGGTTTCGTTTGTTAGCAATACTGGGTACCGCGCACGATTGTTCCGACAAGTTCGCCTTTGTCACTCTTACACTCCTCTCTTGCATCCTCCAATGGGTATTCCTGTCACGGGACCGCCGCTTCTGTTACTTCCTCTCCTCATCGTGACATCGTCATCGTCATCACTACCATCCTGACCTGCATTTCCTTTTCTACCAACTACCGCCCAAGTTCCACCAGTTCTCAGGCCTTCCATTCTCAATTAACCAAATCGACGAAGAGCAGGCCGATGAGTATTTTAATGTGGTAAGAGGTATGTTTCTTCTCTGGATTATACAAGATAGCGGCGAGCTTACTCGCACCACAACGAGTCGAAGACAAAGCAGGATATATGGGACCAGGCGTGGCGTTGAATGTGCGAGCAAAAGGGTGCGTGTAACTTTATCTTTTTTTCCCATTCGTTACTGACGTATATCGGTGTTCTCAGCTCAGACAATTGATGAAGGGGACTCGGAAGGAAGTCTTGAAGATATTTTTCGCACAACAAGCGACGTACGAGTGGGGATAGACTATTGGGTTGTCTATCACTCAGCCAATGTGTCCAGAGATCGTATTATGGAAGGGCATTGGAAGGAGCCGTAGGTTTACGTGGGCAGCATTCACTGTAAGTACGCTGCCTCGTGGAGTTTATACTAAACGTGGAATAACTCTTTTTTTCACTTCGGCACGACAGCGACTATGTCGTAAAATCTGAACACTAGCGCCATCACCTCCAAGCATGCCACCTGACATTCATCCTTTCAATCTCAACCCTGACTTCGTGGATCAATTTACGTCACGACCATAGGTATAAAGTCCTTCGGCACTCGCCTCCCTTCAACCACGACCAAAGTCATTTTTATCATCATGGTCAAGTTCACCTTTTCATCCGTATTCTTAATCCTCGCCTCTGTATTCGCTCTCGTCTCTGCCGTTCCTACTGTGGCTTCGCCATTTCGCATCTCCAGCAATGGCACTGAACAAGCGGGCGACAGTATCACCACCATCCCCTTCACCCTCGGCGATATGGTAGGAGGTCCTATCACTCTAATTCTGCAAACTGGCTGAATATCTGGGGCGGCAGCTCCTTGATATTAATCCCTCGCCTAGAGTCGCCCCAGTCACCTTGTCCACGGTGCGAGGCAAGTCCGGACTTTACATCGCACCCGTCAATGTGAGCCTTACTAATCCTATTTCCACTTTCCTTTGCCGATATTGACGTGACCCGCGTAGGGCCAAAGCGGTCCAAAGCTCACCTGGGGCAGGACACCATACACGTGGAGATTCATATCGCAAAAATCTGGCGTTTATTTGTTAGTCTTCATGCATTCAGTTCCAGCTAAACATCTAACGCATTTGGTGATACAGTGTTACTTATGACGATGATGCCAAGCAAAATGAAATTCTTTTTAATGTAATAGTGACCTGTAGTAGGGCCTCCACAATATCGAAATATGTCATCGGATTCATCTATTACTGCTGGTTACTCGTTTGCTTAAAATATCAATTTTGATGTCGCGTACAAGTGATCTTATTTCCCTAGTGCCAGTTGTAAAACAAACAGGTGTGAGTAGCATAGAGATATACAGTGGGGATCATTACACTAACGACCAGCCTGCCTCGCGGAGTTTATACTAGATGTGTTTTTCCAGTGGTGGCACACTTCTGGTGTTCGGCGCAGTACTTGAGGTGATTCTCATCTAGCATTTGAGATGACGAGGGTGATTCACCAGGTGTAAGTCGGATAAGCGTCGACTTGATTACTAACGGTCGTTCTGCCTGGCGCATCCGACAACAAGAGGTGCAGAGAAAATGATCGGCCTGAAGCTCCTCAATGAGCTGCCAGTGATCGCTCGGGCAGCGGGCCCCCGGGCCAGGGTGATCGTGAATCATCGATTTTCAGATGATGCTCGTCGTGCGGCTGCCAATGGAATACGGACATTGGTCAGGAGAAAGTACTACCCCCACTGCATGCGATGGATCAGCCTGATGCAGGATGCATGCCAAGTGTGTTCAGTTGTGATGGAGGCTTTGATTGGAAGGCCATGTAAAGCCTGAGTCGGATGCATCAGTAGGCTGAACGTCGGGATGGCGCCTCAGGCCGTGCTGTAGCCTGTTTTCCTGATTTGAAGGCAATAACGGTGTCAATAGATTGCCCGCAGGTGTCCGCTCCGAACGATACCTCCGTTACTTACAGAGAGCCTCAAGCTTCATCCCTCCTGGCACCGTCGGAGGTACTTATCTTGTAAAAGTTTGCGCCAGAAATTCAGTTCAGTTGACGCCGGTGAGCAGCCATGTATGGATGTGCGGGGGTGCAGGTGTATATCACGACAGCAGAGCGGGAACGAG
>WNGO01002634.1_pt1 | contig 11422 bp, 22 predicted proteins | sample 5400511 | NCBI WGS metagenome assembly WNGO01 (sample SAMN13153380, study PRJNA577476) | soil metagenome | isolation source: 20 cm soil or saprolite under Garry oak tree replicate 2 | place: USA:California | collected 2016-06-15
ATAGGGCATCCGCACCGAATATCTGAATGGTCTGTGCTTTCGCAAGGTGGGACATGCCTTCGCCAAATTATCATTGCGGCACCGCCGACAAACGCTTGTGCACTCGTTCGGCTACCGACACGGGGACGCGCATCGAAACATATTTCCGCTTACTCAGTTTGCCGTTGGTGGATGCTGTGATGCGCAAAACACCGGGCTCGTTTCGAAAAACATTGCGTATCGTTTCGGCGGATACACCCCAGGCTTTGGCCAGTTCAGCCGGCTCGAAATGCTTCTCATCCACCATCAAATTTGTATATCGATGACCTTTGTACACGAACGCGGGGCCGCGACCCGCGGTGACCGTAGAACGCTTCGTGGTCGGTCTGGGAGACCAAGTGAGGAAGGATTTTGAGCGCAGCAATTCCTCGAGGAATTCGGCCTGCATGGAGGGATTTTACCACATGTAGGGTGTGCTGCGGGGGTCAAGGAGTCCGGTTTGCGTTCGCCTTAGAGCTTCCTAATGCGATATTTTCTGGAGTTTAGTCAACACCTCAGCTTTTCGATGCCGGTGCCGTAAGTGTGCTTCATCGGGCGGGATTTTACCACAGGAAGGGAACCCGGGTGCTTGACCCCCGACGAGCGAACTTCGTACGACGCAGAACATCTACATCAAGGCAGACGAAGAGAAGGCGCGCGAAGGCATGAGCAAAGTCGGGAAGTCTTTCGCGAAGGTCGTCAACATCCGAAAGAGCGCGTGAGTCACTCAGACTTGTAAAGGCGGGCGGGGCGATTGCGGCGCTACACTTAACCGGACGGAACATCCATGACATTGCACAAGGTTGCACAGGTCTTGCAGTTGGCAGAACCTTCTCGCTCGTCCGCGCTGCGCTGGCCCAGGTTGAGCCGCTAGAGCACAACTGGCCAGGCCTTCGGGTTCGGCCTTTCTCACATCAGTGCGCTTGGGCGGATGGATTTGACGCGAGCGACTCGCAGGTTTTCACTATTTCCGATTGCGGCGCTTGCTGAACCATTCTTGGTTTGAGTCAGTCACCGCGGGCGTCACCTGATGGGCCCAACCGGGCCGCCCCAGTCAGCTTGGATAGTGGCCGCCTGTGTGTCTTGGCTTCGAGAGTAGCGGAGTACCAACTCTTCCATTTCATCGCATGTGATGGACAACTCGTCGGCGTAACGTGCAAGGACCAAGCGGCGCGAGTATTCGTCACTGTTCGCTGGTCTGGCCAGCGCCTCCAAGCATTCCTGCAAAACACGGCGACCGGATTCCGACTTGAAAATCTCAGCCGTGATTCGACGACGCAGCTCTGCTTTGCCTGCCAAGTGAAATCGCATTGTGTGTATCTTCATGCGCTTTACAATATCAGATTAGCGAAAGTAAGGCGAATCTGGTAGGTTATGGTCAGGTAGAGTGTGTCTCTTGGGCTGTGAGGACCAAGTGCAAATTCCGACCGCCCATTCTGATTTGGGGGTAAGCGCGTGGCGACAATTGAACAGGAAGAGCAGGAACGGCAGCGACTCACATCTATCCTTGCGGGGCTTAAAGAAATCAAAGCTGAAGACCTCGTACGAGAGGATGTATTAGGCAGGGATTTAAGCTTTGCGCCGGGAGTACCCTATTTTCGGAGAATGTTGCGTCTCTTTTCAGACCTCACAGAGTCCAATCTTGATACGGTTCCGTATCAAAACCTTCAAAGCCTAGCGAATATCGCGGAACAAGCCCGGACACTATTTAAGAACATCAAGGACTTTTCGTTGTCGCAGTATTCTTCTAACCCCGCCAGCTCCCGCGACTCATTGATTAACCAGGTCCGCGATTCCTACGATAGCTTTTTTCAGAGCGTTGCTCCGATTATTGCCTACTCTGTTCGAAAGGGTACGGATTTTGAAAAGCTTGAACGTGACGCCAGAGAGTCTGTTACCCGGCTCAATTCGGTTGTAGCGGACCAGGAAACCTCTCGCAGAGCGATGCTCGGCGAAATGGAAGGAACTCTTGAGAAAGTTCGACGCGCTGCGCAGGAAGTTGGGGTCGCTCAACACGCTATACACTTCAAAGATGAAGCTGAGCAGTCTTCGAAGAGCGCGCGCAACTGGCTCATAGTTACCGCGGTCCTTGGCGCACTGACGCTTTTGTTTGGAGTCCTGGGTGTTTCCCTAATTCTTTACGTACCAGACGCCTTTACACCCCCTCAGAGCATTCAACTGGCAATTGCCAAGATCATTCTGTTTTCCTTTTTGCTGTCCGCCACACTTTGGGCCGCTCGAATTTATCGCGCAGCCAGACATAATTATGTTGTCAACAAACACCGCCAAAATGCTCTGAGCACATTTGAAACATTCGCAAAAGCTGCGTCAGACGACGCAACGAAGAGTGCCGTTCTTCTGCAAGCAACGAACTGCATCTTTTCACCTCAGCAGACCGGCTACATCGCGCAGGAAACTGAGCCCGGTGGCTTTCCACAAATCTTAGAAATCATACGAAAGGCAACCGAGGGACCGAGTAAATAGGGAGTCGGGGAACGGACCATAAGCTTTCGGCCACTAATAAGGCATCAACTCCGCCATCTACGCTTCGATTCGAGCCTCCGTCTTCGGCAACGTACTCAACAGGCGGCGGCTCAGGCGTGCTTCCAAATTATTCGTCCCTTGGCTTTCGGCCTGAACCTTCGCAGGCTCCGCCGACAGCGGGAGCGGCCATGGAAGTGGTGATGGGCGTGGTGGTGGTGGGAGTGGCGGTGATTTGGTGATGGGAGCGGCAGCGGCCGGCGATGGGCTTGGGGCGCGGCTCAATGGTCACAGCGGTTTGCCGCTAACTATGTCGTAGTGCATGGTGGGGTTCTTACGTTTCTTGTACGTCTTGTGTAGGCTTCGCTTGAAACCGACCTTCTCGTAAAACCTAATCGACCCCGGATATGCGTCCACTGTCAAAAACCGACAACCAACATTCAAGTCGTCGTTCATGCGAAAGGCTACGCCGATGGAATACTTTATCAATGCCGTGCCGATGTCTTGGCCTTTGAAGTCACGATGAACAGCGAGGCGACCGATTTTTAGAGCTGGTATGTGTTGGACTGTGACGTTCTTCTGAACGAGCCGTTCGCGTTCAGTTATTTCCAGCGAAATGGAATCCGCGAGAAGCGCAAGATACGCGACAGCCTGGCCCGAATAGACCGCAACCTTCGTGTGAGAGAGTTTTTGCTCCTTGTATTTTGGGCAGTCTACTTTGAGAAATTCGTTCAGGTCTGCGTCTTCGCAATCAAACTCCGAAACATCGATTTTCTCGTGGTCAAAAAACTCCAGTTCGGCCAGAGTGATGGGCATGTACTACGCTGGGAAGAATGTTATATTCGGGGTGGACCTAGCTTGCGTTCTACTTGCTTGCTCTCTTCGGCCACAGACCGGAGCCAACGCAGACGCTCTTCCGTCATCACTGCGGAGTTCATTTCGCGCAGAAAATCTTTGGCATCTTTGCCTTTCAATACCGGTGTGGCTTCAATTGGACGTGCCATGTGGTTTCTTCCTTGTCCATAGGATGCGTCCTACGGGAAATAAGTTAAAATCTAGGTTACAGGTAGTCAGAGGGGAAGTCAATAGTCCTGTACAACATCCCTTGTTTCAATCAGTTACGTACCAAGCCCTCTGCCGGTCTGGGGTGTCCAGCCTTGCACGCCGGCGGACGCGCCTACAGATGAGTAGTTAGAACGTTCGTCCATCGAAGACGCAGAAGTTCCCAGAATATCGAGGATGGTTTGAGCGTCGTGGGCTATGCCTTCCACTTCTTCTCCGACGAACAAAACCCCGTCTGCCTCCGGAGCAAGGTTCGAGAGCCGCACGTCATACTTCATGCCGTACTGGTCCACGATCGTGCCGGCTTTCTTTTCGTTATCCCATTCGACTACGCGGAAAAGGCCGCGTTGTTTGTCGTAGATCGACATATGAATGCTCCTTCAAAAATGCGGAGAGCCAGGGGATTCGGCCCTGGCCCTCGCGGTTGGTTGTTAGCTAGCAGCTCTTAGGAGTGGCGACCATGAAGTACGCCATCGGCGCGGCTGGCTAGCGGGTTTTGCGCCAAACTTTTAGGACTTCTTGCCGCGGATTTTTGCGCTGGTGTGACGGCGGTGACTGTCGAACAACTTCTCCGTAGCCTTACGCTGACCCATGACATGGGCCTCGCGCTCGGACGCAACGGGATCCTTAGATGCCCAATTGCGTACGTTTTTGCTGGAGGTGTGCCGGCCTTTTGTCACCGCTTCGTTGGCTTTGGTTTGACGTGCCGGGGCTTCGCCTTTACCGTCGAAGTCCGGTGATTGCTCAATCGGACTTCCTGGTTCGTTGGCGCGGCCGCCGCGGAAATTGTGTTTCTGCCACTCATTCTCCGTGAGGCTTTGGGCCGCCGGACTGTTGCTATCTCTCGGTACTTGGTATCCTTTGTCGGACATTGTGATACTCCTATATAGGTACTGCTTTGCCGGCCCTCGAGTGACCGGGATTGTCGATCGCATTGGGCGAGCGCAAACCTGCTTAATAGTTTCGTGAAGGGTTGCTGAAAGTTCCCATTCCAGCGGTCGTCGTTTTGGCCCAGTCTTTGTTGATCGTTTTACCTTCATCGTGGCCGGGGCCAGCAGTGCCGTTGATTTTCTCGGGCGTGCCTGGGCGGTCGCTCTGCGCGCGTTCGATCTTGAGGCCCTCGGCGTGGCCGGGGGCGGGGTTTGGAACAGCGTGTCCGCTGTTCGCATAATTGTAGTTCTGTGCCATCTTTGTTCTCCATGGATTGCTAATCGAGCCGTTCGCGAACGACTCGTTTTCCCGACGCATTCTCTGAGGCGGAAAACTTTTTACCGAAGCTCTTTCTCTACTCTTTCTTTCTCGGCGTCTGCAACACGTTGGGCAGCCAATGCTTTGGCCTTCTCTTGGAGGTCTGCGCGCTTGGCGTTTTCCGCGGCCAGGAACTCCCGATCGCTTTCGAGAAAGGATACAGCGTTCACTCCGTTGTTCAGGCGACGTTGCAGGGCCCTCTCGACACATTTCATAAACAGCCTCTCCGACGTTGGCGAAAAACTTATCGTCCTGGCAACGTCGGTGGTCGGCATCGTCTTCACAAATTCTTTGCAGGCGTCGTCGATGGTGGAATCGAAGCGAGTTTGATCAATGATATCTTCAATATCTTTTCTCATGTTCATCTCCTCAAATGCCGACAACTTTCTGTTGCCCCGCACGACGCGCAGGGGGATGAGGACGCCTCTGAAGACGCCTGACCGTGGCCCAACGCCGTTGCAATCTCTTTCATGGCTCGAGCCTCGTACTCCTGATCAGTCTCAAACTTCTCGGCCAACATCAGACCATCAAGCGTCATACCGTAGCCGAGGGTGGTGTCGTGCTCTGACCAGCTTACAGATGCAGTCCCTCTACGCTCATCAATGCTTTTGACCCGGCCAACTGGTCCGCAGTGATTGGCGTACATCGTTCCGACTCTGGCTTTCACCAAACTTCCAACTTGAATGTCCATTTGAATGTCTCCTTTGAGTTTGTACTCAGCGACACAGAAATTTCCAGAACGTGCGCCACGCTGCCTTGAAAAATCGAATCATCACGACACCGTCGCCCTATGCGAAAGCTCGTACTCGCTACGATGCCATGCAGAATCAAATTGCGGCACCCCTGCGTCGTCGATCAGCACCAGGTTCGAGATGTTCGTCCAAAGATTCCATCCGTCGGGAAGGCTCTTAAAAGCCAAATCCCCGATAACTTTGATCTTGACGGAATCATCGTCATCGATCTCAAAGGCTGTCACGATGCTAGGCTTGTAGCGGGCTGGAAAACCAACGTGCCATATTCGAACGCCTACAACTAGTTGTTCACGAGTCATCGCGACACCGCGTTCGCGACCAACTTCAGCGCACTGATCGTCGTCTGAACATCTGAAGCAGAGAAAGCCATTGCTACTTGCACGTCCTTCCGTTCTTTACAGACGAGGGCGCAGGCTTCGTTCGCTGAATCTGCAAGCTGTCCATCCACGAACCAACTGCCGTTAGCTTCATGCACGAGTACTAGGTATTCCATTTTTAATCTCCTGAAGTTCTTTCATGATCTCGACGCGCAACTCGCTGGCTAAAATCTTGATCTCGGAGCGGGCCACGATCGTGGCTTCTTTTTCCGCTGCTGCAACTGCCATGCTGATATCCCCCGGCCGACCTGTGCCACCTCGAAGCCCCATTTCACCAGCGTCCCCTTTCAAACCCTGGGGGCCGCGTTCACCGCGCTCCCCGCGAATGCTCTCTCCTGGTTCACCTTTCTGGCCAAAACCCTGGATCCCACGTTCGCCCTTTTCGCCGCGTTCTCCGGTCAAGCCGCGCTCGCCTGTCAAACCGCGTTCGCCTTGTATACCCGGCAAGCCACGCTCGCCTGCATCACCCTTCTGGCCTTTCAAATTTCCGAGACCTTCGATGAAAGCTTTAACCGCATCTTTGACCTCGCTGCGCAGAAGCTCAGTCATACGTTTCTCCGCTAAAGCAATGACTTGCGCCGGATCGCAATCTTTCCCGTTCGCCCCGTCCCTTCCGCACGGGCCCGGAATTCCTATCCCAGGTTCACCTCGGTCGCCTTTGTCACCCTTGGCTCCGTAAATCAATCGGCGTGCAACATCTTCTCCAGCGTATCTTTCCTTTTCGTCGGCAGTTTCAATCATCTCCCGACGTCCTGGAACATAGTCCTTCTGGACCGCTTCCACGGCCTGGGCAGGCGTCGACGCGTAGGTTGGCAGCGTCAAACCTGCGGTATGAATGCATTTTCCATATTCGCCGTGGCACGATCCGCACTGTGGGCTGCTGCTCATGACTTCCTCCCGATCAAATCCAAAACTTCTTTTTTGAACGCGTCGAACTGCTCCTGCACCGCTCCGACTGCAGCGTCGATGCTCCCCGGACGTCCGGCAGCACCGGCAGGGCCCCGTTCGCCTGCAAGACCACGTTCACCGCGTAAATCACCCAACACTCGGATTTCCGCTTTGACGGCAGCGTCCAGCGTGTTGTTCAACCACTGACGCATGCGGTCTTCTGCCAATCGAACAACTTCTTCGACGGCTGCATCACGACCGTTGCGACCGTCCTTACCATCGCGGCCGGCCGGACCAACGGTTGATCGCCCATCGCTGCCATCACGTCCTGGAGCACCTGCTGGACCAGCAACGGTCGAATTCGCACCGTCCTTACCCGCGGGCCCGCGGAGATCGCCAAGTTCTTTGATAGCGTTTGAGACTGCAGTCTTCAACGTAGCGTTCAACCACGTCTGCATGTGCTCTTCGGCAAGTTTTACCACCGCGCTAACGTCGGCGTCGGCACCGTTTTTCCCGGGTTTTCCTTCGAGACCGATCGGTCCCCTTTCGCCGGGGTCGCCTTTCGGGCCGTAAATTTCTCTTGTTTGGCTCGAACGCGCTCCACCCGACACTGTGGTACGAGGGCTCGCCGGCACATACGGCGGCGGAACGGGGTCGTCTCTGTTCTCTCTGCGTGCCGACACAACAACGCCGGCATTTACTTCTTTCGGAATATACTTGGGCGCAGAAATATGTTGGCATCCACCTTCCGCATTGCACGTCGCGCACCTACCGACCGGACGGCCGTCCGTAAAGTCGTATTCGTTAGAGTCCACTGGCGTTCTCCTTTTCTAGTCTTTCAAGTTCTTGTGTGATATCGACCGCAGGAAATTGCTTCAATTTCTCGCTAAGAAGCTTCTCGGCCGAAGGCAGTTCCTCGATGCGCGAAATCACGGGCGGCAGCTTTTGAAGCTCGTCATCTACTGACATAAGTGTTCTCCTTAGTCCTTGCGTCATCACGCTGCTGCTCATCTATCAGCCGTTTAAGCTCAGGGCTGATCGGGGCATCCTCAGGCACGGTTAAGAGTAGGGGGCGAGGCTTGGTGACGCTCTGGCCGATTGCGCCTTTGTCACGCTGCTGCTTCTCAGAAATTCCTGCTGACCACTGCCGTCCCCATTGATCAGCGCGAATGCGATCGTACTCTTCGGCGGGACAAACTCTGACGAGCGATTGCAGGGCTTCCCGGTTCAGGCGTCCATACTCTTCGATCCAAAATTTCGGATCATCGTCTTCCTCGATGACAGGGGCTTCGATGATGGGCGCTTCAACGAAGGCCGCTTCCTCGATGGCGACCTTCTCTGTGTGAAAATGTTGGGTCGCCCTCTCAATGTGAGCTTGGGACAACGCCGACGAACGGGGGACTTGACGTCGTTTGCCTGTCAGGATTATATCCGTCACATCGAGCGCATAATTTTCTTTTCTAGTTTCGAGGTCTATCGCTTCACCCTGCGACATTAGGCGCGTGAGTTCCGACCGATCCCGGATATACTTTTTGCAAGTGCAACGCGCCGGATCGAAGGAATCCGTGGGCAGGGTGCAACTGTGGGCAATTACGAACCCATCAAATCGCCTCTGTTTCCTTTTTAATTCTCTGATCTCGCTCTGCTTCCGCTTCTCCGCGGCGGCCCGACAGTCGCGGCACAGCTTTGATCTGCTGACGGCAGACAAATTTTTGCCACACCCACACAAACGATCCGGCATACAGGCTCCCTGAACGGCTGTGAAATTGTTTTTGCTTAGAAAAAAGCAGAACCGGGACCCACGGCCTGTTCAACCAGACAGGCAGTGGGTGTCCCGGGCATCGCCTCGGCGCTCGGACGAACGTCGAGACAAACTCAAACTGTTAGCTGACTGGAACTTTCAATTCCTCGAAGGCACGCGCGAGCGGTGTAAGCATGTCGGCGGATTCGATCACCAAAACCAGTGGAGTTTTCTTGGACGACACGGCCGACAAGATGCTTTTGACGACGGGGAACAGAATGTTTTTGCGAGCCAGCTTCCGTTTGTGCTTCAAACTGCGACGTTGACGAAGGCTGTGGCGTGGAAATGAATGCGACATTTTAGATTATCCCTTCATTCAACATCTGCTCTAGCCTCTGCGCATACGCAGGATTTGCTTTCTTTTTGGCCTGGATGGCGCTCGTGGGGAGGCTATTCCAGTCTTTCTTGATGGTTTCGTCCAGAGATTCTGCAGCTGTTTGCGCAGAGGCTTCATCGGCGATCGCTTGCTTTGAACGGCGACAACCGGAAGCCACTTCCAATTCGTAGAGTTCAGACTCGGCCTCGGGAGTCAATTCGATCGAGAACTGAATAGCCCCGCGAGTCCTAAGCTTGAGAAAGCTCAAGCAGAACTGCTGGTTCATCGAACTAGCGAAATCGGCGCGCGCTGTATCTCTAGCGAATTGATTTTTCTGGTCTATCCCCTCCGCATAGAATTCCACGGCCTCTTCGGCGGAATCGTCCAGAGCAAGTTCGGCACTGATCTTTTTGAACAGATCCTCTGCGGAGACGTCAAGGCAAGCGATGAGGTTGGCATTCTCGCGAAGAAATGTTTTCTTTGCCCCGAAAGCTAAGTCAGAGGCAGTTTTTGAAAATGACATTGTCGTATCTCCTTTATAACCCCATCGCAATCATTTGATTTACGGTGGTCACAAATTCTTTGTAGAGAAGCTGTTCGCCGGCCAGGACAACGTATCCGCCCTTGGGCTTAAGGTTTTCAGACTTCTCGCTGTAATATTTCTTGGCGAAGACGATCAGTTCTTGTGTAGCTTTCTTGCCCTGCGGTTGCAGGACAGGCGTCACGGCATCAGGAACCGGAGATGCAGCGAACTCACGTTCCAAGTTCTTATGCATGAAAGTCTCGAAGCCTTCGTCAGACTTAGCCCTGGCGCGGCACTGGTCCATCGTATGCGTCTCTGACCATTTCCTATACTCTGACCAGCGAAGTTGGCTCTCACTGAGAACGTTGCCGTTCTTATCCTTTGGTCTCGTGTCGACCTTAGGTTCCGTAAACGGTGTAGCCGCCTTGAAGTTCTTCGGGCGGATTTGGCCACTCTGAATAAGTAGACTGAGCGCAACCGCCAAATCGTTCACGCTGATTTGAAAGCCGCCTGCCACGCGAACTGCGGCGTTCAACACCAGGTTTGCGTCAGAGTCGGCCGTGGCTTCGGTGCGATAGTTCGCAAAGTAGTCCTGACCGACGTCAGTTGTTTTGAAAACTTCGCGCAATGCGGACACCAACTCATCCTCGTCGGTGCGCGCGTCAAAGCGAAAAATCCCTTCTGAATCTTGTTGTAACATTGCCCTGCTCCTTTTATCTGAATCTGTCGCCGGGTCGTAGACGCGCGGCGGGTGTTGCTTGAACTTGTTGTTGTTGCTGCGGCGGGGCCGCGTATTTTTCAGCGAACCGAAGAAAACCCATATCCTCGGCGCGCTGCAACGCCGCTAACGGATCGTCTCCGTACAAAACTTGTGGATCCGATACGCCTGGAACCAAAATTTTTATGAACCACTTACGGCCGTCCGGACGACAGATCGGTTTGACGATGTACCAATCGATGTCATTCAAAGTGGCAATCTTCGAAGTGCGGTTATCTTCACCAGACTGCTGCGTCGGCTCCTCGACGTCGATCCTGCGCCCGTCCGCTAAATTTAGAATCCATGGACGGACTACCTTGGACTCGCTTCGGAGCTTTTGAACAAATATTCTCGCCACGGCCTCAGACATGACTGCGTGGGGGGGATCAATACGGAACTGATGCTGTGCGTACCATTCGCCGGTGCGCATATTTTTCGTCTCTGCATCCCGGCTGTAGTACTGCACGCAGCCGTCGATTTCGAGAGCAACTTTTACGCGATCTGCGGGCATTTAAATTAATCCTCTGGACACGAGCGAGTCCACGGCCGATTTGAATTTCGCATCGGCTCTATAACGTCGGATCACCTCACTGGCGGGCAGTCTGTGGTAGGCCTCAGCGGTCAAGGGCGCGTCAGCTTGCGCTACGGCCGGCGCGGTCGTGGATTCCGCGCCGAGCGCGCCGGCGAATGCCTTGATCTGACCTTGCGAACAGAGTACCGAATAAGCTCTCTCAAAGTGACTTACAGAAACAACATCGCCGCCCTCAAGGTACTTCAGGACCTTTGCAAGAATAAGTTCCGTCGTTTCGTCATTCGGTGGAACGCGCTTCTTGTGCATCCAATCCTGCATCGCATCAATAACTTCTTGCTGATCAAACATGGTTTTCTCCTTTGATCGATCCGCGTATGGTGCTCAACTGAAGCCAGTGGGATCCTTCGTGCTGGCCACAATAAGAGATCCAAATCCGAACGCGATCTCCTAACAGCCTCTCGTCAATCCGTTGTTCCGCGGTCGCGTGAAACTGTTTGACGTGCTTCACCGCGGCTTCCTCGGTTTCGAGAACAGAACCACAAGTACAAAAATATTTATCTAGCCACCTCATAGGGCTTCTCCTAGGCGTGAATTTCACTGCTACGCGACGACTGCCTGGAGAAGAAACCAATCCGGAATCTACAGAAGGCGACAATTCGCTGTTTGA